>CAJICI010000239.1_pt1 | contig 12926 bp, 9 predicted proteins | sample 9199571 | NCBI WGS metagenome assembly CAJICI01 (sample SAMEA7708329, study PRJEB35096) | sediment metagenome | biome: marine neritic benthic zone biome [ENVO:01000025]; feature: sediment [ENVO:00002007]; material: shallow marine sediment [ENVO:03000034] sea grass bed [ENVO_01000059] ...
CCCATTTCAAAAAGGCAATAAGATGCGGATCAAACTTATCTTCCTGACAATAGCGATCCTGCTTGTTGCCGGATGTGCCGCTAACTTCGAGCCCCGGCCCGTGGCGGAAGTCAATTTCCTGGAAAGATCCCAGACCCAGAGCCGTGGAAACATGCGGGTGACGGCTGCCGTGCTCGGTGCCGAAGAAACCGAGCAGGTGTTTGGCTTTGCGCTTTATAAAAAAGGCATTCAGCCGGTCTGGCTGGAGATCGAAAACAAGGGTGCCGAACCGACCTGACCGGTGATCCCTATTTTACGGATGGCTTCCGGGCGGTCCTGTGGGTATCCAGCCAACCATCGGCTTTTGACGAAGTCGGCTGGTTTGAGTGGGAACTGCCTGAGGAACGGTGACTATCGCAACAATCGAAGCGCAACCACCTGCCAATCTATCGACCATCAATTCCACCGGTGGAAAATATTGATACCATTTCTAAGTTCAGGGTGAATTCCAGGCCCTTCTAGCCGGCTTCGGCGGTGTTGTTGCCATGACCGTCTGTTTTCGACAGCACGCGGTCGATCATTTGAGCAATATCCTTCATCACCACCGGCTTCATGGCCAACTCTTTTATGCCGATTTCCTTCATAATATCCGGATTGATTTTTTCGCTGTAGCCGGTGCAGACGATGACGGGAATGTCCGGCCGGATGGCGATGATTTTGCGTGCCAGGATATCACCCGTCATATCGGGCATGGTCATATCGGTGATAACCAGATCAAACTCATCCGGATGCTGACGAAATAATTCAAAGGCTTCATTGGCACGGGTTTTAGCCGTAACCCGATACCCGAGCCGCTCCAACATCCGTTTGCCGATGTCTGCCTGAAACTCTTCATCGTCAACAAACAGGATTCTTTCACTTCCGGTAACCACCAGGTGAGGCTGGTCGGACGTATCCGTCACTTCCGCCTCAATCGCTGGCAAAAAGACACTGAATTTGGAACCTTTACCGGGACGGCTTGCAACGGTGATGGTTCCGCCATGGCTTTTAACAATTCCGTGAACGACCGAAAGCCCCATTCCGGTTCCTTCGCCTACTTTTTTAGTTGTGAAAAACGGGTCAAATATGCGTTCGGTAACCTCGGGTGTCATGCCGTAGCCGGAATCCCTGACAGTGAGGCGGATAAATTGTCCCGGCTTAACACCCGGATGATTTTTAGCAAATTCTGATTCGAGTTCCATATCGCTGAGACTGACATCCAGAATTCCGCCTTCTTCCTGCATGACATAGCTGGCATTGGTGCACAGGTTCATTAAAATCTGGTGAATATTGGTGGGGTCCGTGAGCATCGATCGATTGGATTTGATTTTGTGGTGTATTTTAATGGTTGCGGGCAGGGATGCCCGGAGCAGTTTGAGCGCCTCGTTGACAATCAGGCTGACCTTAACCGGCAGCAATTCACTTTTTCGCTGGCGGCTGAAGGTTAGAATCTGCCGGACCAACTCCTTGGCGCGTCCGCCGGCTTTCAATACCTGTTGCAGGTTGTTGTGCAGGGCCGAGCCTTTGGCAATATCGATTAGAGACAGTTCAGTGTATCCGACGATGGCGGAAAGAATATTATTAAAATCATGGGCGATGCCGCCGGCCAGTGTTCCAATGGCCTCCATTTTTTGAGCCTGGGCAAGCCGCTTTTCCAGCTGCCATTTTTCGGTCACATCGATGCCGACACACAGAATTTCCGAGACCTGGCCGTCGTCGTCATATATGGCTCTATTCATCCAGGTCACCTGCACCCGCTCACCGTTGCGTCGAATATTTTCATTCTCATTTGCGATGTAGCGCTCGGGATAGACGCCGATATCTTTGATCATTTCAGACAGATCGAAACCGGTGGCATCCTGTTCAGGTACGATGGTGCCGACCACATTTTTGCCGATGATATCTTCTTTCCGATAGCCAAAAAAATCCTGGGCGTAACTGTTAAAGAAAATTACCCGACCGTCGGTGTCCATGCGCAAAATGATGCTGTTGGCATTCTGCACGAGTTCCCGATAGTTTTTTTCGCTTTCTCTCAGGGCTGCTTCGGCTTCGTTTCTTTCCCGAACCATGCGGTTCGCCGCCCGGGCCAGGGTTTCAAATTCCCGGAAAGGCAGTGCATCCGATTCGATTTTGGCTGATTCGGTGGCGGCCCTGGCGAAAAATTTTGCGAAGAGATCAAAGCTTTTCTGGGTTCTACTGGATACAAATTTGGCGGCTATCAGTACAAATAGAAGGATGGCAGCCAGGATGTAAACAATCTTTAGAAAATGATTTTTTACTCTTTTATCCAAGGCCGCTTTTTTGTTCTGCAGGACGGTTTCGATTTTACTGACGTTGACGCCGGCGCCCACATACCACTGCCACTCGGGTATGGCCATGGTATAGCTCAATTTTTTATAGGTGGCGTCGCCGTCAAACTTTGGCATGACATAGCTGACGAAACCACCGCCGGACCTGGCTAACTTAATCAGCTCCCGGACAATCTTAACGCCGTTGGCGTCCGTGACATCGATCATTTTGCGGCCTTTGGCCGGGCCGGAAAGGCTCAGTCCATCCCATCGTCCGGCAAATATATAACCATCGTCCCCGAAATGAATGGTTTCGATTAGTGCCAGTACCTCCTTTTTGATCTGATTGAGCAAATCGTTGTTGTACTGGGAACTGGCGATAACCCCGGCAGTGTGCAGCCGTCGGATTTGATCTTCGACCTGAGAATTTTTAAAAGCAATATAGTCTATGACGTTCTGGGTCTCGCTTTTTATCAGGTTTTTCTGTGACGCGAAATATTCTTCTTTTAAGGATTTCTCTTCATTTTTAAAACGCTCGTATTCATAGGTAACCCAGAAAAGACCGACCAGACCAACTGATATAACCGTTAGAATGATCATTGTGTATAAAAAGGTTTTGGTTATGCTGTATTTGGTTTTCATATCGATTCAGACAGCACCGCACATTTATGCTTCAGATCCTCGAAAGCTTTCTTTGCCAAAGTTCATGGTTTATGAATTTCAATCGCATTATAGCACACAAATCAAATATTTTTTATAGTTAAGTTCATACCCTCTTGAGCGATAACCATTTCTTTTAATCCATCAACAGGCATCTGGCCTGATGAAGTTGTGCACTTTATTTAAATGCATATATTGACATTATGCGCTCGATTTTTTAGTTTCTGCAGGTTGATTCTGATTACTCTAAATTTGATAACAGTATGCGGGTAGCTGAAATAAGGAACGGATTATGTTTTTTATGAAGAAGAAAACGTTGATGGGAATGTCGCGAACCTGTGGGTGAGCGGCTAAAATCGGTCCGACGGAGCTGTCGGAAGCGTTAAAAGGGCTGGATATTTCCAATGACGAGAATTTACTGGTCGGTTTTGAAACCAACGACGATGCAGCGGTCTACCGGGTGGCGCCGGATGTCGCTTTGATCAGTACGGTGGACTATATCACACCGCCGGTGGACGATCCATACTGGTTCGGTCAGATCGCGGCTGCCAATTCTCTGTCCGATGTTTATGCCATGGGCGGCAAACCGCTTACCGCATTAAACCTCGTCATGTTCCCCTCAAAAAAATTGGACATGGACCTGCTGAAAAACATCTTGCGCGGTGGCAGCCACAAGGTCAAGGAAGCCGGGGCATCCATGGCCGGCGGCCATTCGGTGGATGACAATGAACCCAAATACGGGCTGGCGGTTACCGGCTTCGTGCATCCCGAACGGGTGCTGACCAACAAAGGCTGCCGTGCCGGCGATGTGCTGATCCTGACCAAACCCCTGGGAACCGGCGTATTGTTTAATGCCGGCCGTTCCGGAAAATTACCTTACGCCGACCTCGAAGCGGTGCTGCCGCGTGTGGCGGCGCTAAACGGCACCGCCATGGAAGTGGCCTTAAACTACGAAGTGCATGCCTGCACGGACATAACCGGTTTCGGCATTCTGGGGCACAGTCTCGAAATGGCCAAAGGCTGCGGGCTGCAAATCGATCTGATTTTTGACCGGCTGCCGATCTATCACAATGCCATGCGGATGTATCAGAAAGGCGAGAGCACCGGCAGTAACAAGGCCAATCGCCGTTTGGCGCAGGGATTTTGGGAACTGGCCACCGGCCTGACCTTCGAACAGGAGGAACTTCTGTTTGATCCGCAGACTTCCGGTGGTCTCCTGCTTGCCGTTCCGGCCGAACAAAGCGATGGTTTGCTGACCGATTTAAAGACGGCGGGGGTCGACGCCGCTGTCCAGGTGGGTGAGGTCGTTGAAAGCCAGCGACCGCTGGTAAGGGTGGTGTAGAACGTTTGGGTGGATAGCAACGACAGGATTATTTCCGGCCCGAAGCATAATATTCTATTAATTTATTCATCTGGCACCCGCAATGATGGCTTTTGCCGGTATCAGCCCGGTTGCGCTGGCAGAAACGATGTTGCCGGCGACGCCGGGCCCATCTCCGGCCACGTACATCCCCTTGATTTTGGTTTCCAGATCACTGGTTGTTTCAACCTGGGTGGCAAAGAATTTAATTTCAGGAGCGTAAAGCAGGGTTTCATCATTGGCCACCCCCCGAACCACATGGTTTAATTTCTCAAGCCCATCAATGATATTGGTCAAAATTCTTTCCGGCAGGGCCATGGCAATATCACCGCAGACCACATCGGTCATTGTCGGTACAATATAGCCTTTGTTTATTCGGTGCCATGTGCTGCGCCGTCCCCGTTTGAGGTCCCCAAATCGCTGGAGGATGGGCTTGCCGCCGCCAATCAGCGTCGCCAGGCTTCCAATGGACTCGCCATAGGCCTGGTTGTTTGTTACCGGTTCAGTTAATACAACTTTGGACAAAAAAGCAAAATTGGTGTTCTCGGACTTTTTATCCTGATAGGCATGCCCGTTGACACACACAAACGTACTGTAATTTTCAAGGGTTACAAATCCGCCTTGGTTGGTGCAGAACGTTCGCGTTTGATCATCGTATTTGCCGGTTTGAATAAAAAAAGTAGGATCGTAAATGACATCGCACAGATCCTGCATAATATCGTTATGAACTTCCACCCGAACGCCGACTTCAATTCCCCGTTGTTGGACCCGGATTCCATGTTGCTGGGCCAGCCCACCCACCCAGTCAGCGCCTACGCGGCCCGGCGCCAGGACTACCTGGCCGGTACGGTATGTTTTTCTGTTGGTGACAACGCCGGTAACGCAGTTATTCTCAACCAGAACATCCTTGACCTCCTCGGAGGTGTGCATAACCACCCCTTTGGATTTAATGTGATCGGCCATGGCTGTTATGTGATCGGGCAGGTGGTCACTGCCCAGATGTTTTTGCTTGATGAGAAGCAGATCAATGCCGAAGCGCTTGGCCGTTTTGCGAATTTCCCGGGCGGCATTCCGGTCGGTGGGATACACCGGACCGTCCATGCCGAAAGAATTGAATATGCTTTCGGTTTCTTCGATCAGTGCTTCGGCCTGGGCTATCGGCATGAATTGGGACAGGTCTGTTTTTCCCAGTTTATAAATATAATTCAGTTTGCCATCTGAGAACAATCCGGCACCGCCGATTCCACTCAGAATATTGCACGGTTTGCATTTGATGCACTCTTGATAAGTTGTTATCGGACAATTGCGCTTAAGAGAGCCTTTGCCCTTCTCAATCAGCAATACCCGGCTATCAGAATGTTCACTTAGATAATAGGCTGCAAACAGTCCGGCCGGTCCGCCACCGACGATGATGACATCATAATGGTCGCGGGCATCTTTTTTTTGGATTCTAGTCATAAAGTATTCCTTGAGCGGTTGTCAGATTTTAAAAATCGGCTTTTCTTTTAACTTGGCTGAATCCTGCTTCTGAGCCAGGCGAATTCTTTGCATGGCGGTATAATTGGCCAAAATGGCGACCAGCCATATGGCCAGTTTAAAGACATTAATATGGATGATCGCGCCAATGCCGATCAGCACGACCCGTTCAGGACGCTGCATTAAGCCTGTATTGGCCTCAAAGCCAAGGCTTTCGCTGCGGGCCCTCGCATAGCTGACCATAAACGAACCGCACAGCGCCAGGAGTGTTCCGGCGGCTGTTTTGAAATCATCGACATAAAAAAAGTAGGTCGCGATGCCGAAAAACATGATAAATTCTGCGTAGCGATCGACGGCGGAATCAAACAGCGCACCAAAACGTGAGTCTTTTCCGGTCATGCGGGCCAGCAGGCCATCAACCGTGTCACAGAATCCACCGAGCAATATGAATCCACCGGCCATCCGGATATAGCCCATTACGAATGCAGCTGCACCAATGGTTGTGATAATTACGCCGGCAACCGTAAACGAATTGGGGCTCAAGCCCCACCGGGAGAAAAGCCTGACCAGGGGGGCCAACTGCTGAATAAATCTGTCCTGCAGTTTCTGGGGAAGCAGCCGTCTATTCGAATGAGCCATCTGATAGTCTTTCTGCTGGGTAAATTACACCGGTCGGGGCATGCTCATGCTGCTGCGGCCATCAGCAAAATGCCTGAGGGCCTTGGCCAAACAATGAACTCGTTGATACTACCACATAACGCTTAGATAAATAAAGCCCCGTGTAGATTTTTGATATTGTTTTTTGCTGCCTGCGGTCAGGCTAGAACCAGTCGATCGAAGGATATATAGCTGCCTTCCACCTGCCGGGCTGCAATAACAGCAGCATACTGGCAGGCCCGGGCAATATTCCGGTTTTCAATAAACCGACTCAAGAGGTAAGCCGCAAAAAACACATCCCCTGCGCCGGTTGAATCGGTGGCATTATCTACTCTTCGGGCATTATATTCAAACCGTTCACCCGCGGCTGATTCCACCCATCCGCCTTTTTCACCCAGCGTAATTACGGCTTCATTAATCTGAAAGGTTTTCATGATCTGCGGCAGATCTTTTTGAAAGTATTCGAGAACGAGTTTGATCTCAAATTCGTTTGCTTTTATGATGTCGGCAACCTTCAGTGCATCGGGGAGATGACGGGATACTGCTGCCGATACATCCTTTTTTATAACTTTGCGGGTATACCCCTGAATGTCGATAAATACTTTCAAGCCGAATTGCGGTAGCTCTGTTAAAAGCTTCGGTTCAATATCATCAGGGTGCAGAGGGCTGAGGTGCAATGCGTCAACATGCTTTAAAGCCGGCAGCAAATGCCGGAGCAAAATCGGTCGGGCGCGATTGAATACCTCCTGGCGGCGGCCGTTCGACAGGCCGTTTGACAGGCCGTTTGACAGGCCGTTCGACAGGCTCACGGTCCTGAGCGCAGTCGATGGACTCACGGTCCTGAGCGCAGTCGAAGGAGGATCTCCTTCGATATGGTTAATGAAGTGCGTCGTCCGATCGGTTTTACCAGTGAAGACTGTCAACTTTTCCCGTTCCAATCTTTTTATGATTTCATGATCAACCGGAGCCAGGTTTGAGATGACAATGGTATTGACAGCATGCCGACTATAGGTAATGCCCGCATAGGCAGTGGCGCCGCCGATCTTTTTAATCCTTTGATCCGGGCTGACGATTTCATCGATGGTGGTTGAGCCGACAACCCCGATACCTTTGCTGAGCAAAATCATGTCGCATCTAAAAATAGTTAATTTACTTAAACACTACAAAATCTGTGTACAACTGAGTCAACTCTCAATGAAATGAATAGAAATTACAAGCACCAAATTTCAAATCACAAATAATTCCCAATAACCCAAATTCAAAATCTCAAACAGATGATCCGTCGACCGGTATAATGATATTCATATGTTGCTAGTGGTTTAGGTCATTGAATATTAGGATTTGGAATTTTTTTGTAATTTGGTGCTTGAGATTTGGCGTTTAATATTCACGCAATATTAATTACACACTTTAGTACTATCTTATACGCCTACATTGCCCAGATCCTATAATGAAGGCCCCTTTTATTCTCTGCTTAAATTTGCTAAATTCCTGCCATGATCGATAACCTTGCTGAATATTTGCGTCAACCCCTTGGAATTGGCAATAAAACCGTTGACGGCAGACTCGTGCTGGCGCCCATGAGCTTTTTGGGCCATATTGCCTTTCGCGAATTGCTGTCTCAGTACGGTGGGTATGGCCTGCTTTTTTCCGAGATGTGCAGCGCAAAGGCGGTTCCCAACGAAAACCGCTTCATTTCGCCGTATTTCCGATGGCGCGACGAAGAGCGAGCCGGGCTGATCTGCCAGATTTTCGGTAATGACAGGCGTACAATGGCCGCTGCCGCCCGCAGGATTGAAAAAGAAGGCTTGTTTGGCGTGGACATCAACCTCGGCTGCTCAAATAAGGCAATTTGTCGCCGTAACTGCGGGGCCGCACTCTTAAAAAATCCGGACCAGGCAGCGGCGCTCGTAGCCGCAGTTCGAGAAGCGGTTCGTTGTCCGGTGACGGTAAAATTTCGCACCGGCTGGAAGGATGATCCCGATTTTGCGGTTGGACTGGCCAGAAGATTTGAAAATGCCGGCGCCGATGCGCTCACCTTTCATCCAAGGGTCGCGCCGGATCGTAGAAGCCGCCCACCCAAATGGGCTTACATCGGGCTGGTAAAGCAATCTGTTTCAATACCGGTTTTTGGCAACGGTGACGTATTCGACCGCCATGACTGCCTGCGCATGATTAACGAGACAGGCTGTGACGGTGTTGCGCTTGGCCGCATGGCCATTGCCAGACCATGGATATTTGCAGAGTTTCTGGATGAATTGCAGACAAACCGGGACCTGTTTTTACAGGCAGCCATAAAGCTGATCGACCTGCTGGAATTCCACTATGATCCGATCAGGGCCATAAAACGGTTCAAACGCTTTTCCTTTTATTTTTGCGCCAATTTTCGTTTCGGCCATCCCCTGTATGTCAAATTAATCAACGCGGCCCATATGTCTGAGATACGATTGATTCTCAAACACTTTTTCGATAAACTGCCCGACATTCAGGATCGGCCGAATATGAATTTTTTCAGATGATGGCCTCGGCCTGAAGAAAATCGATAATGGCGTTGACAGTGGCGCCGGGTTCCTCCATGGGCACAAAATGACTGCATTTATCAAAGCATTTAATCCGTGCGTGAGGCACCAGTGACTGAAACCGCCTGACAGCCGATGCCAGAAAGGTGTCGGATTCGCCACCGTAAATGACCAGCACGGGGAGTTTCAAACGGGAAACATAGCGCCAGATATCATGGGGACATACCGCAAAGCATTTTGACTCCCAGGCCGGTTCACAGCATAATTTTACGTTGCCCAGGGTCGATATTTCGGTACCATGGTTGATATAGGATTCCAGAAAACCCGGGCGCCAGGTGCTAAAGACCTTTTTCCGGCGGTAAGCGGTTAATAGCGTTTCCCTATCCGGCCAGACGTCTTTTCGTCTGGCGGCCGTCGCCACGATGGGCAAATATCGGGCCAGTCCGCTTTTTTTGGCCAGATACCACCACCACATCCACGAATAGGGCAGGATAGTTGGGTCTATCAAAACCAGAGCTCGAACGAGATCAGGCCGATTTACGGCCAGCATCAAGCTGGCCACCGCGCCCCGGGAATGTCCCATAGCGATTACCGGTTGTCCCAGATGACTTAAAAAATCCTCCAAATCATCGGCGAATATGCCCCAGCCTCTCAGAAAGGCGGGATCTGCCGGCAGGCTGGTGCTGCCATGACCGCGATCGTCCATTCCATAAACATTCAGCGCTGAACGGAGCATGCCGGCCATCGGCGTGTACGCGCCGGCACAGAGCCCGGTGGCGTGGGCCAGGTGCGCCGCAGGACCATCACCGCCCCAGTTGATGAAGTGGATCTTACCGTCAGGTCTTTGAATATTCAAATTCTGTCTTTCCCTACCATCGATTGGTCGCTTCCATCCATTTATTCCGTTTTTCATAAAAACCTTCCGGCAGCTATAAGGGGTTGCAGAAAAAACGTTTGCATAACGGAATGTTTTTTTGACAACCACCATATCGTGCCGTGTTTATAAAAAATCTTTCGTATTCAGTAAAGGATTTTTAAACGATCCAACCCGGAGGCGGTCAGCCTGGATGCGAGGTGGAATTGTAGATTTTAAGTGAGCGGCCGGGTTTGACGCCCCCGGGGACATTTAATCTTCGATTGAAATTCTGCCAAAATTCAATTATGATTAATGATTTATTAAACTTTTCGGAGACTTTAAAATTGCAATGAAATCAGTCGATACCATTCAATCTGATGCCAGCCGGAACACTGCCGGGCTAAAGTCCGGTGTCGAGCTTCTAAAGATGTTTATGGAGCACACACCGGCGGCCGTGGCGATGTGCGATACCCAAATGCGCTATCTGGCCTACAGTCGACGCTGGGCCGAAGACTATGGGCTTGGAATTGATAATCTGGTGGGTCGCTGCCATTATGATCTTTTCCCGGATCTGCCGGAGCACTGGAAAGACGAATACAAGCGGTGCTTTAACGGCGAAATAATAAAAAAAGCCGAGGAACCGTTTCCCAGGGCAGATGGCACCACGGATTGGGTGCGCAGGGAATTGTGCCCCTGGCGTGATACCACCGGTGACATTGGCGGACTTATCCTGTTTACAGAAGTCATCACCAGGCGACGCCGGATGGAGAAGGCTTTAAAGGATAGCGAAGAAAAGTATCGCAACCTTTTCGAGACGGCCATGGTAGGCCTTTATCGATCCCGAATAGATGATGGCAAGATTTTGGCCGCAAATCAGTCTTTTGCCGAAATAATGGGGTATGACTCGCCGGAACAATTTTATGAAAATTTCAAAACCACCGAACACTATGCTGATCCGGACCGCCGCAGGGAACTGCTGCGAATTCTAAAAGAAAAGGGCAGGGTTGATGGATTTGAAATATTGTCCATTCGACCCGACGGCACCAGAACCGAGATAGCCGTCAGCGCTATCATCTATCCGGATAAAGGTTATATCGAAGGCTGTATCATCGACATGACCGAAAAAAAACAGGCCGCCCGGGATAAGGAGAAACTGCAGGCCAAATTACAACAGGCCCAGAAAATGGAAGCCATCGGTACGCTGGCCGGCGGTATCGCCCACGATTTTAACAACCTTTTGATGGGGATTCAGGGGCGGACTTCATTGATTTTGGCTGATATCCAAGAGGACCATCCCCATTACGAACATTTAGCGGAAATGGAAAATTATGTCACCAGCGCGGCTGAGCTGACCAGACAGCTGCTGGGCTTTGCGCGGGGCGGCAAGTACCAGGTATTAACCTCCGACTTGAACGAACTGGTGGAAAAATCTTCCCGGATGTTCGGAAGAACCAAAAAGGAGATTACCATCGAGAGAGATTATGAAGGTAATCTCTGGACGGTTGACGTGGACCGCAGCCAGATTGAACAGGTTCTCTTAAATATTTATGTCAATGCCTGGCAGGCCATGCCCTCCGGCGGCACGCTGTTCATCCGGACTGCCAATGTCAGTCTTGATCGTAAATTTGTCAAACCTTACAACGCCAAACCCGGAGACTATGTCAGCCTCGGAATTAAGGACACCGGATTCGGCATGGGCGCGACCACCGTAAAGAAGGTTTTTGATCCCTTCTTTACCACCAAAGAAAAAGAAAGGGGCACCGGTTTAGGACTGGCTTCCGCTTATGGCATCGTAAAAAACCACGACGGTATAATTACAGCCCGGAGTAAAAAAGGCCGTGGAGCCGAGTTTAATATCTATTTGCCGGCCTCCAGGAAAGCCATATCAGGCTCCGAAAATGCCCGCGACTGATTAAATTATTTTGAGATAGCTTTTTGAAACGGCGGTTAGCTATTCAGGGGATTCGATAATCACTGAAGCCGGGCAGCACTTTTGTTAAAAATTAAACCTGTGGGCTTGGCCTAATATGAAATTTTATCCTATCATCCAACCGTATCTAAAGGAACTGCCCGATAACTTTAAACGGTTGTTTGCGCCATTCAATTTTCGCATCCTGATGATGCCACTGGTCATTACCGCTCTCCTGTGGATTGTAATGGCCGATGGAATCATCAGACCGCAAAAGCCGCCCCTGGAAATCGCGGCTGTAGTTGTCAGCGCTCTGCTGATGCTGATTGCCGCAGTGCGATATTTTTTATCACGCCAGCCTTTTTTTTTGTGGAGTTCAGCCCTTTTTCTGCTAATAATGTGCCGAGAGATTCATTTTGCGGGCACCGATGCGGCTATATTTATCGGTTTGGTGATTTTATGGGCGATGCTTTTGTATAAATATGAGAAATTCGCGGCCTATGCTGCAAGTCCCTGGGTCATCAATCTGCTCGTTGCAGGATTTTTCACCTACTTTTTGTCCCAGACCGTTGACCAGCGATGGTGGCGCATGATTCCCGGTGAAAATATTGTCCATGTTCCTCTCGAAGAATCACTGGAAATGATTGGCCATATCCTGATCGGCCTGGCGGCCGTGTTATGCCGCGGCCATAATCGTCACCGACAGGACTAACTCCTGCCGACGGCTTGTAGGGGCTAGCTCATGGATCGGTCATCCTGTCGCTGATACCTTGAATTGAATTCCGGTTCGATAAACAAAAAGAAGGCTAACCCGGACTACTTTTATAGCAATATAATAATCAGGTCGTCTTGGAGTACTGGAGTCATGTGATTTCGGATATCAGATTTTGGATTTCGGATTAAAACAACGAAAATACTGTAATTATCATATTTCTATATCCGAGATCTCCAATCCCTAATCCGCAATCGAGAAGCGCCATCACTCCAGGACTCCATGATCGATAGACCATTGTATAGCAAGTATTCCGCAGTTAGCCTTGCTATTGTTCATAGTATCGTTAAATTTTGAAAGGTTCGTCGTTGGCGAAGAATTGAGTGTATGATGCAATTACCCAAAATGTGCCGTGTTCGCCAGAATTTTGACAACACCAGGGTGGCCGACATCCACAATGCAGTGCTGGCA
>CAJICI010000347.1_pt1 | contig 12711 bp, 10 predicted proteins | sample 9199571 | NCBI WGS metagenome assembly CAJICI01 (sample SAMEA7708329, study PRJEB35096) | sediment metagenome | biome: marine neritic benthic zone biome [ENVO:01000025]; feature: sediment [ENVO:00002007]; material: shallow marine sediment [ENVO:03000034] sea grass bed [ENVO_01000059] ...
CCAACGATTGGCAGGAAGGAGTCAAAGCCGGCTATCTCGAAGACTTCCTTGACATAGTCCTGCATGGAACACAGCATGATGCGGCCGTCTTCGCGCTTGATGGCCTTGGTGGCCTTTAATATCACGCGTAGACCGGCACTTGATATATAGTCAAGATCCTTAAAGTCAACAACCATATTCTTTGAGCCGTCGGATATCGCCTGAAATAGCCTTTGCTCGAATCCCTGCGACGTATTAGAATCCAGGCGACCGTTGAGTTTAAAGATGTTGATGCCGCTTTGTTTTTCCTCAATAATTTCCATTACCATCCTCCTGGTTGGTGAGTTGGTTCTATTTCTGATAATTTTTTATAGAAGCTATCTCAAATTAAAGTCTCAGTTACGCTTCATCAGCACCGAGTTTTTTTTTCAAATTTAAAACATTTTTCTCGCCGCATCGCTCGTAGCACACATCATCCATTAGCTTTTTCATGATATGAATGCCCAATCCGCCGATTTTGCATTCTTCAACCGAGCAGCTGACGTCAGGCGTTTCAAAATCGATGGGATTAAACGGCATGCCGTCATCCTCGATACAAAGACAAAGTTCCTCTTTATCAGGAGTGAGCGTGACCTTGATAACGTGCTCCTCATCATCTTTAAAGCCATAGGAAATGATATTGGTGAACAATTCGTCCAGGGCCAGATTGATCTCAAATATAAGCTTTTTGGAGAAACCAAATTTCTGGCCAAAGATTTCCAGATTCTCGCATAATCTATCCAATTCTGACAGGCTGCTTTTGAGTTCGAATGAATACGATTTTTTTGACATTAACGTTCACCCTGCGGGTTGAATAGAAGCTGTCCCCGAAAAGTCTTTTGAACCGCAATCCTCATTTTGCGATGGCTACCAATAAAGATAGAATCCTCAATTTGGATAATAGCCTTTTAAGCGAATCAGGTCCAATTTAGATTCGCAAGATCTGTCCTGGTCCTTTCCGAAACCAACTATATAAGGGTTACCCCTAATTTATGCAAACAATTACCGCACTGGTCCGAATAATCCGCCAGGAAGCGTTCTTCCCACAAATCGATGTTCTTGGCCACGGCGTTGCATATCTTTACCAGCAAATTCGGGAACTGCTCAATGGTTTTGGTAAATTTTTCGCGGTTTAGCACCAGACAGGTTGTTTCTTCCACGGATTTCAACGAAAACAGGCGCTTGGCCTCACCCAGCAGGGTCAGCCCGCCGATGAAATCCCCGGTGTTGTATTCTCGAAACTGGTTCGTGTCGCCGTTTAGCCGGCGCTCCAGGCGGGCCTGGCCCTTGATAATGTAGAACGCCTGGCCGTCATCTTCGTCCTGGTTGAAGATGTATTCGTCCGGCTTAAATCTTTCCCTCGTACAAAGATAAGCGAAAACCTTAAGGGTTTCAAGTGGCAGCCCGGAGAAAAAATAAATTTGCCGCAATAATTCAAGGTTTTCCTGGAACTCACTTGAAGGTGCCGTATTATTTTTTTCCAACAAGCTCATAGAGCATTCCTTTCCGGGCCATCAATTCATCATAGGTGCCCATTTCAAGAATTTTGCCGGCTTTCATGACCGCCACCTTGTCAAAATTTTTAATGGTGTCCAGACGATGCACTACGGAGACCACCGTGCTTTTCTTCTTCCAGCGGGTTTCCAGCAGGTTCTGTATCCGCGATTGGGATTTGTTGTCCAGGGCGGAGGTCGCTTCGTCCATAATAAGGATTTTCGGCGCTTTGAGAAACACGCGTGCGATGGCCAGTTTTTGCTGCTGTCCCCCGGACAACCTGTCGCCTTTGGTGCCGACCTGGTAATGCATCCCGATTTCGGTAATGGTTTCGAGCAAATCTTCTTCAATCAACAGCTGAATAATGCTCTGGTCTATGCGTTCCTGGGCCTGCGGGTTGGCAGTTTTGGTTTTGCCAAAGAAAATATTGTTCAGGATCGTCTGGGAATAAATATAATCCGACATTTGATAAAACGTAAATGCCTCCGGCTTATCCTCGGTGATATTTTCCCTGAACAGCGCACGACCTTCCAAAATCAGGGTTTCGAGGATATCCGGCAGGGCTGCCATTTTGTGAACACCGGGCGTAAATCGCAGGGCCAGCTCCAGCAGTTTGCGATGATCCTCATCATCCAGCTCATGTAATTTTTTCTTCTTGAGGTGCTCTTCCAGCAGTTTAAAATCATCGAGTTCATCCGCGCCGATGGGGCTTTGCTGGAAAAATACGGTATCCGGCGGCAGATTGCCCAGGATATCTACAGTTTGACGGCACAGCGTCACGCCCAGACTTAGCAGTGGACGGGTAAGATCCGCTGTTTTCAGGAATTTCAAAAAATAATTGCTGCTGGACAGATTGTTATCGGCAAATTCATTTATGTTGGGTGCACCGAAGGTCAGGTTTTCAGCCACACTGGAATAATAGAGGTATTGGTTTTCGTCAAAAAACTCAACATAATCGGCCAGGTCTTCTCCGTAATCCTGCTGAAAATTTTTGCGAACCCTGACAATCGTATTGACCAGTTCTTCGTTTTTATCATGGGTCAAAATCGCGTTTAAACCAAAGCGCAATACATCAACGAATATACCGGTTTGATGCAGGACGGCGATAATATCATCCAGGGTGGGCCTTTGCTCCTCTTCAGGCTGGCCGTTGCCGTCTATTTTGGCCATGCTGGAATAGAGAATATTCTCCTCGATGGTGCCGTCGAATATAAACGGGCTCTGGGCGACAAAACCCATGTTGTTGACCATGTCCTTTTTGGTAAGACTGGAAACTTCCCTGTCGCCAATTAGCACGCTTCCGCCGGTGTATTTATAGAGCTGGCCGATACACAGCGCCAGGGTGCTTTTGCCACTGCCCGAAAAGCCGACCAGGGCCAGATGTTCGCCTTCCTTCAGCGACATATTGATACCGTCGAGCAGGCGAATACCGGTTTCGGTCACAAAGGACAGATCCCTTACCTCGACACTGCCCTGCAGTTCCATCGGATCGCGGTCTTTGGGCTCAATCGCATGTTCGGGTTCAACATCAAAATATTCCATAGTCCGATCGTAATTAACCCTGCCGTCCTGATATATCTGATAGAATTCGATCAATTCCTTCCAGGGGTCAAACAGGCGTTCCTGGGCCGATAAAAACGCAACCAGGGCGCCCAGTTCCAGCTGACCTTTAATGGTCAGGTAGCCGCCCAGGATGAAAACCAGAAAAGGCCCCAGGCTGGTGAAAAACCCGTTAGCGGTCTTGACCGCGAAGCGGTAAAGGCTCCAGACGATCCGGATTTTCAGCAACCTGTCCACCAGCAAATCATTTTTGCGGTTTTCGATCCGGTAGGCGCCGTTGCCGTGAATCTCATGGATGCCGGAAATGGATTCCGCGATGCGGGCCGAATAGGTGCGGGCGGCATCCACCCGTTTTTTGTTGGCCTTGTTAACCCCTTTTTGAAGCAGGGGCACCAGAAAAAGGACGATCGGATAGATGCTCAGCGATACCGCCGCCAGGAGAGGATTTAGCCAGAACAGGTAGGCGGCGAAAGCCACCAGAGTGAGAATGTTGGTTACCGGGCTGGACACGGCCATGCCGACAAAATTTCCGGGCACTGTCAGCTCTGTGGTCAGGGCATTGACCACCGTGCCGGGCTGGGTTTTTCTGAAAAAGTTTAGCGGCAGCGTCAGGATGTGGTGATACAGGGCTTTGCGCATGCGTGCCGTCGCGCGCTGGGAGATCAGGGTCTGAATGATATTGTTCAGGTATTTGAGTATGCTGAAAAAAACAACTGCCGCCAGGTAAATCCCGCAATACCGCAGCAGAAGTTCAATGTCGCCCAGTTTGACGGCTTCATTGATGATAACCCGTTGCATTTCAAGCGGCAATACCCTGGCAAACACCATTGCAACAATGATGAGCAACAGCATAATCTGCAGCTTGACATTGCCGGCGAATATCCAGGAGAACAAAGACCGCTTAACAATTGGGAGTTCGTTTTTTTCCATATAAAGCGTCCTCACCTGAATGGAGTTATCTATCCCGTATGAGCAAAAATAAAATGGGGAAAAGAAATTGCCCTCAGGGCAACCGGATTGTCATGTTTTGTACAGAATAACGAAGATCTAACTGTGGCTATTCTATCAAGTCGTAATTATTACTATTAATGTTTAATGATGACAAGTATAATCTTGTTTACAGGAGTTTTACCACCACCAGGGTCACATCGTCTTCCTGATCGGCATTACCCCGAAACTGTGTTAGACCGTCAATCGCGGCTGTTTGAATTTCAAGGGCCGATGAGGCTGAATTCCCGGCCACCGTTTCCTTCAAGCGATCCAGTCCGTACATTTCGCCCTTATCATTGCGTGTTTCCTGGATGCCATCGGTACCGACGATCAGAACACTTCCAGGTGACCAGGACCGGTGATGATATTGCTGGTATTCGTATTCGGCCTCCACGCCCAGAACCAATCCGGTACCGGAAAGAAATTCAAAACTGCCGTTAACCGGGTCAAACAGCAGGGCCGGCTCATGCCCGGCGCGCACCCAGCTCAGTGTCGGGTCCGCGGTGTTGATTTCCAAAAAAAACATGCTCATAAAACGACTGGTTTTGGAGCTGTCCCGGGTCAGGAAATGGTTGATTTCTGTGGCCAGCCCGGCCGGTCCCCGGTAGCTTTGCACAGCGGAAATCATAAATGCCCGGGCAGTGGTCATCAGCAGTGCGGAACCGACACCGTGATCGGAAGCATCCGCCACCACCACCCCCAGATTCCCATTGGGCAGCTTAAAAAAATCGTAATAGTCCCCGCCGGTCTCATCGCAGTATATGCTTGTGCCGCTGAGGTCAAGGCCCGGGTGCCGTGGGGCATCCAGCGGCAGCAGATTCTGTTGAACCTCTTCAGCAAGTTTCAGGGCCGAGAGCAGCTTGGTGCGATGCCGCAGCCCCCGGATCATCGTATTGGTGTGTTCGGCGATCAAACCAAATTCGTCTTGAGTGGTCACCGGTACCATCCGGGAAAGATCTCCCCGGCTGACCCTTTCCAGGATATCGGTTTCATTATTAAATAAAAGCTTTAAATTCCTGGAGTAGGATATGATCAGGTTGATCACCAGCCCCAGCAGAATAACCATGATAAACAGCATTTCTTTGGCAACCGACCACTGGGCCTGCTTCAGGGCTTCCGGACTCTGGTCGATCTGGGACAGCCAGACAATGTCCCTCGTAAAAACCGAAACCACGATAATCGTTACGATGATGGCTGTTGCAAATGCGACCACCGAGAATTTGCGGGTCATGGAATAAAGCCGCCGGGGAGGCGGCAGCCTGTTTTGCTTCGACTTTGCAACCGCAATATTGATGCGCTCCCGGGCCAGAGCCGTGTCCAGTGAGAGAAAAAAACCTAAAATGAGGCAGCCAAAAAAAACGGCATATCCGTTGATGAGCGGGACGGTCAGAAATATCCTGTTCAGCGGTATGACCACTGCGGCCACCAGCAGGCTCAACGCCAGATCCAGGACGAACTGGCGCTGCGGCTGATCGGCCTCAGCCGCTGCTAACACGAATGCTCGCTGCAGCCAGGGCCGCAGGGCGAGGGCAGTCAGGAATCCCAGCAGAACAATTACCCCCAGATTCACGGGGGGTATCATTTCCAGAAACGGTCAGACCTGACCGCCGTAGACCGTGAGACCCACGACAGCAAATGAATAATGGATCAAGATTCTTATCGGGGATGTTTTTTTAATTTCCATGATTAATTTATGCTTCAGAAATTCTGTGGGTTGGGGCGCTGCAGTAAGCTGCTGTTTTTAAATAAAGAATTAAAGCCGGAGCCGGCACCCGTACCCGCGGCAGCCATGCAATTGCCCGCGATAGAAGAATGATAAAAGAATAATCAGGAAGGCCGCATAAATCAATGGTTTTATTTTGACAAAGCTTTTAACAAAAGATTATATATACAGGTCCTATATTGCGGCCCGCAGATAAACTACGATTAACGGCTTTATTAAAGCTTTCAGAAAACAGATGACAGAGGTCAGAAGACAGATGACAGAAAACAGAGGACAGAGATCAGATGAATCCGGACCGGGTGATATATTTTTCTGATTGTTCAATCTGTCTTCTGTCCTCTGGCCTCTGTCGTCTGTCATCTGTCCTCTGTTATCTGACATCTGAATATAGGATTATGTTCAATGAAATTTTTCTTGTGTGTTTTGGGCATGGTAATGATTGTTGAGGGCCTGCCGTATTTTGCCGCTCCCAATAAAATGAAAAAGTGGGTTCAAATGGTGCTCACGACCCCTGAAAGTTCCCTGCGCAGGCTGGGACTGGTGCTGATGGTGCTGGGTCTGGGCCTGGTGTATGTCGGACGAATTTGATTGGATGATTTCGGTACGCCGAACTCATTGTTGTTTGGTTTTTTGTATTTCGTGTTTGGTACTAAACCAGGCTTATAATGAAAGTCTGCCATTCCAAATACCAAATACCAAATACCAAACACCAGACACTAAACACTTTTAAAATGTACTCCCTGAACGATTACAACTACACCCTGCCGGTCGAATTGATTGCCCAGCAACCGATTGAGCAACGGGACCGGTCGAATTTAATGCATTTGAATCGACAGACCGGCGCACTGTCACATCACCGGTTTAATGAACTGGGTGTCATTCTCGACCCGGGAGATGTTCTGGTCGTAAACAACACGGCTGTTATTCCGGCACGCCTTGAAGGGCGCAAAGAGACCGGCGGCAGGGTCGAGGTTTTGATTGCCGATTTTAGCCAAGGATTGAGCTCGCTTAAAGACAACGGCGATTTTGTCTGCCGCTGCATGATAAAGGCCTCCAAGCGGCCGGCACCCGGGATGCGTTTCTATTTCCAGGAGGATCTGACGGCCAGGGTAGTGGATTCAAGCAATGGAACCCACACGCTGAGATTTTCCACCGGCGATGATTTTGAAAAAGTGCTGGATCGTATTGGAAAAATGCCGCTTCCGCCTTATATTAAAAGAAACGTGGAAAATGCCGTTTCCTGCGATGACAGATCTTCTTATCAGACGGTATACGCCCGGCGCAAGGGGGCCATCGCTGCGCCCACCGCCGGTTTGCATTTCACAGAAAAGCTTCTGGACACATTGCGTGCGGCTGGTGTTGAGATTGTGCCCCTGACCCTGCATGTGGGTGTGGGGACGTTTTTGCCGGTCAGATCCGATGATATTCGCGAGCATCAAATGCATTCGGAGCAGTTTTCGATTTCGAAGGAATCGGCGGATATCATAAATTCGGCCAGGCTTGCCGGTAAAAAGGCAATCGCGGTGGGGACAACATCAGTGCGGACCCTTGAATATGCTTGCGATGAAAAAGGCACGGTGGCAGCGGGCAGCGGCCACTGCGATCTGTTCATTTATCCTGGATATGAATTCAAGGCGGTTGATGCCATGATAACCAATTTTCATCTACCGCAATCGACCCTGTTAATGCTGGTATCGGCCTTTGCCGGCCGCGGGAAAATCCTGAATGCCTATCAGCAGGCCATCGACCGCCGGTATCGGTTTTACAGCTATGGGGACGCGATGCTCATCTCCTAGTCGCTGGTCGATGCATGAAAACATTAGGCTATACAAGCTTGGAATCTGGGAGTTGAAAGGCATAGGCATAGCGCAGAGGGCAGAGAGCATAGCGTGAAATTCAGAACACAGAGTAAAAGTCCTCGCTGTAGCAATAATTTTATGACCGCCAAAGCAAGCCGAAAAGGGCAAAACGCAACGCATTGAGCGGGCAGAACGCTATGCCCTATGCACCATGCGCTATGCATCGGGCCAGAAGCAACCAAATATCAAAAAGAAAAAAATGTTTGGATTCAAGATCATATCGACGTCAACAGACTCCCGCGCCCGTGCCGGGGTTATTCAGACCGCTCACGGTGAGATTGAGACGCCGGTCTTCATGCCGGTGGGAACACTGGGTTCCGTTAAGGCTTTGTCGCCCGAGGAGCTGGTGGATGCCGGTGCTCAAATTATTCTCGGCAATACCTACCATTTGTATCTCAGACCGGGCTGTGAAGTGATTGACCGGTTTGCCGGGCTGCACCGCTTTATGCACTGGGACCGACCGATTTTGACCGACAGCGGCGGTTTTCAGGTGTTTTCCCTGGCCGGGCTGGCCAAACTGTCTGAGGAAGGGGTTACCTTTCAATCCCATATTGACGGATCCAGACATCTGTTGACACCGGAAAAGGCCATCGCGATCCAAACCTGCCTGGGATCGGACATCATGATGTGCCTGGACCAGTGTATTCAGTATCCGGCCGGCAGGGAGCAAAGCATTGCGGCTCTTGAAACCACCACCGGGTGGGCCCAAAGGTGCAAACAGGCATGGCAGCAAACCGCCAACGGCCAAAATACCCTGTTCGGCATTGTCCAGGGGAGTATGTTCACGGATTTGCGACGTCAATCGGCCGAGGAATTGATGAATATTGATTTTCCGGGTTACGCCATCGGTGGATTAAGTGTTGGGGAGCCGGGTGATTTGATGCTGGAGATGGCGGATTTTACCCTGCCGCTGCTGCCCGCAGACAGGCCCCGATACATTATGGGTGTCGGCACCCCTGAAAATCTAATCGAGCTGGCAGCCCTCGGCGCGGATATGTTTGACTGCGTACTGCCCACCCGCAATGCGCGAAACGGTCAGCTGTTTACGACCAACGGTACCATTAATATCAGCAACTCCCGCCATAAAGAGGATACCGGTCCTGTTGACGCAGATTGCAGGTGCTACACCTGCCGGAATTATTCCCGGGCCTATTTGCGCCATCTTTACATGGCGCGGGAATTGCTGGCCTATCGCCTGAACACCATTCATAATGTGTTTTATTTTGTTAATTTTATTAAAAATCTGCGAAAGGCCATTTTAAACGACACATTTAAAGCATTTCGAGAAGATTTTTATCGCCAACTTGAGAATTAAGAGGTATAAGAAAAAGGTTCAGGGTTCACGGTTCAGGGTTCAAAGGTTCTGCATTTCAGATTTTCGGAAAACCTGATAAATAAGCTGAAAAGAACCAGACAGCCAAAATACGGTAAGATGTTTTTCTTTACCAACCCTGAACCCTGCATGCCGCGCCATAGCCCGCAGGGCGAAGGCGGGAACCGCGTGGTCAAAGACCACGAAATATGTTTGTGACCAACAAATTTGCTTCTATCCAATATTTGTAGTAAGCAAAAATCCCGCAAAGGAGAAAATATCATGAAAGAAAAAGTAGAAGCCGCATTACAAAAGGTGAGGCCGATGCTCCAGGCCGACGGTGGTGACGTGGAACTCGTTGATGTCCAGGATGGAATCGTGACCGTCCGACTGCAGGGTGCCTGCGGTGGTTGCCCCATGTCACAGATGACGCTGAAAAATGGCATCGAGCGAATCCTGAAACAGGAAGTGCCCGAGGTCGTTTCCGTAGAATCAGCTCCATAGAGGATGCCTGCGGCATCCTTGTTAATTGGTTAAATAGTTGAATAGTCAAATAGTAGAATGAGGATGAAAAATCTATTCTATTTGGCAAAAGAACACCCGTACTATTTAGCCTTTTACGCCTGAAATATCCTGTAGTGCCGTGGGGAAACTTTCGACTCGTTAGAGTCGAAAGCCCCACACTAATTAACCAATTAACCAATCAACCAATCAACCAAATTACTGGAGGTGCAATGAAGGTCCTGAAAATCGACCATCTGGGGATAGCTGTAAACAGCATTGAGCAGGGTAAAAATTTCTGGACGGACGTCCTGGGATTGGAATTCGAGGGTTCTGAAACCGTGGAAGAACAGAAGGTCACCACAGCCTTTTTCCCGGTGGGTGAAAGTGAGGTTGAACTGCTCGAATCCACGGCGCCGGATGGACCTATCGCCAAGTATCTGGAAAAAAAGGGCGAAGGCATCCAGCATGTGGCTTTTCGGGTGGAAAATATCGAATCTGCCTTGCAGGAACTCAAAGACAAGGGCGTCCGGCTGATCGATGAAAAACCCCGCATCGGTGCCGGTGGTGCCAAAATCGCTTTTCTGCATCCCAAATTCACCGGCGGCGTTCTGGTGGAGCTCTGTGAACGCGATTAAGCATTCAAGGTATATTTTTGTGCGTGACTATGGTTGTGTCCGGTAATTATTTGCTCGAACCACACGGCATAAGGCTTAAGGCTGAGGGCATACGGTTGAGGAATCAGAACGGTTTGCCATCCGCCATCCGCCGGATTTGAGAGGCTCAGGGCAGAAGGCATACGGTTGACGAATCAGATTGCTTTGCCTTCCGCCATCCGCCTTCAGCCGTCCGCCATTATGTATAGAATCTGAGCCATCGCAATTCAGAGCATTTGACATTTCGCTAAATTTACAAATCATGGAGGAATCTCGACAATGTCCGAACATCCCGACAAGCAAAAATGGATAGATATTGCTACCAAGGAACTGCGGGGAAAGCCATTGGAGTCGCTGGATTGGCAGACTCCGGAGGGAATCCCGGTAAAACCGGTGTACACGGCAGAAGACATTGAAGGTCTGGAGCATGTGAACACCCTGCCTGGAATGGCACCCTATGTCAGGGGCCCCAAGGCAACGATGTATGCCGGGAGGCCCTGGACGATCCGTCAGTACGCCGGGTTTTCGACCGCCAAGGAATCCAATGCATTTTACCGCAGGTGTCTTGCTGCCGGGCAAAAGGGGCTATCAGTGGCCTTTGACCTTGCCACCCACCGGGGCTATGACTCCGATCATCCGCGGGTTGTCGGCGATATTGGAAAGGCGGGCGTAGCAGTGGATTCGGTCGAGGACATGAAAATTCTTTTTGACCAGATTCCGTTGGATCAGATGTCGGTATCCATGACCATGAACGGTGCCGTGCTCCCGATTCTCGCCGGTTATATTGTGGCAGCCGAGGAGCAGGGTGTCAGCCAGGATAAACTCAGCGGCACAATTCAAAATGACATCCTCAAGGAGTTTCTCACCCGGAATACATACATTTATCCTCCAGTTCCGTCCATGCGGATCGTATCGGATATTATCGGGTACTGCTCTAAAAATATGCCGAAATACAATACGATCAGCATCAGCGGCTACCACATGATGGAAGCCGGGGCGGATTCCGTGCTGCAAACGGCTTTTACCCTGGCAGACGGTGTGGAATATGTTCGTGCGGCCCTGGATGCCGGATTGGACATCGATGCCTTCGCCCCGCGTTTGTCCTTCTTTTTTGGGATCGGGATGAATTTTTTCATGGACATTGCCATGCTGCGGGCGGCCCGATTTTTGTGGCATAAGCTGATGAGTCAGTTTAACCCCAAGAATCCGCGTTCGAGCATCCTGAGAACCCACTGCCAGACATCCGGCTGGAGCCTGACGGCCCAGGATCCGTATAACAACATTATCCGTACCACCCTGGAATGCATGACCTCGGCTCTGGGCGGTACCCAGTCACTGCACACCAATTCATTTGACGAGGCCGTCGGATTGCCGACAGATTTTTCCGCCCGGATTGCCCGCAATACGCAGATCATTGTTCAGGAAGAATCCCAGATCTGCCATGTGGTTGATCCGCTGGCCGGTTCATACTACCTGGAAGCATTGACCGATGGGATCGTGCGCGAAGCCAGCAAGATTATTGATGAAGTAAATGAAATGGGCGGGATGGCCAAGGCCATTGAAACCGGCATGCCCAAGTTGCGTATCGAGGAATCGGCGGCCAGACGCCAGGCCTGCATCGATCAGGGAAAGGATGTGATCGTCGGGGTCAATAAATATCAGATCGATGAGGATGTTGACCTGGAGATCCTGGAAGTGCCGGCCAGCGTGCGCGACGAGCAAATTGCCAGGCTCAAGGAATTAAGGGCTTCACGCGACAACAAAGGCGTGCAAAAAGCGCTGGATGCATTAACCGCTGCGGCCTCTTCAGATGAGAACCTTCTGGGATTGTGCATCGATGCCATACGGCTCAGGGCAACGGTCGGCGAAATCTCCGATGCCCTCGAGAAAGTTTTCGGGCGTTATGTGGCCACCACCCAATGCATTTCAGGCGTGTATGCGGCCGAGTTCGGCGATGATGAGATTATCGATTCCCTGCGCAAGAGAACCGAGCAGTTTCAGGAAAAAGAGGGGCGACGGCCCCGGATCCTGGTCACCAAGATGGGACAGGATGGCCATGACCGCGGCATCAAGGTTATTGCCACCGGTTTTGCCGATCTTGGGTTCGACGTGGATATCAGCCCCCTGTTTCAAACACCGCAAGAAGTTGCCAAAATGGCAGTGGAAAATGATGTGCACATCGTTGGCGTGTCCAGCCAGGTTGCCGCCCATAAAACACTGGTCCCCGGCCTGCTGGAAGCGCTGAAATCTGAAGGCGGGGATGACATTCTGGTGGTTGTCGGCGGCATTATTCCGCCGGGGGATTATGATTTTCTTTACAATGCGGGCGCTGCCGGGGTATTTGGCCCCGGAACACCGGTTACCCAATCGGCAAATCAGGTGCTGAATACACTGGAGAAATAGCCTTCGGCTATTTAGCTCAAAGCTCAAAGCTGAAAGCTTGAAGGAAAAGATTGAAGATCAGAAAGGTAAAGGAACTCTAGGTTGGAGGTTTGAGGCTGAACGGCAGAAGGTTCATGCCTCTAACCTCAAACCTCAAACCTACAACAGCGGAAGCGCCAGCTTGATCCGTTTCTACTACCATTGACCAGAAACCAG
>CAJICI010000744.1_pt1 | contig 12689 bp, 9 predicted proteins | sample 9199571 | NCBI WGS metagenome assembly CAJICI01 (sample SAMEA7708329, study PRJEB35096) | sediment metagenome | biome: marine neritic benthic zone biome [ENVO:01000025]; feature: sediment [ENVO:00002007]; material: shallow marine sediment [ENVO:03000034] sea grass bed [ENVO_01000059] ...
ATGCCGACGGGGGTGATCTGGACGATAATCAACGGCAGTTTGAGCTGGAAAAACTCAAGGGCCCGTGAAACCGGCAGATCAGCCTCCATGAACCGGTCAATGTTTTCAAAAAAATCAATGGCAAGGTAAATAACAATGACAGCGGATAAAACAAACGTAAAATGTTTCAGGACTTCCTTTATGAGATATCGGTCAAGGATGGTCATAAACCTAGTTATTATCCCGGATATTAATTGCAGTAAGCGGTTTGGCGAGTATTACCTTCTTCTGTAGAATGAAGTCGGTAAAATCCCAAATTTCAAATTTTGGTGCTTGGAATTTATCTTCCCGATGTGATGCTACCAAAGGTCTACATCTTGCTTGCCAAAAATTGAGTTAACGGCATTTTCTAGTGGTCATTGGCAAACTGCATCTGGTAAAGTTTATAATACTCCTGCTTTAAGCTCATTAACTGCTCGTGATGCCCTTCTTCAACAATCCGACCATCTACAATGACGATGATGCGATCGGCATTGGCGATGGTACTGAGCCGATGAGCAATAACGAAAGTCGTACGGCCCTGCATCAGATTGCCCAGGGCTTTCTGGACCAGAATCTCCGACTCGGAATCCAGCGAGGATGTGGCTTCATCAAGGATCAAAATGGGTGCATCTTTTAGCAGCGCCCGGGCAATACAGATCCGCTGTTTCTGACCACCGGAAAGCCGGCCGCCCAGCTCTCCGATAGATGTCTGGAATTCGTCCGGAAAAGATTTAATGAAATCATGGGCGTAGGCAGCTTTGGCAGCCTCTGAGATCTGCTGCTCCGACGCGTTGGGAATGCCGTAGGCAATATTGTTGCGAACCGAGTCATTAAATAATATGGGTTCCTGGGTCACGATGGCGATCCGGTCGCGCAAAGCATCGATGGAAAACCGGCGAATGTCGATGTCATCTATAATAATCATTCCTTCGGCAGGATCGTAGAATCTTGGTATCAGATTGACCAGAGTGGTTTTACCGCCGCCGCTCATTCCGACCAGGGCAATGATTTCACCGGGCTCGACTGTCAGATTAATATTTTTCAACACCGGATCCCGGTCATATTTAAAGGATACATTTTTAAATGCCACCCGGTGGGATCCAGTCGGGATTTCGACCGGCGAGGTGTCTTCGATGATATCAGACTCGCGCTCCAGGATGTCATAAATCCGCTCGATGGCCGCCATTCCGCGCTGGATGGCATTGTTGAGGCGGGATATTTTTTTAAGCGGTTGGTACATCAAGCCGACCGCTGTCAGAAACGCCATAAATTCTCCGAAGGTATAGGTGCCGGAAATGACATGCCGGCCGCCGTACCATATGATAAACGCGGTTCCCAGTCCTCCCAGCAATTCCATCAAAGGCGAAGACATCTCCCGGACTTTGTTTTCCTTCATCTCCAGTCTGAATATCTTGTGGGATTTTTGTGCAAAACGCTTTTTCTCATGGTCTTGCATGTTAAAGGCCTTCACAATTTTGGTGCCGGTGATGGTTTCATGCAAAAAGGCACTTAAATCAGCCCAGGACTCCTGCACACCCAGGCGCACCCGTCGAATTTTGCGCCCGAATACAAAGAGCGGGTACACGGCTATGGGAAAGACGATGAAAGTGAAAATAGCCAGCTTGGGGATCAGGAAAAAGGTTACGGTGATAAGTCCGAGAATGGTAAAGCCGTCCCGGACAGAACCGGTGATGGCGGAAGTAAACATGGAGCTGATAATGGCGACATCGTTGGTGATGCGCGACATCAGATCACCGGTTTTTTCACGATGGAAAAAGGCCAGCGGCAAATCCTGAATATGGCTATACAATCGGTTTCGCAACCGCATGATGATATTCTGGCCTACAAAACTCAACAGGTATCCTGAACCATAGGACGCTATGCCCTTGATGCCGAATACGGTTATTATCGCCACCGGTATCAGAGCCAGCATTTGCGGGTCTTTTTGTTCGAATATCCTTTCAACGGCGGGTTTGACCAGATAGGCACTGGCGGACGTCATGGCCGCTACAACCGCCGAACACACCGCGGCCACAAACAGCCGAAACCAGCTGTCTTTGACCAGAGTCAGCATTTCGCGGTGACGCGGAGTTAATTTTGAGGATACAAAGTTTCTCATATTCGCAGATATTCCAGAACCCGGTTCATCAGGTTCGTGCCTTCCTGAAAAGGTCTATATATTCAGCATGCCAATGGCCAGTTCTGCTACTCTTTCTGAGGCGCCGGCGCCTCCCATGACATCACGCAGGTCGACCAGCTGTTTTTTAAGCGCTGCCAATTGATCGCGGTCGCTGAGCATGTCTTGCAAAGCGGGGGCGATATTTTCGGCAATGGCATCGTTTTGGACATATTCCGGTACCAGTTTACGGCCGGCTACCAGGTTGGCCAGACCGATAAAAGGCACCCGCACCAGCGCCCTGCCGAGCATAAAGCTGATCGGGGACACCTTGTATATAATCACCATCGGAGCGCCATGAAGGGCGGCCTGCAACGTTACTGTGCCGGAAGCGGCCATCAGCGCGTCGCTGCGCTCAAATACCGTCTCAATGCCGTCGGAAATAATCTCCACATCCAACCGGCATGGATGCCCGGCGACAATTGCCTCCAGCTGTTGGCGCTCCACCGATCGGGCATGGGATATGATAAATGTAACATGCTTTAGCCTGTCTTTCAAAATATCGGCGGTATCCAGCATGACCGGCAGGTGCCGGGCAATTTCATTCTCACGGGAGCCGGGCACCAGGCCGATGGTGGGTTGTCCTTCATCTCCGGTCATTAGCGCTTTTTCCGCCGATGGCAACGGGGCGTCCAGCAATGGGTGCCCCACGAAGGTTGCCGGGACATCGTTTTCGGCATAAAACTGCTGCTCGAATGGCAAAATGACCGCCATGTGATCGACGAGTCTTTTAATCCGCTTCACCCGACTCTGACGCCAGGCCCAAATCTGCGGGCTGATATAATAGAGCACCGGAATTCCAAGCTTTTTGGCGGCAGCGGCAATCCGGAGGTTAAAATCAGGAAAATCAATCAGGATGAGAAGGTCCGGCTGATGGATTTTTAACGCTTTTTTAAATGTGCTCATTCCTCTTAAAATATCCGGCAGTCTGGATAAGACCTCCGTGATACCGACAACCGTCAATTCGGCAGCGTCCACCAGGATGCGCACACCGGCCTGTCTGAGCTCAGGGCCGCCGATGCCCATAAAAGACAGCGCCGGGTTTTTCTTTTGCATGGCTTTGACCAGCCTGGCACCGTGCTGGTCGCCGGAGGCCTCGCCGGCAATAATGGCCACACAGGCTTGTTTGGATTCAGATTTCATAAAAAGCTCAAATTCCGGCAGAATTTAACTGAGATAAGGTTTGATGACTGAATCTATTTGATCGGTGATATTTAAAGCAACTTCCAGGGCTTTACGTCCGGCAATCCCGGGAACTACAGGCGTTTGGCGGGTACTGACGGCCTGGACAAAAGACGCGAGTTCGTCTTCCAGAACGTCCGCTTCGGAAAAAGAAAGCTGCTGGATATCCATACCGGGTATCAAATCGCCGGGAATACTGTCGTCACGCCGAATAAGTGTAATTTCCCGACTGGAAAAATCAACGGATATGTAAGCATCTTTTTGGAACAATCTGATTTTTCTCTGATTCTTGATGGAGATTCGGCTGGCAGTTACGTTGGCAACACATCCGCTGGCAAACTCCAGACGCACATTTGCGATGTCGGCATGTTCGCAGATGACCGGTGCCCCGGCCGCATGAATATTCTTGATATCGGATTTCACAACGTTCATGATAATATCGATATCATGAATCATCAGATCAAGCACCACACTGACATCGGTGCTGCGGTCCGTGAAAATACCCAGCCGATGGGCCTCAATAAACAACGGCTGATAAACGATGTCTTTGAGAGCGATCACTGCAGGGTTAAAACGCTCCAGATGACCCACCTGCATAATGCGTTTTTTTGCCTCGGCAATCCTGATCAGTTCGTCGGCCTGCTCCAGGGTTGCAGTCATGGGTTTTTCAATCAACACGTCCAGATCATGATTCAGACACTCTGCGGCAATGTGAAAATGATCTTCGGTCGGAACGACGATGCTGACGGCATCAACATGCCCGAAAAGATCACGATAATCTGCAAAGCTGCGGGTGTTTAAGTCCGCCGCGATTTGTCCCGCCCGGTCGTCATTAAGATCAACCACCCCCGCCAGCTGGACGTTGTCCATATGCGCATATTTTTCGGCGTGAAACTTGCCCAGGTAACCCACGCCGATTACTCCGACTCGAACGTTGCTCATCAGTTTTGCACTCCGATGACAGATGTCAGATAACAGAGGACAGATGTCAGATGACAAAAGTCAGATGTCGTATGACAGAGGTCAGATGTCAGATAACAGAAGTCAGATGAAAAATCTGATCGGGACATCAGACTATCCGGACCAGTTATCAACTTTCTATCTTCTGTCCTCCGTCTTCTGACCTCTGTCTTCTGACCTCTGTCCTCTGGCCTCTGTCCTCTGACCTCTGACCTCTGTCCTCTGTCCTCTGTTTTCTGTTTTCTGTTTTCTGACCTCTGTTGTCTGGCCTCTGTCCTCTGTCTTCTGTTCTCTGTCCTCTGTTTTCTGTCCTCTGACCTCTGTCCCCTACCGGGTGATCCCCCGCTGGGAGGATTTAATGAAATTGATAAAATTGTTGACTTCGGGCAAATGATCGACTTCCGCCTGGGCTCTTTCAATGGCTTCATTGAGTGTAATGCCGAAACGGAAAAATATCCGATACACCTTTTTCAAGGCGGTCACGGTGGATTCGGTAAACCCGTAGCGCTTTAAACCCACCCGGTTGAGGCCGTGGAGTTTGGCCCGGTCGCCCGCGGCAATGACATATGGAGGGATATCCTTGGGCACAGCGGATTTGCCGCCGACATAGGCGTATTCACCGACCCTGACAAATTGATGAATGGCGACAAGGCCCCCGATGGTGACATAATCACCGATGACAATGTGACCGGCCAGGGTTGCATTATTGGCCAGGATTACACCACGTCCCGTCTGGCAGTCATGGGCGACATGACAGTAGGCCATCAATAAATTATCATCACCGATTTCGGTAACACCGGTTCCGAAGGCTGTGCCGCGGTTGACGGTTACAAATTCCCGTATGGTGGTCCCGTGACCGATTTTGACAAAGGTCTTCTCCCCTTTGAATTTGATGGCCTGGGGGGCGGCGCCCACCGACGCATATTGATAAATATGGCAGTCCGCCCCGATGGACACATAGGGATCTACGATGACATGCGGGCCGATTACCGTTCCTTTTCCTATGGTAACGTTATCGGCGATAACGGTATAAGGCCCGATTTCAACATCAGTATCAATTTCAGCTTTGGGGTCAATTATGGCGGACGGATGTATCATTTACCCTCTCCAAAAGAAGCCATCAACTCAGCTTCAGCAACTAACTGGTTATCGACGGTGGCGGTCCCGGTCATCTTGGCAACCTTGGTCCGCATTTTAGTGATTATGGCCTCAAATATCAACTGGTCACCGGGTACCACGGGCTTGCGGAACCGGACCTTATCCATGCCCATAAAATAAATGAGCTGGCCTTTATTGTCTTCCGAGCTTGATTCATAGGCCAGAATACCGCCGACCTGGGCCAGGGCCTCGATAATGAGTACCCCCGGCATGACCGGCTGACCCGGGAAATGGCCCTGAAAAAAAGGTTCGTTGATGGTTACGTTTTTAAGGGCCTTTATCCGGTCACCGATCTTAATTTCGATCACACGATCAACCAGCAAAAACGGATAGCGGTGTGCCAATAATGTCATTATTTTTTGAATATCATATACGGCTTTCATTGTTCTTCCATTTTCTCTTCAATGCGTTCTAATTTCTTTTCCATGCGGGAAAGCTTTTTGCTGAATTCCGGCAATTTGGGTATTAATCGTTGAACCCGCAGCCAGATGCGATGGGGCATTTCCGGAATACCCGAAGATACAATCTGCCCCTCGGGAACATCCTTTCCGACGCCGGTCTGGGGACCGACAGTGGCACCGTCGCCGATGTTCAAATGCCCGGCAATGCCGGCTTGACCGGCCAGGATGGCATTTTTACCAATCGTAACGCTGCCGGAAATCCCGACCTGTGCCACCAGAACCGTATTCTCACCCACGCTGACATTATGGGCAATGTGTATCAGGTTGTCGGTTTTGACCCCCCGGCCGATATGGGTATTTCCGAAAGTTCCCCTGTCGATGGCATTGTTGGCGCCAATTTCCACATCGTCATCGATTTGGACATAACCGGTGTGGGGAATTTTATGATAGCATTGGCCATCCGGTGCGAATCCGAATCCGTCGCTTCCAATTACCGTACCGGCATGGATGATAACCCGGTTGCCGACAGTACAGCGTGCCTGAATGGTCACATTGGCATGGATGATAACATCATCACCAATGACAACCCCGTCACCAATCACCACACCGGGTTGAATCCAGACGCGGTCACCGATGGTCACCCGATTACCGATAGCCACCTGCGCTTCAATGGTAACATTGGGACCGCTTTTAAATTCGGAATCGATGACGGCGCTGGGATGTATTCCGGCGGGAGGCTGGACCGTTGGATGGAAGTATTGCATGATCCGGGCAAAGGCGACCATGGGGTTATCGACCTGCACAAGATTGGACGCACCGGTCGTGGTCGACCGGGGAACAAGAATCGCCCCCGCCGGACAGTCGCCAATTTTTTTTAGAAATTTGGCATTGCCGGCCACGGTGATTTCATCTTTTCCGGCCAACTCAAAAGGGGCAGCGCCGCTGATTATCTTATCAGTATCGCCAATTAGATTGCCCTGCACCAGCGATGCCATTTGGGATAACGATATTTTCATAGCCGTCATGGTATAAAGATTCAGGGTGATAGATGATTACTTGATTTTGAAGGCTTTTTTATTAAGCCGCTGGATAAGTTTGTCGGATATGTCAACCGAATTGGGCGCATAAATGACGCCGCGTTTATCCATGATTAAAAGGTAACCCTCCTTTTTGCCGATTTCCTCGGTAAGTATTGCTATGTCGTTCTGCAGTTGCTGCATTAGTTGAACCTGGCGTTTTTGCAATTCGCCGCGATACCTTTTTTGCAGCGATTTAAAATCATTGATTTTGATGCGATGTTCCCGTTCCTTTTCCTCGCGCATCTCCTTGCTCATCACCATCGATTCGCGCTCAAGCCTCTTTCTGATCTTTTCGATCTCACCGCCTTTTTGCTGCAAATCGGCAGCCATTTTTTCATTTTCCTTTTTAAGCTCAGCCTGAATCGTTTTACCGGCATTTGAGGTTGCCAGTACTTTTTGAAAATCAACGATACCTATCTTGGCCACGTCCGCCGCATAGACGAAAGTACCCAAAAAAATTAGCGTGAACAGACAGGTGATAAAGACTGCTTTGGGTGCTCGCATTATATTCCCCCTTTTCCGGAGCAAGGAACCGGGCCTGAATCGACGCCATCTCAAAAAGAGAATTCTGGCTTTAATCCGCCTCAGGCGGACAGGAACCGCGACGGATCCGAAGGTTAAACCGTAGGTCCGCCTACGGCAGATCGAAGGATTTAACACAGGATCCAGACCCGCCATGGCGGGAGGCCAATCCGCCTCAGGCGGATTTGAAATAGCGTCTAACCCGGTATCGACTCCATTTAGTTTGGTTGTATTCTTATAATCAGTAGTTAAATAGCAAAATTCGTGTAGACGATAAAGTCTAAACTGTATTCTATCCTTTTATAATCTTTTAGACCATCAGTTTTCAACGCCGACTGACTTAAAATGCTGAAGCCATCGAAAATTCCCAGTTCCCGGAAGACGCATCGGTGTCCTTGGGATCAAGAATCCACCCGTACTCCAGGCGAACCGGTCCCATGGGCGACAGCCAGCGAATTCCGCCGCCTGCGCTTTCCCGCAGGTCATCCATCTTGACATCTTCATCACTGGACCAGATATTTCCGGTGTCAAAGAACCCGACACCATAGACACCGGCCTGGGGTACCAGCGGAAATCGGACTTCGATGTTCCCCTGAACAAACTTGTTACCACCGATCTCAGATCCGTTTTCATCCCGCGGACTCAAATCGTCTCGTTCAAACCCGCGCAATGAATCGATGCCCACCATATAAAATTTTTCATAATCCGGCAGGCTCATGCCCTGAAGCTCTTTTACATAGCCCCCTTTGGCGTGCGCAACCCCGATGATCTTCCAGAATAAGGGATAATACCAGCCGGTTTCGGCAACCACTTTGTTAAATCCGACCGTTCCACCGATCCCGGCAAATTCATAAATTACCGAATGCGCAGATCCCCCGGTAGGATGAAAAAAATTGTCTCTGGAATCATATTTGAGAGTGGTGGTGATGCTGCTTTTAATATTTTCCCCTTCATCCCTTTTGATGGAACTGGCAGCATCTTCCTCAACATTTTTGATATCGGCGATGTCATAGGTGTAGGCGACAGCGAAACGGCTGTAGTCGATTAGTGGATAGCCAAATCTTACACTGCCGCCGACGCTGTCCTTGTCATAGGTGGAAAAGCTGTAACGCCAGTTGTAGGCAGACACACCGGCATTCAAAGGAATATCAAACAACCACGGCTCTGTAAAACTCAGCGTGTATCTGTTTGTCTTGGCCCCAAGCTGTGCCTTAAACGACAGCGTCTGCCCCCTTCCAAACAGATTCCGTTCAGAAATTGAGCCGGTGAGAAAAAGACTTTCAACGTTACCGTAGCCCGCGCCGAAGCTGAATGAACCGGTGTCTTTTTCGGTGACGTTAATATTTAGTTTCATCTTATCGTCGCCGCTGCCCTTGACCGTGTCGACTTTGATATCCGCAAAATAGTCAAGCCGGTATAGATTTCGGACACTGCGCTTTAACCTTCGGCCACTGTATAGCTCCTGCTCGAAGACCTGCAACTGCCGCCGAATCACCTTATCCCGGGTTTTGGTGTTGCCGGTAATGGTAATTTCCTCAAAATAAACCTGTTTGCCCTTGGCTATGTCAAAAGTAATATTAACTACCAGCTTTTCCTTGTCCTGTTCAATGCGCGGGGTAATATCGACGTTGGCATATCCTGAGTCAGAGTAGATATCCGTCAAATTAATTATGTCCAGACGCAGGACATCGCGATTGTAATACTCCTCTTCCAATATTTTTAGCTTTCCCAACAACTGTTCCGGCGGTATAATTAAATCTCCGGCCAGCGTCACTTCCCCGACTTTGAACTGTGGTCCCTCATCAACTTTGATATCAATGTAAATGCCATCTTCCTCAAACTTTATCTCCGGTTCACCGATTCGAGCCTGGACGTACCCATTATTGTGGTAGTAAGCGGTCAACCTGGCGATGTCCTGGCTGAGATTTTCCTCGTTTAGATCGCCTGCAGATGTGATATAGGAAAGGATGCCCCCTTCGGAGGTATCCATCTGTCCTTTTAATTTGCCGTCCGAATAGGCGCTATTGCCGACAAAATTGATTTTCTCGATATGAAATTTGCTGCCCTCCTCAATTTCATATTCAACATCCGCCTGATTTTCTTTGCGCGAGTATACATTGAATTTGACTTTAACGTTATAGTAATTCTTTTCCTTATACAGTTCTTCTATTCGGCGCATGTCCAGCTGGATGGTATTAATATTGAGAATAGAGCCTTTGCGAACCGTCAGTTCTTCTTTTATTTCGTCATCATCAAATACCCAGGTATTTCCTTCTATCAGGATGCCCCTCACAGTCGGCTTTTCTTTAACCACAAATACGAGGATCTTCCCTGCCGGGCCCGTTTCCGCATCGATGCGCACATCATCAAAATAGCCCATTGCATAGACGGCTTTTAGTTCGTCAGATAGATTTTTTAAGTTAATTACATCGCCTTTTTTTACCTTTAGCACTCTGCGAATGGCATCTTCTTCAATCCGCTGGTTGCCCTTAATCTGGATATCAACAATGGTTTCCCGTTTAAACAGCTTCAGGGCCATCTGCTCGACCAGTGTCTTAACGGCACCGGGCAAATTTTCAACCCCTTCTCCTTCAGCCGAAAACGACCCGGGCTCTTCCTCTGGCAGCGAGGAAAGCAGCTTGGCATCCAGGCTGAAGCTCGGACCAAGCCGGGTCAGGCTGCCCCAGATGACATAGTCGCCGCCGGTATCAACAGCAATCTGGCGGACGGCCTTTGTACTGTCTGTCCGCATCTGGCGCGAAGTCATTGTTTCTGTATCCAGAACAAGCACTCGCGCGCCCTCGGCTTGCAGCTGGTTTTTAATGACATCGGGAATCTGTGTCTGCAGATAGGATAGATCTTCCTGGGCGTGGACTTCAAAAGGCAGGATAACAACGCGCACCTGCTCCTGCCCGAAGGCAACATCGGTCATAATTAAGGATAATATAAAAAGGAACAGACACGTGCGGTAATTCATAGATTCCTTATAGAAAAGTCAAAATTCTAAAACGCCAGATCCTTAGTTATTAAATGACGATGTCAGAGCGCTCGATAATTACGGCATCGCAGATAGTTTGCCGTCAACAATCGTCACCCGACGGGACATGCAGGCAGCCAGTTCAGAATTGTGGGTGACCACAATCAGCGTCATCGACAGCTCCTGGTTCAACTCCAACAGCAAGTTATGAATATGCTCGCTATTTTTTTTATCAAGGTTTCCGGTAGGTTCATCGGCGAGCAGCAGGCAGGGCTTTAAGGCCAGCGCCCTGGCCAGAGCCACCCGCTGCTGTTCGCCACCTGATAATTTGCCGACACGATAGTTTAATCGATCCTTTAGCCCAACCCTGACGAGTATTTCTTCTGCAGCCCGGGCGGCTGTCAAATTGTTCCGGCCCTGAATCAAGGCCGGCATCATGGCATTCTCCAGTGCACTGAATTCGGGCAATAAGTGATGAAACTGAAATACAAAACCGACCGACTCGTTGCGAAACCTTGCGAGTTTATGGTCGTCATAAGAAAAAACATCTTCGCCCTTGAACAACAATTCCCCGGTGTCGGGCCGATCCAGCGCGCCGATGATATGGAGCAGGGTAGATTTGCCGATGCCCGAAGCACCCACGATGGCGATGGTCTCACCGACGGCCAAATCAAAATCAAGTTCTTTTAAAACATCGATTCTGACGCCGCCATTGGCAAAGCTCTTACTCAAACTGCGAACTGCGATCAGACTCTTCACAGGTTCGCTATTCGCTGCCAGTTTTTCATCCTGCATGGTTTACCTATTTTCCAATTGGCGTAATAACCAATTGGATGTTATTGCGCCGCAGCCGGATTAGTCGAATCGGAGCAATGATCTATATTCATACTCACGACAAAAAAATAAAAAAGTGGTTAAAATTGAATTCAAATAACGCCGCAGTGGGCTTTTCATGCTCACCCGGGATGATTTTAGCCGTACCTGATCGCATCAACCGGATTCAATTTAGATGCCTGTCGTGCCGGGTACAGGGTCGCCAGAAAGCAAATCAGCAGAGCCGCGGCAATAATCGAGGCAACATTTAAGAATTCGAGTTTTACCGGCAAAGAGGTTGTGAAATAATAAATATCGCCGGCCAGTTCATGGACATCGATGTGTTTGAGCAAAAAACAGAGGAATAGCCCCAGGCCCAGACCCAACAGCGTGCCGAATGTTCCGATGACCATACCGTTGAAAACAAAAATTTTGCGTATACTGCGTTCGGTGGCCCCCATGGCTTTCAGGATGGCGATGTCCCGTGTTTTTCCCATAACCATCATGATCAGGCTGCTGGCGATGTTGAAGGCCGCCACAAGAATAATGAGGGTCAGAATAATAAACATCACCCTTCTTTCCAGCTTAAGCGCCTTGAAAAGGTTACGGTTCATCTGCATCCAATCCATGGCCCAGTAAGGGAATTTTAGTTTGGATGTAATCTTCTGGGAGATCTCGCGTGCCTCATAAAGGTTGGTCACCCGTATATCAATCCCACTGACCGAATTGCCCATGCGCATTAGCTTCTGGGCGTCTTTGATATGGATATAGGCAAACGTCTGGTCATAGTCATACATCCCGGACTCAAAAAATCCGGTCACGCGAAATTGCTTCATGGCAGGAACATGACCGATGGGCGACAACATACCCCGGGGAGAGATCAGATAAATGACATCACCTTCGATAACACCGAGGTTTCTGGCCAGCTCGCGTCCGAGTACAATTCCGGGAATCCCGCCGGAAGTATTCCGGGTCGAATCGGTATCAGAGGGATCGGGAAGTTGAACCTGTTGAAGGGTGGTCATGACCCGGCCGGCTGTTGCAGGGTCAATTCCACGCAAAACCGCACCGGAAGCGCCGCCTTTCGCGCGCAGCATGACCTGGGACAGGATAAATGGCGTGGCGGCCTCAACGCCTTCGGTCTGTTCGATTTCCTTGAGAACCTTGTTATAGTCCGAAAAGGCGCCGCCGTGGCGCTTAACAATTACCTGAGGCTGTCCACCTAATATGCGACTCTTTAAATCAGCCTCAAATCCCGCCATCACGGCAATCACCACGATCAGGGCCATTACGCCCACCGCTACGCCGGCGATCGATAGAATCGTGATCAGGGAAATAAAGGCGTGCCTTTGTTTGGCCCTCAGGTAGCGGCCGCCGATGAATAGTTCGTATCCCATAAT
>CAJICI010000570.1_pt1 | contig 12635 bp, 8 predicted proteins | sample 9199571 | NCBI WGS metagenome assembly CAJICI01 (sample SAMEA7708329, study PRJEB35096) | sediment metagenome | biome: marine neritic benthic zone biome [ENVO:01000025]; feature: sediment [ENVO:00002007]; material: shallow marine sediment [ENVO:03000034] sea grass bed [ENVO_01000059] ...
GAGGTCGGTCCCCGGGACGGATTTCAGTTTGAAAAAGAAATCATTCCCACCGGGATGAAGGCGGAGATTATCAGCGACCTGGTGGCCGCCGGTCTGAAATACATCCAGGTGGCCTCCTTTGTAAATCCTTCACGCGTTCCCCAGATGGCGGATGCTGAAGAGGTGGTCCGCCGTTTGCCCGGGTCCACGGGCGTCACATTCAGTGGCCTTGTATTAAATACCCGGGGGCTGCAGCGGGCGCTTGAGGCGGGTTTAAATCATGTTGAAATCTCCCTATCCGTCAGTGACACTCACAGCCGGAAAAATGCCGGGATGGACTTTGACCGCGCGTTGATCGGGATAAAAGAAATGATCGAGCAGGCGCACGCAGAGGACATGGTCGTGCGCGCCGGGATTCAATGCGCCTTTGGCTGCGTCTATGAAGGCAACGTCAGCCAGGAGAGAATTGTGGATCTTGTTCAATATTATGTCTCCCAAAACGTGGATACCATAGCGCTTTCCGACACCACCGGAATGGCCAATCCTCTGTCTATAAACACGCTGCTGAATTCCGTGATGCCGGAATGCGGGAGTATCCCGCCTGTTCTGCACCTGCACGACACCCGGGGCTTGGGTCTGGCCAACTTGATGGCTGCCCTGGCATGCGGCGTGGTGCAATTTGACACCGCCATGGCCGGTATGGGTGGGTGCCCTTTTGTTACGGGGGCTGCCGGCAATATTGCGACCGAAGACACGGTTTATCTGTTGGAGTCCATGGGAATTTCTACCGGTATCGATATCGCCGCTGTCAGCAATTGCTCATATCAACTTGAAAAATTTCTCGGCAAACAATTCCCCGGTAAGATGCACCGATTGATGCAACTTGATGGTTTGCCTCTTTAGCCGCCTAATAAGCTCTACGGATTGAACGTCGATGTTCATCTCTTAAGAGTTCGACGTTCATCTTTTAATACCTCCTCATATCGCCATAATTACCGAACTCAACTAAAGTTTCCCCGCAATTTGTCGATAATAGACTTAACAAGTTTGTCCCGCCATTAAGATTGAAAAGGCTCTGTCCGGAATTTAGACCATGACTGAACAAAAAGCGGAAACCATTCTCTTTGTGGACGATGAAGAGAGCATTTTAACTGTTGCCAGTGAATATTTTAACCGGCAGGGTTACCAGACCTTGACGGCAAATAATGGGGTCGAGGCGCTGGAAATTCTGAAGACCGAGAAGGTAGACTGCTGTTTTACCGACATTAACATGCCTGAAATGAACGGTCTCGATCTTGCCGAGAATATCAGATTGAAGGACAATACCATGCCGGTGATTGTCATGACCGGTTATCCCTCCCTGGAAAACACCATTCAGACCATTAAAAATGGTGTGGTCGATTTTTTAATCAAGCCCGTCAATCTTAAACAGATGGAACTTTGCATGCGGCGGGTGCTAAGACAGCGTGCCCTGTTTGTAGAAAATGTTCTGTTAAAACAGGAAATCCAGGGTAAAGAGCGACTGGAAAAACTGAACCGTGAGCTGATCTACAAGGTGGAGGAGTTGCACACTTTAAACAAGATTATGAGCAGTTTTACCGCCACGGTCTCCACCATCGACGTTTTCAAACGCGCTGCTGATGTGGCATGTGAGATAACCCATGCTGATAATGCGATGTTCTTCGTGATCAACGAGACTGTCAACCAGCCGTTTGAAGTGGCCTCCGCCGGATCCGCCTCGAGCGTCAATGCCTCCCCGGATGTTGACAATGATGTGCCGTCTTGTGCTGCATCCTCCCTTACAGATTTGATTATGGAAGTTGTTTCCGATGAAATCCCATTGCTGGTGTCGGACAACAATGGGGCCCGCGGTCTGCCGCCGGAGTTAATATCAGCCATGGTGGTACCACTGAAAATCAGGGAGAAAGTCTTTGGTGTGTTGACAGCTTCCCAGAGGGCCGGAGATACTCGGTTTACCGAAAAAGATTTATTTTACCTTTCATTTATGGCCAAAAGTGCCGCCCATTCCATTGAAAACCTCGCACTGTACGAAAATATATATGAAAATCTGTTCGCAACCCTTTATGCCTTTGTAAATGCTGTCGAAGCCAGGGATCTGTATACACGGGAACACTCAAGCCGGGTAACAGGTATTTCAATGATTATAGGCAAACAGATGGGATGCCGAGCAGAGGAATTGGATATCCTCAATTTTGCCGGGCAACTTCATGATATTGGCAAAATTGGCATACGAGACGATATCCTGTTAAAGCCCGGTCGCCTCACCGATGAGGAATTTGAGAAGATTAAAGAGCATCCGACGATCGGTGCCAACATCCTGGAGCAGATGGGGTTCTGGGAAAACGAACGTGAGATAATTCGCTGTCATCACGAGCGCTTTGACGGGACCGGATATCCGGACGGCTTGAAAAAAGACCAGATACCCTTGCTGGCCAGAATTTTATCGGTGGCAGATGTATACGATGCCATGGCATCAGACCGTGCCTACCGCAAACGGATGGAAGAGGATTTGATCCTGAAAATTATCAATGAAGGCGTTGGAACCCAGTTCGACCCGGATGTTGTGGCGGCATTTATGGAAGCCTACAACCAGGGTATAATACTGCATTACATGGAGACCGGTCAGATTAAAATTGCCGATGTACGTCAACCTGTTCAGGCTTCTACTTAGTCGCCTATCTGCCAGTTTAACACCATCTCAGCGTCCTGATAGCTAACTTGTCATTGCTGAAAATAAGGCTGGAAAATTAACATCGAACCCTCCTGAGGCGGGCAAGCATCGAACGTCCAACTCGCCATAGGCGAGCAAGCACTTGTCCGCCTCCGGCGGATCGAACTTTGAACTAGACTATCCGAGGAAAGAGATTGGAAAAAATAAAGCGGGTTAGCACTTGTGCTAACCCGCTTTATTTTTTATAATTATGTAAAGCTATTAATTTCAATAGCTTTACTTTGGTCGGGGCGAGAGGATTTGAATGCGCCGGAGGCGCACAAGCCTCCTTGGAGGGTTGCTTTACCCGCCTTTGGCGGGCTCCGACCCGGATTCCAGCTTTTTTAGCCACTTTCGACCCTGGCCGGATTTAAGGAATTTTTCTCTGATCCTTGCAGACTTGTAGTCTGGGAAAATTTCTGTGAATATGACATCGAATTGACCCAGCAATTGACCGGCCTTAGATCGGACACAGCGGTGCTCGGTGAGCCGCCGAGGGAGGTTATTGGTGATCCCGATGTATCTTTTGCCGGTGTTGCCTTTTAGAACATATAGCGTAATCAATTGAGGATATACTGGAAAGGATTATAATTTGGTCGGGGCGAGAGGATTTGAACCTCCGACCCCTTGAACCCCATTCAAGTGCGCTACCAGACTGCGCTACGCCCCGACTCAGGGTTCTGTCACTAACATGTAGATCACCTCATGTCAAGGAGGGAAGGATTTTTTCAGATGAGTAAAAACGTGGGCATCAAATTTCCAAAGCGGCTTAAACCGGGTGATAAAATTGGAATTGCAGCCCCGGCCGGACCGTTCGAGCATGAAATGTTTGACCGCGGCACACAAATTATAGAAGAAAACGGATTTGAGGTTTTTATCCCTGACGGTTTGGCTAAAGCCAATGGTTACCTTGCCGGGTCAGACGATCACCGTGCGGATCTTTTAAACCAGCTCTTCGCAGATCCTTCCATTGATGCCATTATTTGTGCCCGGGGAGGGTATGGCTCCCTGAGGACTCTGGATCGGTTGGATTACGATACCATTGCCAGGAAACCGAAAATTTTCATGGGATTCAGTGACATCACGGCCCTTCTAACCGTCTTATTCGACCGCTGCGGTCTGGTGACTTTCCATGGTCCGGTGGTAACTTCCCTGGCCGATGCCTCAGAACTAACTGTACGTTCGCTATTTCAGACGGTCACATCAGACGGCAAGCTGGAGACTAAGGTAATCGACGGTACTACCATTCATCCCGGGGTCGCATCTGGAACACTTGGCGGGGGCAACTTGGCCACCTTATGCCATCTGGTTGGAACTCCTTTTGCGCCAGAATTTGCCGGCAAGATATTATTTCTGGAGGACCGGGCAGAACCGCCTTACAAGATTGACAGAATGCTGATGCAGATGAAGCTCGCTGGTTGCTTTGAAGGCATTGCTGGAATTGTACTGGGCTCTTTTTTGGATTGCGGGTCCGTAGAGGAGATTTTCGGGATCATAAATGATATTTTCAACGATACCACCGTGCCGATTCTAGGCGGAATGGATGCCGGGCATGGAAGCCTGAACCTGACCCTCCCCATGGGTCTCGAAGCGACTCTTGATGCCGATAGACAGGTGTTATCATACCATCGGGCCGCAACTATTTAGGTACAGAGGACAGAGAACAGAGGGCAGATGACAGAGATCTGAAAACAGAAGTCACGGTTCACTTAATTATCCTGTACCGTTCAATCCGGTTATCATCTGTCCTCTGTCGTCTGTTTTCTGTCTTCTGATATAATTCGAGCAATGGCGAGGAATTATGAAAAGCGTTGAACAGCTGATGCGAAAGGCGGTCGCCGAAAACGTATTCCCCGGGGGTGTGCTGCTGGTTTCCCAGGAGGGCAACCCCGTGTACCATAATGCCTTCGGCTGCAGGAACCTGCTTAACCGGTCTCCGATGACCAACGAGACGATTTTTGATCTGGCTTCTTTGACCAAGCCCCTGGCGACGGCTCTGGCTGTGATGATGCTACTGGACGATAAAAAAATTACACTGGATCAACAGCTGGGAGAAGCGTTGCCGGATTTTGAAAATGACCCCAAAGCGTCCATTCAGGTCAGCCACCTGTTAAATCATAATTCCGGCCTTACCGATTACCGGACCTATTATAAAAAAATTGAGCATATCCGACCGGAAAAACGCAAATCAGCCCTGCGGCAGTTACTGGTAAGGGAACCGCTGGTTAATCCCGTCGGCAGCCGGGTGTTATACAGCGACATCGGGTTTATGATCCTGGAATGGCTGATTGAAGAAATATCCGGCCAACACCTTGATCAGTACCTGAGTGAAATGATTTACGGGCCCCTGGGATTGGAAAATCTATTTTTTGTGAATCTGGAAAGTGCGCCCAGACCAGGCGAATTCGCCGCCACCGAACAGTGTATCTGGCGCCGACAGCTGGTATGCGGCCAGGTTCATGATGAAAATGCCTATGCCATCGGCGGGATTGGCGGCCATGCGGGGCTTTTTGGAACTGCCATTGAAATCCACCGTCTCCTGGTTCATCTTTTAATGGCCTACCATGGACGGCCTTCGATCCGGCCGTTCCAGCAGGATAGGGTTCGATTGTTTTTTCACCGACTGGCGGGCAGCGATAAAGCACTGGGTTTTGACATGCCCAGCGCCAGCGGCTCAAGCGCCGGCCGCTATTTCTCCCCCAACAGCGTCGGCCACCTTGGCTTTACGGGGACCTCCTTCTGGATGGACCTGGACCGTTCAATCATCGTTATTTTGCTTACCAACCGCGTTCATCCCACCCGGGGCAACGGGGCAATCCAAAAGTTCAGACCCCTTCTTCACGACGCAGTTATGCTATCTCTTCTGGGTCCAGAGTGTCAGGGTCGATAGATTAAGGGTTCAAAGGTTCAGCGTTCAGGGTTTGAACAACGAACCGCAGAACCTCCGAATAATCCGCCGGCGGAGGACAGAATTTTCAGGGATGGTTTCGCTGTGCTCAATTTTTTATTTAAAAAGATAGAATATATTCCTTTAATACTTGTCCACCTCTGGAGGATTTGACAATCAATATTCGTTTTATGGCATCCGTAAACTTAGAACCCTGAACCCTGAACCCTGAACCCTGAAGCCAGAACGGTTTTTTTGCCTTCATATCATTTTTTTAATGATATATTTTTCTTGTAGTGTTATGATAGATTTGATAGTAATTTATTGATATATTTCTATTATATTGGTTTTGCGCTTTAAGGTCCGTAACTCTTTTTCAAACCTCTTGCAGCTTAACTTCCGACGAATCAGGCTGAGGCCACCACAGAGTTTAGGCGTATCCCGGCGTAAATACATTTGAAGCTGATCCTGTAAGGTCGGTTTCGTGCGTTTCGATTAAATTAAACCGGCACATCCGCAATGTGCAAATAGGGGCATTATGAATCTTTTTTTAGACGGCATTCTGGGAATATTTTCCAACGACCTTGCGATCGATCTGGGTACGGCTAATACCCTCGTATACGTAAAGGGCAAGGGAATCGTATTAAGCGAACCATCCGTGGTTGCAGTCAGCACGGGCAACCGTTCCAAAAACCGGGTGCTGGCGGTTGGTCTTGAAGCCAAAAATATGCTTGGTAAAACACCGGGAAACATTCTGGCAATTCGACCCATGCGGGATGGTGTGATTGCCGACTTTGAAGTTACCGAAGCCATGTTGAGGCATTTCATTCACAAAGTTCATAACCGTCGAACTTTTGTGCGGCCCAGAATTATTGTAGCTGTACCCTCCGGAATCACACAGGTTGAAAAGCGTGCCGTGAGAGAATCCGCCGAATCCGCAGGTGCCCGTGAAGTCTTCCTGATTGAGGAGCCCATGGCGGCCGCAATCGGCGCCGGTCTTCCGATTACTGAGCCTACCTGTAATATGGTGGTGGATATCGGCGGCGGAACGACCGAGGTGGCTGTTATTTCGCTCAAGGGTATTGTTTACAGCCGATCCGTGCGGGTTGCGGGGGATAAGATGGACTCCGCTATTATTCAATATATAAAAAGGAAATACAACCTGCTGATCGGTGAACGGACTGCTGAGGTAATCAAAACCACCATCGGCAATGCCTATCCGGATCCACAAAATCTGGAGACCATAGAAGTCAAGGGTCGCGATTTGGCTTCCGGGATTCCAAAAATCCTATCGATTGATTCGGAAGAAATCCGAATTGCAATATCCGAACAAATTGATGCCATTGTCGAGACGGTAAAAATTGCCCTGGAGCAGACACCACCTGAACTGTCTGCCGACATCGTCGATCGGGGGATTATTCTAACCGGCGGTGGCGCCTTGCTAAAGAATCTGGATCGGTTGATCCGCGAGGAAACGAGCCTGCCAATAACCGTTACAGAAGATCCGCTGTCGACCGTTGCTCTGGGTTCGGGTAAGGCCCTGGACAATCTGGAATTTTTACGAGAGGTAGTTATCGCTTAGTCGCGTTGCGAGTTACGGGTTGCGTGTTGCGAGTTACGAGTTGCGGGTTGCACGAGTTACGAGTTACGAGTTACGGGTTACGAGTTGCGGGGTTCGATCTTCAGACCTGTCAGCATTTCACCGCGCAACGCGCAACGCGTAACCCGCAACTTTTTAGGGATATAAGTTAGAACCAAGACCTTATAACCATACGATGTAATTGAATTCGGGTGTCACAAATCCGAGATAATCAGATCTATGTTCTCCAGAAAAATGGTGCTCATCGTTGGCGTCATCGTCTTGATTGCCGTCAATATCATTGTCCTTTCCGTTAGCAGCAGACGCTTCACCTCCTTTGGTATTGAGCGAATCGCCATTTCCTTTGTATCCCCTTTCCAGGAGCTTGTGACCCGCACCATGCGGTTTACCAGGGATATCTGGTATCAGTATTTCTATCTGGTAACGGTTACAAAACAAAATCGGACCTTAAGAACCCGGTTGAATCAGGCCCTTGAGGTAAACAACCAATGGCAGGAAACAGAACTGGCCAATTCCCGCCTGCGCAATTTGCTTGATTTTGAAAAAACCATATCCCAGATGGTCGTTGCCGCAGAGGTTATCGGTCGGGATCCCTCGGCCTGGTTTAAAACGGTTATCATTGATAAGGGCAAGGCGGATGGGTTAACCAGAGGATTGCCGGTGGTCATGCCCCAGGGTATCACCGGTCAGGTTGTCGAGGTTTCGAATCATTACTCCAAAGTCATGTTGATAATTGATCGCAACAGCGCCGTGGATGCCCTGGTGCAGAGAACCAGAGCCAGGGGGGTCATCAAGGGCGAATCAACTGATCGCTGTCGCCTTGACTTCGTGCTACGCAAAAATGATGTGCGCGTCGGAGATACCGTTGTATCCTCCGGCCTGGACGGGGTGTACCCGAAAGGCCTGCGGATAGGTCTTGTTGCCGAAGTCATCGAACATGATGCTGATATCTTCCATGAAGTCATCGTGACCCCTTATGTTGATTTTGAGAAACTCGAAGAGGTATTGGTGGTTCTTGAAGTTAAAAAACACGATATGGCGAGTCGCCAGTGAGCTACTGTTTTAATATCGCGATTTGTTTGATTCTGGTCATTTTGCAGACCACGGTCATGCCCAATTTGGCGATGCTGAATCGATTTTATGATCTCCTGATTCCCTTTATCGCCTACCTGGGACTTTCACGTCCTGTTCGCGAGGGCTTGCTCTTTGTCTGTTTCCTGGGCTTTATTATGGACAACCTTTCCGGAAGTCCCTTCGGGCTTTATTTAACCAGCTATTTCTGGTTGTATATCGGCGTCAAGGGGATTACCCAGGTGCTTCAGGTGGGCAAGCGTGTCTTTATTATCACCTTTATTGTTGCCGCCGGTGTGCTGATTGAAAACCTCATTTTTATAGGGTCGTTCGCCGTTTTCAGTCCCGAAAAAGGCTTTGGTGGCGATGCCGTTAAAACTGTGGCCGTCCAGGTTCTCTGGGCCCTGCTGACGGGTTCTTTATTTTTAATTTTATTCAGAAACACCCACAATTGGCTGGATGCGGGCTTCAGGGCGATATACGCCCGTCGGGCCAATGAATAATGACTATCCGGAATGACAAATGTCGAATGACTATCTGGAATGACAAATGTCGAATGACTAATGACAAATGAAGGTAGTCGCTTCGCTCCGTCAATTATATTCCTGATTATGCTGTCATTGATTGCAAGTTAGTTTTATACCGGCATGAATTTCGAAATCGAATCAACATTAATTAAGATTTGTTTAAGAATAAAATGATAGAATTCAACAATTATTCATTAATCATTAGACATTATTCATTCTATAACCGTGGTTGATAAATATTTAAAAACAGCAGATGCCGAATGGTACCGGCAACGCGTAACCGGGGTTATGATATGCGTTCTGGCGGTCTTTACGGTTCTTTTACTCCGTCTGGTATATCTACAGGTGATCAAGGGTGAGGAATACCGTCTGCTGTCACTTAACAACAGGATCAGGCTCCAGAGTATCGATCCGCCGCGGGGTTTGATATACGATCGCAACAATTTCGTCCTGGTGGAAAACCGGCCGTCTTTTGATGTCAGTATTACGCTCAAAGACGCTGGAAAGATTGATACAACTGTCAGCAAGGTCGCCGATCACCTCGAAGTTCCGCCTGATGAATTGATGCAGCGGTTAACCACCAGCAAAGGCATCTCTGCCTACAAGCCCATTATGCTCAAGCAGGATATCGGTCGTAATGCCCTGGCTGCCATTGAAGCCCATAAATACGACCTGCCGGGTATCACAGTCGACGTCAAGTTACGAAGACATTACCTGAATGTGCGGGATGCCGCGCATCTGATCGGATATTTGAGCGAAATCAGCCCTGAAGAGCTTGCAGGCAGAAAGTACCCGGGGCGACGCAGAGGCGATTTTATCGGCAAATTCGGTGCCGAGAAGGCATTTGAGAATAATTTGCGCGGCACCCGCGGGGGGCGCCAGGTCGAGGTCAACGCCAATGGTCGCGTGGTAAGGGTATTGAAAACGGTTGCCGCCAAACCGGGTCAGAACATTTATTTAACCATTGACCATGCACTTCAAACTAAGTCCGAATCCCTTCTCAGGGGTGTGTCCGGTGCTGCTGTGGCAATGGAGCCGGGATCGGGCCGTATACTGGCACTGGCCAGCAGCCCGGCCTTCGACCAGAATTATTTTGCCGTTGGCATGTCCCATGAGCAGTGGGATTCACTGAATTCCAATCCCTTTCATCCAATGGTGAATAAAGCCATTCAGGGTGAATATCCCCCGGGATCTACCTACAAAATTATTACAGCCCTGGCCGGATTGGAGGAAAAGGTCATTGATGAGAATACGCAGGTGTTTTGCCCGGGATTTTATCGTTTTGGCAACCGCACATACCGTTGCTGGAAAAAAGGCGGTCACGGGCAGGTGGAAATCATAAAAGCCATCACCGAGTCCTGCGACGTCTATTTTTACAAGGTTGGTGAGTTGCTGGGCGTTGATCGCCTGGCCTGGTATGCCACCGCAAGCGGATTGGGATCACCCACCGGTATTAATCTGGATAAGGAAGCCAGGGGGCTGATACCGACGGCCGCCTGGAAAAAAAGACGCACCGGCGTCCCCTGGCAGAGGGGTGAAACCCTGTCGATAGCTATCGGACAGGGGTTCAACCTGGCGACTCCATTGCAGATGGTGGGTATGACGGCCGCCATAGCCAACGGCGGGACAAGATACAAACCCATCATACTGGAGGCCATTAAAACCCCGGATGGTCGGGTTCTGCATCAAAGTGAATCCGAGGTCGTCGGTAAAATTCCGCTGAGTGAGGCAAGCCTGGCGATGGTAAAGACCGGCCTCTGGGCCGTGGTGAACAGTGATCACGGTACGGCCCGGGGCAGCCGGCTGGTCGATATCGAGATCAGTGGCAAAACAGGGACGTCCCAGGTTATCAGCCGCAAAAAGGATGAAACGCGATCGGAAGATGAGCGGCCGGCCCATCAAAGGCCCCATGCCTGGTTTGTGGCCTATGCGCCTTCGGATAACCCCGTGATTGCGGTAGCGGTCGTGATAGAACACGGTGAGCACGGTTCCGGCGCGGCTGCACCCATAGCCAGAGAGATGATCAAGGCCTACCTGAGGAAGCCGGTGAAGACCGACGCGGTGGTCAAAGATGCCGGCAACCTGAAGACCGAGGGTAGTGGATAACTCGCATAGCGCATAGGGCATAGAGCAAAGAGCATAGTGCATAGAGCAAAGGGCATAGGTAAAGGGCCTATAGAATACCGCAAATTTCAGGAAGTAGCGTCACGGTTTAGTTTGCAATACTGCGATAAGGCGCTGCAAGAACGCGAAAGACACTTATCGCAACCAATGGGGCAAAAAAGCGCTATGCCCTATGCGCCTTGCGCTATGCATTGGGTGGTCAGCAACTAACAACCAATACTGGATTATAATCGACGATGTTTGACAGAAGACTTTTACAATATTTCGACTGGGGGCTGCTCGGCCTGACCTGTATCATAGGCAGCATCGGGTTATTTACGCTTTACAGTGCTGTAACCGCCGAGACACCGGAGCCTCAGAAGATTATATTTTACAAACAGCTGATCTGGTTTTCGGCGGCCCTGGTTGCGATGACAGTATCTTTTTCAATTAACTATAAACTGCTGGATCGCTGGGGGCAGGTGCTTTATATCGGCTGTGTATTGTTACTGATCTGGGTCCTTGTTTTTGGAAAATATGTCGGTGGTTCAAGACGCTGGCTGATACTGGGGCCTGTTTCCATTCAGCCCTCGGAGCTGGCCAAAATTGCAGTAATGATCGTGCTTGCCAGATATTATTCCAAAGACGCCAATACCAGAGGCCATACATTGCGTGAGCTTTTCAGGCCTGCTGTTTTGACATTGATCCCATTTGTGTTGATAGTGAGGCAGCCGGATCTGGGTACGGCCGGTCTGGTGCTGTTGATCGCCGGTTCAATCACTTTATTTGTAAAAATCGAGCGACGTTCGCTGATATATCTGTTTGTTTCCTGTGCCGCTGTCTTTCCCCTCGTCTGGTTTTTTTTAAAGGAATACCAGAAGCGGCGAATCCTGGTTTTTCTGGATCCGGACCTGGACCCTCTGGGCGCCGGGTATCATATTATTCAATCCAAAATCGCCATCGGCTCCGGTATGATTTCCGGCAAAGGATTTTTAAATGGTACCCAAAATGCATTATCCTTTCTTCCTGAGGAGCACACGGACTTCATTTTTTCTGTTCTGGCTGAAGAATGGGGATTTATCGGTTCCGTTGTTATTGTTCTTTTTTTTCTGTTGTTGATTTTCTGGGGACTCAATATCGCTCAAAGTTGCCGGGAGCCGTTTGGGACGATCCTGGCTGTCGGGATCAGCTCCATGTTTTTCTGGCAGGTCATTATTAACATCGGCATGACTATGGGATTGATGCCGGTTGTCGGGGTTCCGCTGCCGCTGGTCAGCTATGGCGGGTCATCGGTTTTGACGACCGCCATCGGCATCGGTCTATTAATGAATGTAAGTATGCGGCGGTTTATGCTGGAATGACAAAAACAATGACGAATGACGAATTTTGAATGAAGAATGGTGGAATTCTATCATTATATTTTTATTTTAAACTTGGTGATCCGAATTATTTCGAATACAATACAAATTAAGGTATGGATTTAAAATTCATTTTCTAAAGAAGTACGGTAAATATGAAATGTCGATGGACGGAGCGAAGCGACTCCAAAATCCGTCATTCGTCGTTCGTCATTCGTCATTCCAAAATCATTATTCATTTCAACGAAGGGGTAAGCAGATAAAATGAAAAAAGAAAAAGGATCGGACCGAATTTCAACTTTTATTGGAGCGGATGCCAGCATTGACGGAAATATTGAATTTAAGGGAACCATCAGGGTAGACGGATCCGTTAAGGGTA
>CAJICI010000757.1_pt1 | contig 12622 bp, 8 predicted proteins | sample 9199571 | NCBI WGS metagenome assembly CAJICI01 (sample SAMEA7708329, study PRJEB35096) | sediment metagenome | biome: marine neritic benthic zone biome [ENVO:01000025]; feature: sediment [ENVO:00002007]; material: shallow marine sediment [ENVO:03000034] sea grass bed [ENVO_01000059] ...
AACCACCGGTCAAGCCCCAGCGCGCCGGTGAATTCTCTGGCAAAAGTGGCGCTCACGCGGGACAGTTCATTGTATTGCAAAACGGCTGTTTTGACCTCGGGAAATCTGCTGAAAGCGTAATACGGCAAAAGGCCCAGAGCTCCTGCAACGATCAGAATGGCTAATGATCGCTGGACAGTGGCAGAAGGCCTGGCGGTGACAGAAAAAAAATTTTCAATGATCAAAACACCGACTCCGGCTGTAACCACTGAAACTGCGATCAGTAAGGCACCCTTGAGATAGGAGAAGGCTGTAAACCAGGGATTGAAAAAATCACCGAATAAAACCAGATAGATCAGAAAAATACAAAAACCAATGGTTGCCAATAAAAGCGGCAACCAGCCAATTTTGTCCGATCGCCTGCCCATCAGTAGCCAGGCAATCGGGAAAATAAAGACCGTCCCCACGCATAGTGCAACGATTCCAATCGCACTTTTCCCCTGCGCCCCGGGCACATGGGAGGCAATCCTGTAGAAAACAGCTGAAAACAACATGCCACCGGTCATACTGAAAAAAATGAAAAGCTGCCAGACTGTCGTATTTAAGTTCAGGTTATTAATCTGCCAGGGAATCGCCTGATACAATGTCACCAGCAGAACGGCAGCAAATGCGGCTGCCAGACAAAAAAAAGTCAGAAAATTGATCAACCTGAAATTCTGCTGGCATTTGCTAAACCTGGAATACAACCACCGATAACCGATGACAATGAGCATCATGCCAATGCCGAACCAGACATTGGTAACTCCGGATAGCACGGGAGGATAAAGGTATCTTAAAAAGCTGTCCCAATCAGAATCAAGCACAATCTGATCTGAAAGTCGGCGCCAGGACGGGTCAAGAAAAGCTACGGCGGCACCGACAATAAAAACGAGAATCAGAAAAAGCCCGGTGTTGGCCGAGTAATCCCCGGACACTATGGAATGTCGATCGACTGCGACCAAATCCGAGTGCCGGAGATTGAAAAGCGCCTGCAGCAGCACGGATATCAGCAGAACAGTCAAAATCAATGGCAGGTAATTGGTCTGTTGAGAAAAAAGCAAAAGTGCGACGATGGCAATACAGGCCATCTCGATACAGATCAGCAAGGCTAAAGTTGTAGAGGGCGAGAGGGTTTGTTTCGAGTTTTTGATTTGAAACCAGCAAACTGATATCAAGTAAGCCAGAAAAAGGCCCATGAGTATAGTGATATTGGAACCAATCCAGGCAAATCCAGGACTTTCTCCTGCAGATATTTCTTGCCCCAACGGGCTGTGGACCGATGCAAATAATGCTGTTAAAACCGCCAAAAGCGCCGCACCGATAATGAGAAGCCAGGGCATAATCCTGGAAATCCTTTTCGTTTGGGCATTTGACGAATTCGAAGGCATTCAAACCTCAACCAAAATTAGTATAGAGTATGAGCAGGTAATGCCAAATAGTATTTTAGAAATCTAATAATTTAAATCACCCTAACCTGACCTCTCCCTCAGAGGGGGGAGGACTGATTGAGGGAGGGGGATAAAACCGGCAGCAACCAGATAATAACAGAAAATAAGCAAATATCACTCAATTTGTAATCGTTTAATCCTAATCGACTCTAAGGAAAGTTTGTGAAAATCAAGTCTCCCGTCAAATGAAAAGCAATACTGTGGCATTGATGACACTCACGGACTTTGGCAGAAGTCGCCGAAAAGCTACCATCCGGTTTGAACCTGGCATAGGCCCAGTTGACGGGATGGAAGGCTTGCCTGGATGCTTCATTACCGCCCTTGACTTTCACCATCACATCGATTTCTACCAATTGATCTTTTGTTGATTGAAAAGCATTGCCTTTGTAACTCTCTATGACAAGAATGGTTCCCACGGGCCAGAAGCGGAAATCGCCTTTATCGGTGCTTTTGCCCGTTACAACCGACCGCTGAAAGTCGGAACTTCGAAAATAAATCCAGGCACTCTGATTACTTACAAAGCGGCGGGTGTTGATGTATTTACCGGACCAGCCATCGGCCGGATTACCGCTGGCATCCCGATAGGCTGGAAGTTCTAACAACATGTTCCGGTAATGGTATCCGGCCGGAATCACAAGGGACGGAGCTTTAACTGGCCGCAATCCGGGAGGTGTCAGCAGGACCTCCTCTGCCAGTGAATAAACAGAAATGGTGATTGAGGCCAAAAGGAAAAAAGCACCCGGAATAAGAAACTTTCGGATGCGGCTGCGCTTAAACTTAATCATTGTCAATTTGTGAGTAGATTAATGTTGTCCTCGTGGGAGCGGATTTGGACTCGTCTGAGCCTGTCGAAGGCCAGCCGCGATTAGCTCCTTTGCCTGATTAATCGCGGCTGGAAGCCGCTCCCACGACTACAAATTTCAATTAGGTGCTAAGTCGCTGCTTACCATCCAAATAACCAGTAACGAATAACAATTAACGCCAACTTTGGCCTATAGTTCTTTCAGGTAGTCAACCAGAGCCTTTAACTCATCTTCCTTCAGATGCTTAAACGGCGGCATTTTGTCACCGCCTTTAACAATTCGCTCCCGCACGTTTTCTTCAGTAACCTGCAGGCCGGAATCGGGCAGCTTTGAAGATTTGAACAACCCAGCCAGCCCGGGGCCCACCTTCTTCACCTTGCGATCATGAAAATGGCAGGCAGCGCAATTCGCTTCAAAAAGTTTTCTTCCCGAGGGGGCAATGCTGACATTTTTCAGCTTTGAAAATAACCAGTCGCCGGACCGGTCGGGATACTTAAAGGTGCCTTCGAGAAGCACTTCTTTTTCCTGGCAGCGCAATTGGAGTGCGGCCGTCCCCGGCTTACCCTCAAAGCCGAAAGTGATGGACACATTGTCGCCCGCCTGCTCGATCTTATCTATGACCAGATTCCCTTCAAACTGTTCTCCGGTCAGGTCCCCCGATTCTGTTTGCTTAAACTGGTAGACTTTGTCAAAATTAGATTTCCAGATCCCCGGCACCTCGCAATCCAGTGTATCCGAATGTGCTGCCGTCGGCTTGAATACCGACCGGCCCAGCCCGTTATAAATGGTGCCGTTGCTGCATTGATGATCGGCTACCGCAAAGAGCCAGTCTTTTAGATCCTCTCCATCCAGTGCAACCGGAATAAACGGAGACACATACTCACCGGCAGGGAAATCCGCTTTCATATCCTTTAAATCTCCTGCTTTGGGCACCAGCCGGTAGGATCTAAATCTCCTGGTGTCTATGGCCAGCATCTGCGGGCCGAGATTATTGTTGGGATCCTCCACCTGCATGGTGATCTGAAAAACCTGTTCGGTTAGTTTGTTAAATTGGATGTTTGAAATGCCGGGGTCATCAGCGGTTGTTCCGTCTACCGGTAAAATCACGGGAACATCATTGTCAACGCCTTCCTTGATCTGAATTTGCAAAGGGAAGTAAATATAGTTTTCACTGTATACATGCAACCCCCAGGGGCCACCGGATGGCAGAGGTATTTTAAAGGTTCCGTCCGGGCCAATGGCTCCGCCGGCAAGGAACGCGTTATTGTGCAATTCCCCCTTTTCCAGAGCCACCGCCCCACTGGCGACCACCATGCCATCGGCGGTAATGACCCTGCCGGACACAAAAGTCTCGGCCAGAGCTTGGGAATTGAGGACATTCCATGAGCCCAGCACGCCAATAATGAAAATAATGCCACCATACCGTAATCTGGACTTCCAATCTTTTGACATTTGACCTCCTCTATAAGGTTTTTAGATAGGCAGTCAAAGCATCAACCTGCTCCGGCGACAGGTGCCCAAACGGCGGCATTTTGTCAAAAGGCTTCTGCAGGATGTTTTTAAAATTCTCTTCCGATACCGGCTTTCCGCTGACGGGGAATTTGTCCAGTTTAAAGATTCCCTGTAACCCCGGACCGATTTTTTGGGCCGTACTGTCGGTCAGGTGGCAGGCAGAACAATTATTCTTAAAGACCATGACCCCATCAGCCGCCGGACCTTCAACCACAGTCTCCGCAGGAGCCTTCGTCCCGTATACCAGCTCTCCGCCAAAATAACCCAGGCCCACCACGCTCAGCAAACATACCCCATACATCGCCAGGACTATCCCGCTAAACTTGTCACCGAAAAGCCCGAAGATGACAGCCAGAATCAGAAAGATCAGCAATACGCAGGCAAGTACCAGCTTCATCTTGATGGGAAAGATCAGGGCGCCGCCGTAGAAATGCTGCCAGTCCATGATACCTAACAGCGCCGTTGGAACTGCAACGATCAAGCCCAGAATGACGCAATGCCGTGCCGTTCGGGACAAACTCGTCCAGCGGAAAATCATGGCGGCCAGGGCAAATAAAAAGGCCCCGATCACCATTCCGATCGGCACATGGGTCAGGGTTGGGTGAAGCGGATGGGAATAACCAAATTTTGACAGGGTCTGATAAACGAACTCTATCATAGCGGCACCCCTTTCGCCCGGAAATATCGGAGGGCACTATAAGCCCAAAGATCAGATTGGAAGACAGCAGATGGGTAGAAAAAACATAAAAAGCCAGTTTCCGGGATCTGTCGGTGGGAAAGTATTAATGATTTCATGTTAAGTCATTGTTTTTGATTAGCCCAAAAGCATCTTTGAAGTCAATTGGATTCTTGGAAAAAAGAAATCCCCCGGTCACTTGATATTGGTTACCACCCAATACCATATGCTGACCACGAAAAAATAAATCGAAATGAATTCAAGCAATAAACCCAGACTATAGTACCAAGCCGCTGAAGCAACCCCACCGGTAAAATCAAAATGATATGAACGAGAAACAGCAAACCCAATCTGTGGAATAGTCGTTTAAGCCGGATAAATATTACGCGATAGACAGGATTTCGAATCCAATGGGCCGTAGTTCTCACATTTCGAACCCTGTAAAAAGCGCAAACGGTTGATTCAGGTAGTTGTTGATGTTGCCAATCAGGTAACACAGATTCAAATTTACCATGAGTTTGACTTTGAAACCATTCGATGCTTTGATGGTCTCATATTAACCACCAGCTCGCTTACATTGGGTTTTATGCCTTCTAAGAATTTAAAAATCCTGCATCTTTTGAGTCAACGGCCCGATTCCACCGGAAGCGGCATCTACATCCAGGCAATGCTGCGCGAAGCCGCAGACCGTGGCCATTCGAACTTTCTGCTGGCCGGTATCGCATCCGGCCGGAAACCGTCTTTCGAAGAAGTTTCTGCTGACACCTGCGAGTTTGTCGAGTTCAACGGCAAAGACCTTCCGTTTGAAGTGGTCGGTATGACTGATGTCATGCCCTATCCCAGCAAACGTTTCTGCGATCTATCCAATTCAGAACTGGAAAGATATGAAAATTGCTTTGCCGGTAAACTCAGCGCCGTGGTGAATTCCTTCCAGCCGGATATTATTCACAGCCATCATTTATGGATCGTAACGTCTGTAGCCAAACGCAATTATCCGGGGCTGCCGCTGGTAACCTCCTGCCACGGTACAGAGCTGCGACAGCTTCACAATTGCCCCCATCTGGCCCGACGGGTAATTGAGGGCTGTCAAAAAATAGAGGGCGTACTGGCATTAAGCAAGATCCAAAAGTCGGAGGTGATGGAGGCATACGGAATCTCTGAGAAAAGAGTACATGTGGTGGGTGCCGGCTACAATGCGGAACTGTTTAAACCGGCGCGCAAGCCTTCACCCCGGCCGGTACAGATTATCTATGCCGGTAAACTGAATCGTCCAAAAGGCGTTCCCTGGCTGCTCAGGGCACTGGCCCGTCTGGGTGACCTGGACTGGCAGCTGCATCTGGTCGGCAGTGGCAGCGGCCCGGAAAAGGATGAATGCCTGCGGCTGGCACATAAATTGAAAAATCGGATTGTCATTCATGGGGCGTTGTCCCAGCCGCAGCTGGCAGATGTCATGCGATCCGCCCATCTGCTGGTTTTGCCCAGTTTTTTTGAGGGTCTGCCCCTTGTCCTGCTGGAAGCACTGGCCTGCGGATGCCGCCTGATAGCGACCTCTCTGCCGGGGGTTGCCGAAGTTCTGGGGGGTCTGAATACCGATTACGTCAGGCTGGTTGAAACGCCAAGGCTGAAAAATGTCGACAAACCATTTAAGGAAGATGAGGCACGGTTTGAAAGAAATCTTTTAAAGGCCATTCGGCAGCAGATTGAAGCTGTCATCATTGAACCGCAAATAGACTATTCGCAGATAGAAGATCAAATTGCAGCCTATTCCTGGAGCAGTATTTTCAGGCGCATCGAGCCGGTTTACTGGCAGGTTTTGGCGGATCATTCGGCAAACTTGAAATAAATGCAGTGTGCCGGGCAGACATTATCGGCGCAGGCCGGGATGAGTCCCTGATCAATGCGATGGTGGCAGAGGTTGCACTTGTTGGCGATGTTCTGGTCATTGTCATAGGAGATGGCATCATAGGGACAGGCGTCGATACACGCCTGACAGCCGGTGCACAGGTCGTAATCCATGACGACAATGCTGTCATCACGCTTGGAGATCGCCTCATCCGGGCAAACGTCCGCGCAGGGGGGATCATCGCAATGGCGGCACAGGTGCACCCGAAAGCTGAATTCCATTTTATCGTCGACCAGGCGCGGGCCATCTTCTTCTACCCGGATCAGTTTAATCCCGTCAGGTGCCTCATTTTCCTGTTTGCATGCCACCTCGCAGGTCTTGCATCCCCAGCATAAGTCGTTATCTATTTCAATTTCATATCTGGACATCATCTCTGCCTTTGACTCATGAATGATCATCAAACGATAGTTTGCTTTGTTAAGGAATGGATTCGATTTTTAAAAAGCCTTTAGACAGGATTTACAGGAATCTTTCACGGTTTCCGGATGAAACCGTGAAAACTACATCCGCCTTCGGCGGAAATAAAAAAATCCTGATAATCCTGTAAATCCTGTCAAAAAATTAGTTTAAAAAAGGATCCATTCCATTGTTAGTTCTGCAATTCAATAAAATTTCTAATTCATTCCCGTTCTTCAGAATAAATTTTGCACAATAATGTTCTGACGCTGGTCGCCCCCATGGCCGGGTCGCAGGTTTCGTAGGCGTTATCCGTTAAAATGTTAACATTGGACTCATCCCAACCATGGCCCGGGTCCCTTTTTTCAGGAAACCACCAGGCATGCTGGGCACTGACCACGTCCGGGTGGATGCCGGTAAAAATTTTGGCCCTCTGCCGGATTTTGCCCCGTAAGGATTCGATGATGACCCAATCGCCTTCCTTGATTCCTTCTCTGGCAGCAGTATCCGGGTGAATTTCTACAACCGGATCCCGGTGGAGTTCCCTCAGCCAGGGAATCTGGCGGTTCTCGGTGTGAAAAAATCCGGGCGAGCGCGCACCGGTAATCAGGATATACGGATAGCGCTGGTGCAGTTCGGGCTCGCTGACCGGACTTTCCGGCGGTTCCCGGAATTGCGGCAGGGGATCGTAGCCCCAGTTTTCGAGCAGGGTCGAATACAGCTCGAACTTTTTGGTTGGCGTGGAAAAGCCCCTTTCTTTGTATTTTTGATAGGTGACCTCCCCGCGAATATAATCCATTTTTTTAAAATCCTGCCAGGTGATATCCATGGGCTCAAGAATATGGTCCAGACCGCCTTCAAAATCATCCCACCAGTGCTCCCCCTGCCCGACCCGGTGGGCGAGGTCATTGAGCATCTCGTGGTCGGATCGGCATTCGCCGACCTGGATCACCTTGCGGCGGGGCAGCAGGTAACCGTGGCGTTTCCAGAAATCCCCGATATAGTCCATTTCAAGCCAGGTCGCCGCCGGCAGCACAATGTCGGCCATTTCGGCAGTCGGGGTTATGAAAAAGTCGGCCACCGCCATAAATTCAACTTTATCAAGTGCACGGTGAACCTCCCGGGCATTGGCCCGGGTCATCAAGGGATTGGAGCTGATAAAAAACAGCATCTTGACTGCATAGGGTTCTTCCTTGATAATTGCGTCCCAGACGCACTTGGGGTTGATGATGGCGAAATTTCCGGCCAGACGAAAGCGCTCGCCCCCCAGTCGCTTTTCCCCCTGTTCATGGGGCAGCATCCGATGGGCGCCGAACTGTCCCACATTTCTAATCTTTGGGGGGTTAAACAGCACCTGCCCGCCGCGCGCGTCGATGTTGCCGGTAATGCCCATCAAAGCCATCAAGGCCCGATTGTTGTCGGCGCAGGTGGTTTGCTGCTCAATGGCAACTCCCCACTGGATTGCCGCCGGTTTGGTGGTGGCAAAAAGGCGGGCGGCCCGGCGGATTTTATCCTGCGGCACCCGGGTGATGTTTTCGACTTTTTCAGGTGGATATTCACTGACCCGTTCGACAAAGGGCTCCCAGCCGTAAACGTGGTTTTCCACAAAATCTTTGTCGTAAAGCCCTTCATTAACCATTACATTGGCCAGGCCCAGGGCCAGGGCGGTGTCGGTTCCGGGCCGCAGCTGCAGCCAGACATCGGCCCGCGCGGCAATCCGGGTCAGCCGCGGATCGACCGCAATCAGTTTGGCGCCTTTGTTGAGGCTTACCGAAAAAGGCTCGCCCTTGTAGCAATCCGGGTTGCTGATGACCAGATTGTTGCCCCACACCATAATGCACCTGGGGTGGTTTTCGTAATCCACAATGGGATTCGATCCACAGGTGATGATGCTGGTGGCGATCCGGGGGCCATAGCAGAAATGACCGGCCGTCAAAACGTTGGGCGTCCCCAGTAAATTGGCAAACCGATAGATCACGGCCTCGTTTTCCCGGCCGGTGCCGTAGCCCAGCACGATGGATTCCGCACCCAGACGCTTTTTATAGTCCAGCATTTTCTCGGCGATGGCATCCAAAGCCTCATCCCAGGAAATGCGTTTCCATTTGCCGCTGCCTTTGGGGCCAATCCGGCGTACCGGATAGGTCAGCCGGTCCGGGTGGTAGGCCAGCCGGGCCGAGGCCAGCCCCTTGCTGCACAGCGTGCCGTGATTGATGGGGCAGTCCGGATCGCCGGAAATTTTGGCGACCCGACCGTTTTTGGTATAGACCAGGACGCCGCATCCCCCATGGCACATGCGACAGTGGCTTTTGACCATGCCATCGTAACCATAAACTTCCATTTCACGCTTTGAATTGGAGAACTTATATCCGGGCATTTGAATTTTCCTTTGAAACTGAGCTACGCTTTGCCTCGGCCAGGGCTTCGTGCGCCATCTTTCTGGCCTCAGGGGTAAAAAACCAGTCATCTATCATTGTGACAAGCCATTTCAGGTACCTGTGGCGTGGAATGTCGAACCGGGCATGATCAATATCAACACCGGCCGGCGTAAATCGCCACAACTTGTCGGCATCTTTTACAAGCTGGTCATTGAGGGAGAGCGCCTGTTTTCTGGTATCGTGACCGTCAATGATGGACAGAATTTCCGGGATTTTATCGCGATCATAATTCAAATCTGTTAGAATCTTCCCGGCAATTTTTACGCCTTCGGTCTCATGAATCCGTTGGGTCTTTTTGTCACTGGCCTTTGGCCCAAAGGCATTTAACTGCTTTTCCTCGGGCACCATTTTCCATCCCACATCATGCAAGACAATGGCCGGCAAAACCACCTCTTCTTCGGCTGCCGGGTAACTGGCCAGTAACCGGCGGGCAAATTCACAGGACAGGGATACATGGATATCGTTTCGGCGGGTGTCCAGGTAAGGCGCGGCCATTCTGTATATCTCATTGTAATCAAACACCGTTTTCGTGTTCATGAATAAAGGAACCTTTTTAGGTGGTGTTTCAGGCACTTGTGTTAGATACTAGGATCAAAGATCCTTTTAAACAATCTTCTAGTACAGAAACTAGCATCCATTATAATGAGACTAGTTGATAGATTCCCGGCCTAATTTTCTCCCCAACACCTTTTGCTCCGCTCGATCTTTTTTTGGACCGTGGCCCAGCTGTCGGTTTTAAGAAAAGAATCTTCAAATCGGTTGAGCATGTCGCTAAACATCTGAAATGGCACTGTAAATGACAGCTCATCGGTCTTATAGAATTTGCGCGCCGAGGGATCCCAGCCGCCGACCACGGCTTTGGTGACACCTTTTGACAGGTAATGCAGGGGCCAGACCACCATACTACCGCATCCGGCACCCCAGGGCGAGGCGACAACCTCTGGATCATTCGTCACGTATGCCGCGAGCTGATGAAGCCCGCAAAGGGATTCGGGGCGGGTGAAAAAAACCACCAGCTCGGGGATTTCACCCTCACTGAAATTCCCCAGGGGTTTGACCACGCAATAGGTATGCGGCGCCGGGCGGGGATCGACATATTCGAAAATCCGTCTCAGTTCATCCGGGGAATCGCAGTAATGCTCGCCCTCCGTCCAGTTCGGGATACCGGTGGTAACATACTGGATAATCGTTTCGGCCTGGGGCTTGTTAAATCCCATCCAGAAAGCGCCACCCGGACAGCCGAATTGCTCGGCCGAAAAATAGGCTGTTGTCTTTTTTTTGCGTGCGCGCCAGATGTGCCCCATGGCACAGGAGAACCGGCTGAAAACATCCTGCCAGTTAATTTCGTTTTTCATCTCCTTTTCGCGGGTCGGAAGGTCAATCGGCTGGGGCGAAAAACCTTCAGCCGGTTTTTCATCGGTATATAAAATCCCCATCGGTTCTTCATCCAGACCGAGCCTGTCGAGAAAGTTCGGCAGGGCTTCCAATGACAATTGTTGCATGCCGGCCTCCAATACCTGACTGTTTGTTGTATAAATTTATACAATAACATTGATTCGGAATAGTTTAGTTTTTCCATATTGTTTGGTGCATGTCAAACTGTAGCGAAATTTTTGGAATTTATCGCGTATAGCAGGCTATGGTTCGTAGAGTTTAGCAATGAATTAATTTGGTGTATTGGAGTGAGTCGATTGATCTATGTTGTTCGAGGTATCCATGGCAAATCCCTTATCGGGTCTGTATCCACCTTATAAACGCAAAAAGGCAGGCTCATCCAAACCTGCCTTCGAACGGATTATTTCTTTTACCTTTGTTTAACTCGCTTTCAGATATTTCGGATCACGCATGGTTTTCAGAATCTCGATGCTGTATTTGTAACCTTTGTTGAGACGACAGAGATCAATGGCCATTCCGGTGATCTGGGCCACGGCCTGGACAAAATTGACGTCTTCCATGGTGAATTCCCAGGGCTCCGAAGTGTAGACCCGCAACGCCCCGATAACACGGCCATGGGCGTGGATCGGAACCGACAGGATTGAGGCGATGCCCTCCTTGACAGCAGCCTCGGGATACTGGATCCTCGGATCATCGGAAACATCAAAAATGGCGACGGGTCCCTCATTAAGAGATGCTGCAATGGACTGCAGTGCACTGACAGGCCCCTTATCGAGATATTCCTTGCTCAGGCCGTATGAGCCTGCAATTTCCAGCTCATCGGTCTGGCGGTTGATCAAAAACAGCGAACAGCCTTTGGCTTCCAGGGCGGTTTTAACGCTTTCCACCGTCATAAGCACTATTTCATCCGGCTCGCGGGTGGCGGATATGGCACCCGTTATCCTGGTCAGTGTTTCATAATTCATCAGTTGCTTTTTCATGGGTTCCTCCTTTCTTTTTGATGTTCAATTCAGTTTAAGACAACGAATAATGACACCAAACGAACGACCGGAACTCCGATACGATACGGGATTGCCTGACGCCACGGTCAGAACAGCATGCGTGTAAATGAACTGGAAGCGTAGAAGATGCCAATCTCAGATCAGCAATCGCAAAGATGCGTGAGAAGAATCCGTTTCAGACGTGAAATCAGATTTCGTTCGAGAAGGTTATGTAGGTTGAAATTAAAGGATTACACAGATTTTGTCAAACACAATCCACATAACGACATTGATGGGATGCGTATCACTGGCAACCGGAGCTGTAATAGGCTGGGAGGCTGTAAGGCTTGAAGGCCGAGAGGCCTGGACGCTGGGAGGCCTGATAGTACAGCGTTCCGGACTTTCCGGGTCTTCCAGCTTTCTGGCCTTCCAGCTTCCTGGCTTCCCAGCCTTACAGCTTCTTAGCTTCCCAGCCTTACAGCTTTTAAGCCTTCCAACTTCCTGGCTTCCCAGCCTCACAGCTTCACGGCCTTCCAGCCTCCTGGCATTCCAGCCAGACCGGATGTCGGTGATCATTTTTTGTGGGGTACAGATTCCGATCAATTTTGGTTAAGAAACTCCAAAAGCGCATGGTTAAAAGCCTCGGCCTGCTCGATGTTGGACAGGTGTCTGGCCTCCGGCAGGATTACCAGCTTTGAACCTGCAATCCGGGCATGCATGGCCTCGGAAGCCGCCACCGGGGTGCCGGGATCCTCTTCTCCCACCATGATCAGGGTGGGCAGCTTGATGTCTGGTAACCGCTCGATATAATTCAGCCGGCGAATGGCTTCGCAGCAGCCAATATAGCCGGCCACCGGTGTAGCCAGAATCTGGCGGCGAATCATTTCGACCTCGGGCGGATTCTGCTGCAGATATTCGGGTCGAAACCAGCGTTCAAGGGTTTCATCCACCTGCCCCGCCATTCCGGTCTGTCCGGCGGCATCGATGCGCTGCTGCCAGATGGGCTGGGTTTCCTCCGGCATGATGGCTGCCGTGTCGCACAGGGCCAGACTTTTC
>CAJICI010000528.1_pt1 | contig 12512 bp, 11 predicted proteins | sample 9199571 | NCBI WGS metagenome assembly CAJICI01 (sample SAMEA7708329, study PRJEB35096) | sediment metagenome | biome: marine neritic benthic zone biome [ENVO:01000025]; feature: sediment [ENVO:00002007]; material: shallow marine sediment [ENVO:03000034] sea grass bed [ENVO_01000059] ...
AGGAGGTCGCTACGCTCCTCGATTTAATTTATTTTTATAGTTCGATATTAAACGTTACCTGAGTATCTCTGCATGATTTTAGCCCTTTTGGTGCCGGCATCTCATAATGTTTATTTCTCCTGCCTTTTCAGCTTTTTCCATTCGACGTTCGTTTTTATAGATCATGCCAGTAAGAATTACCGTCAATGGAATCTAACTAACGAATGAATGCTTAATCCATATAATCGCTCCACTTCAACAGGCTAAATTTCTCCAGGTCCATAAATGCGGATACCAGGGACTGCTTGTCAATCTTTTGTCTGACGGTTGTACTGGCAACCCGATCGTAGATCGCACGCAAAGTCCGACTGTATTCTTCCTGGCTGTAACCCTCTCTGATCGCCTTTTGGTTGTGCAGGATTAAATTATGGCCGTTCTGCACCTGTCCGGGATTTGACAGAAAAGGATTTAGCCGCAAAAGCCGGTCGTATTTTTTTTGATCCTCTAACAACCCGTATAAGACTTTTTTTTGAGACCCCTCATCCAGCAACCCGAAATCAATATTTCCGTCCCGGGTGATCGAAGCAAAAGATTGTAGAATCGATCCGCCATCTATATGGTGATTGAACAGTTTACAGGCAAACCGGACACTATCAATCCATTTTTTTCGATATTGCGCCAACCCGATCCAGTCCACCGGCACCGGCAGCCGGGAATACAGATGCTGCAGTTGAATGCCCGCATTTTCAAAATCACGGCAAATATCGGGCAATTTGCGGCCCCAGAGCGCCCTGCCATAGAGCCAGGGTTCCAGATATGAAAACCCGAACCCTTCCGTGATGCTGGTGGTAAGCACAGAGCCTGCGGATATCAAATTGGTTTTAAAATCAATATCCAGTCCACGGTCAAAGGACACTTTCAAGCTTCGTTCCTTAACAAAGGCCTTCCATCTCTTATAACTTTTGATATCCGCTTCGCTGTTCGGCGGCAGGGTGATTGACAGATTCTCCCGGCCATTAAGATAAAGGGACAATAAGATCGCTTCTCCGATATTTTTTCGCCGAATCGCCCTTACCGGGTACAGGATTGACCCTTCCGGGCCTTTAGCGGATTCTGGTGCCGCTTCGGGGAAGGTCACCGTATTCGTCATTAAATGCAATCCCCGGGCATCCAGGCCGGCGTTTTGCAGTATGGTTAAGTCACGACGATTGATGACGCTGTAATGGCAATCAGCCGGATAGTCTTCTGCAAAAAAAGCCCGGGGACGGCCGTCTTCAGCAAAATCATGAATTTGCAGCAGCAGGTTGGCGCCATTTTGTTGCAAGGAATTCAATATGCCGATGAAATGTTGATTCTTCGCCAGCGTCGGGTTGTGAACGTGGAGTACATCGCAAGGGCCGTTAAATCTTGCATGGATGGTGTCGAGAATTTTCCGGGCAACATCATCCGGCTCAAATCGGCGCCTGTAATCGCTGCTGTATGCAAGTTCGGGGATATGTTCCCATGGGGCAGGGAAGGATGCCTGCGGGGGCATTCCGGTCAGAACAAGGGTGGGCCACTGATCCGGCAAGGCCGTCAATTGCTGTTTTAAAACCGTTGTGACGCCGCCGGTCTTTAAATGATAATGGATAAACGCGACCTTCATGTCATCATTCATAGCATTTTTGAGCAGAATAATCCATGCGGGAGGAAGTCGCAGGGGTATTAGAGAAATAGGTTGGCCTCACGCAAAGCAACAAAGTCGCTAAGGTATACCGCATTTCATATAAACCTTTCGGCCGGTATCCGTGGTTGTAGCAAGGACGTTCGAATATCGGAACGTTTTTTTAACAACCACTATAAATGAATTTTTTTGCGTATGGCCGTCCTGCGTGAAAATTAAGCTTATTTGACGGATCCGGGAACTATTCGGGGACAGTCTGGGGATTGGGCTGGTTTTTTTCTAATTTCTTTTCATGTGCTTTCCGCGGCTTGCGTTCAAAAAATTGAAACTGGCAGGCGCCGATCTCGATGACATCGGAGTCATTTAACAGTATCTCTCGCCTGACTTTCTGTTGATTTACTTTCGGAAGCGACATTCCGCCGACATAGCTCAGGTAAAAACCATCCGGTCTTTTACTGATGGTGGCCGAAGTGCGTCCCACCATAAAGCCTTTAACAACGATATCCGAGTCGGGATTCTTGCCTATTTTGGTGATGGATTTGCGGCATTTATACTTGCCGTCGCCGCCTTTGAGGAAACTGATAATGCCGATGGTATTCTTTCTTTTTATGTTGACGGGCGGTTCGGCGGCTTCTTCTTTATTTTTGTTTACCATGGAGCGATACTGGCTTGTATCCATCACCATGGTTCGGTCTATCTCATCGGTTTCGTCCTCGGGCAGGGTTTCATTCTGGTCATAAGAGAAAACCAGGGAATGTTTGCCAATATTGATCGTATCCCCGGGCTTCAACCAATGGGAGTTAACCTGTTTTTCGTTTACGAAGGATCCGTTTTTGCTCTGGAGATCTATCAAAACAAAACTGTCGCCCACCGAGTCGATTTTGGCGTGATGGCTGGATACCGCCAGGTTATCGATGATGACATCATTGTTTTTTTTCCGGCCAATTGTCAGGGAGTATCCCCGTTGCAACGGAAATTCAGCCAGAGATTTATTTCTAAAATTTAGCTTTAAAATCGGCATATTGACTATCTTGATATCTGTTGATTATCCTTGCGGTATTTGGTCTGAAATAACACGGTTTTGAATCATATCTTATTGATTTTTGTAAATTTGAAAAACATTCTTTTCGCCATTGCCGCAAGGCGTTTCAATTTCATCGGCGTATCCTTGACCGTTTTGACCTTCAGCACGATGGCCGTAATATTGTCGTCGCCACCGCGCTCGTTGGCCAGATCAACCAGCCTTTGACAGGCTGTATCGGAACCATTTCCGGCGACCAGTTTCTGGATCTCTTCTGGAGACGCTTTGTCGCTCAGGCCATCAGAGCTAATCACCAGAATATCATCCTTAAAGCATTGGATTTCATAAATATCCGCGTTTACGAATTCTTCCGTACCCATCGCCCGCGTCAACACATGCCGAAATTCCATTCCGAGCCTGGCAGCGTTCGCCGGGTCCAGTGCTGTCTGTTCTGCAATCACCGTATGGGGCACGGACAGCAGGTTGATATTGCCGTCCCGTATCAGATAAATTGGACTATCCCCAACGTTTGCAGCTATAAAGGTACCCTCTGTGAAATACACTGCGGCCACGGTTGAGCCCATCCCCCGGTATGAACTGTTGCTGCGGGCCGCCTCATGGACAACTTTGTTGGACAGATGAATGCCGGACAGAAGCCGGTTGGCTTCAGGGGAAAGTATCTCATCACCGTTAACAGGATTTATGTGTTCAGTGCTATCATGGCCGTTTTTAATATAGTCTCCCATGGTATCGACAACCAGTCTGCTGGCCACTTCACCGGCCAGATGACCTCCCATGCCATCGGCAACGACATAAAGCCCAAGGGAATCCTCGAGGAACAGGGAATCTTCATTTCCCTTCCGCTTTTTGCCCCTGTCAGTAATGCCTGCTGATTCAATTACAATCATATCGGTTTATTAACTTGAAATTTAGACTTCAGATTATTATGCTGTTAGCCTCTCTGTCAGGCAGTGGGAAAAGAGACGGTTTCTGACTTAACTAATCATTATATCCTAATTATCAATATTCGTCAAGAATTCAGTATATTATGTAAATTTAACCCCGGGCCCGATCGGCTTGATGGGGTCAAATGAAAATCATACATATTGCCAGATCCGATTTCTCAGGCGGCTATCGGGCTTTGTTGCGCGGTGATTCATTCGTAATTCCAGCAGACCCGATCATAAAAATTTTGCTTCGATATCAATTTCTTATATCGTCCATTTTGTGAAAAACATAAATTATTTTTACAACCACTTATGCCAGCCGGAATGTTTTCATGAAAAGCGGTATAAATTATACGTTTTCCAACTATTGGAGAAACCATGCTGACCATAGGACTGATGAAAAACACGGTGCAAAATTACGCCTGGGGTTCCACTTCAGCCATTCAGGAGTTACTCGGACAACCATCTGCGGTCAATGAACCTGCGGCCGAACTCTGGATGGGTGCCCATCCCAAAGCGCCCTCCCGGGTCAAATATCAGGACCGGTGGCTTTCTCTGGCGGACCTGATCGCCCTGCATCCGCAAGACATTCTGGGAAAACGGGTGGCTGAAAAATTCAACAACCAGCTGCCCTATCTTTTCAAAGTCCTTGCGGCGGCCAGACCACTTTCCATTCAGGCCCATCCTGATTTGGAACAGGCCCGCAAAGGGTTTGAAACTGAAAATAAGAAAGGGGTTCCCCTAAATGCAGCACATCGCAATTATAAAGACGCCAATCATAAACCGGAGTGTATTTGCGCCCTGTCAAATTTTTGGGCGCTTTATGGATTCAGAGACATCGCCGATATTCTAATGCTACTGGACAAAATTTGTCCGAAAGGCCTGAACAAGGAACTCCAGCAATTGAATAAAATAAATAATACCGGTGGGTTGAAGGCTTTTTTCACTGAATTAATGACAATGGGGAACGATCAAAAAAAGCAGGTCACCGCTGAAGCCACCAGATATGCGCAACGATACCAGGAGGAGGATCCTGCCTTTCAATGGACTGTAAGACTGGCCGGCGAGTATCCCGGCGACGTCGGGCTGCTGGCACCGTGTTTTTTAAATCTCATCCAGCTAAAACCGGGACAGGCATTGTTTTTGCCGGCCGGAGAACTCCACGCCTATCTTGAAGGCACGGGAATCGAATTAATGGCCAATTCGGACAATGTGCTGCGGGGCGGGCTGACGCCCAAGCATATTGATGTGCCGGAGCTATTAAAAGTATTGAATTTTACACCTCGCCGGATCGATATTTTACAACCGACGCCCGGGGATGGCATGGAAAAAAAATATACCGGTTTTGCCGAAGAGTTTGAACTATCCGTGATTTCAATTGCAGGCGATGACAATTATCGAAATTCAAATTTATTTAGCGCCGAAATCCTTTTGTGTATTGAGGGTGAAGCGAATCTGAAGGACAGCGGCGAAAACCGTATTCAAATGAAAAAAGGCGATTCAGCGGTAATTGCCGCCGCCACCGGTTCTTACAGCATCAGTGGGAAGGCCGTTTTTTACAAAGCTGCGGTTCCGACACATCAGTGATAATTTTTTTTTCGACTCAATACCCCCATTATCATCATACAATCGTCGGTTTTGATGATTTTTATCAATTTTACCTAATTTATCCGCTAATCGTTATTGACAACATTTACCAAATCAGCCAATAATTTCGTCAAACATCAACTATTTCGAATTCAGGGGTTATAATCTCTTGACAAAACTTAAAGATTTATTTAGCTTGGCGCCGTTGATGTGATTAATCAAAAATGATTCCCCCCTTTGACGTACAGGAGCATCTGATCAATGACACTAACAAAAGCAAACATTGTTGATTCAATCCACAATGAACTCGGTTTTCCGAAAAACCGGTCCGCCGAGTTAATTGAAATTCTGCTGGAGCAGATTAAGAACACCCTGGAAAGCGGCGAAGATGTGCTAATAAGCGGCTTCGGAAAATTTTGTGTCAAAGATAAAAAGGCACGAAGAGGAAGAAATCCTGCTACCGGTGACGATATGATGCTTGCCCAACGTCGGGTTGTCACCTTCCGATGTTCTCATCTTCTGAGAGAAAAGATTAACGATCAGAACTCACTTTAATGAATGGCATTATCATCAGATGGCTCACCCTTACGGTGGCCGTCGTATTCACTTCATATTTGCTTGACGGCATTCATGTAAGTGGATTTTTGTCCGCCGTTTTCGCTGCAGCCATGCTCGGAATCCTGAATGCATTCTTCAGGCCGATTGCGTTGCTGTTAACCCTGCCGATCAACGTCCTGTCACTCGGGCTGTTTACCTTTATCATTAATGCGCTGATGTTAAAAATGGCATCCGGCGTAATATCAGGATTCGAGGTTGTGGGTTTCTGGTCGGCTGTTTTTGGATCATTGTTGATCAGCATTATCAGCTGGCTGCTGAATTCCTTTATCAATGACCGCGGCACGGTGACATCCTTCGACACGGAATTTAGGGCCAGACACCAACCAAACCGACCATCCGCCAATGATACCATCGATCTGGAGAACAAGGGGGACGACAAATGGGAATGACGCGTGTGGAATGACAAATGTCAAATGAATAATGAATAATTATTGATGTCGCTTCGCTCCGTCGTTTCAATTACTGACAATTTCATAATAATCCCAAACCAGCATCACGAGCAAAACCGAATTCTCTAAATGGTATATGTTCTGGATGCTGGATCAAGTCCGGCATGACAATTAGGGCGTTTAGCATATTCTGCAATTTATAAAAAGCCGGAGCGAAGCGACATCCTCCATTTTTCATTTGTCATTATTCATTATTCATTCCTTGTCGGCTACGCCTGCCTCTTCAAATGTCAGAACCTCCTTGAAAATACTGACGGCGCCTTCGATGATGCTCATTGACAGCGCTCCGCCCGTGCCCTCCCCGAGTCTCATCCCGAGATCCAGCAGGGGCTCCAGGTTTAAATGTTTCAGCATGAATCTGTGCCCGGACTCCTCGGAGCAGTGACCGGCAAAAATATAATCGAGGACATCGGGGCACAGGGCTGTGGCTATCAAGGCCCCGGCCGTTGAAATAAAACCGTCGATCACGACCGGACGACTGTGAAAGGCTCCTGCCAGCACACATCCGGCGATGCCACCGATTTCAAACCCTCCGACTTTGGCCAGAACGTCAAGACCATCTTCGACAACAGGCTGGTTCAGCGCTATGGCTTTTGATACGGCGTTGCGCTTGCGCTCCAACCCTTCATCATCCACTCCGGTGCCGCGGCCAACCATTTTATCCAGGCCGGTTTCACAGAGAACAGCGCCGATGGCAGCAGACGGTGTGGTGTTGCCGATACCCATGTCACCGGTACCCAGAATGTCCACCCCATTTTGAAAAAGTTGTGAGGCTTCCTGAAACCCGAGCACGATTGATTTTTCAGCTTGCTCGAGAGTCATGGCAGGACCACGGGTAAAGTCAGCCGTACCGGGGGCTATTTTGTGGGTCACCAGATGGTCGCTGCCGGGCATTTCCAATCCGCTCAGATCGGCGATGATTCCCATGTCAACAACGAAAACCTCTGCATTCACATGCCGGGAAATTGCATTGATACCGGCACCGCCTGCCAGAAAGGTTTGAACCATGGCGCCGGTCACTTCCTGGGGATAGGCACTGACACCGGCATCAACCACCCCGTGGTCACCGGCCATGACCAGGACGGCCTTGCGTTTGATAGACGGTTGCAGTGTTTTTTGAATAGCGCACAGCCGTTCCGAGACATCATGCAGCCTACCCAGGGCGCGGGTCGGCATCACCAGCTGGCCGGTTCTTTCCGAAGCCTGCATGATCCATTCCCGGTCAAGGGGTTTAATACCATTTACGATTTCTGCCAGATTGTTCACAGGTTACCTCCTTTTTCTGATAAAATAGCGACTATTAGTAAATTTATTTGAACGTTGAACATCGAACTTCCAATCCGCCTGAGGCGGAAACATCGAATGATGATGCACAAAAAAAATCCCCAAGCGTATCTATCGCCTGGGGATTTGCCTTCTCCTCAAACATGAACGAGACATGCCTTGATATGTCTCTAACCGGATGGCAGGTCTTCTGGCTCTCGGATCATCCCTTTGCCTGCGCCTTCCCGATTCGCTTGTTTACGCATCAGTGGCAAACTGCAGGAAAGGTCCCCGATCACAGCGGCGGGTCCGCACCGGAATATCACCGGTTTCCCTCTCAGGCCCTTTAGGCACCATTCGGCTTCACGTTAAATTTTTTGACGTTTGATAATTGATGCGCAAACGCTTGTCAATAATTAATTTATTTGCTGCAAAAAATTTTCAACAGTTTTGGTGTTACATCCACAAATAACTTGACATAATATACCAATTTTTCTAAGAATAGCGCATCAAGGTGTGCAAACTTAATAGGGAATCCCGTGAGATTCGGGAGCGGTCCCGCCGCTGTAACCCCGGCCTTATACCTGACACGGTGTAGGCAACTCTTTTAGCCTCGGTTCGCCACTGTTTCGATCGATCGTAATGGGAAGGTTGCTAAAAGAGCGGGGGAGTCAGAAGACCTGCCTTGATGTGTTGCTGTCTGTCTGCGGGTAACGGATTGTGTGACGGCAACCAAAAGGGTTAAGAAAACTGGGTGCAGCCCTTCAAGCATTTCGTGCTTGAAGGGCTTTTTTTTTGATCGGCAAAACTCACCCGGCCGGTCAAACTGTATCGGATCAGGTCAACATATTGTCATCGAAACCTAATGAAATAGAGACGGCGCTGCAAGACCGCAATCGTTATATCACGGCGGTCCAACTTGCCCTACTGCTGACAGGGTTGACCGCTGTTATTGTCGTCTCTACGGGCATGGGCTACATCACAATTCCGGTTGGGACGGTCATTAAAATCCTGTTGACCAAGTTATCAGGTCAAGCGTCTTTCATTGAAGGGATTGATAACCTGTTTCCGGTGGTGGTTTTCGATGTGCGACTGCCCCGTATTTTAACCGCAGCCATTGTTGGCGGCGGGCTGGCCATCTCCGGTGTTGTTTTTCAGGGGATTTTGTTAAATCCGCTGGCAGATCCCTATACCCTGGGCGTTTCAGCCGGAGCGGCCTTCGGCGCTTCCCTGGCCCTTCTGCTTAGTATCGGGTTGCCGGGAACTTTTTCCGTTCCCCTGTTTGCCTTTGTCGGAGCTGCCGCCACTTTGCTTTTTGTAATTTATCTATCGTCGTCAAGTGGTGGCGTTTATTCCAACAATTTGATTTTGTCCGGCATTATCGTTGCCGCGATTCTGTCCGCGGGCATCAGTTTTTTAAAATATATCGCCGATGAGCAGGTTGCCGTCATTATTTTCTGGCTGATGGGAAGTTTCGGGTCCAAAACCTGGGCGGATGTCGGGCTCACCCTTGTTTTGGTGTCCATTGGATTTAGTGTTTTTATTTTTTATGCCCGGGATTTGAATTTGATGTCTCTGGGAAACCGAACGGCATCATCCCTCGGCGTCGACACCAGAAGGGTCACCATAACCTTGCTGATCACGGCATCACTGGTAGCTGCCATTTGTGTATCTGTATCCGGAATTATTGGTTTTGTCGGGCTGTTGGTGCCACACATGATGAGACTGGTAACCGGTCCGGATAACCGTCGTCTGGTGCCTGTATCGCTGCTGGCCGGCGCTATTCTGCTCCTGGTAGCCGATACCCTTACCCGGGCGGTTTTGCCATCGGAAATCCCCATTGGCGTGCTCACGGCCTTAATTGGCGGGCCGTTTTTTTGCTACATTTTTCGCAAACAACAAACAGCAAGAAGAGGGGGGTAGGATATTGCAGTTTGTGGATTTTGGTCAGGAATTTGATCTGATTCTCATTGGACAAATCCGAAATCCGCAATCCCAAATCCCCAATCAAATTAATGCCCTTTGAATTGAATCATATCAGCTTTAATTACAACGATAGAAAGGTCATCGATGATATCAGTCTTTGCCTGGCGCCCGGGAAGTTTTACGGGATCATAGGGCCAAACGGCAGTGGGAAAACGACCCTGCTTGACTTGCTGGCCCGGCATCGGTTGCCGGATTCCGGGGAGATTTTATACCGGGACAGGGCGCTTTCGTCTTTTTCAAAAAAAGAGCTTTCCAGAGAAATAGCCCTGGTGCCGCAGGATTTTTATATAAACTTTCCCTTCACGGTAAAAGAGGTCGTTATGATGGGGCGCTACCCGCATATTGCGAGATTCGCCACGCCCTCGGCGCATGATTGGGATGCCTTGCAGAGCGTTATGCAGGAAACGGAAATAAGTGACTTTGCCGACCGCTACATTACCGAGCTTAGCGGAGGAGAAAGACAACGCGTGGTATTCGCTCGAGCGCTGGCCCAGGAGACACCGGTGTTGATACTGGATGAGGCCACGTCCAATCTGGATATAAATTATTCGATTAGCCTTCTGAACCTTGCCGAGCGGCGGTTGAAAAAAAATGACAATACGATCGTCTCAGTTATGCAGGATATCAATATGGCGGCGGGTTATTGCGACTATCTTATTTTTATGTCCGGCGGCAGGATTGAAGCCCACGGCGACACCCGGACAGTGCTGACGCCTGAAACACTGAAGGCGGTCTTTAATATCGAGGCCAAGGTATACCACGAGCCATATTCGGAAGCATTGCAGGTGGTATTTAAGAAATAGTGTGATTTTGGTCTGTTGATAACGATTTAACCACGAATGACCACGAATGACCACGAATTATTTCATACATATAAATGCAATGACTAAAACAAATAATTTCTTCGTGAAAATTCGTGTTAATTCGTGGTTTATATCAAGCTTTTAACTGGTACAAAGGCCAGATATGCCCAACATAAAGATAAATACTGTTATCAGTCTTCTTTTGGTGGTCTTATTTGCACCGGTTCACAGCCCGGGTCTCAATGAGGTTTTGGCCGCCGATATCCGGATTGAAGACAATAACAGGATTGTCGATCAGGCCGGAAGAACTGTGGTGGTCAATCGTCCCTTTGGACGGATAATATCCCTGTATGGCGCCCATACGGAAAACCTCTTCAATCTGGGGCTGGATGATAAAATCGTCGGCGTATCGCGGCATGAGAGCTATCCGCCGCAGGCTTTGAATAAACCGGTATTTTCCTATCGCGAGGACCCCGAAAAATTCTTAGCCGTACGCCCGGATCTGGTTGTCATCAGGCCAATGATCGATCGCGGTTATCCGCAATTCATCTCGATGCTGGAAAAAAATGGCATAACGGTAATATCACTGCAGCCGCCAAATGTGGAAAACATGTACACCTACTGGCAGATTCTGGGCCTGATAGGTGGCAAACAGCTGCAGGCCGAGCAGATGATTTCACGGTTTAAGGCCGCCGTCATGGACTTCAGAGCATTGACCCGCGAAAAAACGAACAGAAAAAGAGTTTATTTTGAGGCCATCCACAGCAAAATGAAGACGTTTGCCCCGGACTCAATGGCTGTATTTGCCCTGGAAGCCGCCGGCGGCATCAACATCGCCGTGGATGCCAAACCGGTGCGAAACACCAATATCGCTTATTTTGGAAAGGAGCGGATTTTGTCCCGCGGCCGGTCAATCGATGTCTATCTGGCCCAGGTCGGCGCCATGAACCGGCCCACCCGGAAGCGGATAGTTAACGAACCGGGTTTTAAAACCATCAAGGCGGTTTCTGAAGGCGAAATTTATTTTATTGATGAACAGATCGTGTCACGCCCCACAATGAGGCTGCTGGACGGCATTTATCAAATAGGCCGGGTCCTGTATCCGGAAGATTACCGGGAGAAATCGCTGGAAATTTTAAATGGCGCTAAAAGCCAGCAGCATAAAGCCAATGGGAGGTCGTCATTAAAGGAATAGTGATCGCCGGCACAAAAAGCGGCTCGGGTAAAACGACCATTTCTTTAGGCCTCATGGCGGCTCTGGTTAAACGCGGGTTAACGGTGGCACCGTTTAAGGTGGGCCCTGATTTTATCGATCCGGGACATCACAGCCGGATAACGGGGAAAATCAGCCGTAACCTGGATGGCTGGATGTTGTCCCGGGATTACAATCTGAAAAACTTTGAAAGAAACACCAGCGACAGCGATATCGCTGTGGTCGAAGGCGTCATGGGGCTTTATGATGGTTACGACGGCAAAAGCGAGGCCGGTTCAACCGCGCAAATGGCCAAATGGCTGGGGCTCCCCGTTTTATTGGTGGTTGATGCCCGAAGCATGGCTCGCAGTGCGGCGGCCGTGATCATGGGTTTTGAACACTTCGACCCGCAGCTGTCATTTGCCGGCGTGGTTTTTAACAATCTCGGCAGCCAGAGACACCTGGAATATCTGACAGATGCGGTTGCCGGCAGTGTAAAAACCCCCTGTCTGGGCGGCCTCGTGAAAAACAGCAAAATCGCCATTCCGGAAAGACATCTGGGCCTTGTAACCCGGGACGACCATGTGCTTGGACAGGAATCCATCGATCGTCTCGCAGATATGATTGAAACCAGCATCGATCTGGATTTGATGATCGCTAATTTAACACCGACCGGTGATCCCGGACACCCGGAACAAAGCACGTCCGAAAGTCCGAAGAAAGGCGTGCGAATTGCGGTCGCTAGAGACAACGCCTTTTGCTTCTATTATCAGGATAATCTGGAATTGCTGGAACAGCAGGGCGCCGAACTGGTCTTATTTTCACCGGTTGCCGGTGACGACCTTCCCCGGGGAGTTGATGGGCTTTATCTCGGCGGGGGATATCCGGAACTGTTCGGTGATAAACTTGCGGCCAACCGTCGACTTCGTCACCGGATCAAGGAGAAAAGCGATGCCGGCATGCCGATATACGGAGAGTGCGGCGGATTTATGTATTTGTGCGAA
>CAJICI010000027.1_pt1 | contig 12507 bp, 17 predicted proteins | sample 9199571 | NCBI WGS metagenome assembly CAJICI01 (sample SAMEA7708329, study PRJEB35096) | sediment metagenome | biome: marine neritic benthic zone biome [ENVO:01000025]; feature: sediment [ENVO:00002007]; material: shallow marine sediment [ENVO:03000034] sea grass bed [ENVO_01000059] ...
GGTTTATGGCATTGTTGCGATTATTCGGATTTTAAACTACGGTTCTATGAACAATAATAAAGCCAATCCCCGCTGCTTTTTTGGTAATAGGATCATTTTGATGTATTGGCGCATTGGATATATGCCCGTAAAAAGATACTGTGGGCTTATTTGCCTGCTCTCTATAGTATCTGAAGGTGGACTAAACGATATGACATAGGTCAAGAAAATGGAATTGGAAGCCATCTTAAATTGGGCAGCAGCGGCTCAGGTGCTTTTCTCAACGCCTTTGTAAAAAGCCACGTAGCCCTCAATCTCCCGGGCAGCATCCTTGGGCTCAGGATAGTACCAGGCGGCATCTTTTTCAACTGCTTCCCCCAAAACGATATGGTAATAACTGGCATCGCCTTTCCAGTGGCAAGTTGTATGCGTATCACTTTTCCTTAGATATTTATGATTGACCGTATCCGGCGGGAAGTAGTGATTGCCTTCGATAACAATTGTATCTTCACTTTCTGCCAGAACAACCTGTTTTCTGATTACTTTCATGGATTGGAATCCTTCACGGGTGAATTCCCGCTTAAATGTCTTTAACCGAAAGAATAATATTTCCCGTTCCCAAGTCAAGTGTTAAACAGAGGCCGACTGAAGAGCTGGGCTCGGTTTGAATAAATGTACGTTGACAATTATTATGGCCTTGGCTAATTTATTGATAGATTGGATTGTTAACACAAACTGGAAGCTATCTCAAAAAGGGAGAAACCGATGCATCGACGCTTAACGGCATGGGTCGTGATATTAATAGTTGGTTTTGGTTTTTCAACTGTGGCAGTCGCCGCGGAGTACTCAAAGGAGGAGATCCTCAGCCGGGCCAGATATCTTGCACTTCAAAAAGAAATGCCACCCGACAAAATCCGCTGGCTGATAAACGCAGTAAAGGCGGCATACGAAGATCCATGGTTCAAAGAGCACATCCGCCAGAAACCGATTCGGGGCGTTCTGGTTTACAGCTCCGGCGAAGGCGGCTTCGTTGTCAAATACATGAAGGGTGATGGCCTGGTGAGCTTTAAAAATGGACGTCAGACCGGCCGGATATTTCTCAGCAGCTGGAGTGCAGGCGCCATTATCGGCGGTGCGGCCACATGGGCGTTCGGGCTGGTCATGGGCCTGGAAAAGGAGTCACATTTTGGGGGTAGCTATACCGGCAAGCTGCTCGGGGCCACCGCCGCCGATGAAACCGCTCCCGCGGCCCTGTATCTTACGTCTCAGAAAGAAGGCCGGGCGACCCATGAATTGTACATCCTGGTTTCGTCCCGCGGTCTAACGGCCGATGCCGGCGGTACCAAACTCAAGATTACGCCGGACTGGTAATCGGTCAGCATCGTTTTAGCCTTTTTTACGGGGCGTTGATTGCGAAGGGAGGTGTTTCATGCGCTGGAGAAGTGGTCGCAGAAGTCGCAATGTTGAAGATCGTCGTGGTATACGCATTGGACGCAAAACAGCCGGCGGTGGGATTGGCGTCATTGTCATCGCCCTGATTGCCATGTATTTTGGTGTGGATCCCTCCATTTTTTTAAACCAGCAGTCCGCCCCGGGCATCAGCACCTCCTCCCGCTCGGTTCAAACTTCCCCGTCACCCCGGGAGCAGCAGCTGGCTGACTTTGTCTCCGTGGTCCTGGCCGACACCGAGGATACCTGGCACGCCCTGTTCAAGCAGTATAACCGCACCTATGCAGAGCCGACCCTGGTGCTGTTTTCAGGAAAGGTGGAATCCGCCTGTGGATACGCACAGGCCGCGATGGGCCCATTCTACTGTCCGCGGGACCAGAAAGTCTATATCGATTTGAGCTTTTACAATGATTTAAGAAATCGCTTCCGGGCACCGGGGGATTTTGCCCAGGCCTATGTCATCGCCCATGAAGTCGGTCACCATGTGCAGACCCTGCTGGGCATATCCAAAAAGGTTCATAACCTTCGCAGCAAGGTGAGCAAAGTGGAAGGCAACCAGCTGTCGGTGATGCAGGAACTGCAGGCGGATTGTTTTGCCGGGCTCTGGGCCCACCACGCCCAGCGAACACGACAGATTCTTGAAGAGGGAGACATCGAGGAGGCCTTGAATGCGGCCAGTGCCATTGGTGACGATCGCCTGCAACAGCAATCCCGTGGATATGTGACACCGGATTCGTTTACCCACGGCAGCTCGAAACAGCGGGTGCGCTGGTTCCGGCAGGGATTTAAGACCGGTGACATCTCGCAGTGCAATACCTTTAAAGCCGAAAACCTTTAGCCCACAAATATTTAAGGAGAGTCCAGGATGCTTGACAGCCTGAAACGATTTTTCAGCCCGGCTGCCGCAGGTGATTCTGCGGCCGCGGGCCGCGATCCGGAGCACGACATCCGCATCGCAACCTGCGCCCTCTTTCTGGAGATGGCGCGCATTGACGGAAAATTTACCCCGCAGGAGATGGAAACGATCTTATCCATCATGAAAGAAAAATACGGTCTATCCGGTGAACATGCCGATGCACTGGTCGCCGAGGCTGATAAGGAGCTGGAAGACAGCGTCGACCTCTGGCAATTTGCCCGGCTGATCAATGAGAATTATTCGATCAACGAGAAAATTGAAGTTATCGAGACCCTGTGGCAAATGGTTTACGTCGACGGCAAAATGGACGAGTATGAGCACTATTTGATGAACAAGCTCAAAAACTTGCTGCGCCTGTCTCACGACCAGTTGATCGCAGCCAAGAAAAAAGTCCTCAAATCGAGACAGGCCTGATGGCGGTGAGCAGGTGACCTATAATTTTGATCCAGAGCGCTGGTACGATAATGAACGGCTGGCAATTGATTCAGATTTCCGGGCGGGCAAAATAAACAGCCGCGAATACCGGGAGGCTCTGGATGACCTTGATGAGCGCTACGACAGCATGTTGGATCGGCTGGATGGAACCTATCAGATTCCGGCAGAGCGCCGGGTGGATCGTGACAACCCCGGATAGAGGTCATCTCATAAATACTTTAGGTCCAACTCGCAGGATGTGGATCACCACGAAGGGCACGAAGTTCACGAAGATGCTAACCAATCAAATTTTTATATTTTACCCTTCGTGTTCTTCGTGGTTTAATTTCGCCTTCGCCAAAACCGTTCCTTTCAGGCTGATTGAACCCAAACACGTTGCAGGGAATATCTTCTGAAGTCATCGGCAAACAGCGGTAGACGATTCAGAAACGGGGGAGATGAAGTTCATCAATGTGCTCTTTATTTCGCCGAACAAAATCGTTTACATAGTGAGGTATGTTCCGGTGCTGGAGATAGTTTGAAAAATCCTGTTCGATTTTTTCTCTGGATACCGGCCAGTCCTCGGCTGATTTGCAAAAAACATCATATTCGCTGTGACCGGTAATCCGCGAAATTTTAAAAAGGTAATCTTCCATCGAAAGTGAACTATCCTGCCTGCTTTTTGCCTCCAGGCGTCCAATCGTTCGAAACAACACGCCGGTTAAAACCAGTATGCAAGCGACTATCAATGCATAATATATCAGGGAGATCATGGTCCTTCTATCCTCCATATAATTTACTCTCATTTATAATATCGGCTCTAAAGCTTGAAACTTTAAATTGAAAAAAGTTCACCGGTTGTGCCTGTTGGCCGGTTAAAATTGGATTTGAGATAGCTTCCAGTCTTGTGTCCCGCAAGTAATAACTAAATCTTGGTCGTATTTTAGGTGTCCCTTCTTCGCCCTTCGGGCTTCGCAGGGCAGGCAGGTGTCAGTGAACAGATGACAGATGAACCAACGGACAGGGTGACCCATCTTCCGATTGTTCATTCTGTCTTCTGTCGTCTGACCTCTGTCATCTGAAACCTGAAACCATAGACATTAAATCGTTTAATGAACCCAACTGAACTTAAATACATCCCACTACTGTTGTAACATTTTTGTGAGCCACAATACTGGTAAACTAAGAATCAAAGGGGGAACCCGCAATAATTCATGACGTTTATCTTGTATGGTTGCTCGATTTAGTGTATACGATGTATCCTGGCATGACACCCGCTAAGGTTCGATATTAAACGATGAAAGGAAGTACCCCATGGCAGACCTGGCAGGGAAAAAACTGCCCACGGTGGAACAGGTGGAACAAATGATAGAGGGCTGCGGCATCACCAGCATTGATGCCCTGGCTGATCATTTCGGGCTTGAACCCGTTGTGGTGGAGGCCACGATGGATTGCCTGCGGCGTTTACGGCGGATGCCGGAGGGTGCTGACGTTCCGGCGATCGCCTGTTATCGGGATGACAGCCTTGAATCCATTGTTCGGTGTGCCGGTTCGAAGTACGGGTACGTATAGAAGCTATCTAAAAAAAGTCTTTTGGCTCAAACTCTTTGTTGGTGCCTCGTGTTAAATCCTCAAAATACTGATGTATTCCTCCGGTTTAACTCTCGGCTTCGCCTCAATTTCGAACCAAAATCCTTTTTTTGAGATAGCTTCTAACAAAAAATTTGGAAGGGATCTGGCATGCGGATTATAAGATTTTTAGATGAAGCGGGGCAGCCCCGGTTTGGCAATGGCCTGCAAAACAACGAAGCCTCACTGCTCGAAGGGAATCTGGTCAGCGGGCTGACAGAGACCGGTGAAACCGGCCGGGTAATGAAGCTCCTGGCGCCGGTGGTGCCGCCGGCTATTTTTGGTATCGGGCTGAACTATCACAAACATGCCCGGGAAACCGGCATGGAGGCCCCCAGATATCCGGTGGTGTTCATGAAAAATCCTGCCGCAATTGCCAATCCGGAAGATCCCATTCGGCTCTCACCGGCGTGTATGGATCCACCGGAAGTGGATTACGAAGCGGAACTGGCGGTGGTAATCGGCCGCAGCGCCAGGGATGTCAGCACGGACGAGGCTCTGGACTACGTACTCGGCTATACGGCGGCCAATGACGTCTCCGCCAGGCGCTGGCAGGGTCGCCGGGGTTCAGGCCAATGGGTTCGCGGAAAAAGCTTTGACACTTTCTGCCCTCTGGGGCCGGAACTGGTCAGCACCGATGAAATTTCCGACCCACAAAACCTTCGGTTGACCTGTGAACTCAACGGCCAGGTCATGCAGGACGGCAACACCGGCGACATGATCTTTCCCGTGGCCGAACTGGTCGCCTTTCTGTCAACCGGAACAACCTTGATGCCCGGCACGGTGATTCTTACCGGAACACCCAGCGGCGTTGGATTTACCAGAAAACCGCCTGTTTATCTCATGCCCGGTGACACCGTTAAGGTCACCCTGGAGGGTGTCGGTACGCTGAGCAATTTGGTTGAACTGCAGGAATAAAGACAGGCGTTCACAGGTTCAGGGTTATCTTGCTTCGGTATCCTTTGATTCGGTCTCTAGGACTTCTCATTGGTGATAAAGCGCTCTCCCTGCCAGTCCCTGTCAATTCGAAACTTCTTAATAACCAGAATCCGCTCGGTCAGCACCACGGAGGCGGGATAATCTGTGCGGCGCTGACAGAGTTCATTGAAATAGCCTTCGGCAGCGGCGTAATCTTCAAATACCTCCCGTTTAATTTTGCGGGTATTTCCGATTCGGATCATCACTGAATACATTAGTGGTTTCCTTTCCATTTAAATTGGAATTCCACTTCTTCACTGTCACCTTCCCTTTCATGCTCGATATTGAACACGGCGCGGGCTGGAATATTTACCCGCTCGCCGGCAATTTGAATCCTGAATGGTTGGTCGGTTTCAAGACAGTCTGCCAACCGGCGCAGTTTAGCAACCATCTGCCGTGTGGCATACCCTTTCTCAATATCGCGATCTTTTTTCTTTGCCATGGCCAGACCTCCTTTCTAATAGAAGCTATCTCAAAAAATGGATTTTGGTCCAATATCAAGGCGGCCGCGAGGGACAAACCGCAGGTCCGCCGGAGGCGGATCGTATGGATTTGAACCGAGCGCCCAACACCGAGACTTGTGCGCCTCTGGCGTAGTGGGCCAATCCGCCTTAGGCGGATTTGAGATGGCTTCTAGACTGAATATCTTGCATTAAGAACCGCTTGTCAAATCATCCTTTTGATTTTCGAAAGCTTTTACCACAGGCACATATACACCCCCCCCTTACCCGGTTTGATAAAATTTTTAAAAAAGCGCCAAAGGCAGCTGCCGGTCGGCAGTGTACGCCGCGGTTTTGACAGAGGCATTCAATTAATTGGCACTCAGGCGGTTCAACTTGATTATTCTAATCGCTAATCATCTGAAAATTAACGAAAATCGATTAGCTTTAGCGTTTGGTGCGGAATTTGCTTTAGTGTTATGTAGAGCGTTTGTCAGAATAAGGTTCCGGTAGCGGTGGTTTTTTGGGTCTTCTCAGGACTGTCGATAACGTCCAATATGGCCTGATCCAAACGCTCTAATAATTTTTTTATATTTTTACAGACTCAGATGTTGCATTAAATTCAATTAGCCGTCTCAAGAAATGGAGCAAATATTTATGGGAGCTGAAGTTGATAAAAACGAAAGATCTTTTTTTATTCTGGACAGACCCGAATTAAACCTGGGAGCTGTAGCGTCGGGGACGCCTAACTATAGCCTCTCCCGGTCGCCTGGCATTCCCCAATCAGCACCGCCAAAGGACCCCGGCACGTACACCTGGCTGGTCTGTCCCCATCTGTCTGAAGCGGATCTGGTATATGACTATTTCCTGGCCTCGGGCCTGATTACCATTGTGCTGGGTAAGTGCTTCTGCGAGACCTGCTATGACAACATTCTGAAAACGGCCGACCTCTCAGGACTAATTGGCTCCGGACGGCCGATGACGGACCGCCAGTTCGCAGATAATATAATCACCCCGATCATTGCCAGCAACTGTTGTGACGCCCGACGGGTGGACGGGCATGGCGCCACTGCTGACGCCACCAATATGTGGGTCAGCTGCGCTCATCTGGCCACACCGGATGGTCTCAGAAAAGTCTATGCCGGTGGCGGCCAGATTTATATATTCGAAGATTATTTTATCTGCCAGGATTGCTTCAACAACATACCGGCTGACAGTCTGGTGGACCTTGTCTACGAAGGCCAATTAATGACGGACGGCGTGTTGTACGAACGCATCATCGAATCCCTGTATGAGATAAATTACGAAAGTCTGCATGCCGTCGGGCACTTTGACCGCCCTTCGACAATTCCATCCTAATCCATGCTTCAAAATTCAGCGGCGCAGCCATCTCCAGAATCGACCCCGTTTACCGGGGCAATTATTTCTGGACGGCTCGCCGCCTGCGGCCGGACCCTCCAAACCGCTATAAACCGATGGCGGCAACCCTGGTCTAGTCGCGAATCTTCTTGACCCGGCCCACCTGCCCGTCGCGCAATCGCACCTTGATGCCGTGAGGATGCCGCTCCGATCGGGTCAGGACATCTCTGACAACCCCGCGGGTCAGTTTACCGGTTCGTTGGTCTTTTTTCAGGACAATATCCACTGCTACCCCGGAACGAATAAACTTTCGGTCTCTGCCATCCACTGGTCTTCCTTTCCGGCAATAATTAACTTCTAAAGTTAAGCGATTATCTGCCGATATATATTACAGGTGAGAAATCCCGTAGAATGTACCTTTAACCGAATAAAAACACAAGATAACGTACCGAAATCTAATTTGAAGGTGACAACGTGACACTGGTTGATGAAATAATAAGGGAACTTGTCATATCCTGTTCATTCTGGTTGTTCGTCATTCTGTTTTTGACCTTCATGATTTAGTGTTTCCCCCCTGACCAATTCCTGTCTGTCGGCCTGCAGCCGTATTCACATCAGTTTGCCATTGTTTCCGGCTCGTTTTTAAGATACTATCCGCACCGTAATCAAAGATTTCCGCGAGCTTTGATTTTAATGCTGTTTCGTGATAGTTTTCAGCCTTGGCGATAGCTGCGGTCATGCTGCCTGGGCCTTAAATGATGAAACAGCGCATCATGGTTCTTTATTCGACGCAATCCCGTTAGGCCAAAATATCAGAGAAGGAATCATTTTGGATAAATTTTGGGCATATCTACCGGTAATCCTGGTTTGCGGTATACTTTTCATTATGCTGGCCGTATTAAATCTAATTCGAAGGCGCATCCATCTGAAATCCCTGCGTCCGTCCTTCGGGCAGAATCTGCTGCGTATACCAGGCGGCTCCCTGTTGCTGCGCCTGGACAATTTAAATGAGCAAATTAATTTATACCTGATTTATGTCCTCATTCTGCCGCTGATCATTTACTCAATCCTGATTTCCTATTCCTATTTTCGGGAACTCCAGCCGTCACCGACGGTGATCTGGATATCCGCGATCGTTTGCATCGTTGCGACCGTCTATCTGGTCTTTAAACTTGTGGGGCTATTGTCCCGGCGCAGACGCATCCGGTTGGACTATGAGGGGGAACTGGCAGTCGGGCAAGAGCTCAATCAACTCATGCTCCAGGGATTTCTGGTGTACCATGATTTTCCGGCAGATACCTTTACCATCGACCATATCGTGGTGGGCCCCATCGGTGTATTTGCGGTTGAAACCAACACCCTTGGGCGGAGAGCCAGCCGTGGCGGCAGCAGTGAAGAGCCCACCGTAACCTATGATGGCCGAACGTTGAACTACGGCGATTCATCCGATTTTGAAACCATTGAACAGGCCAAACAACAGGCCGACTGGCTGTCCAATTGGCTGGCAACGGCAACCCGGGAACCATTGGCGGTCCGGGCCATCGTGACACTGCCCGGGTGGGTGGTCAAAAGAACATCGGCCGATGGAATCCCGGTCGTTAACCCCGGTCAATTTACCTCTCTGTTCGAGCATATTAAACCCAGACCCGTTTCGGAGAAAATGCTGAATGGCATCAGGGAGCAGCTCGAGCAAAAATGCCGCAGCATCTAGTTTTGTGTCCCACAAAAAGGTTACAAAAGTAGTATGATGTATATAAGTTCAGTTGGGTTCATTAAACGATTCAATGTTTATGGTTTCAGGTGCCAGTGGCCAGATGACAGATGACAGAAAACAGAGGACAGATGAAGTGTCGGACGGTGTGAAGTGGTGTTCTGATCTTTCAATCTGTCTTCTGTCGTCTGACCTCTGTCTTCTGAGACCTGACACCTGCCTGCCCTGCGAAGCCCGAAGGGCGAAGAAGGGACACCTAAAATACAGCCGAGTTTTATTAATTACTTGCGGGACAGAACACTATTAGCCATCTCAAAAAAGTCTTTTGAGATAGTTTTTAGAATTCGACCTTCTCGGGGTGGATGGTTATCAGGGTCACGTCCGCTTTGACATGGATCAGCATTTCCTTTTTCCACTGGTTACGATCCCGCCAGATAATGCGATATCTGCCCGGCTGAAAGCTGGTGCCCAGATGCCGGCTCTCCAGGGCAGCCAGCTCGCCTCCCGCCATATTTGCCGGTGTCCGCCAGCCATAGGGGTGATCAAGCCAGTCTATGAAGTAATACATGGTCCTGTCCATTTTGTTTTCCAGCCTGACCGCAAAGCTGGCATAGGACACAGACGGCAGCAACACGATTAGCAGTATCAATATAATTTTTTTCATTTTAAATTGCCTCTTTTACCCCGCCAGGCCAGTTGTAGCGCTGTCCCAGGGGAGAACATGGGAGCCTCTTAAAATCAGCTCCTGCAGCCCTCTATTTAGAATATCGGGAATAGTGACCATTAACTTGAGGGGTCGGGGAATTTTTGAGCCTTCTGCCGGTCCGCCAGGGGCGTTAGCGGTTCACCTGATCGGTAATCGAGGAGAAACTCCCCGATCCCTCAATTAGGTTGAGTCTTTTCGAGGTCTGTGCCATTTTTTGCTTAAGGTCACCTTCCGTGCTATAATCCAGCCATGGCTAAACTCAAAGACCGTGACATTATGGACATCAACAAGTGGTGGGAAGATGCCCTGAACCGGCTGCCCAAAGTCGATCGCAAAGAAAAGATGAGAATGAGAAGAAAGATCCGGGATGAAGTTTATTTTCTGTTAACATGGCAGAAACCGACACCAACGATGATTATCAACCGGTGGGAAGAAAGAATGAGCGATGTATTCAGAGCCATGCCATTTGGCTTAAGGGACGATCTTGTGAGATTGCTGGCAAAAAAGATGGATTCCTAAAAGAATCTTTTAAAAAGATTCTTTTTAAAATCGAACCCCGACACCGCTGCCGCCCCGGCCGACCCCAACGCCGACACCCGGACCATAGACCCGGTCATCATCGCGCAGCCACGGCGTGGTGGTATTGATGGAAATCAACCCCGCCTCGTTGTCGACTTTAACACCGACCGTCCGGAGTTTGGAATACCAGTATCCGACCGCATTGCCCTGGGCGTCGCGAAGATAGGACCCGTATGTAACAGAGGACTCTCCCGTAAAATCTTTAACGAGGTCAACAATTTTTTCCAGCTTTCCCCCGTGCGGATCAAACTCCCGCCACATGACACTGTCGATCCGGAAACTGTTTTGGATAGCCGCGACCGCGTAGGGGTTGTTTTCCTGGTTCAGGTAATAATAGCGATGATCCTTGAAAACATGATAGGCTTCAAATTGCCGGGCAACCTCACGGCTGATCTCTACGCGGCCGTAGTTGCCGGACGCACATCCGAATACCAGAAACAGCGCGACGGCCGTCAGGAGCAATTTGTGGAGGAAAGCATGCCCATATCGGGCGCTTTCTGGTGGCGGGTGGGTAACAACCATATCAAAAGAGGTTACTACAGGTATAATACCTTCCATTCGCGGATGGCGTTGTTCAAACTGATAATCAGGTTTTCAATTTCCTCGATGGTATTCAGCGCCGCTATTCTCAGATTGACCCGGAGCTCATTTTCATAGTGCCTTTTTTGACGTTCCAGTTCGTCCATTACCAGGTCATTGCTCCACGTGGGGTGGGATCGTTTTATTTTCTGAGTGGTCAGATAGTCATCGAATGAGTGGTCAAAATTTTCTTCCAGAAAAAACTTCATTTCCTCCAGGGAAGGAATCTGGTAGGTTCCGGCCAAAATCTGGTTCAGGGATTCCTTTACGATCTGACGGGCACACTGTTTTATATCGGAAGAATACATTTTCATTAAAAACCTGCGGTTATGAGCATTTTAGGCTATGATAAGACGTAAAGGTTGAAAATGCAATCATTTAGCAAAAAAAATGAAAGCGCTGCAGGATGGATACCACGGTTTTTGTTTGACACCTCACGCGGGAATATTTATAGTGCCCCGCAATAATTATATAGAAGCTATCTCATCTGCAATGATCTATAAATCTTCGCGACGTCCTAAATGGCAAAAATATCAGGCATCTCTTCAGAAGGCCTCCCGGCGCAGCCAATTGTTAAAAAAAATGCCGTCCCTGGCTGTGATCGCAGTCCTGGCATCTGTAGCTGTTGCCACCCTCGTTTTCCTGGGCATCGGGCTGACGGATGAATTAAACCAGCCACAGCCGCGACCACCGGTGGTCAAAAAGCAGGACGGCCCGCTGACGGAACGTTCACCTTCAACCGCGCTGGATCTGAAGGCCGCCATTGAAAAACTGGCCCGGGATTCTGCCAAACTTGGCGAACCGGCAATCCTGCACGCCGACGGCCAACGGTATTTCATCAGCACGGCTATTCATACCAAGCTTCAAAAGTATATCCTCAAAACCCTGAACCGGTCCCGCACCCTGCAGTCGGCGGTTGTGGTGATGGATTCCCATACCGGGCGTCTGCTGTCCATGGTTAACTACGACGCCAACGGTCAATCGGACAACATCTGTCTCCGGGCAAATTTTCCCGCTGCCAGTCTATTCAAGATTGTAACTGCCGCCGCCGCTCTGGAAAGTGCCGGCATGAAACCGGACCAGGGCTATTATTTTCGAGGCAGCAAGCATACCCTTTACAAATCCCAGTTAAAAACCAAAAAAGATCGCTGGACCACCCGGACCAGTTTCAGGAAAGCCTTTGCTTATTCCAATAACGCCGTTTTCGGAAAAATCGGCATTTATGATCTCGGCCAGAACAAATTGATCCGATATTCGGATAAATTCTTTTTCAATCGGCCCATTGCCTCCGACCTGCCGGTGGCTGTCAGCCGGGCGACGATTCCGGCCGATGAGTTCGGCCTGGCTGAAATCGCCTCCGGATTTAACAAGGATACGCTGATTTCACCGCTGCATGCCGCCCTGCTCGCGGCGGTTGCGGTCAACGAAGGCAGAATGCCATCCCCGCGACTGGTGGATTCGATCCAAAATGATGCAAATGAGGTCATCTATCAGGCTTCGCTGCCGGTGATGACGGCCAGCGTGAATCGACAAACAGCGCGGGATCTGAAATTGTTTATGCAGGATACCGCCAGATACGGGACCGGGCGTTCGGCGTTTCGTAAATTGCGCCGCAAGAGAAGATTTAAAAAATTTGATCTGGGGATTAAAACGGGCACCATTAATGATCGCGAGGATCAATTCAAATATGACTGGGTGACCGCCTTTGCCACTTCGCCGGACGGTGCCGGCAGCATTTGTGTCGGTGTCCTGGGAGTCCATGGCAAGA
>CAJICI010000564.1_pt1 | contig 12461 bp, 6 predicted proteins | sample 9199571 | NCBI WGS metagenome assembly CAJICI01 (sample SAMEA7708329, study PRJEB35096) | sediment metagenome | biome: marine neritic benthic zone biome [ENVO:01000025]; feature: sediment [ENVO:00002007]; material: shallow marine sediment [ENVO:03000034] sea grass bed [ENVO_01000059] ...
GACCCGGGACAAAGGCCGCAATACTGAAGCCGTTTCAAAAGCCGAATCCATACCCGCCGACAAAATCATCCTGATGGGAGACAGCGGCGGTGACGGTCCTCACTTTGAATGGGGGTTCAAAAAAGGTGCCTTTCTGATCGGCAGCATGACCAAGGCGTCACTGGACAGCTATTGCCGGGAAAAAGACATCGGGATCCGCCTGCGGTTCGGTGTGGATTATTCCAGAGGGCAGGTGGCGGATTACAAAAAGGCGGGGGATATAAATTTTATAGATCTCATTTCTAAATTCGAAGAAATCCTGCTCCGGTAATTTTCATAGTTTCTGTCTGCAAATATGTTCATTTAGCCCGATATGAAAATCCCCCGGCTCCCCATTTTCGAAAGTAGGGTCGGCCTCGGCGCCGACCGGCATCGGCGGGCACGGAGGCCCGCCCTACTTTTCTCGTAATTGTTGCAGATTATACCGCTTCTCATAAAAACATTCCGGCTGGTATAAGTGATTGTAATAAAACGCTTGTATAACGGAACGTTTTTTTGACAATCACTATATACTTTTTTTGTTATTATGTGACCCCTTTGAAAAAGAGGTGCTGGATGACTTTATATTGCAAGTATAGCGATTATTGAAAAGAGCGGATCCGGCTAAATGAGGCCTTCTACAAATAGATCCCGAGCCGGTCGGCTGATCCGGGGGTCGTCGTAATCAAGAAATTGGCCGCTAAATTCATGGGGTGCATGCAGGGCCAGCCAGGCTATGGAACGGGCCGGGACCTCAGGCGGCTCCAGCTCCCCTTGCTCCTTAAGCTGTCGATAATAGGCGATCTGCTCGGCCGGCATGGCGTTACCGCTCTCATTGCGCAGGACGGCCTGCATGTTAGTATCCACCACGCCGGGACGCACGGCCAGTGAGGTCACGTCCTTTTCTTCAGCAGCCAGAACCCGGGTGAAATGATTCAGCGCCGCCTTGGCCGTGCAGTAGGCGCTGACGGTTTCAAGGGCCAGATTGGCGGCACCGCTGCTGACGTTCACAATCCTTCCATTGCGCCTGCGCAGCTCGGAAAGGGCCGCCTGTGCAAGATAAAACGGCGCCAGCAAATTGACCTCGATGTTGCGGCGCCATTCGTCGGGATCGGCGTCGGCGACGCGGGCAAGGGGCTGGACAATTCCGGCGTTGTTCACCAGGGCATCGATACGGCCGAAATGATCTAGGGTGGAATCGACGGCACGGCGGCAGGAATTAAAATCGGATACATCGGCAGGGCAGATTAGAGGGCGCCCTCCCAGGCGGGATATTTCTGCGGCAATCCCCTCGAGCTTTTCCCGGGAGCGGGCAACCAGGGTAACCGCAGATCCGGCTAAGGCCAGCCAGCGGGCAACGGCGGCCCCCAGTCCGCGGGAGGCACCGGTAACAATTACAACAGGGTTTATCTCGTTCATAGTGATAGTGAGGTGTCCTGCAAGTATTTTATAAACTCGGCTGTGTTTTAGGTCTCAGGTGTCAGTTTCCAGAAGACAGAAAACAGAAGACAGATGACAGATTGAAAAATCAGAATGCTCTCCCCGTTCATCTGAAATCTGACATCTGACCTCTGTCTTCTTTTTCCTGAAACCTGATCCGCCTCAGGCGGAAAACCATAGACATGCAGTTGTCTAAAAACACACGGAACTAAGATACCACACGACTTTTGTAACATTTTTATGGGACACAACACCAGGTGCTATTGCAGAACCGTCTTGAAGCCCAGCAGCGCTTCGACCTCGGCGGCATTGATCTTGCCGGTCGCTGCCTTCATATACTCGATTACCAGGGCCGCTTCCATCTCTTCGCGGGACATGCCGGACCAGTGGCTTTTGTCGTTCAGCATTTTAGCCACCTTGTTGCTGCCGTTAGGGTTGTCCCCGTTATACCGCCTTTTTAATATACTAGAGTATATACTCATCTTAGACCGCAGGGTGTCATCTGAAAATTGCCTGATATTCGAAAAATCGACTGCCATGGCGTCTGCCGGCGGGAGCCCGGGGTGTTCCATGATCTGTTTGAAGGGTTCGGCAAAGCGCTTGAGGCCAAGATAAATATGCTTTCTCTGCACCATATTGATACCGGACCAGCCGGCCCGCAGCCATTTGAACATGGCGCAGCGAACTAGAGGGGCCCCGGGATCTATCTCATAATAAATGTTAATGGCACTGGAACTATACATATAGGAGCTGACCCAGCCCAGTGCCGGAATGGTCAGGCCTTTTTTACCGGAATAAAAATAGTCCCAATCATCATCGCTGCCCAGCACATAGCCTTTTTTCCCGACGCTGGAAACATCCGCCTGTCGGGATATGGTGACCAGAACATTGCGCCCCCGGTATTTAAATACAATCAGTGTCTGATACAGGTGGTAACCATAATAGGCTCCCGAGTTGGTATCGGGCGTAATTTCAACGTACTGGAGCGCATTTTCAACCACCGGTGTATCCAGATCACCCAGATAGCGCTTGACTAGCGGTGTTTGGCGTCGCTGCCCGTTGCGGTCCATCCAGTGAAACAGGCGCACCGATGACGGCATGGTTGCGATGCAGGGAATATCCGGGTTAAACGCATAACTGGTGATCTTGCCCAGATCGATATGACTGTCAAATTCATGGTAGGCCGAAGGCATGCGCAGAACATCGTCGGCAAAATAAAGCGTGTGATCTTCCCTGGAACCTTCAATGAATTCCATAACCCCTGCCACCAGGGCGGGATCAAAAGACATATTTTTTTCAGGATCAACCAGGTCAAGAAAATGATGCAGCCCGGGATATATAGTTTTGGTAATTTTTTCCTCTGCGGGTCTTTTTCCCGCCAGTGAGCCGTGTGGCGCAATTAAGCCGATGATACCGATGAATACCAGGATTACGGCAATCGATCTGCTCGGGTGTAGGCGCGCTTTTAGAATTAAATTTTTCATTTCAAACAGGTAACCTGAATAATCTTAAGGCTATAAACGGTAAAGGATCACCATAACGCTTGATGATCCCGTTGAATATTGAACGCAACAAATATTTGGTCCCTCTGATGGTTGAGAACAGGTCCGGACTGGTATCAGAAGCGATTGAAAAAAATAGCGTGTTTACATTCGCTTCCGGAGCTTCTGGAATTGAAGAGGTCTGAAGGATCAAAAAAATAACGTCCGCCGGCGGTTTTTCCGCCACTGGCGGACGGATCATAAGCTGATTGTGACAGATATTCAATATAGCATACTCGTGCCATATCACAACTGTAATTATAGCCCTTAAGATAATCATTCTACTTGAATGTCAAATATCATAGTTTCGTTGCGGCCGATAATATCAATTTGCCATCTGGACCAAAGGTTCTTAATATTAGAGTGCCCCTGAGGATTGGCGCTGATAAGAAATGAGGTTGAATCCTCGAGGGGCTATTTTTTTAATGATTTTGGAGCCTTGCGATTGTGGAATTGGGATTGCGGATTTTGGATTTAACGATGGATATCCGTCTCATTTTATTTTTTTGTCAATCTGATTTCTGAAATCCAAAATCAGCAATCCGAAATCTGGCGACACCACGCCGCAGTAGGCAAAAAAATTAGTAGACCGAAAATGTTATTCCATTAGAGAAAGACACCCTAATATGAGTCATCCGTCCATTCGAATCAAAGGTGCCCGGCAGCACAATCTTAAAAATCTCGATATTGAAATCCCTTTGAACCGGTTCACGGTGGTAACCGGGGTGAGCGGTTCAGGCAAGTCATCGCTGGCCTTTGATACCCTGTACGCCGAAGGGCAGCGTCGCTATGTGGAGACCTTTTCCCCCTATGCGAGACAATTTATGGATCGCATGGATCGGCCCCGTGTTGATAAAATCGAGGGCATACCGCCGGCCATCGCCATCGACCGCAAGGACCCGGTGCGAACCTCCCGCTCCACCGTGGGAACGATGACCGAAATAACCGACTATGTAAAACTGTTGTATGCCCGCCTCGGTCAGCTTCATTGCCGGTCCTGCGGCAAGCCGGTCAACCCGGAAACACCGGCCCATATCTGGCAATTACTGGCAAAGGTCCCCGATGGGTCCAGGGTATTTATCACCTTCCCGTACCTTGTCGACAGAAGCCAGCCCGATCAGACGCGCCTATCTTTAATGCAGATGGGATTTGACCGCCTGTACGCCCACAACCGAATCATTCAGCTGGAAGACTGGCAGCCGGATCGCCGTCGCAAAGAGATCCAGGTCCTGGCCGATCGCCTGGTCCTGAGAGCAAAAGACCGGGAGCGGGTAATGGACTCCCTCGAGCTGGCATTCCGGTTCGGCGGTGGAAAACTGGACGTCTGGATTTCGCCCGACAGGCATTATGCCTTCAGCAATCGACTGGCTTGCGCAGACTGTCAGATTGAATACGGCGCCCCCATACCCAACTTATTCTCATTTAACAGCCCGGCGGGGGCCTGCGATACCTGCCGGGGTTTTGGGCGCACCATCGGCATTGATATGGATCTCGTCATCCCGGATCACTCACTCTCACTGAAAGAGGGCGCCATCAAACCCTTCGGCACCTCGGACAACAGCCGTATGGAATATGGCGACCTGATGGATTTCTGCCGACGTCGTAAAATCCCGACAGATATCCCTTTTGGCAGGCTGAAGGCCACCCACAAAAAGGCAATTATCAAAGGCACATCCACCTATTACGGAATAGAAGGATTATTCCGCTGGCTGGAATCCCGCACCTACAAAATGCCGGTGCGGGTGTTTCTGGCGCGCTATCGCAGCTACGATATCTGCGGCGACTGCAACGGCACCCGATTTAAAGAGGATACACTGCTGTATCGTGTCGGCGGTCAGAGCATCGCCCGGATTTATTCCCGTAATGTTGAGGAGGCTTATCAGTTTTTTAAAAAGGCCCCGGTATCGGCTCGGGATGAAGCCAGTCAACTGGTCCTGGAAGAAATACTGAATCGGCTGAATTACCTCCGGGATGTCGGCCTGGGCTACCTGACCCTGGACCGCCAGTCCCGCACCCTATCCGGCGGCGAGGTGCAGCGGGTGGCCCTGGCCTCGGCTCTGGGCTCCTCCCTGGTCAACACGCTCTATGTGCTGGATGAGCCCAGCATCGGCCTGCATCCCCGGGACAACCACCGACTCATCCGCATCCTGAAGGGTCTGCGAAATCTGTCCAACACCGTTGTGGTGGTTGAACACGATCCTGAAATCATTCGTGAGAGTGACTATCTCCTGGACCTTGGCCCCCGGGCCGGCGAAAGCGGCGGGGAAGTCATGTATTTCGGTCCCACCGCAAAGGTCAACGGATCTCTGACCGGCCAATATCTGAAAGGTCGTCGACAGATACCGATCAGCGGCCGACAGCGGAATCCCGGTAAAAACCAATGGCTGACCATTAGAGGCGCCGCCGAAAATAATCTCAAAAGCATCGATGTCCGCATTCCGCTGGGTCTGTTCGTCTGCCTAACCGGCGTGTCAGGATCCGGCAAATCGACCCTGGCCGAAGAAATTCTATACCGTGCTGCCCGCAGGGCCCTGGGAAACCGTGAAGGCCGCCCCGGCCAACACCGTGGCATCAACGGAATCGATCTAATCAAGGATGTTGTTCTGGTAGACCAGCGGTCCATCGGACGCACGCCCCGCGCCAACGCCCTGACCTACACCAAAGCCCTGGATCCGATCCGAAAGTTGCTGGCCGACACCCCCGCGGCCCGGGCCAAAAAATTCGGGCCTGGCTATTTTTCGTTTAATGTCGCCGGCGGGCGCTGTGAAACCTGCAAGGGCGACGGATTCGAAAAGGTGGAGATGCAGTTTTTGTCGGACGTATTTATCACCTGCCCTGACTGCAAGGGAACGCGGTTCAAGCCCGAAGTGCTCGCGGTCACCTACCGCGGAAAGAGCATCCACGACATCCTGACCATGACGGTGGACCAGGCGCTCGGCTTTTTTGATCAACAAACAAAAATAGTATCCGCCCTCCAGCCCCTGTCCGATGTGGGCCTGGGCTATATCCGTCTGGGGCAGTCAATTAACACCATGTCCGGTGGCGAAGCCCAGCGACTCAAGCTTTCCCGTTATGTCGGCAACGGTAACCGGCAGTTTTCACGCAAATTGTTCATATTTGACGAACCCACCACCGGTCTTCATTTCGATGATATCGGCAAACTGCTGGGCGCCCTGCAGCGATTGGTGGACAGCGGCAATACGGTACTGGTGATCGAACACAACATGGATGTGGTTAAAACGGCGGACTGGGTGATTGACCTGGGGCCCGATGGCGGCGACAAGGGCGGCCGAGTTGTAGCAACCGGCCCGCCCGCAGAGGTTGCCAAAAATATTAAATCCCATACCGGTCGATTTTTGAAAGCCTATTTAAAAAAATCAGGACGATTAAAACCCGGCAAATCAAAGCCTGACGGTGTGGCCGAAACACCTGCGGCATTTGGCAGCGCAGGCATGCCAGACGTTATATCCTTGAAGGGTGCCCGGGAACACAACCTCAAGGACATCGATTTGAGCCTGCCCCAGAATCAAATGGTGGTCCTGACCGGTGTGTCCGGTTCCGGAAAGTCCACCCTGGCCTTTGATATCCTGTTTGCCGAAGGACAGCGCCGCTATCTGGAAAGCCTGGCACCGTACGTGCGGCAGTATATGAAAATACTGGAGCGACCGGAAGTGGACCTCGTAACCGGCCTGGCGCCCACAGTGGCCATCGAACAGCGAACCAGCTATGCCAGCCGCCGGTCCACCGTCGCCACCCTGACGGAGATCTATCACTACATGCGACTGCTCTACAGCAAGCTCGGTGCCCAGCACTGCCCCGGTTGCGGCCGCCGGCTGCAGTCCCAGAACCGTTTCGCCATTGTTGAGCAGATCAGCCGGCGCTACCCGCAGAAAGCAGCCACGGTGCTGGCCCCCAAAGTGTTCGGCCGCAAAGGTTTTCACAAAGAGGTCATCGCCGGTGCCCTGAAAAAAGGCATCAAAAAGGCCCGCATCGACGGGAAGATGACTGTTTTAAAGGATGACATGGCGTTGAGCCGCTACCACGAACACAATATCGACCTGGTTATGGGACGCCTGCCGGCAAAGGATCTTGATACGCTGGTCGATTCAGCGCTTAAGGAAGGCAACGGCAGCCTGGTTGTTTTAGAGGGCCGAACCAGGGAAGAGGTGTTCAGTTTGCACGGCATCTGCCCGGCCTGCGGCATCGGCCTGGAAAGTCTCGATCCCCGCCTGTTTTCGTTTAACAGCAAACAGGGTGCCTGTGACAAATGCCACGGCCTCGGGGTCATCGGGGAGTTGAATGAGGATGATGACGGTTCCGAACCACTGGTATGCCCCGGCTGCAGCGGCAGTCGCCTGAAACCCCAGGCAATGGCTGTGCGGGTCGGCGGAAAAGGCATCTGGGACCTGGTGCAACGACCGGCCGGGGATGTATACAGGATCCTGAAAAAGTTGTCATTCAAAGCTCATGAGAAACCGGTCGCCGAACCCATCGTCGCCGAATTGCTGACCCGTCTGGCGTTGATGAATCAGCTGGGCTTGTCTTACCTTTCACTGGACCGCAGCGGCGATACGCTATCCGGCGGTGAAGCCCAGCGCATTCGCCTGGCCGCCCAGCTGGGATCAAATTTAACCGGGGTGTGCTACATTCTGGATGAACCCACCATCGGCCTGCATGCCAGGGACAACCGGATTCTGATTGATGCACTCAAAACATTACGCGATCGGGGAAATACCATTCTAATCGTTGAACATGATGAAGAAACCATCAAAGCTGCCGATACCATTGTTGATCTGGGGCCCGGGGCGGGTCAGGACGGTGGCAGGGTGGTGTCCAACGGCAATCTGGCGGATATGAAAAAGGCCCCTTTGTCCATCACCGGCGCGCTGCTCGGCAGTCAGTCCAGAAAGATCACATCCCGCTTGAGGCCGTTTCGGAGAAAACCGGGCATCAGGGTCATGGGCGCCTCCGCCAACAACCTTAAAAAAGTCAATGCCAGCTTTCCTCTCGGAAGCCTGATCGGTGTAACCGGTGTTTCCGGGTCGGGGAAATCAAGCCTGCTCAAAGAAACGCTTTACAAAGGCTTGAAAAATCTTCTTTTAAAGAAACGGCGCCCTGAAGGCCATTACAAGGATATCACCGGCTGGCAGGCGATAAAGCGGGTGCTGGAGGTGGATCACAATCCCATCGGGCGTACACCGCGCTCGGTGCCGGCCTCCTACGTGGGTTTTTTGTCTGAAATCCGCAAATTATTTTCTCTGACCCCGTCTGCCCGGGCCAGGGGATATACTGCCGGGCGTTTTTCATTTAATGTGGCGGAAGGCCGCTGCTCGGCCTGCAAAGGGCAGGGGCGCCCGAAAGTCGAAATGAGCTTTTTGCCCGATGTATATGTGCCCTGCGACATCTGCCGCGGCAAGCGATTTAATACTGAAACCCTGGCCGTCCAGTATCGCGGCAAGACCATATCCGAAGTCCTGGAGATGACCTTCGCCGAGGCTGCACGCTTTTTTTCGGCCATCCCCTCCATCCGGAATGCAGTTCAATTTGTCTGCGATGTCGGGTTGGGATACCTGTGCCTGGGCCAGCCAAGCCCGACCCTATCCGGTGGCGAAGCCCAGCGCATAAAGCTCGCCAGGCAACTGGCCAAACCATCCAACGGCCACACGTTTTATATCCTCGATGAACCCACCACCGGCCTGCACATGGCCGACGTTCAGCGGTTGATCGATGTATTGCAAAAACTGGTGGATCAGGGCAATACGGTGGCGGTCATCGAACACAACATGGAAATCATCCGCGAAGCCGATTATATTATCGACCTGGGTCCCGAGGGCGGCGCAAAGGGCGGGCGGATCGTCGCAGCAGGCTCACCGCCAGAACTGTTAAAAGCCACCGCCAAATCCCACACCGCGAGGTATTTTAAAAAATACTTGGGCGGCACGTAGCAGGGCAGCCCACCGTGGTTGCCGGCAGTCAGTCGGCACGGTGGCCGACTCTACTTTGGCGACTAAATTCTGACCGTCATTCCGGACTTGATCCGGCATCCAGAAACGTAATAGCTTACATCTGCTCTGGATTCCCGCCTGCGCGGGAATGACAAAACAGCAGGATTTACGTTTCTGCCAATTGCGGTCCTGCCTTTTTGCGGGAATGACTGAGAAACTGTATTTCTGAATAGTCCAGTAATGCAATGATCTATTCAGCATTGCTCTGCCTCATAATATTCACCCTTGATCTATAAGCCAATTTAACCTATCATAACAATTGTTTATATACATTTTTTCGACCGGATCACCTATAATCCCCTTGAGAGAGCCAGAACGCTCACATCAGGTACAAAACAGTCAGGAATAAACAATGTCGAAAAAATACGAATTGAAAGCCGCCGATCTCCGATACATCTGTGATCCCAGGATTTTTAAATTCAAAAACACTTCCGAGATCAAACCCCTGGATGGTGTCATTGGCCAGAAGCGCGCGGTACAGGCCATTGAATTCGGACTGAACATGAAAAGCTCCGGATACAATATTTTTGTCACCGGGGAGGAGGGCACCGGTAAATCAACCATCGTTCGGGACCTGATTTCCAAACACGCCAGAAAACAGCCGAAACCGGATGAATGGTGCCTGGTGCATAATTTCAAAGATGACTTCCGTCCCAAAGCCATTGCGATTTCCTCCGGCATGGCCGTGCGCTTCAGTCAAAAAATGAGCAAGTTTGTCGAAGACTTAAAGAAGGATCTGCCCAAGGCCTTTGAAGGTGAGGGCTATCTGAAGCGTCTTACCGGTATAAAATCCCGATTTTCGGATAAACAAAACCGGCTTTTTCAAAAGATCGAGCGGTTTGCCGTCAGAAACAACCTGCAGATTTTAAGATCCGCAGAGGAAATCGAGACGATTCCCATCATGGATGGACAGCCCCTGACCCCGGAGGATTACAATAAACTCCCCGCAGAGCAGAGGGCGGCCATCGAGGCCAACATCCTGCGGGTGCAGGAGCAAATCGAGTTGGCCTCAGTGGAAATCGACAAACTGAATCAGGCCCTGCACCTGGATGTTGAGAAGTTAATGGATGAAATCACCTTTTCAGTGGTGGAAGGCCGGCTGGCTAAAATCAGGGCCGAATTTAAAAGGTTCCCTTCCATTTTAGAGCACCTCGGTGAAATTGAGCAGGACATCGTGGATAATGTTCAATATTTCCTGCCGTCAGAAGAAAAAGAATCAAAAGAAAGCGGCTTTTTCAAGCTGCCGCCGAACACAAACCTGAACCGTTATCTGGTAAACGCCTTGACGGACCGTGAACCGTCCCGGGGTGCACCGGTCATATTTGAAACCAACCCCACCTATCACAACGTCATGGGCCGGATCGAAAAGCGGGCCTACATGGGTACGGTTACCACCGACTTTACCATGGTCAAGGCCGGATCCCTGCTAAACGCCAACGGCGGTTTTTTGATCATGGACATCGAATCTTTAATGATGCACCCCTATGTCTGGGAGGCGCTCAAGCGCGCATTACGGGCCAAATATCTCCAGATCGAAGATATTGCCGAAGAAACCGGGTTCGGCACCGTATCCCTGCGGCCGTCGCCGATTCCGCTTCAGGTCAAGGTCGTGCTGCTGGGCAGCTATGACGATTTCGAGGTGCTTCAGAATTACGATCATCGATTCAATAAGATTTTCAAGGTCCGGGCGGATTTTGACTATGAAGTCGAGCGAACCGCCGATACGGTACAGCAGTATGCGGCCTTTATCGCAAGGGTCTGTGAGGAAGAAAACCTGTTGCCGTTTACGCCCAAAGGTGTGGCGACCATTGTGGAATACGGCGAGAAATACGTCTCGGATAAAAATAAATTGTCGATTCGGTTCGGGCCCCTGCTGGGCGTTCTGAAAGAATCCGATTACTGGGCCCGAAAAAACAGGGCTCGCCTCATCTCCGATAAATACGTCATCAAGGCGTTTAGCGAATATCGCTTTCGCTACAACCTCTACGAGGAAAAAGCCCATGAGTCCTACCTGGACAACACCATCCTGATTGATGTGGACGGCGAAGTTGTCGGTCAGGTCAACGCCCTGGCCGTCTACCAGATCGGCAGTTTTTCATTCGGACGCCCGGCTCGCATTACCGCCGAAACATTTATGGGTAAAGACGGCGTTATCAATGTTGAACGGGAATCGAAGCTAAGCGGCAGCACCCACGATAAGGGGGTTTTAATTCTATCGGGCTATATGGGTCGCACATTTGCTCAGAATTATCCCCTGAATCTGTCCATCAGCATCACCTTTGAGCAGAGCTACAGCGGAATCGACGGGGACAGCGCCTCTTCCACGGAGTTATACGCCATCATCTCCAGCCTGTCGGGCATTCCCATCAGGCAGGAAATTGCGGTTACCGGTTCGGTCAACCAGAAGGGGCAGATCCAGGCCATCGGAGGGGTCAACCAGAAAATCGAAGGGTTTTTCGAAGTCTGCAAAACCAATGGACTGACCGGCAGGCAGGGCGTAATGATCCCCCGGGCCAACGTAAAAAACCTCATGCTCCGCAAAGATATTGTCGATGCCGTCAAGAAACGCAAATTTCATGTTTATCAGGTTGAAACGGTAGAGGAAGGCATCGAAATCCTAACCGGCGAGGCGGCCGGCAAAGCGGACAAAGACGGGAACTTTCCGGAGAACACGGTGTACGGAGCCGTTCAAAAGAAACTGGCGCACTACTACAAAAGGTCTCTACAATTAAAGAAAGAACTTGATTAAATGGTATGCGGAATTTGGAATTGGGACCGTTGTTGCATAGCGCAAAGGGCATGGCGCATAGGGTAAATGCCGGAACTTCAGAATTGTCAGAAAATCAAAACCCTTTGCCCTATGCTCCATGCCCTTTGCTTCGAGCGCTATGCTGTAGGCAAAACACAGCCCGGCTATTGAACTACAGGATATCTTTTAGCAACATCTGACAGGTATCCGACATCTCAACCCCTGCCTCTTCTACTGTGATTGCATTCTGCTCACAAATCTCAACACAACTTTCGCAACCAATGCATTCGTCAGCATGTTGGGTCACCGACTTGCCGTTGCGCATTTCAAATACCCCGGTGGTGCAGGCTTCCAGGCATTCTTCGCAGCCGTTGCAGGCATCTCTGTCAATTGATACATTAAATCCCATTAACGAATAATCCTTCCAGATTTGTATCCAAAAAAATAAGATAAGCACATAAGAAAATCAAGCATATTTTTCCATTAATAAAATAAAAATTCGGCAAAATATATCATAAATATTTGAAATTTATAATTAAAAAAATGAAAAAATTATTATTGACTTTTATATATGGATGAAATACAGGTATTTTTATCCATCAACAATCAACCAAGATTGTATACAACTTGCAAAAATCCACCGCTCAACTAAACGCCCCAAAAAAATCCACCCCGGTAAGGGAATGGACATATAACAATCTGAAATCC
>CAJICI010000223.1_pt1 | contig 12445 bp, 6 predicted proteins | sample 9199571 | NCBI WGS metagenome assembly CAJICI01 (sample SAMEA7708329, study PRJEB35096) | sediment metagenome | biome: marine neritic benthic zone biome [ENVO:01000025]; feature: sediment [ENVO:00002007]; material: shallow marine sediment [ENVO:03000034] sea grass bed [ENVO_01000059] ...
AAAGCCTCGAGTCGCAGCATCCGATGACCCTGGGCCACAGCATCCTGAATCTGTTCTTCAATTATCCGTGAAGTTACCCGCTCCCCGGCAAATTTGCCGGAAATGACATGGTAATTCGTTTTGCTGGTGATTTCCTGGTCTGCCATCTCTAACTCCAGTTGATTAGTTGAATAGTTGATTAGTTAAATAGGGATAAGGATTTAAACCTATTTGACTATCTGACCATCTGACTATTCAACTATTTGACTATTTGACTAATTAACTATTTAACTAAACTACGTACTTTATTTGCAACCTCTCGGCGGCATCAATATCATCGATACCCAGTGCATCCGACATCCCGATGGGCAGGGATGTCGATCGGCCCAATGGCGCGACGATTTTTTTCAGCTCGGTGTCAAAACTCAAATAAACATCCACGACCCGCTGGGCGACATCTTCAGCATCCAGGCGCCGGTACAACCGGGGATCCTGAGAGGTGATACCCTTGGGACACAGGCCGATGTTGCAGATGTTGCAACGATCCGATTCCGATCCCAGACAGCCGGCCGCTGCCTGCATAATGTATTTTCCGATCTGAATCCCGCTGGCCCCCAGCATGATGAGCGCGGCGGCATTGGCCGCCAGGTTTCCGGTTTTGCCCACGCCGCCCCCGGCGAACAACGGTATCTGGTTCTGCATCCCAAGGGTGACCAGATTTAAATAGCCGTCGCGAATATTGGTCGCTATGGGGTGCCCCATGTGATTCATGGACACATTGTAAGCCGCTCCGGTTCCGCCGTCTTCGCCATCGATGGCAAGTCCGGAAGCATAGGGATTGCGCGTCAGATTATTCAGAACCGCCATGGCCGTCGAGGTGGCCGAAATCTTTGGATAGACCGGCACCCTGAAACCCCAGGCCATATACATGGATTGGATCATCTTGGCCACTGATTCTTCAATGGAATACTTGGTCTGATGGGTCGGAGGGCTCGGCAGATTGATTCCCCGGGGCACACCTCGGATGGCTGCAATCAGCTTGTTGACCTTGTACCACATCAACAGGCCGCCGTCCCCGGGCTTTGCGCCCTGGCCGTATTTGATTTCGATGGCACAGGGATCTTCCTTCATTTCCGGAATGGCATGAATGATTTCATCCCAGCCAAAATAGCCACTGGCAATCTGTAAAATTACATACTTCAAAAACCGTGATCGCAGCAGCCGCGGCGGGCACCCCCCCTCCCCGGTGCAGACTCGCACCGGCATGCCGAGCTCCTCGTTCAGGTAAGCCACGCCCATTTGCAGGCCTTCCCACATGGTCGGCGACAGGGCACCAAAGGACATGCTGCCGATGATCAATGGGTAGATTTCTCTTACCGGTGGTATCCAGCCGTTTGATCGCAGGAATTGAATATTCTCTTCCGGCGGTAAAACCCGTCCCAGAAGGGTCCGCATCTCAAATTCATGCCGACCGGCATCCAGTGCGGGGTCGGTCAGCATGGATATGCGGATGAATTTCAGCCGGTCCAATAGCCCGCCGGCCACATTGCGCCTTCCGCCGCGCCTGCGCGGTTGTCCCCCGCGGTCCAGATGGTACCGAAGCTTATCGGCCTCATCGCCGCAAAAGGGCATGATGGAATTGTTGGGGCAGACCATGTTGCACATGGCGCATCCCACGCATTTGTAGGCCGGGTCCGTTTTCTGGCGGATGCCATAATAGGCTTTATACACACTGGTGGGGGCATCCATGAAACCGACGGGCGGATTGAGATCCCTTTTGCGAAACACCCCGAGCTCAATGGCATTTACCGGGCAGACCGCCGTACATTTGCCGCAAAGCGTACACGTGTCCTTATCCCAGATAATCTGCCACGGCAGGTCTTTGACACTTAGTGTAGAAGCGGTAATTGGTCGTTCTGGTTCCATATATTAACCTCCTGTCGGTCCGGACCGACAATGACAGTATCCAGATGCATGGGCTGGAAATCCTGATTTTTATCCCGATTCGGAATCGCAGCGTCCAGGCCGCAGATTTCTGATGAAAAAGCGTAAATGCCGGGCCTTCCGCCAACGACACCCGGCCGGAGCTTTTTACGGTCCTGCACCATAAACACACTGTGATCGGGCATACAGCCGATAACGCAGTTGGGGCCGTCAATGATCAACTGGCGGCAGGTTTGTTTCAGGTTTTTGAGAAATACGGCGTCGGGATGATGTTCAATCGCATCGTCCTGCAGCGGCGTAATAATATGTTTGTATGCTTCGATACCGAGGCCCAGCTTTTTGATCGTGTAGTGCAAAATATGGGTAAACACCTCGGAATCTGACTGGTATCCCATATAGCCCGGAAAATCCCGTGATTCGAGAAAGGCCTTGATGGGTATAAAGGCTGTATTCTCACCGTTGGTCATGGTGGAATAGCCCTGGATAAAGAAAGGATGGCAGGCATACAGGGTAATGGCATAGTTGGTGTTCTGCCGTCCCTGGGCCATTATCACCCGGGCATGCAGCTCCTTGCGATCAAGATCCAGATGCTCCGCCACCAGCATGGGGTCACCGATTTCCTTGACCATAATCACATCCGGCCAGAAGGAAAAAACCATCATATCGTTTTTTTCCTCGCCCATCAGTCTCAACTGGAGCCTGATTGCCAGCAGGCGCTCATACAGCTCTTCGCGACTCAGATCATCCCATTCCTCCGGATACTCATAGGCCCGTATCAGATAGACGTCCCGTTTGGGAACACCCGGCGGGGGCTGCTTGGGCACCTTGATGGTGATCTTGTATTTGGTCATAAACCCGATGTCCATCATGAAGGAGTCCAGGCGTCTGAGTCCTTTTTCACTGAAAATACCCGACAGGATCGGTGCATCTTTCATTTCCTCAAACGGTCCGCTCAGATCACGCAAAAATATGCCGACACCGGAACAGTCATGTCCTTCGCGCATGACATCAAGCGCATCCAATGCGACCATGGGAGACAACGGATCTTTGCTGGTAATTGAAAACAGGCGGCACATGTTTCTTTCTCCTTTTTCAAACCGAAGTTAGGATAAAAATAGCGGTTGTCAGAAACCTGACAAACGCTCTATATGGGATGATCGGGAATATAACAACCAGACCATTTAGGACCACTTTACATCCAGCGATAAGCAATCGGGATGGCTCAATACCCTGAAATGATCAGATTGAATTTTCGGGCAGGTCTAAATGATACGCGGGGCATTAAATGGGAAAAATGGTGAAATTAAAACTGCCTGCCAACACCTTTAGAAATACCCTTTAAGGCATTCTTGTACTAAATTATTGAAAACTTAACCGGCGCCCAATCAAAAAACGAACAAATCAATTCGGTTTGGGTCCTTATACCATTTTTCCCGCATTTGGGAAATATTTAATTTTTCAGGCCTGATCCCACCTCCTCCTTAGGGTCGCCCCACCGATTGATGTTCACCCCATTACAAATTGAGCAAAACCTGTGCCAGCTTGCTTTTACAAAAATATATTAAATCATATTAGTTAGATAGGAAACTTCTCTCAATTTATTTATTTATCGGGGGTTTGGATTTGACGAAAAAAATTACAAATTTGTATGGTTAAGGTTCAGGGTTCAAGGTTCAACGTTCAGGGTTGGACATAACAGAGCTACTGCATTTCTGCAATCCAGGATAATTTTCATGCTTCCATACGACCATTTTCAGACAACCGCGCATTTTCAAAACCTGACACTACAGAACCCTGAACGTTGAACCCTGAACCTCTGAACCCTTTTTTTTTGACATGCATGCCACGATAAATTATATTTGTACCAACCAAAGAGGGTTAAATGCCAGAGGAGCAATCATGCACATCAAGCAATCGGATCTCCTGCTGGGTACCAGCATGGATTTCGTCAAACAATTTATGGACCATTCTGAGATGGTATCCCGTGACAAAGGCGATGTCCTTTTCCGCGAAAACGACCCGGCGCGCTTCTTTTACACTCTGCTCAGTGGACGGGTGAAATTGAGCATCAGCCAGGGGGGTCATACGGTTCACGATACCAAACAGAACGGTGAAGCTTTTGGCTGGTCCAGTTTAATCGGAAGAGATGAATACTCAGCCTCGGCTGAGTGCATCGAGCCGACCAAACTGTTAATCACCGATAGTAAAAAACTGACCCAATTGCTGGAAAAAGACCCGGCCAACGGGCTCATTTTTTTCAAACACCTTGCCGCCACCCTGGGAAATCGCCTGCTGGAAAGCTATACGATGATATCGCAGAAATCCGGGTAGGTAATTTTTAACCACGAATTGACACGAATGACCATGAATTACTGCATTTTTAATTGATGACATATAAACCAAATATCTGATTCGTGATAATTCGTGTAAATTCATGGCTAATTAAAAAAATTTAACTGGAGGACCAATGGATTATCAATCGCCATCCACTTTTAGCCCAACGAAGATGACGCGCAGACAGTTTTTATGGCTATCGTCAATGGCCGCAGCCGGAGTTGCTGCCGGGTGCGCAACGAATCCGGTTACCGGCCAAAAACAGCTGATGCTGGTATCCGAAGACCAGGAAATCCAGATCGATCAGCAAAATTCCCCCTATCAGCTTTCCGCAGATTATGGAGTTTCACAGGATCAGGCCTTAAACCGCTATATTGACCGCACCGGAAAAAACATGAGCGGAAAAACCCACCGTCCTCACATGCCTTACAATTTTCATGTGGTCAATGCGACCTATGTCAATGCCTATGCATTTCCCGGCGGCACCATTGCCTGCACCCGGGGCATTCTGCTGTCTCTGGAAAATGAGGGCGAGCTGGCGGCGTTGCTGGGACACGAACTGGGTCATGTAAATGCCCGGCATACAGCAGAACAGATGTCAAAGGGCATGCTCAGCCAGGCGACTCTGGGCAGTCTGTCCGTAGCTCTCACCGGCTCGTCCAGTCTGGGAGATATCGCCAGCGGCGCTCTGCTGGCCAGCTACAGCCGTGAAAACGAGCGCCAGGCCGATGGGTTGGGAATGGAATACATGGTGGATTCAGGGTACAGCCCCCAGGGTATGGTCGGTCTTATGGATATGCTTAACAGTTTGGGAAAGCATAAACCCAACGCCATCGAATTGATGTTTTCGACCCATCCCATGAGCGAAGAACGCCAGAAGACGGTTGTCCAGAGTGCCGCAACCAAATACAAAGCCGCGGCGGGCCAGCCGCTCTATCGCGAACGCTATATGGACAATACGGCCAGGCTGCGGGCGCAAAAAGGCGCCATCGAAGCTATTCAAAAAGGCGATAACGCACTGGGCCAGAAAAAATTGCCTGAAGCCGAAGGGCATTACCGACGGGCGCTAAAAGTGGCACCCCGGGATTATACCGCCCTGGTGATGATGTCAAAAATCCAGCTTATTCAAAAAAACTGGGCCGTGGGACGCCAGTATGCGGAGATGGCCCAAAAAGTATACCCCCGGGAAGCCCAGGCCTATCATCTGAGCGGTTTTGCCAAAATCCAGCTTAAAGACTATGAGGGGGCCCTGGAGGAATTTAACAGCTACGATCGGGTGCTGGCCGGCAACCCCAACACCGTTTTCTTTAAAGGCTTTGCCTACGAGGGTATGAAAAAATACCGGGAATCCGCCGGTGAATACCAGCGCTATTTGCAGGTCGTCAATCAGGGCGACTATGCCCGGCATGCCTACCAGAGATTGCAGCAGTGGAAGGCTAAGGGGTTGATTTAATACCTTTTGGGAGGGCTGATTTAAATTGTCGAGCATTATTGGCGGCTGAGTTTCGGCCCCATTCATGGAATACTGGAATAGTGGTATTTTGATCGTGGGAGCGGCTTTCCAGCCGCGATCTCCGATCTTCGCGGCTGGAAAGCCGCTCCCACACCTGTTTGCCTTCATAATTGAACAACCTGAGAAATTTCGAAAATCGAAATGCCTAAACCTGAATCCCGACACATCACTTTACCCGCAGAACTCCCGCAACCCCTCCAAAAGGATTACCAGGACCGGTGGGAAGCTTTCGAGCAGGCAGCCGAAGCTGCCGGCCTTGCCCCTGTCATCAATTCCGAAATCATCAATAGCGCCAGATACATATTCGCCTTCAGTGATTTTGTGGCCGCAGGCTGCACGCGCGATCCTGACATGCTGATGGATCTGATTGACAGCGGGGATCTTTTTAAAGATCAGCAACCTTACGAGTATGAGTCAAAACTGGAGACACTATTCACAGATATCGGTGATGAAGATTCGCTGATGCGTGTGCTGCGGCGTTTTCGCCGCCGGGAAATGGTCCGCATTGCATGGCGGGATCTTGCCGGATGGGCAAACCTGGCCGAAACCATGACCGGGCTGTCAGTTTTTGCAGATGCCTGCCTGCACGGCACCCTTAAGATTCTCCATCAATGGCAGTGCGAAATATCAGGCACTCCCAGGGCGCACGATGGTTCCGAACAGCGCCTGGTCGTACTTGGGCTGGGTAAGCTGGGGGCCGGGGAATTGAACTTTTCGTCGGATGTCGACCTGATATTTGCCTATCCCAGGGCAGGAATTTCACGCCATGATGATCAGTCCACCGACAGTGCAGATTTTTTTACCCGTCTGAGCCGCCGTTTAATCAAAGTCATCGGGAAGCTGACGGCCGACGGATTTGTATTTCGCGTGGATGCCCGCCTGAGACCCTTTGGTGACAGCGGCCCCCTGGCAATGGATTTTGACGCCATGGAACAGTATTACCAGCAGCAGGGACGGGAATGGGAACGCTATGCCCTGATCAAGGCCCGGGCTGTGGCCGGTGATATTGATGCCGGCAAGCATTTGCTGGCGAGGTTGCAGCCCTTTATTTATCGTCGCTATCTGGATTACAGCGCCTTTGAATCATTGCGGGAAATGAAAAACATGATCGCCCGGGATGTCAAACGCAAGGGAATGGAAAGCGATATCAAGCTCGGCCCGGGCGGAATTCGCGAAATAGAATTTTTTGGGCAGATGTTTCAATTGATCAGAGGCGGTGTAACACCGGCCCTGCAGCACACCGGCATTATACCAATTTTACAAGCGCTTGAGTCGGAGGGTCATATTCCATCGAGTGTCTGCAACGAGTTGATCGATGCCTATGTGTATTTGAGAAATACCGAGAATCGACTTCAGGCTTTTGCCGATCAACAAACCCACCAGCTGCCAGTCGAAGATTACGGTCTGTTGCGCCTGTCCGCCGCCATGGGTTATCCCGACATCGAGTCTTTTAATTCTGAATTAAACAGGCATCGTCAGGCTGTACACCGCCACTTCCAGATGCTTCTGGAAAGCGGCGACACCGCAGAAGGCCGGAAGGAAACCGAAGATCCGCTGGACGCCTTCTGGCAGGATATTGCCGGCGCGCAATCGATCGATGAAACCCTGCTTCAGATGGGTTATCAACAACCCCGGGAAGTCCGGCAACTGCTGGAATATTTGAAGGAGGCGCCAGAGACCAAATCATTGAGTCCTCGCGGACGCAAGCGCCTGGACAAACTGATCCCGCGCTTTATCAAAGAAATCGGGGCGCACAAAAATTCGCTGGAAACCCTTCACCGGGTAATTGACTTAATTAAAACCATTGAAAGGCGCACCAGTTACCTGGCATTGTTGTTGGAAAATCCGACCGCCCTCACCCATCTGGTCAAGCTTTCCAATGCCAGCCCCTGGATTGCCTCATTTCTGGCGCGTCATCCGGTGCTGCTGGATGAATTGCTGGACCCGCGAACCCTCTACCTGCCGCCGCAAAAAGAAGAAATGAAAAGCGGGCTGCGCCAGCGCATGGAACAAATACCTCTGGATGACCTGGAATATCAGATTGAACAGCTGTGTATATTCAAACAGATCAATGTCCTGCGGGTTGCCACCGCCGATGTTACCGGCATTTTACCGCTGATGCGGGTCAGCGACTATCTCTCAGATATTGCAGAGTGTATTCTCAGCGAGGTGGTAAATCTGGCCTGGAACCATCTGGTGGCAAAACACGGCGCTCCCGTCTGCAGGCTGGGTGACAGCAACTGCAATCAGGGATTTATCGTCATAGCCTATGGCAAGCTGGGGGGGCTGGAGCTGGGGTACGGTTCGGATCTTGATCTGGTTTTTCTGCATGCCGGCACCCGTGAACTGACCGGTGGCGGTGAAAAGGCCATCGACAGCGCCCAGTTTTTCAACCGCCTCGGACAACGGGTGATTCACATTCTGACCTCCCACACCCGCGCCGGCAAGGCCTATGAAATCGACACACGGTTGCGTCCCAGCGGCAGCTCCGGCATCCTGGTCAGTCACATCGACGCTTTCGGCACCTACCAGCTTGAAGAGGCCTGGACCTGGGAACATCAGGCCCTGATCAGGGCCCGCCCGGTATGCGGGGATGACATCCTGGCCGGGCGTTTTGAAGCCATCCGCAAGGATGTTCTGGCACGCCGGCGTTCCCGAAAAAAACTAACCGCTGAAGTCGCTAAAATGCGCGAAAGAATGCGCAAGGAGCTGCTAAAGCCCGGGGCCGGCATTCTGGATCTCAAACAGAGTCCCGGCGCCATGGTGGACATCGAGTTTCTGGTGCAATATCTGGTTTTGCTGTACTCCCACAAATACAGTGGACTTATAAAGTGGACCGACAACGTTCGCCTGATCCAGGCCCTGATTGAAACCGGAGCCATGGACGAATACACCGCCCACGTTCTCAAGCATGCCTACCTGATTTATCGTGCCGCCGGCCACCAGCTCAGCCTTCAGGAAAAACCGGCCGAAGTCCCCGTCAAGGATTTCAGTCATTTGCAGGAAAGAGTGCGGGAGATCTGGAAGTCCTTTATCAATCCATAGTGTCGCCATTCGTGATAAAAGGATTTCAGGTGTCGGCAGCCCCTGATTAAGGAATTGTGAATTTAGGAATTCAGGGATTTTGGGGTTCGGCCTGAAAAATCGCTACCCCAGAATTTTTCAATCCCTAAATCCCTGAATTCTAAATCCCCTAATTCCTAATTCCTAAATCCCTAAATTCCTGAATCCCTCAATTCCTGAATCATTGACTTCCAGATTGATGTCAGGGATTTGATAGTAGCATAGACCCTAAGAAATAGTAGTTACAAAAATGTAACTTTATTTTCCAATTTTCGCCAAATTTGTAATTTCATAATTATTCCTCCACCAACACACTCCCCAAAAAATACCACCTAATATCAAATGGTTATATCGATCATACCCCGGTGGCACGCATTATGCTCTTATTGAGGCAATTAAACGAATATTTGACACCGGAATAACTACACCGGTTTAATTTAACGAGGGTTTGGGAGAGTGTAAAGACGGCATCCGCCGATATCGGATCGATCCAATAGAAACAGATCAAAATCCGACGTAAAATCCAAAATCCACAATCCCAAATCCGCAATGCAAGTAAAACTGCCATGCGCAAGACCATTACAACACACGAAAAAACTGCCGCACAGCTGCAAAAGAAAACCAGACGGTTAACGGAAAGGCTATTGCATGGCAAAACGCCGGATTTCTTAAAGCAGCATGCCCGGGCTCTGGATGATTACTTTCTGCAGGCCTTCGAGTTTAGTATGGTCGGTCCAAACATGGATATCAGCAAAAATCCTTATGCCATCATAGCCCTGGGTGGCTATGGAAGAGAGGAGCAGTGCATCCATTCGGACGTGGATCTGCTGATTCTTTTCAAGAAAAAAGTTCCGGCCGAAGCAGAAGCTCTGATCCGGGAAATGGTTTATCCCCTCTGGGACATCGGGCTTGATGTGGGATATGCCACCCGCTCGCTGAAAGAGTGCATTGCCCTGGCATCCAAAGATTTTGATATTCTGACCCCGATTCTGGATGCACGGTTTGTCTGCGGCTGGTCATTGATATATTCCGATCTCATGGATCAGGTGCGCCAGAAGATTACCGGCAAACGATCACGCACCATAGTCAACTGGCTGGTAGAAAGAAATCAGGCACGGCACGGTCAGTTCGGAGATTCAGCCTACCTGCTCGAGCCCAATCTCAAGGAGGGACAGGGCGGTCTGCGGGATTACCACACCATGCTGTGGATCGCTCAGATTGAAATGAACTTGAAGCAGCCCCGGGATCTGGAATACCTGGGACTGCTCTCCCATGAGGAGTTCCAGACCTTGAGACGTTCGCTGGCATTCATCTGGAAGGTGCGCAACCGCATCCATTATATTTGTGGCCGCAAATGCGATCAGCTGAATTTTGCAAACCAGATCAAGCTGGCAGAGACGATGAACTATAAATCGGTAAACGGCCAGCAACCGGTGGAAAGATTTCTGGGTGATCTTCACGGGCAGATGGAATTTTTAAAGCAGCAGCACCTGATGTTTCTACATGAGCTGGGGCTTGAAAAAAAACGCAGGCGCAAAAAACGAAAATCACAGAAACAGGTCCGGGTGGAGGGCCTGGAGATTATCAAGTGGGGGGTGTTGAATTTTGAATCACCTGAGAAAATAGTCGAATCCCCCGATCTGCTGATGAAGATATTTGAAGAAAGTGCACGCCTGAAGATTCCGTTAAGCGCCGAGGCCAAACGACTGGTCAGAGACTTTCTTTCGCTGGTAAATGCAAAATTCAGAAAATCCGAACCGATTGTCAAATCATTTGAACGAATACTGGCCGCGCCGGCACCCAAATTCAATGTTTTAAATGAAATGCTGAACACCGGCTTTCTGCCTCGGTTTCTGCCGGAGTTTCGCAGCATCATCAACCGTATCCAGTATGATGAGTATCACCTTTATCCGGTGGACAAACATCTACTGCGGGCCGTTAAAACCATCAAAAATTTCGGCACCGCCAAGGACAGCAGTTTGGAGCCGCTGTGTGGACAGATCTACGGCGAACTTAAAAACAAAACACCGCTGCTCTGGGCCGCATTGCTGCACGACATCGGCAAGGGTGATGCCGAAGACAAGCATGCAGAATCGGGTGCCGCGATGATAAAAAAGCTCCTTACCAGAAAAGGACTTGATAAGGAAGTGATAGACAGTGTGACGTTTCTGGTCCGCGAGCATCTTTTCCTGATAAAAACCGCTACCCGAAGAGATATTTACGACGAGGAAACTGCCATTATTGCCGCCAGGAGAATAAAAGATATTGAACGGTTGAAAATGCTGTATCTGCTGACCGTCGCTGACTCCATCTCAACGGGTCCAATGGCCTGGAATGAATGGACCGCGGCTTTGCTGAGAGATTTTTTCCTCAAGGTTTTAAACGTGCTCGAAAAGGGAGAACTGGCAACAACCGAGGCGGTGGAAACCGTCGAGCAGAAAAAAGCGGAAATCATAGCTGCGGCGAAATCCAAAAAAGCAAAGAAACATATAGCAGATCTGATCGAGGTAATGTCCCCGCGATATCTTTTATATATGCCTGCTTCGGAGATGGTGGAGCATGTTCAACTATTCGACCGGCTTGGTGAAAAAGAATTTATTTGGGACATAAAGCGTTCACCCGATGCCGACACCCGGACCGTTACCATCTGCGCCAAAGACCGTCCGGGACTGATTTCCAGAATCGCCGGTGTGTTTACACTGCAAAATATCAATATATTGGATGTCCAGGTTTTCACCTGGCGCAATAACATTGCCCTGGATATTTTCGAAGTGACGCCGCCCCCGGATCAGATCATGGAGGATGAAAAATGGCAGCGGGCTGAAAAGAAACTCGCGGAAGTCCTGACCAGGCAAACAAACCTGGCAGCAGCGCTAAAAAGGAAAGCGCCTGTTTACGGTCAATTCGGCCAACGGGTGTCCCGCAAGCCCCATCGTGTCCGGGTGGACAATACAAGTTCCAGTTTTTTTACCATCATTGAAGTGTTTACATACGATTTCCCCGGCTTGCTGTTCAACATCACCGATGCGCTCTTTAAATGCAATTTGAATATCTGGGTGGCTAAAATTGCAACCAAAGCAGACCAGGTTGTCGACGTTTTTTATGTCTGGGATTTAAACGGTCAAAAAATTGATGAAAAAGATCAGGTGGCCGAAATCAAGGCCGCCGTCCTGGGTCGGTTGCCGCCTGTGGAATGACGCTGGAATGACGAAGGTCGAATGTCGATTGACGAATGCTTGGAATAACTAATGACGAATGACGAATAAAGGAGAAAATAGCTTGAAGATGAAGATTAAAAGTTTGCTAATAACGACAATCCTGTGCGCAATCCCTTTTTCTACAGCAATTGCTTCGGAAGGTCTGAATTCCGGGGACACGGCCTGGATAATTGTGTCAACTGCTCTGGTAATGATGATGACCCCGGCCGGTTTGGCCCTGTTTTATGGCGGCATTGCACGCTATAAAAATTTGCTGAACACCTTTGCCATGACCCTGGTCGCTTACTGCCTGGCCAGCGTTATCTGGATGATGTGGGGATACAGCATCGCCTTCGGACCGGACATCGGGGGTATCACCGGCGGTCTGCAGCACTTTTTTATGGCCGGTATCGGC
>CAJICI010000047.1_pt1 | contig 12433 bp, 9 predicted proteins | sample 9199571 | NCBI WGS metagenome assembly CAJICI01 (sample SAMEA7708329, study PRJEB35096) | sediment metagenome | biome: marine neritic benthic zone biome [ENVO:01000025]; feature: sediment [ENVO:00002007]; material: shallow marine sediment [ENVO:03000034] sea grass bed [ENVO_01000059] ...
ACGGAATCATTGGGTTCTATCACGATCAGGGCCGGCAGTTCAGCATCCGCCAGAAAATTCCAGCCTACTACTACCGCAACGGCATCTGCTATGCCGTCCGGCGCCACACGCTGCTGGAAAAAGAGATGATTATCGAAGAAAACTGCAAGGCAGTGATTATCGAACGGCCGGTTGTCAACATCGATGACCTGCACGAACTGGAGTATGCTGAATTTTTGTGGCAGAAGGATAATCTGACCTAGCGGTGAGCCCCGATAATAAATGCCAAAACGCTGCATTCCAACTACGGGTTTGACCGGCCTATAGTTTGTAGGGGCGGGGTTTATCCCCGCCCGAAGCAATTGTTGCTCTGGATTGCGGACGGGGATAAACCCCGCCCCTACTTCGAATAACAAGATTTTGCCTGGAATTTTATTGGCAAATATTTAAGGAACACGATACTAAATCGAATTGCTGCAGGCATCACTCCTGCTGCGGCGGTTTCAGAACAAAATCAAGCCTTGAATTACCCACCAGTCGAAAACCATGGGAAAAAGAACCGGTTCCGATTTTGGATTTTAAATCCCTGCGGGTTACCGGCCCGACAAAGCCCAGATCACACCGCGGATTAAATTTGACCCGCCCGGGCCCGAACACCTTTTGAAAGACGTAGCAGGTTGATACGCGCTTGTCGACCACTGCGAAAATCGGCTGCCCTAACTTTTGAACCACATTAATGAGATCAATATTAAATGTTTTGAGATTATCCGATGGTGCCGTCGCTTCTGGACCGTCGATAAAGGCAAATTGAAATGCTCGCTCTGGGATCTCCCGGTAACCCACTCCCCGGAAAATCGAATAATTGAATTCCGTTTTGGGGCTGTAAATCAAATCAATGTAAGGATCCAGTTCGTCGGGGATCAATTCCCGGGAGTGCCGGTACCAGAATTCGACATCTTCCATGGAGGTGATCCGCCCGGCGGCCTTACCCTCTTGCATATTCTCCATCAGAGCGTGGGCCATAATTAGGGTGGACGCGCCCGTACCGCATTCCAGTATCTCCCGGGGATTGTGCCGTCGCACATAATCATACAGAAACCAGTAATCATAGTAATCGCAGCCGGTGGATTTGGAGTGTTCCAGATACCGGGTCAGGGTCTGATAAAGCGGCCGGTTTTTCTTCAGGTTTTTTAAACCGTACTGTTGATAGCGCTCCCTGACAAAAGAAAAATAGGGTTTTTTCAATTTTTTGCTCAACTTTTGATAGGCATACATGGCATATGATCCCGGGTTATCAATACTCGACGGTTTGCAGCCGGATATCAATCTTTCCGATCCTGGGGATTTGTCCGCTGACCTGGAGGGGAATCCCACTCACAGGATCGATGTAGATCTCAAATTCCCCCTTCAGGCCCATAAATGAGAATTCCTCGGGCTTTTTACCCTGGGGCGCCAGGGCCCGGGGTTTGATAGAAATCCTGACCGCATCCGTCTTACCCTGTCTTTTGATCTCCTTCCGGCGGCCTTTTTCAACATAGCTGACTTTAAGGCTCCTGCGCTCGTTGACCTGAACCGAGACCTCGTGCAACTGCTTTCTATCAAAAACATAAAAACTGCCGGGGCTGGCCGGGGAACGCATATCGAGGTTAGCGGCCAGATACAAAATCCCGGTGGGTTCCATGACAATTTTTAATTCCGGGCCCACGGGCGGATACGAGAAGAAAGATTCCTTTATTTTGGTCCAGTGCGCCGGTTCCAGTTTCTTTTCATCAGAGCGCGCAGGCTTTTTTCGAATCCGGTATACGCCGCTTTGGGTAAAACGATAGGTATTCTGCCAGATATCATCGCCGCGGCGGGAGCGAATGCGTTGCAAAGCAGCGGCATTGCCGGAAGAAAACCAGGCCCGGCTCCCCGTAATTTCATCTGCGCCGAACAGGGGATCCGCATTGGATTTTACCTCAATCACCATTACCGGGCAGCCGATAGCATCCAGGGGTCCGGGGCTGCCTTGCGGGATTGCTATCAGCTGGTTTCCAGCTTCTGCGGCCGGCACTTCTGTCAGGGACACTTCAATTGTTGCCTCTCCCAGAAAGTGATTTCCGCGAAAGGAAAGATGTTTCCATACAGCCCGGACAGGTTCGCTTTCCCCGTCAGCGGCCGGCGATAATGCGGCGGTCCGGCCAGGGCCGAATGCGCCCATGGCGCCAAGAAGGACTATCCCCACCAGAAGTATTTTCTTAACCGTCTGCATTCCTTACTCATATCAAATATTAATGGTTTTAACCAGTTAGAGTTATTGTCATAATTATGTTCCGATTAAACCTGTTCCTAAATCCCCCCTGGCCCCGTTCGGCTGAGCTCACGGCCGAACGGGGACAGGGGGATTTTATCTGCCGAATCAACACTTCCAATCGGAACTTTATGCCGGCAAACGCTCTAATCCCTCTCTTCGGTTTTGACCACCGCAATTGCCTGCCATTCCAAATATTCAAGGGTTCTGCGAATCAGCCGATATATCCTTATGACAATACAGGATAATTCCAATTATTACCGAACCGATCAATGGCAAAAGCGGAGATGATAGCGTGTCGAGTTATAAAAAAGTAGGACGGACAAATTTAATGGCTGTAATGTCAGGTGTCATCCTGGCTGCGTGTCTGATTTTCCCGTCTGCCGGCAGGGCAGCCCTGCCGGACCAGGTCAAGGCTCTTTATCTGCCGTCCCACTGTTTTACCGAGCGCAAGATCAGTGAATTCATCCATTACGCCGAATTGGCCGGATTGAATGCCGCTGTCCTGCATGTCAAAGATCCTCACGGCTGGATCAGATGGAAATCCAAAAACCCTCTGGCCAGACAAATCGGGGCTGTGGCCGCCAACGGGCTGGTGGAGCCTGCCCTGAAAAGGCTTAAAGAGCGCGGATTCTGGACCATTGCGAAATTGGATGTATTCGTCGATCACCGCCTGGTAACCCGGCTCCCGGAAATGGGCATTCGCAATATAGAAACCGGGACACCCTGGCTGGATAAAAACGGCCTGGGCTGGGCCGACCCTTTCAATCCCGGCGTGTGGGAGTACATTATCGATCTTTGCCGGGAACTGGTTGAGCTCGGATTTGATGAAATTCAATTTGATTATATCCGCTTTCCCAGTGACGGCGACCTGGCAGCCATCGAATATCCCGCCAGGACCGATAATCAGAGCAGGACGGCATGCATTGGCCGTTTTCTGGAAACTGCCCGCGGTGTTTTGAAACCTTCCGGTGTTACCATCTCGGTGGATTTATTCGGCCTGGTGGCCTGGAAGACGGTCGATTTTGGTGTGGGGCAGTTAATTGAATCCATTGCGCCCCACGTGGATGTCATCTGTCCCATGCTCTATCCTTCCCATTTTCCCACCGGCTTTCTGGGCAAGGAACGCCCGGAAGACAGCCCGCTTGAAATTATGGAGCTCAGCCTGAAACGTCTGCAAAAACGTACGACCAAAAGGCTGCGCCCCTGGATCCAGGGATTCTGGTACACACCGGATCAGATCAATGCACAGTTAAACGGTCTTGACAGGGCCCATACCTCAAGCTGGTCGGTCTGGAACCCGTCCGGCAGATATTCTACGACCCTGGATGCACTGGCCAGACGCCTTAATCAAACGTTCACAGAACCCCGCTTTTATCCGTCGATCGAAGAAATTAGTCCGCGGAATCAACGCATCATCCCCGGCAATTCACGGGTGGTCAATTTGACCGACTACCAGAAAGGCTACACCATAATCTCGGTGGATGAATCTGGCAAGCACAACGCGTATTCAACCCTGATTAAGGTTCTGGGTACCATGGACGAGGGTATCATGGACCAGATTTTAACCGTACGTCGAATTCCATTTACACGCCTGACCGGTACCTATGTCAAAAAGCTGCGAATCGCAGAGTTGATCTGTCAGGATTTGCAGATAGATCCCCGTATTTTGCGTCCCAGACCGATCTATATTGATTGGCGCGACCAATGCCGGTTTACCCGGACCATTCCCAATGAGCATCTGCTCAATTACCAGTCCGCCGGAGAGGCGTTGTTTGCCGGGAATCGTGATATTTATGCCACCCACCCTAGCGCGGATCTAGTACAAAACTAGCCCCTTTTTCACCTGGAATCACAGGCGGTTTTATTGGTTATAGGTGGGTTTGGGAACTTGCTGCGGGTCACAGCTGAGGGCGTCAAAATCCGCCGCCAGCGACTCGACCCGATCCTGCAGGTAGGCGCGTTGATCTTCGGTCAGCATCCGAATCAATTCAGTCAGATAGCTGATGGTGACATCGGTGTTGCTGTCGATTTTGCGCTGATATTCGACCGATCTCAGCTTTTCGGGATTTATAATCAGGTCCTGCATGGCAGCCTGAAATCCGGGATCGTCATGCCTGCCCGAAAGCAGTCTGCGGCCCTCGGCCTGGACCGTTTGCCGATTTTCCAGCCATTCAACCCCAATGGGTGTCAGTTGGGAATTCCATTCGTCCACCACACGGACCTGATCCGGATTTGGCTTCGATATCCAGTACTTGATGTTTTTCAGCATACGCTTTTGACGATTCCGGCTTAATTCTTCCGGCGGCAAATCAACATATTTTTCTTTGAATTTTTGATTTTGTTCTTCGAGGTTTGCAAACAGCTCGCCAATCTGCTCATCGGTGCTCGTCGCCAATATGGCGATAATGTCCGGGGCGACCTGCTGGATCAATTCCTTCCAGAGGGCCATGAATCTCGCATTGTAGGTTTGAAGGGTCGCAACCGTCGCCGGCCGGGAGTTGTCCGTCAGGTCCTGACCCATCTCTCTCAGGGCACTGGCATAGGCCGGCAGCTGGGTGCGGCAATGCCAGTCCAGTTGCTTCGCCAGGCGGTCTTCGAGCATGGATTTCTGGTCGCTGTCAAGGGAGATATAATCACTGACATACCAGGGAATGAGCCAGTCCAGATGCGGATACACTAATCGCGGCCCGCAGCCCGATAAAAGGAGGGCTAACAGAAAAATGGCTATCCGTTTCAACATGGGGTAAAGGTAATAATTAAATAAGGGATAACAAGCGGTAAAGAAACAGATAATCGGACTGGAGAAAGGACTCAGATAAGAAATTGTCCTTCACCCGGGTCTGGCCCGGGTGGTAATTCTTGAATGCTTTCTTCAAATCAGGATACTCTCTGTGCCCGGGGGATTGAGCCAACCAAATTGTAAGAATTAGTACAACAAATGATATATTTCAAATGGCTGCCAAGAAAAATTGTATAAATAAATACAAAAATCTGGTTGGAATCGATCTAAAATATGTCCGGCCGCAGGCCGGACTTTAATTTAACAGTTCATCGATCAGTTCCAGCAGCTCATGAAGGGCAAAGGGTTTATCAAGGGTTCTGGCCCCCAGTCTTTTGGCCATATCAAAATCGATATCGGTTCCATACCAGCCACCGCCGGACATCGCGATGAGCTTGAGCCGGGGATGGGCCTTTTTTAATTCGATGATGGTTTCAATGCCTTCTTTTTCCGGCATGATAATATCGGTTATGATCATGTCAGCCGGTTTCTCATTAAATCGGTTGATACCTTCCACGCCGTTGGCCGCTTCCACCACCTCATAACCGGCTTTGGACAAAACCTGTTTGATTACCGCCCGAAAGGGTTTCTCATCATCGATCAGAAGTATCACCGGGGATGAAACCGGCGATGCAGCAGGCTCTGAATAATCCGTCGACATTTTCCCATAATGGCCTAACGCCTGCTCATTCACCGCCAATCCAGCTCGTTCCTCCTCCGGTAAACCGCGCTTGAAGGCTTCTTTTTCCAGCTCTTCCACTCCCTGATGCTCCCGGCAAACCGAATGTTGCCCGGAAGATAATACCGTCTCGAATGGTTCCATAAATGCTCCTTTTTGATGCTCCCCCGAAAATAGGATTTGCCACTACCGCTGAATTTTGCTTCAATGGTGCCTACCGGAATGACAGGCAGGGTCCCGGCAGGATGTGCAATGGGCAAAATCCCCTAAATTCATTTTGATCTTATGGATTGCTGCAGTTTGAAATATACTCCGCCGACCCAAGTATAATACAAAAATTATGCCATATCGGACTGAGGAAAAATTGTTAATGTTTGCAATCAGTTATGTCATGACCGGTTCCAAACAGTTTGAAAATTATGACATATTTTGTCATTCCCGGTGCCTTTAAATGTCAGGTTAACACCCGCTGGACTTCAGCGGATAACAGCAGCCATTCAGGAATAATGGTTAAACCGTGGGTAAACAAAACATCACTCTGGCCAATATAAATGTCTGGTTCGGCATGGATGCCAGGGGGCGAATAAAGTTTGGCGAGTATGAATCAAGCGCCAGAAGAAGGTCCCGCTTTAATATTTTGACCGACGGCTTGAAAAATTTCCGGCCGGATGTCATCGCGATTCAGGAAGCCAATATGCTGCCAGAATATGCCCGAAGGCTCGCAGATCAAATGGGCTTTGATGTCGTCTGGAAAACAACGAACTCAGGGATAAAACTGCTGGGAAGGGGCATACCGACCAACTTCGCGGCCGGCAATGCGGTCCTGGCTCCAAAGCACTATAAAATTAAGTTTCTCGGTGCCAGGCGCCTTAGCGGTCGGGGGCTGCAGTTTAAGAATTTTTCTTTTCATGTTACTGAACTGCGCGATGCGATCGCAGCCCTGGTCATAATCGGCCGGCGACCTGTCATCATCTTTAACACGCAGACCCACTTCAGCGTCGTCTGTAACCCAGGATGGAAAAAGCAGCTGGATCAATTCATTGAAAGCTACCAGCTGGCGCCAGGGCAGCAGAAAAAGCTATTATCAGATATTCAAAAAGGCCAGGACCGGCGCCGAAAGGAACTTTTAAGACTTGTTGAGTTTGTAAGGAAAATAACCCGGCTATATGACTATCCATATGTAATTATGGGGGATTTCAACACGACAGATGATTCACCGGCAATGCTCCACCTGATCGACGAACTAAAGCTCCAGGATGCATACCGGATTAAAAATCCGCAGAAAAGCGGGTACACCTGGGATCCCGGGCGAAACACCAACACCGGATTTGATGCTTCTCCCTTCTGGGCCGATGGGATCACACCCAAGGATCCCTTGAACCGGCTGGAAGCACAATTTGACGGTAAAATGGCCCGACGTATCGATTTTATTTTTTTATCTTATCAATTTGATCCGAATATGATACAAGAAGCTGATTTGCTGTTTACCGAACCGACAGACGGCCTTTTTGCGTCCGACCACTTCGGCCTTCGAGTGGTTCTGAACCGGTTACCGGAACATTATACCGCTTCTTAAAAATGCGTTTCGAAATACTGGAGGCTGGTATAAGTGGTTGTAACAAAAAAACGTTCAAATAACGGAACGTTTTTTTGACAACCGCTATAAAAAGAAACGACGAATGTCACCCCTAGGAATAGATGGTCCCGCCATAAAGATTAACAGACCAAACTTCAGGTGAACCGTATGAATGCTTCGACATTTAAATTGATCAAATCGCCTCTAGGTCTCAGCCCCCCGAACACACGCAAAAAACCTAAATTTGAATCCAGATCGGGAGTTGCAGAAACCCGCAATGGATTGCCGGATTCAATGGTGCTGGCGGTTATCCTTATTGCCTGCATTTATTGGGTGCTTGATTCCATCCTGAACATATTTTTCGGCAACAAATTTAACCTCATCGCGGAACTCATCGGTCCAGACCTGTACGACATTTACCTGCGGGTCATCGTATTATGCCTGTTCGTCATGTTCGGCTCCCATGCCCAGACGATTATCAACAAGCTTCGCACAGCAAAAAAAAGGCTTAACGAATCCGAAGAGTTGTGGCGTTCGCTGGTGGCGACAGCTCCGGATGCGATTATGGCCGTAGACCAGAAGGGGGTTATCCGGTTTGTCAATCAGGATATATTCAAACTTCCCCGCGGTAAAGCTGTTGGCCGGAGCTTTTATAAATTATTGCCTGAAAGTTACCAATACCTGGCACGGGAAAGCATCGAAAGCGTATTTCAAACCGGTGAGTCGGAAAGTTTTGAAGTCCGCGCGGGATCCCGGAGGAGCCCCACCTGGTATACCTACCGGATTGGTGCATTGAAGCTGGGAAGACAGGTTATTGCCGCCACCATCATTTCAACCAACACCACCGAATTCAAGCAGGCCGAAGAATTAAAGCGGTTTAAGGCGCTATTTGACAATGTCACAGAAGGGGTATTTTTGTTCAACCGCAAGGGCCGATTTATTGAATCCAATGACCGGGTACTCGAAACAACCGGCTATGCCAAAACGGAATTCCTGGGTCTGAATATCGCCAAAATTGTGGAGGCCGACCAGGTCCCGTATGTCGAAGAGATGCTGACGAAGGTCACACAGGAGGAGGAGGCCCGATTCGAGCTCAATATAAGGACCAGAGATGGCGACATTATCCCCAATGAAATCAATTGTCGCTATATCTCATATCTGGGCAAACCCTGCTTTCTGGCAGTCACCAGGGACATCACCGAAACCAAATTGCTTCAAAACCAACTGCTGCGATCGGAGCGGCTGGCGGCCACCGGCCAGTTGGCGGCCTCCATCGCCCATGAAATCAATTCGCCCCTGCAGGGCATAACAGCGCTGTTGAGTGTTATACGCATGCGCCATGAGGAAGATAAAGAGCTATTAGAAAAATTGGATCTTATTAAAAATGCTTTTGTAAGTATCCGCAACACCGTGCGCAATCTCATAGACCTGAATCGTCCGGGGCGCGAAAAGAAGCAGCCCATGGATGTCAATCACGTAATTGAAAACACAGTAGCCTTGATGTACAGCCATTTGAAAAAAAATATGGTGAATATAAAATTGAATCTGGCCGATAGGGCAACCAGCATTCATGCCTCCCCCCAGCAGATCGGCCAGGTGGTCATGAACCTGGTTAACAATGCCGTGCAGGCCATCGTCAATGCGCCGGATTTCACAGATAACTTGAAAGCGTCTGCATCGATCGGGGGGGAAATTGCTATTGCCACCAGCTATAGAGATAATGAGGTGGTCATCAACGTCCACGACAGCGGACCCGGTATTTCAGAAAAAGACATCGACTATATTTTCGATCCTTTTTTCACCCGCAAAAAGAAGATGGGAATGGGGGTCGGGCTGTCGATCTGTCACGGTATCATTGAGGACCATGATGGCACGATAACCGCCAGCAACTCGGCCGAGGGCGGCGGAGCGGCCTTTGAGATCAGATTGCCGCTGAAGCAGGCGGCCTAAGCTTCAGGGTCTCTTTACTTATATCATACTGTGATAGCCGAGAGATGTCGCAATTTTTTAGGTTTCAAATGACAGAGGTCAGAGGTCAGAAAACAGAAGACAGATGAACATCTGTACACTCAAAATTTTCCGCCCGCAATAAAGACCGAAAATCTGATACGCCATCTGACTTCTGTCCTCTGATATCTGTCATCTGACATCAGACACCTGAAACCTGATACCTGAAACCTATTTTTTCCTGATACCTGAAACCTACCTAATCACAGATTAATTTCCTATTCCGAACTATCTATCCTCTCCTTATCTTCCCGCCTGGAAAGGTGGACTTCGATAATCTCGGGCATGATGCGTTCGGCCTTTATTCCGGATGGCAACAGGATGTTCTTACCGCTCAACTCAATTAGATGCCGGCCCTGCTCCAGATTTGTCAGGTCGACATTAATGCGCACCTCCTCCCTGCTAACCGAATTGATCTGGTCCGGGCGACCGGATAGTGTCAGATCTACCTCCCGGGTGGAATCCCGCCCAACCATTAATTCGGCGGCTGGATTCGTATATCGAATGGCGGTATTGGAAAAAACCCTTGCTTCCTGATGACTGGCCAGAATCAGCCAGCAGATGGAAACCAGGGCAAAAGCTGCCAGTTTGCTTTTCCAATTGGTAATGAAAAAATCTTCCAGGAATGCCCGAAAAGTCGGCACGTTGATTTCAGGACCACCCAGCCACTCTGTGAGTTGCGCCTGCAGGGTTTCCGCTTTATCCCAGTGCTCAATTTTTCCGCCGACGATGCTGGTTACCTCGGATCTTTCTTCGGAAACAACCAGACAAACAGCATCTGAGACCTCTGAGAGCCCTAATGCAGCACGGTGGCGGGTGCCGTAATTTTCCGGCAGATCCTGACTTTCCGATAATGGCAAAATACATCCCATATGGGTCAGGCGATTCCGGGATATGATTACCGCACCGTCATGGGACGGGGAACGGTGGTTGAAAATGCTTTTGATCAGCATCGGATCAGGGAGTGCCATGACCTTCTGACCGGTGTGAATCAACTGGGAGGGATTGTCATCTCTGGTCAGCACCACAAGGGCGCCGGTTTTTTCCGCCGCCAGTTCGAATGCGACCCGGGCCAGATTGGCCGTGAAAGTCCCGCCGTAGTCATTTTTAAGCGATTTGAGGTATCGTAAGGGGCTTACCTTTTCCAGAACCTGGCGGATCTCCGATTGAAACAGGATCAGCAGGAGGATCAACAGCACCTGCCACAGTATCTGGAAGGCCCAGGTCGTAAGGAAAAGCCCCCACAGCTTGGCCACCGAATAGATTCCGCCCAGAGCCACCAGACCGATCAGAACTCTAAGGGCCCGCGTCTCACGAAACCACTGGTAAAGCTGATAGGCAACAAGGGTGAGAAACAAAACGTCAACAACATCTCGCCAGGTGGGGGTGGGGATGAAGTTTAGAAGAGGCATGGGCCTGTCCTCAAAGGGCAAATGTCGATTGACGATATGGAATGACCAATAACCAAAAAGAATGACAAATGACTATTGACTAATGACGAATTGCGGTATTCGCTTCGCTCTGTCTTTTAGTATAAAAAAAACAAAATGCGCGAGGGCAAAATATTTAAGTCTTCAAAAACCCGCTATAGTTTTAACGTATAAAAAGATGGAGCTGAGCGACTCCAACATTATTCATTTGACATTAGCCATTAGTCATTCCAAGAGGTGGAGCGCAGCGACTCCTTCATTAGTCATTTGTCATTTGTCATTCAGCGGGTTTTCCGCATTCTTTACACCGGCCGTCGGGGCCGATGACGCCGATGCAATTGCCGTCGCTGCAGAGTTGACGGTTGGACCAGTCATCGCGGTCTTCATTCTCCGCGGCGGGCTCATCGGCAGCTGTTTGCGCAGGGGCATCCGTTTCGTCTGGTTCAGCGGGCCCGTCGGATAGGGGTTGTTCTGTGGAGTCGGATGCTTCCGGCAAGACACCTTCATACTTTTTGCCACACTCTTTGCACTTACCGTCCGGGCCGACCACGCCGATGCAGTTGCCGTCTTCGCACAGTATTCGGTTATCCCAATCAATATTGGAGTAAGATGTTTCCTGTTCTTCCTCGTTCGGTTTGTCATTTTCCATCTTGAAAAGCTCCGTCACTTTAATTTATATTTTCGAATATCCAGATCTTCTTAGCTGCCAAATTATTGTAGCGAAATCCTTTATTCATCTAATAAAAAATCACAAATTTCAAGCACCAAATTACAAATAAATTCAAAATTCCAATGACCGAAAGATAATCCTCGACATATTTTGCAGGAATAGCAAGTCCTCGATAGAATCGATTTACCTTTCGCAGAATCTGGATTCCAGAGTACTATGATAGTGAGGTAGTAGCAGCTACAAGCCGCGATTCAAAACGAATATAGCTCATCTCGGCTTTGCTGTTAACTTCCGTATATCTTGCGCCGTTGTTTGGAATTTGTCATTTGGGTCATTGAATATTATTTGTTATTTGCGATTTGTGTTTGAAATTTAGTTTCTCCAAGATAGGTAAAAAAGCCCTGAATATTTTAATGGAAATGAAAAGAACCGAGCGGTTCATAGGCCTAAAATTTCTACAACCTCTCCGAGACTGTCTATGTGGTACTGTGCATCCAATTCCCGGTTACGGTAGGCCACCAGCGGCATGTCGGCGGCGTTGGCGGCCAATTCATCCACCTGTGAATCGCCGATATAGATAACCTGGTGGGGCGCAAGACTAAAATGATCCAATATCTTGATCAGCACATCGGGATGGGGTTTGGGCTGTCTGACATCGCTGGAAGTAACAATCAGGTCAAAGTATCCATCCAACTCGAATTGGGCCAGCAGCTGTTCCATGGTGTCGGTTCGGTTGGTCGCGACGGCGGTCTTGATCCGGGGCCGGAGTTTCTCAAGCAACGACACCAACCGCGGCTCCACCGTCAGGTAGCTGAGGTATTTCCGGTAATCCATGGTTTTTCTGAATTCATGGGCAGCCGCCAGGGTGTTTTCGTCTGGAAACAGATATGCCATGGATTCATGCACCGTGTGCATATGGACATAGCGAAACTGCTCTTCCGATAAGGCTGGTCGGCCGAAGTGCTCCAGTACGCTGCTGTAGTAAAAGCGGTTGGCCTGTGCGGTGTCAAACATGACACC
>CAJICI010000436.1_pt1 | contig 12428 bp, 11 predicted proteins | sample 9199571 | NCBI WGS metagenome assembly CAJICI01 (sample SAMEA7708329, study PRJEB35096) | sediment metagenome | biome: marine neritic benthic zone biome [ENVO:01000025]; feature: sediment [ENVO:00002007]; material: shallow marine sediment [ENVO:03000034] sea grass bed [ENVO_01000059] ...
ATACAATTCGGAACACCAGCAATACCAGGATCGCAAACCCGCTGTATTCGTGGTACGTCATGGCGTTACCGCCAACCACCCCGGTCGTAAAAGACACGGCTACCAGAACCACCAGCAGCCAGTGAAACAACCGTGTGGGTAAATCCCATACCGGTATCTGCGCCGGGCGGTCGTTTTTCGGAGGAGATGCATCTGGCTCATTTTTCATAGTCACTGTCTTCCGCAAGGTAATTGGCCTAAAATTGAAACGGGTAATTTAATATCTGCTTCCAATTACACTTCAAAATAAGAACAGTTCAACTGACCTGTCAAGCCGTTCATCGATTCGACAATTCGTGCTCGTCCTCGTACTCAATACTTTTGCGTTCTCGTCGGCTTCGAGGACGATTAAAAAGCATAGTGCAAAGAGCAAAGGGCATAGCGTTAGAATCCTCTGAAAACTCTGCATAACTTTCCTGCACGCTCTGCTCTTTGCATAAAGTAGGGCGGGCCTCTGTGCCCGCCGGCCCTGCAATCAGCTGAAGGGTGAGATCGGCACCCGTCTTCGCCACGCTAAAGTGTGGCTTCGCCGAGGCAAGCGGAGGCCGACCCTACTCGCCAGCTATGTCAGATCCCCTGATGTTCAGCCTGAAACCAGACACCTGCTTGCCCTGCGAAGCCCGATAGGGCGAAGAAGGGACACCTGCTTGCCCTGCGACCTGTCCCGTTGAAGCTTTGGCGAAGTCAGAAGCTCGATCGGGCGAAGAAAAGACACCTCTTTTTTCAAAACTATAGGCTTTTAACCAGGCATGTGCTATCAGTTAATCAAAATCGAGTCCGGCCCTGTCAGATAAATATGGACAACCGCTTTAAAAAGCCTAAATTATATATACAGTGGTGGCTGGCGCTCGCCGCGGGGGTGTCGGCGGTGGCTGTCACAACGGTGACTATTGAGCAAAGCCTGCCGGCATTCTCTCCCATACGCTGGTGTTTGCAGGCATCGCTGATCGTAATCGTAATTCTAATTCTTCTGGGCCGTAATCTGGGATTGAATCGCCGGGGAAAAGATGAGCCATTGAACCCGTCTCTGGGCGCGGCCAGCTGGGTCACCCTGGCGCGAGGCGGATTGATCGCTCTTCTGGCGGGATTCTGGCTGCAGCCCTGGCCCGGACATGAGCATCAAGGCCGGTGGTTGGCGTGGCTTCCGGGAATAATCTACATCGCGGCGGTTCTGGCTGATGCCCTGGATGGGTGGGTGGCCCGACAGACCGGCAATCAGACCCTCCTGGGAGAATATCTGGACACCCGCGTTGATGCCCTGGGGATCCTGGTGGCTTCTCTGGTGGCGGTGGATTACGGGCAGCTTCCGCTCTTTTATGTCAGCGCCGGCCTGGCCTGGTATCTTATGCGGCTCGCGGTCTGGCTGAGAAAAAAAAGTGGGCGTCCCTGCGGAGAGGTAAAGCCGCGCAAAAGCGCCCGGATTATGGCCGGTCTTCAGATGGCGTTTCTCGGCATCGTGCTGCTGCCGCTGCTTGATCCGCCCATCACCAATGTTGCGGCAGTTTTGATCCTGGTGCCGTTTCTGGCCGGATTTCTTTTAGACTGGCAAATGGTGTGTCGCCATGAAAATTCAGATTAAATCCATCGAGGAATTTCAAACAGTCATCGCAGAGGCCCGCAATTTTCGCCATGCAAACGGCCGACCGTTTGTCACCGTCAGTTACGCCCAGAGCCTGGACGGCAGTATCGCCACTGCCGGCAGGCAGCAGTTGCAGCTTAGCGGGGATGAATCCATGCACCTGACCCACCGGTTGCGGGCCCTGCACAGCGCCATCCTGGTGGGAATCGGAACCGTGCTGACTGACAATCCCAGCCTGACGACCCGCCTGGTGGCCGGTGACAATCCCCAGCCGGTGATCCTCGATACCCACCTGCGAACACCGCCGGAAGCAAACCTTGTAATCCGGCAGGACCTCAGCACCTGGATTGTCCATGACAATCATGGATCGGAAGACCGAAACCATCTCTTGCACCAAAAGGGAGCCACCCTGATCAGTTGCCCGTGCAGCGATGACGGTTTGATTGATCTCGGGGCTCTGATGGCGGAACTGGCAAATCGCAGAATCGACAGCCTGATGGTCGAAGGCGGGGCCAGGGTCATTACCAGCTTTGTCCGGCGCAGGCTGGCAGATCTGTTTGTTGTCACCGTTGCGCCTAAACTGGTCGGGGGATTGCCGGTCATCGAAACCGGCAGCTTCCAGCACGACAGGTTTCTTCAACTGGGTGATGCCCACCTCCAGACCCTCGGCCAGGATTTTATCATCTGGGCCCGGCCCCACTGGAATCAATCATGAAGCGTCAATCCATTTTATTCACAGCGCCCTATGGGCTCGACATCGTGGAGGATAACCTTCCGGAGCCCGGGGCAGGAGAAGTTCTGATCCAGGCCCGGTTTTCGGCAATCAGCCACGGCACGGAGATGCTGGTCTACCGTGGACAGTTTCCCGCCGACATGGCCGCAGATGACACCATACCTGAATTGCGCCGCCCCCTGGCCTATCCGTTGAAATACGGGTATGCCGTTGTGGGAGACATCATCGATACGGGCAACGGTGTCAGCCGTGATCTCAACGGGCAGAGCGTCTTCAGCCTGCATCCCCATGAAAGCTGCTTTACCGTTGACGCTGACAAAATTATCCCGTTACCGGCCGATGTGGATCCCCTTGATGCCCTTTTCCTGGCCAACATGGAGACCGCTGTCAATCTGCTGATGGATGGCAGGCCGGTCATCGGAGAGAACGTGGCCGTCCTCGGCCAGGGGGTGGTCGGGCTGTTAACCACCGGCTTGCTGGCCCGCTTTCCGCTGGCAGCCTTGCTGACTGTCGATCCAATTAAACTGCGCCGGGAGGCATCGCAACAGGCCGGCGCCCACCGGTCCCTGGACCCTGCCCTGGAGGATATCGAAAATCAGATCAGCATGACATTCAAATCCGATGGATCAACAGGTCTGGCGGACCTGGCCTATGAACTGTCAGGCGATCCCGAAGCCCTGAACCTGGCCATCGCCGCAACCGGGTTTGACGGCCGCATCGTCGTCGGGTCGTGGTACGGCAGCAAACCGGCGGCCCTTGATCTTGGCAGCCGCTTTCACCGCCGGCGCCTGCGCCTGATCAGCAGCCAGGTCAGCACCCTGACACCCGGGCTGGCAGCCCGCTGGTCGCACCAGAGGCGCTTTGAGACTGCCTGGGAAATGATCCGGCGCATTCGCCCGGCAAGCCTGATTACCCAGCGGATACCGTTTTCACAGGCCGGTGAGGCCTATGAATTGATCGATAAGGATCCTGCTGCCACCATTCAGCTGGTTCTTGAATATGAGCATGGATAGCGCCATCATATTGCTGTCAAGGTTAGCGCTGCTGGCCACCTACCTGGTCCAGGCTTTCCAGATTTTCTGGCTGAAGGTTCCAAGCGCCGGATCCACGGTCGAGATGCTCAGCAGGGTTCAGGCGGATCCGATAGCATCGCGGAATCATCCCGCTGCGCAGGTCCTGCAATCGAAACTCACTGTGGTGTTGCTGATCACGGCCACCGCCATAACAATGCTGGTATTCATGTTACCCTTAATCGTGGAGCTGTTTCCCGCAGTCCGGGGCATGCTTTTACCGTTGGTTCCGCTGCCGCAGAGCGAATTGCGCATAATAGCCGTAATCTTGCTGGTCATCGGCAACCTGGTGTCGACGGCCGCCGCCATCACGTTGAAAAGGCACGTCACCTTTCACGATTTCGGTGAAACCAAAAGTCTTTACACCGATGGGATTTACCGCTTCGTCAGAAATCCCATCAGCGCGGGAATTGCGGTAATGTATGCCGGTTTTTTTTGTTACCTGCCTACCGTGGTGATGGCCGTCGGCCTTGTCGTCGTCCTTGCAAACAGCCGGATCCGGATACGCATGGAGGAAATCTATCTGGAGCGCACGTTTGGTGACCGGTACCGGCGCTACAAAAAATCAACCGGGAAATACTTGCACAAATTCTCTTCATAAGGAGTCGTATATGTATACAGTAGCCGTACGCCGTGATTTCATCGCACAGCACCAACTTGTCGGCGGTGATTGGGGTTCGGAAAACGAGCAACACGCCCATCACTATGTCGTCGAAGCCCGTTGCCATGGAACGGAACTGGACCGGCACGGATATTTGATCGATATCTGCGATCTGGAAGAGCGGCTCGAGCGCCTGGTGGATTACTTCCGGGACGCCGAACTCAACCGCCTGCCGGAGTTTAAGGGCTTAAATCCCAGCATCGAGCACTTTGCCCGCATATTATGCCGGGAGCTGGGGAAACATATTGACACCGCCGCGTTGTCGGCGCTGAGTGTCAAAATCTGGGAAAACGAGATTGCCTGGGCGGAATACCGGGATGCATTTTGATGCACATCGCACTGATCATTTACGGCCGCCTGGACAATTTGACCGGCGGTTGGCTGTATGACCGTTTACTGGTCGAGGACCTGCGGCAGCGGGGCCACATGGTTGACGTTATTTCTATAAAGCAGCGGGGTTATGTCCGCAACCTGACGGACAATTTCTCCCGAAGCATTTACCGGCGCCTGGTTAAAGACAGTTACCATGTGCTCCTGCAGGACGGACTGGTTCATCCATCCCTGGTCCGTCTGAATCGGCACATCAAGCGCAGGCACAGCTTCCCGCTGGTGACCATCGTTCACCAGGTCCTGTGCCGGCAGCCGTTGGCTCGAATCAGGCAAATGTTTTACCGGGCTGTTGAGCAAAGATATTTCAAATCGGTAGACGGATTTATCTTCAACAGCGACACCACACGCGCCAATGTTGAAACCCTTGTCGGCCGACGATATCCCGCGGTTGTGGCCTCGCCGGGGGGCGACCGACTGGGCTGCCTGACCGCTGAAACTGACATCGATACAAGATCCCGCCGCAAAGGGCCACTGCAATTGATAACTGTCGGCAACATAACGCCCAACAAAGGCATACTGCCGCTGATAGAAGGGCTATCACGGCTGCCGTCGGAAATCTGGCGCCTCGAACTGGTCGGCAGCCTGACCATGGACCGTACCTATGTTAGCAGGATAAAATCACTGATTGCCAGGCTGGGGCTCGAAGGCCGGATTAAAATGCCGGGGCCGCTGGACGGCGATAAACTGGCCGAAAAACTCAAAGCCAGTCATGTATTTGTTTTGCCTTTCTCCTATGAAGGCTTTGGAATTGCCTGCCTCGAGGCCATGTCCCGGGGATTGCCGGTAGTGGGATCCAGCCACGGCGCGCTAAAAGAATATATCCAGGACGGCATCAACGGCGTGCTTATTCAACCCGGTGACATTGAATCCCTGACCCGGCAGGTCCAGACCCTGCACAATGATCGAACTCGGCTGGCAGCATACGGACGGGAAGCTTTGAAAACCTATCACAGCCGGCCCACGTGGCAGGACTGCTTCCAAAACATTAACACCTTTTTACTTTCGTTTGTGGAATGAAACCCACCTCAGACATTCAGTCACGGATAAAGCAGATTCTTAAAACCCTGTTGCAGGTTGCCGGTCTTGCCGCGGCTGTTGTTTTTCTCAATGCGTTGTTGAATGCCGGATTTACGTCTGCCGAAAACCAAATCAGCCGCCTGTTGTTGATATCTCCTGAGATATTCGTTATCACGATTTTGCTGGGGCTGATGGCCTTCTTTAACTTTTCTTACCATCGCGCGGTATTTCCGGCACTGACTCTGGCCATCATCTTTTTGCTCCTGTTTCACCTGGCCGACAGCCTTGTACCGGCCTATTTTTTTCGCCCTTTTAACATGTATCTCGACTCGCAGATGCTGCCGGACCTGGTTTTCCTGCTCTACAGCACCGTGCCGCTGAAAACCTTCGTTCTGGGATCCTTCCTAACCATATTAGGCTTTGGGTTTATTACCCTGTGCATATCTCGGGCACTGAGAACCATTCATGCATTTTTTATAAATCGCAGCCGGAGGGGCATTCTCGCAGCAACTGTCTTTCTTCTGGGAATATTGATTTACAGCCCGCAACCATGGATCAACGGGCAGGCAGCGTTTGTTTTCGCACCCGGTAAGTTTCACCGGGTAGCAGCGGAATTTGATTTCATACTGCACCTTAGCGATATCACCCGGAAGCACAATGCCGATCTTGAGAAAGCCGTCCAAAAGGGTCGTGCTTTTTCCCGCCCGCTGGCAAAACTGAACGGCAGTGATGTATTTGTTTTTTTTATCGAATCTTACGGCCATACCGTCTTTGCCGATTCGCGACATGCCCCGCTGATCATTCCTCACCTGGAGGATACCGAGGACAGGTTGACAGAGCTCGGATATCTGTCCTGTTCCAATTATTTAATATCGCCGGCCTACGGCGGATCATCCTGGCTGGCTCACGGAGCGTTGGCCAGCGGTGTTAACATCAGTAGTGAGCTAGTGTATTATCTTCTCCTGACCTCACAGGTTCAGCCGGTGGCAGAGTACTTCAACCGGGCCGGGTATCGCACGGTCAGCGTAATGCCCGGGACCCTCTGGCCCTGGCCGGCCGGAGAATACTATCGCTACCGTAAAAAATATTATGCGCCCGATTTTGACTATAAGGGCCCTAAATTCGGCTGGGCGCCCATGACCGATCAATATGTGATAGACGCCATCTACCGCAACGAAATCCTGAACCGTAACACCCCCCTGTTTATTGAATTCGTGCTGATCAGCAGCCACGCCCCCTTTAATGAGATGCCCCGCTATCTTAAAGACTGGTCGGTCATCGGAGACGGCTCGATTTATCTTGACCGGGAACCGATACGGTTCCCGGTAACCTGGCCGGCCCTGGAAAACGCTTCCGAAGCATACGTTACCTCGATCAGGTATGATTGGCAGGTTTTGATGGGCTTCATGGAAAAGACGGTGGCCAATGACCAGATCATCATCATCCTGGGAGATCACCAGCCCAACCTTAAAATTACCGGAGATAATCAACCCTGGTCGGTGCCTGTGCACATCATCAGCCGCAACCCGGATTTAGTCAGCCCGTTCACCCGCAAAGGGTACACCCCGGGCCTGATTCCTTCCCAGCCCCTGCCCCACGCCGGCATCGATAGCCTGTTATGGTTTCTGCTGGATGAATTCAGCTAAGCCCCTTTAAAAACTCAAATTATTGACAATTCCGACTTCAGGCATAGTTTTTAATATAGCGTTAAACGCAATTTCAAAGGTGTAGGGGCGGGGTTTATCCCCGCCCGCCGCTGTAACCGCTTTTTTTCGGGCGAGGATAAACCCCGCCTCTACGAAAACTGAGACTATTCGTTCCGAATAACACAACCATTTCCCATTTTAATAAGGAAAACAAATATGACTTCTCCAACCTCCCAGACCAACAATTTCGACGGAGACTACGTCGGTCAGATCCAGGGTACGCCAACCAACCTTCAGTTGACCACCAGTGGAAACACGCTTTCAGGAAACGTCAATGCCGGCGGGTATATCTATAACCTGACAGGTACCGTCCAGGGTGATCACTGCGCGGGCCAGCTCCAGGACCCTCAAAACGGCGCCAGCATGGCCTTTGAGGCTGCCCTTCAGGGCGACACCCTGCTGCTGCAAATTGCCTTTCCCGACCTGCATTCGGGTGGATTCAATAACGTTACACTTCAGTTTCAACGCCAGGGAGCCGGTTCGCAAAATACCGGTGAGAATGAAGACCACCCAACGGACCAATCCGAACTGGACCCCATTCTAATGGGCGAGTGGATGCGGTCCCAATCCATGTCGGGCGGCGGCATCGCTGTGGTAACCCAGGAGAGGCTGCGAATCAGCCCCGACGGAACCTTTCTGATGTATGATTCAAAGGCCGTGGGGCCGATGGGTACCAGCCAGGGCGCGGAGACCCTCTCTGGCCAGTGGCGCACCGAACAGGGAATTATCCATGTCAAAGCAGCCGGGCAGCCCAGCTGGATGCTCTATGGCCGATACATCGTTCAGGGAGCAAGCCTGATGTTCACCCTCGCGGACGGCTCACGGGAGCTCTGGCAGCGGCAGGCTTAGTCAGGTATTGCCCGGATGAAAGACTCGGATTCGGGTGCTGTTATCCAGTTATTATTTTCAAATGGATATTTGTTGACATCACAACCCGATTCCATGTTATCTTACCGGTGTAACGCACTCGCTGAGGCGGTAGCTCACACCAGAATCCGCTCACTGCACCTGAAAGTTCCTGCAATCCGATACTGCCTGTTGCTCGGATCCTAGTCGCCAGAATATTCTTAGCCGCTTCTCGACCCTGAAATAGAAGATCAGCCATTTCCTTGAGTCAATCAATCTATTCGAGGATAACAATGACTGGCAAATGGTTAACGCTACTGAATGTTCTGTTGTTAATTACGGCCTTATTTCTGGGTATCAATTTAGCCTATCAACTCACCTTTCTTTTATATCAAAAATCTCTTAGCAGGGAAGCTGCTTTGCCGCCAGTTGGTGGCAATCAGAGCCTTTTCGAACATCGCCCGGATATAGATCAACATCCAGTCAACATTGGGCGCGGTAAGACAGCACAACCCGAAAAGATCGATTCTACAATCCCTGAAAAGCATGATCTGGAATTAAAGCTTCTGGGAACCGTCACAACGGACAGCGGTAAAAGGTTTGCTGTCATAGAAGAAACCGCTGACGGTCAACAGCAGCTGTACCGGGAAGGCAGCCGGATACAGGGTGCTGTCATCCATAATATTCTTAGAAGCAAAGTTGTGCTGCTGGTCAACGGAAGCAAGGTGATCCTTGAAGCAGAAAAGGGCCGGCAAATCGCAGAAATCAGGGAGCCAGAATTTGACAATAACAACGAGGCCCGCCAGACACCCCTGATGGAGGCGGTCAACCAGGGCCGCAGGGGCAAAATAGCACTTCTGTTAGCGCAGGGTGAAGATGTTAATGCTCGCGACGCCTATGGAAACACGGCATTGATACTTGCCGTCCGAAGCGGGCGCAGTGATATCGTGCGGCTGTTAATAGACAATGGTGCGGATGTCAACCAGAAGGACAATGTCGGCACCACCCCCTTGATCGATTCAGCCCGCTACCCGAGCGAGTCAGCACTAAATGTTATCGAGATCCTGATTGCTGAAGGCGCCGACGTCCAGGCCAAAAATATCTACAACAACACGGCCCTGATGAATGCAGTGCGCAGCGGGCAAACCGATGTCGTCGAGTTGCTGTTAAGGGAGGGCGCCGACATCAATGCCCGGGCAAAAAACGGGCAAACCGCCTTGAAACTGGCGTCCGATTCCCTGCGCAAGGATGTCGTCGCAGTGCTAACGGATTATGGAGCAATGCTGCAATAATTATATCAGTGCGCAATCAAACTGCAGCCATAGAAATGATAATTAAAAAAGGAGAATGTTATGACTCAAATCGACAGGGCCAGACCGGTGATGGTTTCGGGAGCGTCGGGCTATCTGGCTTCCTGGATGGTCAAAATGCTGCTGGAAGATGGCGTCGATGTTCATGCAACTGTGCGCGACTTATCAAATTCTACAAAAGTGGAGCCTCTCAAAGCTGCGGCCCACACATCGCCCGGAAACCTGAAGCTATTCGAATCCGACTTGATGGAAAAGGGCAGTTTCGATGAGCCGATGCAGGATTGCGAGCTTGTATTCCACGCGGCCAGCCCTTTTCTCCTGACAGGGATCAGCAATCCGGAACAGGAAGTGATTCAGCCCGCCATGGAGGGGACATGCAATATCCTCGCTTCAGCCAATAAAAATCAGACCGTCAAACGGATCGTGCACACCAGCAGTGTCGTCGCAAACTTCGGTGATAACGTCGACATCGAGTTGACCAAAGAAGGAATATTTACTGAGGATGATTGGAACCAGACGAGCAGCGCCGACCACCAGCCTTATCCTTATGCAAAGACATTGGCGGAAAAGGAGGCCTGGTCGATAGCCGGGCAGCAGGACCGATGGGACCTGCTGACCATACTTCCCGGCTGGATTCTCGGCCCGTCTTTATCAAAGAGAAAAGATTCGGCCAGTATCAAAACCATGATCGAATATGGTAACGGCACCTTCAAGAGTGGCGTACCGGATATAGCAATACCCATGGTGGATGTGAGAGATGTTGCGACCGCCCATATCAGGGCGGGTTTTACCCCGGAAGCCGGCGGCAGAAACATCGTTGTCAGCGAAGTAGCCACCCTGATGGACATTGCCAATATTCTACGGGAAAATTTTGGAGACGCCTACCCCTTTCCCAAACGACTGGTGCCAAAATTGTTATTCTGGCTGATCGCGCCGATGGTAGGCCGCACCCGTAAATATGTGAGCCGCAATGTGGGCATTCCGATCAAGATCGATAATTCCCGCAGCAAGACCGACCTGAATATGTCGTATCTGCCATTTGAACAGACAATCAGGGATCATTTCCAGCAGATCCTGGACGACGGCCTCCTGGCCAAATCCTGAAGATCAAAGGAAAAATATGACAATAAATCATTTGAGTTGCAGAAAAGTAATTATTCTTATTCTTGCAATTATCCTTTTGGCCTTCCTGACCGAAAAGGCTGCTGGCGAACAACCCAAAAAACGGGACTACTGGCCCACCAATGGCTGGCGGACATCTACCCCGGAACTGCAGGGCATGGATTCGACTAAACTGTTGATAGCAGATGAATTTATCCGGGATAGACTACCTGATGCCTTCAGCCTGCTGGTTGTGAAAAACGGCTATCTGGTTTTTGAGAAATACTACTCCTGGGGCAGCCCTGAAAAATACGCCGTGGTTCATTCGGTCACCAAAAGTGTTACCTCAGCCCTGATAGGCATCGCATTGGAAAAAGGTTATCTTAACAGTCTGGATCAAAAACTGATCGAATTTTTTCCGGAATATCTCAAAGACGAATCAGATCTACGGAAGAAGGAGATCAGTCTTAATAATCTGTTGACTATGAGTGCGGGCTTTGAGTGGAACGACCGGGGGGCCGTTATGCGCTATTGGTATTCTTCCCTGGATTGGGCCGAATTTACACTTGAGCTGCCCCTGGAAAATAATCCGGGCGATAAATTTAATTACAACTCATCCATATCCCATCTTTTATCCATCATCCTGACAAAGGCCTCTAAAACCGGAACTCTGGATTTTGCGAATCAAAACCTTTTCGGCCCCTTAGGCATATCCGGTTACTGGCATCAAGATCCGCAGGGTTACCATATCGGTGGTTTCGGTTTAAGCCTTACCGCAAGGGATCTGGCAAAAATCGGTTTTCTGTATTTAAACAACGGATATTGGAACAGTCAATCCATTGTCCCGGAAAATTGGGTAAAAGAATCTACGTCGCTACAGATAGAGGCATTCCGCAGTCCCCTGTACGGCAGGTTTGGCTACGGATATCATTGGTGGGTGAAAAAAGTCGACGGTGTCGATAGCTTCAGGGCCTGGGGAAGGCGGGGACAATATATTGTGATTGTTCCGGAACTCGACCTTGTCATTGCCGTAACATCGCAAACGGCGATGCCCCACCCGCCGACTTCCATTCACTATAGCCCTTTATTTGATATAGTTGCTGCTGCAGTTAAAAGGAAAAGGCCGCCAAAGAAAGCACTAAAAGCTGCGGAACTGCCTCCTGATGTAGACGCATTCCTGATGGATTATAGTCAGGCCAGGCTCAATAAAAATATGGCGACGATTGCTGAATTCATTTCGGATCGATTTCTATATGACGGCGCCACCAAACAGATGGCTTTAAGATTCATGTCAGGAACCTTACCATATATATCCGGAACTGAAATCATCATCACCAGGTTTGAGCCTGAAGGCGATGAGGTCAAAATTGATGTCTGGCTTAAAGACAAATATTTTGAGTCCCTATTTATGACCGAAACCAGGCTGATTAAAGAAAACGAACAATGGAAGTGGTATGGGAACCAGAAGCCATAATTTCCGGGCTGCAGAAAAAGGAGCTGGCTTGATTTGTGATATTTTATGATATCACAGGTTTTCGGAGATACCGTTTCCGGAAGATAATCTCAATGTATCTGTAGTAGGACATGGCCTGGGTTCTACCCATGTAAAGTCTAAAATTGAATCATTTTCGGAAATTCATAATTACTGGTTATGCTTTTAATATTAAGAGAGTTTATTTCAATGGGATTCAGTACTGAGCAGTTTATTGTTAAGGATACTATTGGTGAAAATTGACCGGGGGATTAAAATGAATAGACAGCGAAAAAAAACGTTTCTTACACTATTGTCCGCCACAGTGGCCGCAGGTGTTTTGGCTGTAGCAATCACTTGGAGTTTATTGGTAGCGGATTTCCAAGGCAGCCGAGGCTGTAATAATTATGGCACTGCGATTACTTCTGTTCAAAAGCTCGTTCCCGGATCATGTACAATTTTCACAGCTTCCCGCGGCAACACCGTGCTGTTCGGTAATAATGAA
>CAJICI010000695.1_pt1 | contig 12423 bp, 11 predicted proteins | sample 9199571 | NCBI WGS metagenome assembly CAJICI01 (sample SAMEA7708329, study PRJEB35096) | sediment metagenome | biome: marine neritic benthic zone biome [ENVO:01000025]; feature: sediment [ENVO:00002007]; material: shallow marine sediment [ENVO:03000034] sea grass bed [ENVO_01000059] ...
GCCTCGTTCGAGGAGTTGCGGATCATGAGTTTGAGTTTTTCAAGGGTTTCGTCATTGAGGACCATTTCGCCGTTGGCAATTTTTTCAAAGGCACCGAGCAGGATGGCAATTTTTGGCAGACTGGCGGCATACATCATCTCATTTGGATTCACGTAAGCCATCCGGGGCGAGGCCGTATCGGTGATATCGACAATCACAACGCTGAGTTGTTTGCGCTGGGTCGCATTTTTGAGGTGAATAGACCCCAGACACCGTACCAGGGCTTTTTGCAGTTTCGGATCGCATGATTCGCCCAAAGACTGATCTTGCTGCTGAGCGCTGAGCGGGATGGATAATACCAGGAGGATGATGAAAAAACAGAGAACCCCTTTGAGCTTATTCATAATCATTATTATTACTAAATTCACAGGAATTGCAAGTGAAAATTTCAAATATTGACATCATTGCGGAATGTAAGGCCAAATATATTGCCCTTCGTAAGCTGGGGTTCAGGGCGTTATTTTTATTTTTCAATTTTTTTCTAATCATTATGGCCCTTTATCAGCTCAAACCGGCCAGCCGATCGCTATTTATTGAATCTCTGGGCGCTCAGCACCTTCCATATGTATGGATCGCCACCGCATTAACCATGGGCGTCTTTATTGCATTTTATCACCGCCTGGTCGAACGCCACAGCCGAATTAATGTCGTGCTGGGCACCTGCCTGGCTGTCAGTGCCTTGCTGGTGATCTTTCGGATTCTGATGAATCATCCCGGCCCGGCGGTGGCGGCCTGTTTTTACGTTTTTGTTGATATTGTCGGTGTTATCCTCGTAGAGCAATTCTGGAGTCTCACAAATTCGATTTACACCACCCGGGAAGGCAAATCCTGGTATGGTTTTGTCGGCACGGGCGGATTGATTGGCGGGGTGCTCGGCGGATGGGTGTCAGCGATGTTAATTAAATACACACCCTTACAAACGCCGGATTTGCTTTTAAGCGCTGCAGGAATTATAACGATTATTCTTGTGCTGACGTGGATCATGGGGAGCGCTGGAATTTTTTGTGAAGTTGACGAGGTGGTTCGCATCATTGATCCCGGCGGAGGCGGCTGGCACATCCTGCGCCACAGCCGTTATCTGCTTTTGATTGCGGCCATGTTGTTGCTGGCCCAGCTTGCCTCGCCCTTAGTTGAATATCAATTTTTAAACAGCGTTGAAGCTTCCTATCCGGAGCGCGAAGCCCGTACTGCATTTTTGTCATTGTTTTTCGCCATACTGGGCGCAGTGTCCATTGCGGTAAACATGGGCATCACCCCGCTGGTCCATCGCTTATTGGGAGCGATTGCCGGGCTGCTGGTGCAACCGCTGATGATCTGGATTTTTTCGTGGTGTTTCTTTTTTCAAACGACATTATTTTTCGCCGCGGCCACTAAAATCAGCGATCGTGCAATGTCGTACTCGATTAACCGCGCCTCCAAAGAGCTTCTGTATGTACCGGTTGATTCTGTGCTCATCTACCAGGCCAAGGCCTGGATTGACATGTTTGGCTATCGTTTGTTTAAGGTTGCCGGATCCGTCCTGATTTTGTTGTTTACCCAGTGGTTGCCATTTACAGTCAGCTTGCCACAGCTCAGCTGGTTTACCATCAGCATCTGCATCATCTGGATTATTTTAATTATGGTGTTGCGCCACGATTATCAGCTGGTTTGTGAGCAATCTGCTTGAAACGGATTGCGTGCGCCATATTCAGTAAAAGTATTTCCGTTTTGATGCGACTTCGTTCTTCAATTCAATCCCGCCATTGACATCCTTGCAAAATTCAATAATCATCGATTCGTTTGATAAGTTCAAAACCATAGATATGGGCTTTGAGGTGGATAATGACGGAAAATATCAAAATTGGCATTATCGGCGGCAGCGGGCTATATGAGATGGAAGAATTGACCGATGTGGAGCACGTCTCCCTTGAAACCCCCTTTGGGGACCCTTCGGATGCTTATGTTCTGGGAACCCTGAATGGTGTCCGGGTGGCCTTTCTTTCAAGGCATGGCCGGGGCCATCGCCTGAGTCCCACAGAGCTGAACTTCCAAGCCAATATTTACGGGTTTAAAAAACTGGGCGTCGAGCATCTGATCTCCGTTACGGCGGTGGGAAGTTTAAAAGAGAACATTCACCCCCTGGACATTGTGATTCCCGATCAGCTTTACGATCGCACCAAAGAACGCGTCAGCACTTTTTTCGGCAACGGGCTGGTGGCCCATATTGCCTTTGCCGATCCGATCTGTCCGGACCTGGCAGCGCTGATTTATGAGGCGGGGAAGCAGGTGGACGCTTCAATTCACTACGGCGGAACTCTGCTGTGCATCGAAGGCCCGGCCTTTTCTACCCGGGCCGAATCGAATGTCTACCGTCAATGGGGGATGGATATTATCGGTATGACCAGTCTGCAAGAAGCCAAACTGGCGAGGGAGGCGGAGATCTGTTATGCGGCCATGGCTCTGGTGACGGATTATGACTGCTGGCACGCGGAGGAATCCGAGGTAACCGTGGAAGCCGTGGTTCAAAACCTCAAAAAAAACATTTCCCTGGCAAAGAAGTTCATAACGGCTGCCGTGCCGAAAATTTCAGATAAACGCGAATGTATATGCGCCCGGGCCCTGGAGAACGCCATCATGACCGATGCTGGCACGATTCCGCCGAAAATACGTAAAAAGCTGGATTTACTGGTGGGCAAGTACCTTACAAAGTAAAATTTGGAATAAAAAAAATACTACTGGATATCATAAAGAGGCTGCCGTTTCTTCTAACAACACAAAAATTCCAAACTCCAAGCACAAAACTGCAAATAAATCTCAAATTCCAATATCCAATGATCAAAAATATGAAATTTAGAATTTTGGTCATTGTGATTTGTTTGATATTTGTATTTTGATATTTGGGATTTCAATAATTTGAAATCTACACCAAGGGAAAGGATTCCTGTGATGAAATAAATCAAAATCGATTTAAAACACAAAGGCCGCGCTTTATGAGCGCGGCCTTTGATCGTCTATTGAATCTGTAACTTGCTGTGCTCGTTTTTCGTTATTGCAGAACGGCTATTTATCCCATGTCCTAAGTGCAGCTTTTCTCATCTGATCTTTTTCGGCGGGCTTGGCACCCCAGTTGCCTTTATATATGGCCCCTTCCCAGTCGCCATACTGTGGATTTGGAAATACAATAAACTTTGTGCCCCACATGTCTTTGATTTTATCCACCTCTTCAGCCCGGACGCCGACCGGTTTTTTGCGAAACACGCTCAGAAAATCATTAAGGTTATCCCCCAGTAGAACAGCAATTTCATAGTCTTTTGCGATAATATCCCGGCGCGGCTGTTTGTCGCTTGTTTTGGTACGAAACAGAAGGTGTTTTTTATCCACATTGGGAAATCCCAGCGCCGTTAATTTCTTTTCGGCACCCTCGAGGAAGGCCATTTTGGTATTGCTGACGTAAAAGACTTCAACATTTTTGTGTTTAGCGTAATTTAAGAATTCCACCGCACCCGGAACGGCTTTCGCCTGGCCGGCCGCTATCCAGGGGCCCCAGGTCTTGGAAGAATATCCAAAATCCTTGCCGATTAACCAGGCCTGATAAGCGGAGTTGTCCGTAATTGTTTCATCCATATCGACAACAACGGCCACGGGTTTGGACCCCGAATAGGAAGCCAGAAAGCTATCCAGGTTGGCCCGGGCCAGATTATAAGACTGATAACATAGCGCACGGTATTCAGCCGATGTCTGAACCCAATTGATCGCCAGAACGGATTGCTCATTCAAATCCTTCTGAGTATGCGTGCAAGCGGTCATCAAGCCAACGGCCACGAAAACCACCACAGCCCAGCTGAGTTTTGCTTTGATCCTCTTCATCAATCTCCTCCTTTCTCTTGGGTGGGCGCCCAAAGGGCGATTTATTGGATGCTGTAAAGCATGCAAACGGACAGTCAATGCGGTTAAACAAGCAGTAAGGGCGTATTCTGGAATCACCGGACAGGTCAGAAAAATTCGGCTCATTATATTCACAGATTTTAAATAATGCAATCAACTTTTGGCAGTTTTTGGACACATGTCTTGCGTCTAAATGACAATTTAGATTATGATAGAATCTCTTTCCGTCTACCGTAAAAAAAGTAAAGTCCATTAAGAAAGGATTTTAATTAGCGATGATCAACCGCATCATCCTGATTGTCCTGGACAGTGTCGGCGTCGGTCATCTCCCTGATGCAGCGCACTTTAATGATGACCGAACCGATACCCTGCGCCATATTTATCAGCAAGCCGGTAGACTGGACATTCCCCATCTGTGTGCATTCGGCCTGGGAAAAATCGCTGCGGTCGGCTGCAAAACACAGGAAATCACAGGCTGTTACGGCAAAATGGCTGAACAATCGCCCGCTAAGGACACCACAACAGGTCATTGGGAGATCGCCGGCCTGGTGCTCGATTCTGCTTTTCCGACCTATCCGCATGGATTTCCGGCGGACATCATTGACGCATTTGAAAAAAAGATCGGCAGAAAAACGCTTGGAAATTATCCCGCATCTGGAACGCAAATTATAGAAACACTTGGAGAGCAGCATTTAAAAACCGGCCGGCCGATTGTCTACACCTCGGCTGATTCAGTATTTCAGATTGCCGCCCACGAAGACATTATCCCCCTGGAAAATCTTTATGAATACTGCCGGATTGCCAGAAGTATTTTAAACGGCCGGCATGCGGTCGGCCGGGTGATTGCCAGGCCGTTCAATGGGACTCCCGGAAAATTTGAAAGACATAATGCCGCCCGCAGGGATTTCTCCGTAACACCGCCGGCTGAAACCCTGCTGGATCTTGTGAAAAAAAAGGGATGGATCACCGTGGGTGTCGGTAAAATCGGCGATCTTTTCGGGCACCGGGGCCTCAGCGCTGAAATTCATACCCGCAACAACGAAGACGGCGTGGACCGTACCCTGGAAGCCATGGAGACCTATCGAAAACAAAAAGGTTTGATCTTTGTTAACCTGGTGGATTTTGATATGCTCTACGGGCACCGCCGAAATGCGTCCGGCTATGCCGAGGCGCTGGAGGCCTTTGATAGCCGCATTCCGCAACTACTGCAGGCCATGTCAACCGATGACCTGCTGATAATTACGGCAGATCACGGCTGCGATCCGACCCATGATCTGCATACGGATCATACCAGAGAATACGTGCCGTTGCTGGTTTATGGCAAGACGATGAAAAAGGACATAGATCTCGGGGTACGCACAACATTTGCTGACTGCGGGCAGACCATTGCCGATTTTCTGGGTGCCGGGAAGGTGGCATTTGGGAAAAGCTTCAAAAAGGAGCTGCTGTATGAATAAAAAGGTGATTGCAGCCGTAGCCGCATTAAAGCAGCATGTTGAAGCGCCGCCACAGATTGGAATTGTGCTGGGCAGCGGCCTCGGCGGCCTGATAGATGAGATTGAACAGGCTGTCCGCATCCGATTTGAAGACATTCCCAACTTCCCGGTATCTTCGGTTGCCGGCCATCGTGGCGAAGTCCTGTTCGGCATTCTCTGCGGTGTCCGTCTTTTCGCACTTTCGGGCAGGGTGCATTACTATGAGGGCTACACCATGCAGCGGGTAGTGTTCCCCATCCGGGTGATGGCGGCCTTTGGTGTCCAGACCGTTATTGTAACCAATTCCGTCGGCGCCATCAATGACACCTACAAACCCGGAGATATTGTGGTCATCCGCGATCACATCAATCTGATGGGCGACAACCCCTTAAAGGGAACCAATGATTTTGTGGATCTGTCAGCAGCCTACAGCCGCGAGCTCCGAAACCTGGCCAAGGACATTGCTGCCCGTCAAGGTGTTACCCTGCATTCAGGTGTTTATGCGGGCTATAGCGGACCATCTTATGAAACTCCGGCTGAGATCAGAGCGATGCGCACCATGGGGGCCGACATGGTGGGCATGTCTACCGTACCGGAAGTGATTCAGGCCAACAGCCTGGGAATGAAGGTCCTCGGACTTTCCATGATCACCAATATGGCGGCCGGCATGAGCGCAAAACCGCTCTCGCATCAAGACGTTATTGAAACTTCCAAAAAGGCTTCGGCCAAATTCAGCGCCCTGGTAAAGGAGATTCTAGCGGAGTCTGGACAATAAAGAAATGGAATGGATTCTATTTAAGCTCGATTTTAGACAGGATCAAGCCGCCTTCGCTTATAAAACTTCGGCGGGCCAAAGCGGGATTATTTTTATTTTCATCACTTTATTTTGGAAAGCGATGAAAATATTCATGTAAATCCTGTCAAAATTAAATAATTAAAATTAGAATCAGTCCGAATAATACCTCACAAATTTATGTCAGAAGCCAAAAAAATGGATGTATACGAAATCATTAAAAAGAAACGAGACGGCCTCGAGCTTTCGGCAGGAGAGATCGATCTTCTGATCAGTGGATTTGTCGCTGGACGCATCCCCGATTATCAGATGACGGCGTTTTTGATGGCCGTGTATTTTAAAGGTATGAGTCTCAGTGAAAGCTGCGATATGACCACAGCCATGGCGGCATCCGGGGAAACCGTCGATTTATCCAAAATTAGTGGCTTTAATGTCGATAAACATTCAACCGGCGGTGTCGGAGATACCACGACACTGGTGCTGGCGCCGCTGGTGGCCGCCAGCGGTGGGATTGTCGCGAAGATGAGCGGTCGGGAGCTGGGTCATACCGGCGGCACGGTGGACAAACTGGAATCCATTCCGGGGATGCAGGTTGAGCTTTCAAAAGATAAATTTTTAGATATTGTTAACGACATTCATGTCAGCGTGATCGCCCAGACCGCTCGCCTGGCGCCGGCTGACAAGCAAATCTATGCCCTGCGCAACGTGACGGCCACGGTCGATTCCATTCCGCTGATCGCCAGCTCTATCATGAGCAAAAAGATGGCAGCCGGTGCCGATGGGATCGTTCTGGATGTCAAAACTGGTGCGGGCGCCTTTATGCAGAAATACGAGGAGGCCGTCGAACTGGCCAAAACCATGGTGTATATCGGCCAATGCGCGGGCAAAAAAGTCGAGGCACTGATTACCGGTATGGAGCAGCCCCTGGGCAACGCCATCGGCAACGCTATCGAGATAAAAGAAGCCATCGACACCCTCAAGGGCAACGGTCCCCGGGATCTGGTGGATCTGGTGCTGGAGCTGGGCAGCATGATGCTGGTGGTTGCAGGTATCGAATCATCTTCCGCTGCGGCGCGCGGAATCCTGGAGAAAAATATGGCCCAGAAAAAGGGTCTTGAAAAACTGGCCCAGCTGATCGCCGCCCAGGGCGGCAATCCGGAAGTGATCGACAATCCCGATTTGCTGCCCCGGCCGAAGACAAAAATCGAAATCAAGGCCGGGGCTTCCGGTTTTATCGAGAAGATGGATGCCCTGGAAGTCGGAATGGCTTCCAGAATACTGGGTGCCGGCCGTAAAACCAAGACAGACCCCCTCGATCTTTCGATCGGCATTGTGCTCAAAAAAAAGGTCGGCGACCGTGTTGATAAAGGCGAAACACTGGCTGTTTTTTACTCAGACGGTGACAAACAAAAGATAGAGGGAGCTAAAGCCAAATTCTTAAGTGCCTGTACCATCGGAGACCGCCAGGTTGATCCGCCCAAACTATTTTATGCGAAAGTTTCGGCCAATACCATGGAAGAATTCAAGTCGTCATGACAGACCGCCAGAAACAATTCGAAAAAGCGTTAAACGATTTTCCGGATCCTGTCCGAAAAATCCTTCGAACCATCCCCGCGCAGGCCGGCAGGCTCTCGGCTCCGCAATGCACTGAGCTAATGACGCACCTGGGGATCGAAGCCGAAGAACTCATGACCCGCCTGCTCCCTCTGGCAGAGATATATGCGGTGGTACCGGTTTCTCAGTTTCCAGTCGGTGCCGTGGCTATGGCGGCTGCAGGCGGCAATGATGACCAATTCGAACTTTTCCTGGGCGCCAACCTGGAATTTGAGCAGCAGCCCCTTAATCAATCGATTCACGCCGAGCAGGCGGCCACCATGAATGCCTGGCATCGAGGCACCGGATATCTGAAGGCCATCACCACTTCCGAAACACCCTGCGGGCACTGCCGGCAATTTCTCTATGAATTGGAGAAAAATGCCGACATGATAGTAATCACTCCGTTTGAGAACAATCAGGCCGATCGCCGGACAGCGCTTTCAGATCTGCTGCCCCACGCTTTCGGTCCGCTGGATCTGGGTAAGCGCAGCGGTCTGATGTCGCCTGCAGCGCCGGATCGTAAACTGCATCTGGAGACCGCCGATAAAGATCCGGCCATCGTCCAAGCCCTGTCAGCCGCCCAAAAATCTTATGCGCCCTATACCCAGAATTATGCGGGCTGCGCCATTCAGACCCAAACCGGTGAAATTTTTAGCGGCCGCTCTGTTGAATCCGCGGCCTTCAACCCAAGCCTGATTGCGCTGCAATGCGCCATTATGTCACTGAACATGGCAACGCTGGAGCAACAGCCATCCATTGGGCGTGTGGTTCTGGTCGAAAAGCCCACGACAGTGAGCCAGCGTAAAATCACAGAGTTGTTCCTGGGATCATGGGCGCCACATACTAGGCTGGAATATTTTGAAATTAGCTAAACACTAAAAGGATCAAACAGATGAGCGTGATACGGATCAATCCCGTCAACGTCTGGTCGGACGATGATTTCCCTTTTAATCAGGCGGTGGTCGAACCGGAAGGTCAACGCGTGCACCTCACCGGCCAGGTCGCCTGGAATGCGGAAGGTCAAATTGTTGGTATGGGTGACGCCAAGAAGCAGACCGAATATGCTATCGACAACATCGAGAAAATTCTGGCTGAACTCGGGGGTTCGATCTCGGACATTGTGTCGCTGACCACGTATTATGTCAGAGATGAGGATCTCCCGGCGATCCTGAACGTCCGCTCCCGTCGTTTCGAAAAAGCCACGGGTCCTGCTTCCACGGGCGTTAAAGTTGTGTCACTCGTCGATCCAGACCTGCTGGTCGAGCTGACGGTCATAGCGGTAATTCCTGACAAGCGGTTTCGGGCGCCGACACCGTCCTCTTAACCCAAAGGGCATAGGCGCCTTAATGCTCAGTTTTTCAGCCGTGAACTTTGTGCCTCATATTTTTTTAGGATAATTTAAAAAGATATGCATTATATGCCTAACCTAAACGGAGGGATTATGACGAACGATTCCATCACGGCAGCGGAAATGGCCCGGTATATCGACCACACTCTGCTAAAGCCGGAAGCCACAGTTGAGGCGCTGACCAAGCTGGGGGCAGAGGCCATATCTTACAACTTTAAGGCCGTCTGCGTGAATTCGGCCAATGTGTCATACATGGCCGCCAAGCTCCAGGGCAGCGATGTGGCGGTTTGCACGGTGGTGGGTTTTCCGCTGGGTGCTATGCAGACCCATGCCAAAGCCTTTGAAGCCCAGAATGCCGTGGTAGATGGTGCCGCCGAGCTGGACATGGTGCTCAACATCGGCGCTTTGAAAAGCGGTGATCTTAAAACAGTGGCCAACGACATCCAGGCGGTGCGTAAAGCCGCCGAAAGCCCGGCGGTGCTGAAGGTCATCATTGAAACCTGCCTGCTGAGCGAAGATGAAAAAATTAAGGCCTGTGAAATCACTAAAGATGCCGGTGCCGATTTTGTCAAAACCAGTACGGGATTTGCAGGTGGCGGCGCCACCATGGAAGATGTGGCCCTGATGCGCGAGGTCGTCGGCCCGGAAATAGGCATAAAGGCCAGCGGGGGGATCAAGGACTGGGCCACGGCTCTGACCATGATCAAAGCAGGTGCGACCCGGCTGGGTACCAGCTCGGGCGTGGAGATTGTTGAAAATGCAGTTGAATAAGAAAATAGGCATCATCGGTCTGGGCCAAATGGGAAAATGGATGGCATCTAATCTGGTGAAAGGCGGATTTGATCTAAGCGTTTTCGACATCAACCCCGCGGCAATGGCCCTGCTTATAAAAAAGGGTGCCGCACAGACCGCGTCTCCTGCTGATCTTGCAAAACGCGTGGACGTCATCATTTTAAGCCTGCCGAATTCTGATGTGGTCGAAGCGGTCGTTCATGGGCAGGACGGTATCCTACAGGGCGCCAGGCACGGACAGATCATCATTGATTGCGGTACGGCCGCGTATTTATGGACCAAAAAATTTTCTGATTCTCTCCAGAAACATGAACTGCACTTTGCGGATGCGCCGGTGACCGGACTCGAGCAAAGGGCCAAGGATGGTACCCTTACCATCATGTTTGGTGGTGCAGAAGAACTGCTGCAGAAAGTTCAACCCATACTGGAGGCCATGGGAAATCGAATCGTTCATATGGGCGATGCCGGCTGCGGCCAGCTGGCCAAGATGATCAATAATATTTTGTATAATGCCAACATGGCGGCCCTGGCCGAGGTCCTGCCCATGGCCGTTAAGCTCGGTCTGAATCCTGAAAAGGTTGCCGAGGTGATTAATGCCGGATCCGGTCAAAGCTTCGCATCCAAATTTTTCATCCCCAACATCCTCGAGGGCGCTTTTGACCGCAGCTACAGTCTGGCTAACGCGCATAAGGATATGGCCCATGCCGCTGAAATTTCAGCCCATTACAAAATTCCGCTTCCCATGATCCAAACGGCGATAACGACTTATGAAAACGCCCTGGAGCTGGACCTGGGTGACGAGGACAAAGGCGCCATGATCAAAGTCTTTGAGAACAAACTGGGGGTGGCCTTTCGGAAAAAACAAACGTAATTAAACGGCTAAGGTGGAATAAATGGACAAACTGATCATTACGGTGGCCTTGACCGGAAATGTGCCCACGAAAGAAATGAATCCCAACCTGCCGGCCACCGCGGATGAAATTGCGGCGGATGTGCGCCGCTGTTCCGATGCCGGGGCGGTGATCTTTCATGTGCATGCTCGCGACGAAAATCAAAAGCCCACCCTCGATATCGACGCATTCAAAGCAAACGCCCGCCGCATTAAAGAGACCGCTCCCGATGTCATCATCCAGCTTTCCACCGGCGGCCGGGCCGGCAAAGACTGGGAGGCCAGAGCCAATCCCGTCAGACTGCTGCCGGAGATGGCGTCTTTTACGACCGGATCCTGCAATATGCCGGGGATGGTCTATGAAAACTCGCCTCAGTTTATCGAATTTCTGGCCGGGGTGTTCAAAGAAACCGGCGTCAAACCGGAGATTGAGGTGTTTGAAACCGGTATGATCAGCAATGCCCTTTATTTGCAAAGCAAGGGCTTTATCCAGCCGCCGCTTCATTTCGACTTTGTTTTAGGCGTACCGGGCGCCATGGCCGGCACGGTTAAAAATCTGGTATTTTTATCGGAGAGCATCCCGAACGGTTCTACCTGGATGGTGGCGGGCATCGGCAAAGCCGAAAGCCCTCTGGCGAGCGAGGCGATTGCCACGGGTGGACACGTGCGCATAGGACTGGAAGACAACCTCTACCTGCCGGACGGGTCCCCGGCCTCCAATCCCAAGTTGGTGGAAAAAGTGGTTGCCATGGCCAAAGAAGTCGGCCGCGAGATCGCCGCTCCTGACGAAGCCCGCGCCCTCCTGTCTCTAAACCCTCAATTCAAAGATCGAATTTTACTTTAACAGATATACCTTTTAAGTATTAAGGAGGACCGAATGCAGAATCGAGTTAAATTTTGGTTAATCCATATATCTGCGACCATGGTTTGTTTGTTCGGCGCAAATTTACTGGTTGCCGCACAGGATCTGCCTGAATTTCAGAAGCTGCCTGTTACACTGAAAGCATCAGAGCAGGTTCCAGAGAATGTGCTTACGGGTCCGAATTATCGTATCGAGGCTGACTTAAAAAACGACGGTTTCGTCAACACCTATCAGCTGACGACTGACTATGGGCCATTGAAAGTCGAAGGTACGTCCCTGTTGATTGAACGCACCAACGAGCTAAAAGCCCTGTCCCACATGCAGGAAGTTGAGCAAACCGAGACCTTTGGTCAGGCGCTTAAAAAAGGGGCCTCCGCACCGGTAAGAACGGTTAAAGGCCTGGTCACCGATCCAGTGGATACAGTATCCGGAATTGCCAGCGGTGTCGGCAGTTGGTTTCAAGATATCGGCAATGCCATCACCAGTGACGATCCGCATCAGGAAGGTGCGCTCAGTGCGGCCATTGGCTACGCTGCAGCCAAACGACAATTTGCTTACAAATACGGTATCAATCCCTATACCCGCTATGAACCGGTTCAGGATAAATTGAACAAAATGGCCCGGGCTGCAGTTGTGGGTGGTCTGACACCCAAGGTGGCATTTGCATTGATAAAAAAACCGGTGGGCACTGTTTTGCAGGTTACCGGCACCGCGGATACGATGAGACAACTGGTGCGGGACAAATCGCCGGCCGAGCTTGATGAA
>CAJICI010000144.1_pt1 | contig 12329 bp, 11 predicted proteins | sample 9199571 | NCBI WGS metagenome assembly CAJICI01 (sample SAMEA7708329, study PRJEB35096) | sediment metagenome | biome: marine neritic benthic zone biome [ENVO:01000025]; feature: sediment [ENVO:00002007]; material: shallow marine sediment [ENVO:03000034] sea grass bed [ENVO_01000059] ...
ACCCCGTCAAACACGGCTTTCTGGCTGCTGTAGTTTCATCCAGCCTTCTTCTGCGGCATTTGCTCGGCGCTTCAGTCAGAATCTCCGGGTTGTCGGCTGCTTCACCGGAAATGGCTTTGAGGGACTGAATAAACAGATCAATATCCTCTTTGGATTCCGTTTCGGTCGGTTCAATCATGATTGCTCCCGGGATCACCAGCGGAAAATATACGGTTGGCGGGTGAAACCCGTAATCCATCAATCGTTTGACGATGTCCAGGGTGGTCACTTTGTGAGCCTGCTGCCGGCTGTCCGAAAAAACACACTCGTGCATGCAGGTGCGATCGTAGGCCAGTTCAAAGGTATCCTTTAATTCTTCTTTAATATAGTTGGCGTTTAACACTGCCAGCTGGCTGACTTTTTTGAGGTTTTCTGCTCCCAGACTCCTGATGTAACTGTAGGCTTTCACCAGGACACCGACATTTCCGTTGAAAGCATGCAGTCTGCCGATGGTTTGAGGAAAATTCTCCGCGAGTACATACTGTCCATTTTCCATGATAACCCGGGGCATCGGTAAAAAAGGCTCCAGATGCTTCAATACACAAACCGGCCCGGATCCAGGTCCCCCCCCGCCATGGGGAGTTGAAAATGTCTTGTGAAGGTTCAAATGCAGCACATCAATGCCGATGGCACCCATGTCGGCAATTCCCATCACGGCATTCATGTTGGCGCCGTCGCCATAAACCAGACCATCTTTGGCGTGAACGATGTCGGCAATTTCCTTGATGTTTTCTTCAAAAAGCCCCAGGGTATTTGGATTGGTTATCATAATCCCGGCGGTTTCCTCATCCATGACAGCGGCCACGTCTTCAGGGGCCAGGACCCCCTTCTCGTTGGATGCTATCGGTACCGGTTTATAGCCGCAAAGTGCTGCACTGGCAGGGTTTGTCCCGTGAGCGGTATCCGGTACAATGATTTTAGAGCGGGGGGCTCCCTTGCTCTGGTGGTAGGCGTAAAAAAGAAGCATACCGGCCAGTTCGCCGTGGGCGCCGGCAGCCGGCTGAAGTGAGACGGCATCCATACCGGTGATTTCAACCAGGTATTTTTCAAGATCGTACATGAGCTGCAGAATTCCCTGGGAAAGTTTTGGGTGCAGCATGGGGTGGGCGGCGGCGAAACCGGCCTGGGCAGCCTGCCGTTCATTGGTCTTGGGATTATATTTCATTGTGCAGGACCCCAGCGGGTACATGCCGCTGTCCACCGCAAAGTTCCACTGCGACAGGCGTGTGTAGTGGCGCACGACATCCACTTCACTCAGATCGGGAAAATCAGGACCGTCACCAACCATTTCTTCAGCCGTCGGAAAAGATTTAACATCCCGTCGCGGCATGGAGAAACCGGACCTGCCTTTTTTACCTTTCTCCCAGAGTAAAGGTTCATTAAGAATCAGACCGCTGGTACCTGGATATTCGTTCATTTTAATATCCCCCTCTTCTTAGCGTCGTATAGCGAATATATCACATCGTTTTATTAACAGTGTAAAACATCGTAAATTAAAAAAGAACCGCAGAACCGCAGAATATCGAATTTCGAATTTCGAAGGAAGGTTTCGCTTCGCTCATTCGTTTTTTATAAATAGATAGTATACATTCCTTCGATACTTGTCCGCCTCTGGCGGATTCGATATTCATCATTCGATATTCGACATTCGCTTTTAAAAATTCTCGGCACTTACGTAGAGCCTATAGTTAATCTTATTTAACCGCATCAACCAAATCATCCATATCCTGCCTGCTGATGGTTTCGGTGACACACAGCAGATAATGATTGGGCAATTCCGGGTAGTAACATTCCAGCGGCAGCCCGGCGATAATCTTTTCTGCTGCAAGATGCTGCCAGGTCTTATCGAAATCATCTTTGAACTGCACGACAAATTCGTTAAACGTCGGCTGGATGAATGGAATTGAAAACCCCGCATTTTGCAGGGCATTTTTTAAATATTCGCTTTTATCATAATTTAAGCGGGCAAGTTCCCGGATGCCAGAGCCGCCCAGGGATGACATATAGATGGCCGAGGCCAGGGCACACAGGCTGTGATTGGTGCAAATGTTGGAGGTGGCCTTTTCCCTTCGGATATGCTGCTCCCGGGTGGCCAGGGTCAACACAAAACCTCTTTCGCCGTCCACATCTTTGGTTTGACCCACCAGTCGTCCCGGCATGTTACGGACATACTTCATCAATGTCGCAAACATGCCCAGGGCCGGCCCGCCAAAAGAGCGCGGAACGCCGAGGCTCTGCCCTTCGCCACAGGCGATATCGGCACCCTGGCTGCCGGGGTTTTTATACATGCCGTATGCCAGCGGTTCGCTGAAGCCGACAACCAGCAGCGTCTTTTCGTTGCTGGTCATATCTCCAATTGTGTTCAGATTTTCCAGACAGCCGAAAAAATTGGGTGATTGGACGATTACAGCTGCCAGTTCCTCCATGCTGTCCAGAGCGGAAAGGTCGGTGGTGCCATCCGGCAGATACGGCAGTTCCCGTATTTCATAATCTGTAGGTGCCAGATAGGTAGCCAGTACCCGGCGATAATGCGGATGGACCAGTCGAGACACCGCCACTTTTTTACGCCGTGTGATTCGCACCGCCATCAAAGCAGCCTCTGCCAGAGCTGACGCGCCGTCATACTGCGAGGCATTGGCCACTTCCATACCCAGCAGGCGGGAGGTCAGCGTCTGATATTCAAAAATCGCCTGCAGCGTGCCCTGGCTCATTTCCGGTTGATATGGTGTATAGGATGTAACAAATTCTGAGCGCCCCGCAAGGTGTTGACAGGCAGCCGGGATATAGTGCTCATAACTGCCGGCGCCCATGAATACTTTATATTCAGGGGAGACTGCCATGGTGCCGCAGAGCTCGTCGATGTGCTGATTTAAGTCCCACTCGCTCAAAGGGTCCGGCAGATTCAAATCACTCTGGCAGCGGCACTCAGTCGGTATGGTATCGAAAAGATCTTCGATCGAACCGACACCGACGGCTTTGAGCATCTCGGCGATATCTTCAGGTGTGTGTGGAAAGTAGCGCATGGATCTTATCCTTTCAGTGTTGATAGATATCCGTCTTTGTCCAATAAAGTGTCCACTTCTGACGAATCATCGAGTTTAACCTCGATCATCCAGCCGTCTGAGAACGGAGTGTTGTTAATGTGTTCGGGAGCGTCTTCCAGTGCTTCATTAATGGCGACTATTTCCCCACCAACGGGCATATACAGCTCGGAAACCGCCTTAACCGATTCCACCGTGCCGAACTCTGAACCTTTTTCAAAGGATTCCCCGACATCGGGAAGTTCTACAAAAACGATGTCACCAAGCTGATCCTGGGCATAGTCCGTGATTCCGATTTTAGCGGTTTCACCTGAAACTTTAACCCACTCATGGCTTTCTGCATAGCGAACATCCTCCGGGAAACTCAGCTCGTTGAGCTCTTTCATATGACCCTCCTTAATTTGGTAAAGTGTTGTTTATTTGGGCGCCTGGCGCCTTTTAAGTGATAATATGTTGTCTGTTTTCAGAGGACAGATGTCAGACGACAGAAGACAGAATGAACAGGCAGAAAGTTCTGCCCACTGTCCGTTGCGTCATCTGTCATCTGTTTTCTGTTCTCTGACCTCTGACCTCTGTCATCTGTCTTCTAAAACATAGGGAATTTTCAAGTTATAGCTTTTATAAACCACAAAGGTTTCCACAGATTGAACATCCTTCAGTTTCGAAACTTCTTCGGTGTAGAATTCCAGAAGCCCAAAGCCGGCTTTCAGCAAAACGATCATAATCAGGTCAAAACGGCCGGTAACAACGCTGACTGAGATAACGCCTTTTAATTTGCTGAATTCTTCTCCTTTTTTAACAAGATCCATTGTTTTCAATTTTACACCCACCATCACGATTCGATGACCGCTGATGGCTTCCGGGTCAACCAACCCGGTAATTTCCAGAATACCACTTTCAATCAGTTTGTGCACCCTGGCACGGACTGTGTTTTCAGAGACATTCAGTTCTTCAGCGATCTTTTTGTAGGACTTTCTGCCGCTGCGAAGATGCTTGATAATGGCCAGATTGATTTTATCGATGTCCATAGACACTGATTAAAAAAAACTGGTGATTCTGTCAATAATTAAATTAATTTTTTATGATATCATCAAAATATTTAAAAAAAACTTATAATAACCATAGTGAATTTATAGCCATTGATAATTTTTCTCCCCTATGTTACAGAGCCAGACGTTTTTGGCAGTTTAGTCAATTATATTTTTTCGAGTTCATAACAACTTGTTCAACCAAAGCAAAAAAGGAGGCTATGTATGAAGACCAGATTATTCACTTTAGCAGTCATTTCATGTTTTGCTGTAGCAATGTTGTTTATTGCATGCGGTCCTAAAGGGCCGGAAACCGTTAAAATTGGAATCAATGCTCCACTGACCGGCGATATCCCCAAGGTGGGGGAGGGCACAAAATTTGCCGCCCAAATGTGGCTGGAAGATATTAATGCAGCGGGGGGTATTGAAATTGGCGGCAAGAAATACAAAGTTGAGCTGGTAATCGAGGACAATGAATCCAAAGCGGAATCGGCAGTTAAAGCCAACACCAAACTGATCACCGAAGATGAGGTGCTGGCCATTGTCGGTCCCCAGTCCTCCAAGCAGGCCGTACCGGCCGGTGGAAAGGCCAACGAATTGGGTACTCCCATGGTCAGCCCCTGGTCAACCAATCCCAACACAACCAAGGACCGCCCCTTTATTTTTCGCGGCTGTTTCCTGGATCCCTTCCAGGGACCGGTCATTGCCAAATTTGCTAAAAAGGAATTTGGATTTACCAAAGCTGCGGTACTTTACGATGTGGCCAGCGACTATCCCAAAGGACTGGCAGAGTTTTTTAAAGCTGCCTGGGAGGAATTGAACGGTCCCGGCTCTGTTGTGGCCTATGAAAGCTTTACCACCAAGGACACCGACTTCAGTTCACAGCTGACCAAAATTAACAGCTCAGATGCCCAGTTTCTTTTTACTCCCCAGTATTACAATGAAGTTGCTCTGATCGTGCAGCAGGCCCACCAGCTGGGATGGGATAAACCGATCGTGGGAAGCGATAGCTGGGGATCCGCAGAAACCGTTAAACTGTGCGGAAAAGATTGCTATGGCCTGTTTTTCAGCACCCATTATGCTGCTGCCGGAGCCAAAGGCGCCACCAAGGAATTCATCGATCGCTATAAATCCAAACATGGTTATGTGCCGGACGATGTTGGCGCTCTGACCTGGGATGCTATGCGTATTGTCCAAACAGCCATTGAAGGCGCCGGGGAACTCACCGGGGACATTAAAAAAGATCGCAAATCCGTCCGGGATGCCCTGGCAACCATCAAGGACTTTGATGGAATCACCGGTGGCATGACCTTCACCGAAGAAGGCGATCCGATCAAATGTGCCGTGGTGGTGCGGATCAGCGATGCCGGTGAGTTTGAATTCTATCAGTCGGTCTGTCCCTAAGATCGATCCTATCTGCTCATAAACCGTTAACGGGTTCAGCCGGATTTGTGTTCGATCGCTGAACCCGTCATCGGTTATCAATAATTTATAGATGGAATAAACTTATGACGGGCAGGGCATTTAGCCCTGCGTCCGGCTTCTAGAAGCTGTCTCGAAACCCTGTTTTTGAGATGGCTTCTAGCATTTTACATCCCAACATTCCAGGAGACCCATAATGGTTTTTTTTCAAAACCTGGTTAACGCCCTTCAATGGGGCAGTTTTTATGCATTAATTGCCCTGGGATATTCCATGGTATACAGCATTTTAATGCTCTTTAATTTTGCCCATGGCGACGTTTTTATGGTTGGTGCCTACATCGGCTTTGGCGTCTCATCGGCCCTGATTGCACTGACTGCCATGGGAGCCTTTCCGTTGCCCGGGTGGTTATTACTGGTGCTGACCATTATTTTTTCCATGTTTCTGACCTCCTTTGTCGGCATAATTATCGAACGGGTCGGCTATCGGCCATTGCGCGAAGCGCCAAGGGCCTCGGCCGCGATTACCGGATTGATGATCGGTATCATTCTGGAAACTGGCAACCTGGCCCTGCTGGGGGCCGAGCGCGTCAAATTTCCATCTTTTTTTGAAACCACCACCTACCATCTTGGCGGTGTGGTGGTAACCAATAAAAAAATCATCATTGTTCTGGTCTCCATTGCCCTGGCTTCCGCCCTGCATCTGTTTATCCGCAAAACCCGCTATGGCATGGCGATGCGGGCCATGGCCTTCGATTATGTCGTCGTGCCGCTGATGGGGGTGCCGTTGAACCGAATGGCATCGCTGACTTTTGCCCTGGGCTCGGCCCTTGCCGCGGCAGCCGGCATCCTTTTTGGAGTGGCCTATCCGGTGCTGGATCCCTATATGGGGATTCTCATCGGCTGGAAAGCGTTTGTAGCTGCGATTCTGGGGGGCAGGGGCTCAGTGGTTGGCGCCACCCTGGCGGGATTTTTGCTGGGATTTATTGAGATGTTTGTCCCGATGATCTTTCCGTCGACCCTGCGCGATCTGATTGCCTATTCGATTGTCCTGCTGATTCTTGTATTCAGACCCCATGGGTTTTTTGGTGAGGCATACAGTGCTAAGTTAAGACTGTAATCATGGTTGAATCTTACCCGGAAGGGACTGAAAGGGTTTTCGCGGAACGGATACCCGCTCCATTTAGCTTCTTTATGGTTTAATGAAGATATCTACTGAGTTTTGAGGACTTGATATGGATGTAACAAATGACAGGCTGGCGGCCGAAAAAAAATCGTTGGCGGATAGATGGAAGGCCTTCAGCACCGATATTCCGTTGATCGGGTGGCTCTCAGGTGCCCTGGTGGCGGTTCTGCTGGAACAGCTAGTCGGAACCCCCCTGGCCCGTGGGATGTGGCTGCCCAAAGTCCCCGTACTTTTCGGCTGTGTTATCATGCTCAAAAAGCCTTTTCTGATTCCCAGTGCCATGGCCTACGTGCTGTTGATTTATGTTTTGCCAATCGGGGTGATTGCGCGTATGAGCGCAGCAGCCATGAATCGATTGGCGGCCAGACTATTCGAAACCAAAGTGAATGTGTCCGTACTGATTCACATCGTGCTACTCTATGCGATTCTTCATATATGGGCTGATATGAGCGATTACCGTCTGCTGGTTCTCAAGCTGACGCTGGTCGCAGTTATGCTGACATTGAGCCTGAATGTCATTAACGGCTATATGGGGGAATTTTCCTGTTCACATCCGGGGTTTATGGCTCTGGGGGCCTATGGGACATCGGTGGTGACGGTGTTGCTGTTTACCAATGACAGGCTCTTTGGCGAGGCCTTGCTGCCGCCGGTCATCGGACCATTCTTTTTCCCAATCGCCTTGTTTGTCGGAGGGATGACAGCTGCGCTGGGTGCCCTTGTGGTGGCCATACCGTCATTCCGGACACGCGGGGATTATCTGGCCATTATTTCACTGGCCTTCACCTTTATCGTCAAAAGTCTGATTGAAAACCTGGAAGTTGTGGGTGGACCCCGCGGGTTGGGTCAGCAGCCCGACTGGGCCAATCTGCCCGTGGTGTTTGCAACAACCGCGCTGTGCATATGGATCATAAACAATTTTGTGCGCTCAACCATGGGCAAGGCGCTGAATGCGGTGCGGGATAATGAAATGGCAGCCGATGCCATGACCGTGAATACCCGCAAAACAAAGATGCTGGCCTTTTTATTCAGCGCTTTCTGGGCCGGTGTTGCCGGTGGGCTTTTTGCGCATGTGCTGCGCTATGTTAACCCGGGTACCTTCGGCCTGCAAAAACTGGCCGAAGTACTGGCCATGGTCTATTTTGGCGGTCTGAACTCTGTTTACGGCTCGATCGTGGGAGCCTGCGGCATCAGCTTGCTGGGCGAAGCGTTGCGGCCGCTGGAACTCTACAAATGGATCATCATCCCGCTGCTGCTTATTCTGGTGATGATTTATCGTCCAACCGGGCTGATCGCCTTTAAAGAATTCGATGTGGAGAAACTGATCCTGCCCAGGAATAAATCGAGTTAATTAGGTTTATTAAGTTGATCAGGCTGAATCAAGCCAGTTGGAAAAATGGATCCAATACCAGTGATTGGTTAAGTAGTTGAATAGTCAAATAGGAAAAACATTAAAATCGATAGTATACCGATAACTAATTAACCGGTTAACCAATCAACTATTTAACTATTTACCGGATATTGTTTTTCCCGGAACGTTAGAACCGAACCGTGACCTTACGCATAAAAGAACCACCTACTCTGTAGTACGAGGTAAAAAATGTCATTGCTTAAAGTTGACAGAATGACGCATTATTTTGGCGGCCTGAGGGCTGTCCATAATTATGACCTGGAGGTCAATCCCGGTCAGGTGCGGGGCCTGATTGGGCCCAATGGCGCCGGTAAAACCACAATTTTCAATCTCATTACCGGTATCTACCAGCCTTCCGAGGGTACGGTCAGTTTGGGGGGAACGCGCTTAAACGGTCGCCCACCCCATGAAATCGCTTCTCTGGGACTGGGCCGGACTTTTCAAAATATGTTGCTGTGGCGGCATATGACAGTCCTTGAGCATGTCAAAATGGCCCGTTATTCCAAATTAACCTACGGTCTGGTAGGCGCCTTTTTTGGTACTGCCAAACGCCACCAGGAAGAGGCCGAGAGTGAGGAAAAAGCGTATTATCTCTTGAAAATGATGGGCGTTGAGCAGTTTGCTGACCAGATTGTGGTCAACCTGCCCTATGGTGCTCAGCGCAGGGTGGAAATGGCCCGGGCGTTGGCCATGGAACCCAAGGTATTGTTCCTCGATGAGCCCACAGCCGGTATGAATCCGGAAGAACTGGTTCAAATGATGGAAATTGTTCGTCAGGTTCACAGTGAGCTGGGTTTGGCCATTTTTCTCATCGAACATCGCATGAAGGTGGTAATGGAACTTTGCGAGAGGATCCAGACCCTGGTATTCGGCGAGGTGATTGCCGAGGGGACACCGGATGAGATCCAGAACAACCCCAAAGTGATCGATGCCTATTTAGGCAAGGAGGCAGTGGCATAATGTTACTAGCGGTTGAGGATTTAAAGGTATCCTACGGCAACATTAAAGCGTTGCACGGACTAAGTTTTCAGATCGATGAGGGCGAAATCGTCTGCATAATCGGAGCCAACGGCGCCGGCAAGAGCACGACTCTGAAAGCGATATCAAGACTGGTGCCAGTCGAAGACGGCACAAAAATGACGTTTCAGGACCATGATCTGTTGGAATTTGCTGCGGATAAAGTCGTCAGTAAGCTGGGTATTTCGCACGTTCCGGAGGGCAGGCGGTTGTTTGAGAACCTGACGGTGACCGAAAACCTCAAGCTGGCCACCTTCGCCAGGAAGGATAAAGAGCAGATCCAGCATGATGTTCAGAGGGTGTTTTCGATATTTCCCCGGTTGGAAGAACGTCACAACCAGAAATCCGGCACCCTCAGCGGCGGCGAACAGCAGATGCTGGCGGTGGGGAGGGCCTATATGAGCGGCCGCAAGGTGATGCTCCTGGATGAACCATCCATGGGCCTGGCGCCATTGCTGATGCTGAGCATGTTTGATGCCTTAAAAGAAATTAACCAGGAAGGCACCACCATATTGCTGGTGGAACAAAATGCCCGCCTGGCGCTGCAGTTTGCACAGCGGGGCTATGTGCTCGAAAGTGGTCACCTGGTCCTGGAAGGCCCCTCTGATGAATTGCTTGAAGATCCGGAGGTCAAAAAGGCATATTTAGGAGGGTGATGGATTTCGGATTTTAGATTCCGGATTGCGGATCGCCTGAAAGGCACCGCGTAACACGCAACCCGCAACTCGCAACACGACATACAAAAAAAGGCACCCCGCTTAATCAACAGGATGCCTTTTTTCTTTTCTAAATTACGCGTTAGGCTACAGTAACATTTACTGCCGCAGGACCTTTGGGGCCTTGTTCAATGTCAAAGGTCACGTCGTCGCCTTCATCAAGGGATTTGAAACCGACGGCATTTATCCCAGAGTGATGGACAAATACATCCGGACCCTCTTCCTGCTCGATGAAGCCATAGCCTTTACGGCTGTTAAACCACTTAACTGTTCCACGAATCATGGTCGCATTCTCCTTTCAAATATTTCTCAAAGCTTCAGACTTGCGGAGTGCCACCATGATAAATGGAACTTACCTTAAGAACGAAACCGGCCCGCCGATGATTAACGGGCCTGCATTGATTGGCGACAATGTAACACCTTTTTATCAAAAATCAAGTCAATATTTTATGTGTGGAATAATATACCGCTTTTCAAAAATATGTTTCGAAATACAGGGGCTGGTATAAGTGGTTGTAACAAAAAAACGTTCAAATAACGGAACGTTTTTTTGACAACCGCTATAAATCATAGCTTGACAATATATAACACAATGTGGCAGAAATCAGGAGGAGAGTGGTGTTTATCGCCGGTCTAAATCTTACCCCTGTCTCAGAATATCTTAATTATCGGCTGGACCTGCTGATCTGGATTCCCGAACCGGTTACGGCCTGCAAACTAAGCCCGATAGCCCGCTCACCTCGAATTAGACTTGAAAAAATCCTTTTCCGAAAACATCTACAGATTAGAGGTTAAGACCATGGATAACAAAGTCTATATCGTTCGATGCCGGGACTATGATGAAGCTGAGACCAGGCTGACGTCTCTTATCAATATGATGGGAGGGGCCGGGCGCTTTGCCAGAGAGGGTGAGAGGATTGTACTCAAGGCCAATTTATTGCGCGAGGCCCGACCGGAACAGGCGGTCTGTACTCACCCGGCTGTAGTGTCTGCAGTCGGAAAGTTGACCCGGGAAGCGGGAGCAAATCCGATCATAGCCGATTCACCGGGAGGCGGCTACCGCTATAGCGCCAGAATCCTTGATAAAATATATCAAACCACCGGAATGCTCCGGGCGGCGAATCAGGCCGGAATTGAACTTAACCGCGATACGAGTTCGCGACCGGTATCATACGCCGCCGGCGTGCTGACCAAGCATTTTGACATCATTTCGCCGGTTTATGAGGCCGATGCCGTTTTTAATCTGTGTAAAATGAAGACCCACCTGTTTACAGTTATGACCGGCGCCGTCAAAAACCTGTTTGGCGTGATTCCCGGGTTGATCAAAACCGGGTACCATGCCAAACTCCATGACACCGCACGATTTGCCGGTATGCTGCTGGATCTGGCACAATATCTTGCACCTCGTTTGACCATTATGGACGCTGTGGTGGCGATGGAAGGTGACGGACCCGGTTCCGGTGATCCCAGGCAGGTCGGGTTGCTGCTGGGTTCCGAAAACCCACTGGCCCTGGATGTGGTTGCCGGCGAAATCATGGGCATCGACCGGGCTGTGAATCCCATCGTTATGGAAGCTGAGCGCCGGGGAACCTTACCCAACCGGATCGAAGACATTGAGGTCGTCGGCGAAAGCCTGGCGGATGTGATTGTTCCGGATTTTAAGCACTCGCGGGTATCTGCCGGCAGTCTTGGTCTGCAACCCATGCCGTGGTTTCAGCGGATACTGGAACCTGTTTTTAAAAATGCGTTCACAGTCAGGCCCAGGGTAATCTGGGACCGGTGCATTGCCTGCGGAACGTGTATTGAAGGGTGTCCGGTGGAGGCCGTCAGTTTTGTTAATGAACGGGCAAAAATCGATGACGACAAGTGTATCCGCTGCTATTGCTGTCACGAGCTGTGCCCGGAGGAGGCAATCGGATTGTTTCGGGGGTGGTTGTACCAGCTGCTCAAACCAGCCTAAAAATTGGTTTCTAAACCTCATCTCACGCCCAAATACTGCGTTGCGAGTTTCTTAGAAATGCTCACATACTAAAGTGTATGCTGCGCTTTCTAAGAACCTCGCGCCTTGTCTTTGGACGTGATCTGAGATTTAGAAACCAATTTTGCTTTGATTTTTCTTTCCAAGGTGTGAATGTTGCACTTTTAAATCAAATCGGCGCTTGTTGAATTCCTTGATATCTTGAAAATAGACATTCAATCCCGCTTATTTATAACGGGGTTGAATACCTTAATGTATAAAAATAAGATGTGAAATCCCGCTGCCTTTTAGCGGGGCCATTGAACGTAACCTGCGTCTTTGAAACCACTTTTGGTTTTTAGGGTTTTGCATTGAGCTCTGAGATTTAGAAACCAATTTTGCTTTGGTTTCCTTTCCAAAGCGATGCTTCCATATCACTGCTTTTCAGTTTTAGTCGGTTCGGTTGCAGGGGGTTTTTCTTCCTTTATCGGATTTTTCATCAACCGGTCCGCCTGTCC
>CAJICI010000354.1_pt1 | contig 12310 bp, 11 predicted proteins | sample 9199571 | NCBI WGS metagenome assembly CAJICI01 (sample SAMEA7708329, study PRJEB35096) | sediment metagenome | biome: marine neritic benthic zone biome [ENVO:01000025]; feature: sediment [ENVO:00002007]; material: shallow marine sediment [ENVO:03000034] sea grass bed [ENVO_01000059] ...
CGGGATCCCCCGGAGTGAGGTGCAGCATCAGAAACACGATGATGGATACGCCCAGCAGGGTGGGGATCAAAACAAATATTCTTCGGATGATGTAAGCCAGCATGGCGGGATTTTATATCGTGCTGTTATTACATAATAAAAATTATAAACTGTTCATCTGTTTCGGTTAAGAGCCAGATTGCACATTGTGGTTAAACATTAAATCCCTATCCTAAATAGAACAGGGTGTAAACAAAAAAGGGAAAGAGGACCCGCCTCTTTCCCTTTTATTCAGAACGTGAAACAATACAGTTTTTTTACTTCATCCAGACATTTTTAAACCGTTGCGAATTCGTTGGATGTTGCTTGAAGTCCATAACTTCATTTCTAACCGGTGTGATGACGGTGGAGTGTGCGACACTGATCACCGGCACTTCGTCATAGATAAGCTTAAGGGCTGTTTTGTAGATCTCAGCACGTTTCTTCTGATCGACAGTCTGTTTTCCCTGCGTCATCAGGTCATGGTATTTTTTGTTATGCCACTGGGTCCTGACCGAAGACGATGCCAGACCATCGAAGAGGACCGACAGGAAGTTGTCCGGGTCACCGTTGTCGCCTGTCCAGCCCAGCTGAAACAGATCCATATCCTCTGGCTGTTCGCGCTGGCGCTTCAGATAGGTTCCCCATTCGTAACTGACCACACGGGCCTTGATACCGATTTTAGCCAGATCGGCTGCCATGGCCACCCCGATTTTCAATCCATCCGGGTTGTAGGGTCTGGGCACCGGCATGGACCACAGGGTAATTTCCGGTAATCCCTTGCCTTCCGGGAACCCTGCTTTGGCCAGTTCGGCCTTGGCCATTGCTACATCGTATTTAAATCCGGGCACCTGCGTGTTGTAGCCCCACATGGTGGGCGGAATGGGGTTCTTGGCGACCTGCCCCATACCCTGGTACAGATTGTCCACGATGGCCTTACTGTTGATGGAATGGGCGATGGCCTTGCGCAGATTCCGATTGCTCTTCCAGGGTTCCTTGGTGTGGTTGAAAGATAGGTAGCCGATATTCATGCCCGGCTGAGAAATGAGTTTGATATTTGGGTCCTTTCTTGCCAGTTCAATATCAGCCGGGTTTGGAAACTGGCAGGCATGGATGCTGCCGGCTTTCAGTTCCAGAAAGCGCACCGAATTTTCGGGAATGGAACGGAAAACTACCTTATCCAGATAGGGTCCGGCGGATTTGTCCCAGTAATCCTTGTTTTTCTCCAGAACGATCTGATCGTCTTTGACCCACTTGACGAATTTGAACGGTCCGGTTCCAACGGGATTTCTCAGAAATTCCTTGGGGTTTTTCGTAAAAGCCGTCGGGCTGATGATGTCGGCAAAGTCCATGCCCATGTTGGCCAGAAACGGTGCTTCGACTCTTTTGAGCCTGAATACCACCGTGTATTCACCCGTGGCCTCGATGGCGCCGATGGTATCATCCATCTCCATGGATACCCAGTATTCCGGCGTGCGATCCTGGGCCGGGATATCCCAGCCTTTTCCGTGAAATTTGACCTTGCGATCTTTCATCATACGGCCGATGGAAAAGACCACCGCGTCGGCATTGAAGGCCGTGCCGTCGTGGAATTTGACGCCCTTGCGCAGTTGAAAGGTGTAGGTTTTGCCATCCGATGAGATCGTCCAGGACTTGGCCAGGCCGGGTTCCAGGTCGGTGGATTCATCCATATAGGCAACCAGCGCTTCGTATATGTTGTCGCATACCTGAAAGGAGTTGCCGTCGGTTTCATAGGCCGGGTCCAACCCGACACTGTCGCCCCCGCGGCCCCATATGAGTGTTCCCCCGGATTTGGGCGCTGCCAGGGCTGTGCCGGCACACAGAAAAACCATTAACGTTAATACTACACCGATTTTTTTCAGCATAGCTCATCCCTCCTTGTCTGTGGGTTAATGATTTGTGGGAAGCTCTCCTCTTTTATTCTTCCCCTTTTAATTCAGTCAGATTTTAATTATCAAACGGAAAATGGTATGTCAAAGAAAGAACGTACTAATGCAAGGTTATTACAAGGAATATCATTTTTTACTGCATCAGAGGCTTACTAAAGTATTTGAAATTCCAAAATTCAAGCACCAAATTACAAATAAATCTCAAATATCAATGACCAATTACCAAAACATTCTCCGTATTTGCAGGATACTAATACTCAATTCTTCGATATCAGCCAAATGTGAAATCCAACACAAAAGAAGGACGCATCAGCTGTTTGGAATCTTGAATTTGGGTCATTGTAATTTGTTTGGGATTTGTTTTTTGGTGCTTGTGATTTAATGAATTATGAAAGGAGGGATAGAGGGAAATCTATCTTCAAACTGTATTTCCTAAAGCCTACCCTCTTCCACCCCATGACATGCCACCTGAGTGCCCGAGCTGAGGCGGATGAGTTTTGGGATTTCACGGATACAGCGTTCATTGGCGTAGAGGCAGCGGCCGTGGAATACGCAACCGGTTGGAAGATCGATGGGTGTGGGGACCTCTCCTTTTAACTTGATGTGCTTGGCCTTCTGGCGGCCGAGCTCCGGGATGGCACTCAGCAAGGCCTGGGTATAAGGATGGCGCGGTGCTTCAAACAGCTCCCGGGTGGCGCCCAGTTCGCAGACCGTACCCAGGTACATTACCGCCACCCGGGTGCTGAAATGCTCCACCACCGACAGGTCATGGGTGATAAAAAGATAGGTCAGGCCTCGATTTTCCTGGGCATCCATCAGCAGGTTGAGAATTTGCGCCTGAATGGAGACATCCAGGGCTGAAACCGGCTCGTCGGCGACAATAAACTCAGGATCCACCATCAGCGCCCGGGCGATACTGATGCGCTGACGCTGGCCGCCGGAAAACTCGTGTGGATACCGGGTGGCCCAGGAGGGCTCGACGCCGACCTGCTGCATGACCTCTTCGACTTTGGCTTTGACCTCAGCGGCGGTTGTGGATTTATTATGGAAGAGAAACGGCTCTTCCAGCGTTCTTTTGACTGTCATGCGGGGATTCAGCGATGCATAGGGATCCTGGAAGATCATCTGCATTTTTTTGCGAAAGGGCAGCATCTGCCGGGAAGACAAATGGTCAATCCGGCTGTCCTGATAATATATTTCTCCTCCCTCGGGCGGATAAAGGCCCAGCACCGTTCTGGCCAGGGTTGATTTGCCGCACCCGCTTTCACCGACCACACCGAGGATTTCACCCGGTTTAATGGTGAAACTGACGTCATTGACCGCCTTGACCGTGGTCCTGTGGCGAACCACGCGCCAGCCTTTCCAGCTCAGCTGATCGAGCAGACCACCGGAAATATCAAAATGCTTCACCAGGTTTTTGACAGTCAATAGGGCGTTATTGTTATTCATCGTTAATATAAGACTCCGAAGAGTTGAAAAGCGAACCGCAGAACCGCAGAATTCGATATTCATTATTCGGTATTCGACATTCGCTTTTTTCTGGTCTTCCCCTTTCTGCTATGAGCTATGAGCTTTCAGCTTTGAGCTAATAGCGGGCACGTTAGTGCCACGCTATTTTACCATATGACATGCCGTCATCCGGTCCCGATCGCGTCGGCTGTGCAGGGCCGGCACTTCCATCCGGCAAACCGTGTCGCTGATGGTGCAGCGGGGATGAAAGGCGCATCCCGGCGGAATATCGGTCAGCGTCGGCATCATGCCGGGGATCTGGTTCAGCCGTGATCCCGGCTGAAGACTGCCGGGCAAGGCCTTGAGCAATCCCTGGGTATAGGGGTGCTCGGGATTGTCGATGACCCCCTGGGTGGGACCGATTTCGACGATCTTGCCGGCGTACATGACCGCAATTTTTTCGGTCACCTGTGACACAACGCCCAGATCATGGGTGATCAGGATCAGCCCCATCTTCTCCGAATCGCACAGCTCCTGCAGTAAATCCATTATCTCGGCCTGAATGGTGACATCCAGGGCGGTGGTCGGTTCATCGGCAATGATCAAAGCCGGATTGGTCAATAGCGCGATGGCGACCACGATGCGTTGCCGCATGCCCCCCGAGCATTCAAACGGGTACTGGTCGATCCGTTTTTCCGGCGACGGTATGTGAACTTTTCTTAACTTGTCCAGCGCGATGTCGGCGGCTTCGGCTTTGCTCACGTTTTCATGGGCCAGCACAGTTTCGACCATCTGGGTTCTGATCGTCAGCACCGGGTTCAACGTCATCATGGGGTCCTGGAAGATCATGCTGATCCGGTTGCCGCGAATATCGCGCATGTCTTCTTCCGGCAGCCGGTGTATTTCCCGCCCCTCGAAGATAACCTGACCGGCGGAAATATAGCCCGGTTTGCTCAACAGATTGATAATGGCGAATCCGGTCACCGACTTGCCGGCGCCGCTCTCGCCGACAATGCCCAGGCGCTCGCCTCTGTCCAGGCTGAAATTGACCCCATTAATAGCGGTCAGATCGCCGAATCGCAGGGCAAATTTTACTTCCAGGTCTTTAACTTCCAGTAGATGGCTCATATATTTGGTATTTAGTTTTTAGTGTTTGGTTTGGTATTTGGTAATAAATCTAATCTATGTTGCTGGCTTAGTTCATCCCAGCTCATAGTTCATAGCTCACAGCTCATAGTAAAAAAGGATTTCAATCATTTGGACTATCAGCTATCAGCTATGAGCTAAGAGCTTCATCCCTTATACAATTTGGGATTCAGCACATCCCGCAACCAGTCCCCCAGCAACAGGATGACCAGGATGACGATAATTAGCAGAATGCCCGGAAAGAACGTGATCCACCACGAGCCGCTGAAGATGTATTCGAAACCCATCTCGATCAGAGACCCCAGCGAGGGTTTGGTCACCGGCATGCCCAGTCCCAAAAATGACAGCGCCGCTTCGCTCATGATCGCTTCGGCCACCTGGATGGTGGAGATCACCAGCACGGGGGTCATGGTGTTGGGCAAGACATGGCGATACATGATCTGCCAGCGGTTGATGCCGATCACCCGGGCGGCTTCGACGTATTCCTTGTTTTTTTCCCCCAGCACCGAAGCCCGCACGGTCCGGGCATACTTGGGCCACTCGGATATCCCGATGATAATGATCAACAGAGGTATTGCCAGCTCCTCGTAGCGGCCGACGCCGTAGGCCAGTTTGAATATGGCCGCGGTAAATATCGCAACGATCAGATAGGGAATGGAAAACTGGATGTCGGCGATCCGCATCAAAAAGGCATCGAGCTTGCCCCCGATGTATCCGGACAGCAAACCGACCACGATTCCCACCACCGCCTGGAACAAAACCGCGCCGATGCCGATCAGAAAAGAAATTCGCAACCCGTAGATCATGGTGCTCAACAGATCCCGCCCCTGGATGTCGGTGCCCAGCAGAAACATTTCATTGCCGTCCGCCATCCACGAAGGTGGTATTTCAGCATCCATGAGGTCAAAGGTGCCTGTATCGTGGGTATTATAGGGTGCGACCACCGGCGCCAGGAGACTGATGGCAGCCAGCACCACCAGCACCACAAAGCTGATGATCGCGATGGGATCGCGTTTAAAACTGTACAGGAGATAGGATTTTTTGAATCGTTCCCAGGTTCTCATTTTGTTCCCGCGATTCGCACCATGGGGTTGACGAATCCGTAAATAATATCAACGATGAGGTTGACCGCCACAAAAATGGCGCCCACCACGATGAGGTAGGCAACCAGCAGGGTGGTGTCAGAGCGCTCCACGGCCTCCAGGAACATAAACCCCATTCCGTGCCAGTTGAACACCCTTTCGGTTAAAATCGTAAAAGCGACCAGGATCCCCAGCTGCACGCCGAAAACAGTAATCACCGGCAGCAGGGTATTTTTAAAGGCATGCAGATACCATACCCGCTGGCGGTGCAGCCCCTTGGCCCAGGCAAATTTGATGTATTCGGTTTCCAGGACCTCCATCATTTCCGCGCGGACCAGACGGATAAACAGCGGCAGCATAATCGATGAGAGGGAGATGCTGGGCAATACCAGGTGCAGCAAGCCGTCCCAGGTGAGAAGACCGGTTTCCCATCCCCAGACCTTGACGGTTTCACCACGACCAAAGGACGGCAGCCAGTTCAGTTCCACCCCGAAAAGATAAATCAGCGCGATGGCCGTCAGAAAGACCGGAATCGCCACGCCGACGGTGCTGGCCGCCATGATGATGCGGGAGATCCATTTCTTGGGATAAATAGCGGAATAGACACCGGCCGGTATCGACACCACAATCAGGATAAGGGCGGTCACCAGCACCAGTTCGATGGTTGCCGGAGCCTTGCGAATGATGACTTCCAGGGCCGGCTTTTTGTAGAAAAATGACAGCCCCAGATCACCTTTCAGGGCGTTTTTGACATAGCGCACATACTGAACATGGACGGGGTCATTCAATCCCAGCTGATCCCGGATGACCTCACGCTCGGCTGGCGTTACGCGCTCGCCCACCAGATCCCGGACCGGATCTCCGATCTGGTTCTGGATAAAAAAGCCCACCATGCCGATGACCAGCATGACGATGATGGCTTGAATGATGCGTCTGACGATGAATGCGAACATAGGTTCAGTGTTGCGCGTTACGGGTTGCGCGTTACGAGGTTTGCGTTACAGATTACGGCATAGGGCATGGTGCATAGCGCACAAGTCGACACTTCGGGCATATCGAAGACTGCTAACACTTTTGCCCTATGCACTATGCTCTTTGCCGTTTAATTAGAAAATTAACATTAAGAGGGGGCAGGGGCGTTACCTGTGATAACGGCACCCTGCCCCACTTGTTTCAATTGCTACTGACAATGGACCAATAACCCGTTGACTACTTCCATTCCAGGTCTCCGAAATACGGGAAATTCATGGTATTGACGATGTGCCTGATGCCCATCTGGTTTCTACCGGCATAGGAATGGTTCTGCCAGTGGAAGGGCACGAAGGCGGCGTCATTGTACAGGACTCTTTCGATGCCCTGCAGAATCGCCGTCCGTTTTTTCAGGTCCGTTTCAGTCTGGGCGGCCATGGTCAACTCATCGATCCTGGAGTTGCAGTAATTGCCGCTGTTGTACTGGCCGTAACCGGTTTCCTTGTTGGGGCACATGGTCAGAAACTCACTGAAATTACCGGAGTCCTCGGTGTCCGAGTGCCAGCCGATCATCTGAATATCCGCCACCTGAGCGTCAAATTCATCCCAGTACTGGGCCTTGGGCATGGTTTTCAGGTTGACCTTAATTTTGATCTTGGCCAGCATGGAAACCACGGCTTCGGCGATCTTTTCATCATTGACGTAGCGGTTGTTGGGGGCGATCATGGTGCACTCAAAACCGCCTTCCAGACCGGCTTCCTTCATCAGGGCCTGGGCCTGCTTCAGGTCGTAGCGCGGTTTCAGTGCCGGCAGGTGGCCCATATATCCCTTAGGGCTCTGCTGCCCGGCGGGAGTTGCCGTGCCTTTCATGATCTTCCTGGCAATGCCCACATTATTGATGGCATGGACAATGGCCTGGCGAACGCGCACGTCTTTGAACTCAGCCCTTCGTTTCTGGTTGAGCTGAACCGTAATGATCCGGCCGCCGGAAACGGTTACCAGTTTGACTTTCTTGGAATCGCGGATGCGCTGAAAATCCTGGGGCGGTACCGGTGAGATAAAATCCACATCGCCGGAAAGCAGCGCGGCGACCCGGGTCGGACCTTCCGTGATGGGTGTCAGGACGATCTTTTCCACGTTGCCGGGGGAGTCTTTTTCCCAGTAATCGCCGAACCTTTCGAAGACATACTTGGCGCCCTGCTCCCATTCGACCACTTTGTAGGGACCGGTGCCGGATGAATTGTGAAGCGCAAATGACGGACCGATCTTGACGACGGCATCCTTGGGCTGCCCGGTGGAATCCGTGCCGGAATAAAATTTGCTGTCCAGCGGGAAGATATAGGTTGCCATATTGATCAGCAGCGCATAGGGCTTTTTGGTCTTGATGTCGATGGTGTGGTCATCGACGACTGTGCAGCCCTCAAAGGGTGTAAATAGACCCTTGAAGTCCGGGCTTTCATAAAAACGATCAAAGGTGAACTTCACGTCTTTGGCCGTAAATGGGTTGCCGCTGTGGAATTTGACGCCCTTGCGCAGATAAAAGCGCATGGTCAGGTCATCGACGCGTTCCCAGCGTTCGGCCAGGCGGGGTTCGAAACTCATGTCCTTGGCATAGCGCACCAGCGGGTCAAAAACCCAGTGCGAGTACTGCAGCATGCCGCCGGACAGCTGGACCTGGGGATCCTGGGATACCGGGCCCGCATCCAGGCCGACTCTCATAGTTTTAGCGCCTGCAATAGTTCCAAATGCAAACACCATCATGATAGTTAGACATAAAACAAGTAGTTTTTTCATACGTCCCTCCTTTCCTCTTTATGGTTAAAAATATCCCCAATTGATATAACACAAGAAATGGGCTTAAACACCCAACCTGCAATTTATAATTAATATACAAACGGGGGTCAAGAAAGATTTTACAGACCTGCCCCGATTCGGCAGTCTGTTCACTTTACTTCCAATATCTGTCCGGCTGGATACTGCAGATCAGATTGTAATCGGGTTGTTATATTGCTGCTGCTTTCAGTGGGTCAACCCGGCAACCGTGTTCAAACACGATCTAGGCTTTTTTGCTCACCTTTGCCTTAACGGCTCCGATAACTGCCTGAACAGCAGATTCAATATTCATCCTGGCGGTATTGATGATCAGGTCATAGTGCATGGGATCGGAAATCTCGGCATTGAAGGTGCGCCGCACAAAGGCTTTTCGTCGTGATTCCCGTTGAATCACGCGGCGTTTGGCTTCTTCCGTGCTTACCCGGTGAGTCAGGGCCACATCGTGGATCCGTTTTTTCAAGGGGGCAATCACCCTCACGGAGAAAATATCTTCGGCCGGAAGAATAAAATTGGCTCCCCGGCCGACGATCACCGCGCGTCCGTGTTTGGCAATTGTGCTTATCACCACCAGAAGATGCCTGTGGTAGGTGTCGGGGTGAATATACTGGTCTTCTATCAGGGAGGAGATGAAATCTTTTATACCGCTCAGACGTTCTTTCTCAAGGGTTTTGACGACGGCGCCGCGAATTTTGGCCGTCTTGGCAATTTTTTCGACAATATCACGGTGAAACCAATCAAATCCGAGCTGTTCGGCAACCTTTTCGGCGATAACACTACCGCCGCTGCCGGGTTCCATGGATATTGTTATCACCGGGATTTGCGACGCAGCCCTGTCCTTTTTTGAGGCAAACTGCCCCTCCCATTTTTTTACCTGATTTTTGACAAATTGATCAATGGAGATATTTTTTTGGGTCATGACTTTATTCCTAACAGATTAAATATAAAAAGCGATGTCTTCAGACGGTCACCTGTCTATAGCATACTGTCGGCCTAAAAAAAACAGCCCGGCGAACTTAGCGGGCTCTGGCAATCATTTTCCATCAACACGTATTAATATATCCGCCGAAGGCGGATGAACGGCCTGATCGGCAGATCAGGCCTTTGAAGACGCATTGGATATAAAAGCATCAATAAATTTTTGGTTATCTTCCTCTGTGATTTTTCCGGGCAACAGGTCAATCGCACGGGCAATGGCAGTATCAATCAGCTCGGTTTTGAGCGCCTCGCGGGCCTCTACGATTCGGTTATCCATTTTATCTTTGGCGCTTTTGAGCATCATTTTGCTTTCCAGCTCTGCTTCTTCTATCATCTTTTGTTTGTTCTTTTCTCCCTGGGCAACGATCCTTTTTTTCAGCTCCGATAATCGTTCCTGGCTGTTTTTAAGCTGTCTTTTGCTCTGCTCGATCTGGCGCAGAATCTCTTCTTTTTCAGCTTCGAGTTCCCCGATTTCATCGGCGATTTCCTGTTTTTTGCCTGCCAGAAATTTTTTGATCGGTGCCCGGGAAAATTTAATCAACAGGAAAGCCAGAATCAGAAAATTAACCCATCGCATGACCAGGTCAAACAGGGGACGCCAATCACCGGAACTATCTGCCGCCAGGGCTTCAAACGCGGCCAGATGAATCAAGATCAAACTGGTTAGAAAGCAACTGCCGACCCACGCTGTTTTTTTCAGAATGATCACGACTGATGCCTCCGATCCAGTATTTTTTCAATGATATTCAGAGCCAGGTCTTGCGACTCTTTTTCCAGACTTTGCCTTTCTTCGGCTATCCGGGCCGCAATTTCCTTCTGGATTTTTTGACTGTTTGCGGTAATCTCCCTTTTTACCGATTCAAAGATCTCTTTGGCCTGCTGGCTGCCGGCAGCTTCTATCTGGTCCTTAATCCCAAAGGCCTCTTGTCTGGCAGCGGTATCCTGCTCCTGGATCTGGCTGGCAAAGGATTCCACTTCTTCTTGGGCCTGAACAATATCCTGCTTGATTCCCTCGATATGAATATCCCGGTCAGACATCACATTTTGCAGGGGGCGAAACATGATCCGATTGATGATAAACAAAAATATCAGAAAGCCGATCACCTGGACAATCAGGGTCTCATTAATGCTGATAAGTGCTATGTTGCTGATGATTTCCATTACTGAAATTCCATCTGGATTCAGCTAATTCATAAATCCTAAGTAGATTATTTGCTACCTGACTGGTTTTAATATAATCAGCTTGAGGCTGGGAGGCTTGAAAGCTTGGAAGCTCAAAGAGTCTGGATTTTTCTGGCCTTCCAGCATCCCAGCTTCCTGGCCTTCCGGCCATCAACTGATATCAGACAACAAACAACAGCAGCAGTGCGATGACCAGGGAATAGATGCCGGTGGACTCCGAAACTGCCTGCCCGACCAGCATGGTCCGGGTCAACAGGCCCGCCTCCTTGGGATTTTTGCCGATGGCCTCACAGGCCTTGGCTGCCACCATGCCTTCGCCCACACCCGGGCCGATGGCACCCAGTCCCATTGATAATCCGGCCCCGATAAACCCTGCCGCCTTTATGATATCCACACCTTCAATTGCCATAATATCCTCCCTTGTGGAATGGCGAATGACGAATGACTAATGACTAATGATGGTATTCGCTTCGCTCAATCTTTTTTATAATTTGTTACCGATGACTTTCTTTTTTGAACGAATTTTACGAGTAACGAACAATTTGATTCGGGCAACTGCCGATACATCAAAATTAAAATCGACAGAATTCATTCATTCGACATTCGTCATTCGACATTCGTCATTTTTAACGTTATATTCTCCCAAACATCTTAAGATAACCAATCATTGCGCTTAAACCACGAATATCAATACCAGACTAATCACCATCGCGTAGATCGCGGTGGATTGCGAGACCGCCTGGCCGACGAGCATAATTCGCATCAAATCGGTTGCGTGCTCGACATTTCTGGCCACCCACCGCACGGCCCCTTCAGCAGCCATCCCGTTGCCGATTCCCGGTCCGATGCCGCCGAAACCCATGCATATACCGGCTCCCAGCAATGCCATGGATGCGCTTAAAGTGGTTGATTCGGGATAGGATTTGAACATCAGAATAAAGCTTACCAGAAGCCCGAAGATTGCCGGTGTCTGGGATACCGCCTGACCGACCAGCATGATGGTCGTCACATTGGCTGCTGCTTTGGGTTGTCTGGCAATGCCTTCACAGCTTGCACCGGCAGCCAGTCCGCCACCGTATCCGGAGCCGATGGCCGCCAGCCCCATGCTCAACCCGGCACCCAGGTAAGCAGCCCAGGTCGGATAAAGGGGCACGTTACCAAAATCGATAAATGTCAGCATCAGGGCCACGACCATTGAAAAAATGGCCGGTGTCTGGCAGACCGCCGATCCAATGAGCATATTGGTTGTCAATTGTGATGTTACCTGCGGTTGACGGGCAATCCCCGTGCAGGCCTGTCCGCCCGGGTACCCTGATCCGATACCTGAACCGATGGCGCCGAAGCCCATACTGAGGCCGGCGCCCAGAAGCGCTGACGCCTTTAAATAGGTCGGTACGGCAACATCCACAAATAGCAGCAGGATGGCGATGACCAGGGCAAAAATCGAGGCCGATTCGGCCACAGCCTGTCCCACCAGCATATTTTTGAAAATATCCCCTGAAATTTTGGGATTGCGTGAAACGGCTGCATTGGCCTGGGCTGCAGTATAGCCTTCCCCCACAGCAGCACCGATGGCACCAAGTCCCATCGCCAGGCCGCCTCCGGTGTAGGCCGCCACTTTCACTACTGTTTCGATTTCTAATGCCATGTATTATTTTACCTGAACTGATATATAGACAACCGTGAGCATGGTAAACACAAAGGCCTGAATCGTGCCGACAAAAAGCCCGAAAAAGGCGTATAGAA
>CAJICI010000464.1_pt1 | contig 12300 bp, 5 predicted proteins | sample 9199571 | NCBI WGS metagenome assembly CAJICI01 (sample SAMEA7708329, study PRJEB35096) | sediment metagenome | biome: marine neritic benthic zone biome [ENVO:01000025]; feature: sediment [ENVO:00002007]; material: shallow marine sediment [ENVO:03000034] sea grass bed [ENVO_01000059] ...
CGCCCGCATTGCCGGCCGCGACTTGACCTGGAGCGGTCGGATCATGCGGGCTGAAGGCATGCTGGATGAGCGTACCCGCATGGTGCCGGTTGTTGTGCGGGTTGAAAAGCCCTATGCCAGCAAACCGCCCCTTGTGGCAGGATTGTTCGTGACCGTTGAAATTCAGGGGCGCACCCTTGAAAACGCTGCCGTCATCCCGCGCGTTGCCTTGAGAGATGACGATACCGTCTGGGTGGTGGACGATGCCGGGCTGCTGAAATTTCGCCGGGTCGACGTCGCCCGATTGGAGGCGGACCAGGCGATATTGCGCTCGGGGCTCGAGGACCAGGAAATGGTTGTTGTATCAGGCCTGAAAGTTGTCACCGATGGTATGAAGGTGCGCGTTAAAGTAGCCAAGAAGGAAAGTTAATCATGAAAACTGCTGTATCCTGGTTTGCCGGAAATCATGTGGCCGCAAACCTGTTGATGATATTTTTACTACTGGCCGGCGCCTTTACGGCCATGACCATGAAGATAGAAGTGTTTCCGGAGACCGAGCTTGATATCATCTCGATTACCACCGAATATGCCGGTGCCTCTCCGGCCGAGGTCGAGGAAGCCATCCTGCGCCGGGTGGAAGAAAAGATTGCCGGCCTGGCAGGTATTGAGCGTATTGACTCCAATGCGCGCGAAGGCTTCGGCACGGTGACCATCGAGGTGATGAAGGATTGGGATGTCAAACGGCTGCTGGACGACGTCAAATCAGAGGTCGACCGCATTACAACCCTGCCTGATGAAGCCGAAAAACCGGAGGTGCGCTCGATCACCCGCCGCAGCCGGGTGATTAATATTGCTGTTTTCGGCAATGCCCGGGAAGCCGTCATCAAGAACCTGGCTGAAACAATTAAAGATGATATCACCAACCTGCCCGGCATTACACTGGCCGATGTCTACGGGGTGCGCCAATCCGAGATTGCCATCGAAATTTCAGAGGAAACCCTGCGCCGCTACGGCCTGACCCTGGGACAGGTCGCCGAGGCCATCCGAAAGGGCAGCCTCGATCTTCCTGCCGGTAGAATCAAAACCAGCGCCGGCGAAATTCTCATCCGCACCAAAGGCCGCAGATATAATGCCAGGGATTACCTGGATGTGGCCGTTCTTACCAATGCCGATGGCAGCAAGGTCACCCTGGGGCAGATTGCCCGGCTGGCCGATGGTTTTGAAGATACCGATTTAACCGCGCGTTTTCAGGGCAAACCCGCCGCCATGATCCAGGTTTACCGGGTGGCGGATCAAAACGCCCTGAAAGTGGCGCAAACCGTCAAGGATTACCTTGAAGACGTCAGAATCGGCCTGCCGGCAGGGGTTGACGTGGCGTTTTATTCGGACCGCTCCGAAATCCTTAAAAGCCGGTTGAATCTGCTGCTCAAGAATCTGGCCATCGGCCTGGTGCTCGTCAGCATCATGCTGGGTCTTTTCATGAATCTGCGCCTGGCCTTCTGGGTAACCATCGGCATACCGATTTCGTTTGCCTTCTGCCTGCTGCTGCTGCCGCGGGTGGATGTGTCCATCAACATGATCTCGCTGTTTGCCTTTATCATGGTGCTGGGCATCGTGGTGGATGATGCCATCATTATCGGCGAGAACATTTACCGCAAGCAGGAGGAGGGGTATGGCTCGCTGAAGGCCGCCGTGGAGGGTGCCCTGGAAGTCGGCCGACCGGTGATTTTTTCGGTTCTAACGACCATCGTGGCGTTCTGGCCGTTGATGATGGCCGCCGGAACCATGGGCAAAATCATGCGCAACATCCCCATTGTGGTCATGCTGGTGCTGGCGGGTTCGCTGGTGGAGTCGCTGTTTATCCTGCCGGCGCATCTGGAGCGCAGCGCCGCAAAATCTGCTGTGAAAGCTGACGGCAAAGTCAAAACAACCCGATTTGGACGCTGGCTGAAGGCTTTTATCCGTGGGCCTTACGCACGGCTGATTAACTTTTGTGTGAAGTGGCGGTATGCGGTGGTGACCCTGGGTCTTGTACTGCTGCTGCTCTGTTTCGGTCTCTGGCAGGCCGGCTGGGTCAAGTTCGTTTTTTTCCCGCGCGTCGAGGGCAACACCATGCGCTGTTATGTCACCATGCCCGTCGGGACGCCGGTTGAACGCACCCGGGAAGTCATTGGCCGCATTGAACAGGCAGCGCTTGAGACAGTTGCTGAGGCGGATCGCGAGCGGCCTGAAGATGCGCCGTCATTGATGGAATATAATTTGCTGCTGATCGGCGCGCACTCCGGCCGGGGGGCAACCCGGGGCAGCGGCGGTCACCTGGCCCAGATCTGGATAAACCTGATCAACAGTGAGGATCGCGAGATCAGTACGAAAGCCCTCACCCGGCGCTGGCGCAAAAAGGTGGGCCGCGTTCCCGATGCGGAGTCGCTTACATTCCGCAGCGAAATCCACGGGGCCGGCAATCCGATTGAAATACACCTGTCCCTGGATGACAGTGATCAGTTGATCGCGGCGGCCGATGAACTCAAAATGGAGTTGCAACGGTATCCTGGTGTTTTTGACATCAGTGACAGCTTTCTGCCGGGCAAAAAAGAGATGCAGTTAAAGCTCAAGCCGGCGGCCCGCACACTGGGGCTGACCCTGGATGACCTTGCGCGGCAGGTCAGGCATGCGTTTTACGGCGCGGAAGCCCTTAGAATGCAGCGTGGCAAGGATGAAATCAAAGTGATGGTTCGCTACCCGGAATCAGAACGCAAATCAATAGGTTTTGTCGAAGACATGCGTATTCGAACCCCCGGAGGCGACGAGATTCCCTTTAATCAGGTTGCCCAGGTCGAAATTGAGCAGGGCTATGCCACCATTGAGCGGGCCCAGCGCCTGCGGGTTATCAAAATTACCGCCGACGTGGAGCCTGCCATCATCAATGCCAATGAGGTGCGCATGGCGTTGCGTGATACCTATCTTCCCCGGTTGAAAACGCTTTACCCCGGATTGCGCTATACCATTGAGGGGGAGGGTAAAGAGCAACAGGAATCCCTCGGAGACGTCATCAAGGGGTTTGCCATGGCGCTTTTCGGCATTTACGCCCTGCTGGCGATTCCCTTCAGATCCTTCACCCAGCCTTTTGTGGTCATGTCGGCCATTCCATTCGGCCTTGTCGGTGCCATGATCGGCCACCTGATCATGGGTTTTAATTTCAGCCTGCTGAGTCTGTTCGGAATGGTCGGTCTGGCTGGAGTGGTCGTAAACGACTCACTGATTCTGGTCTATACGGCCAACCGTATGCGCCGCGAGGGGAAAACAGCCCGCGAGGCCGTTACCGCCGCCGGCAGCCTGCGCTTTAGACCCATCCTGCTGACCTCCCTGACCACCTTTGCCGGCCTTTCCCCCATGCTGCTTGAGCGCAGTGTGCAGGCCCAGTTTCTGATCCCCATGGCGATCAGCCTCGGATTCGGCGTTCTGTTCGGCACCCTGGTGACGCTGCTGCTAATACCCTGCGGCTATTTGATCCTGGATGATGTTCACCGGTTTTTCTCGGGGATGCGTGCGAGGCTGGTTGGCGGAGAAACAAGCTAAATATTGATATGTATTGGGCAATGGTCGATGACGATCTAAGTTGGCAGCGAATTCTTGCAATAAAATCATATTTAAATAACAAATCCCAAATAACAAATATCAAAAAAATCACAATAACCGAAATTCGAAATCCCAAACTTTTGGACATTGGAGTTTGGGATTTATTTGAAATTTGGTGCTTGTGATTTGGAATTTATTGTGGGGATACCCTGCGAAATCATCTTTTATCCGCTGGCCTACTCATCAAGCTGTAATCGTTGGTGAGAGATTACGCCGGTTTAGCGCGTGTTTCTTTGGCCGCGATATGCGGATCGATGCGCCAGGTGACCAGGGGCGATAGTGTGTACAGAAGCATGTAGCCCAGGGCCATCTGGCCAAAATAAGGGGTAAAGACCGTGACGGACAAAAGCAGGGTGAAACGGGCGAACCAGGGGTGGCGGCTCATGTAACGGCCCAGGTGAAGGTAGCGAATGGGATACAGGTTCATTAACAGCGCAGTGCCTGTCATGATACCGCAGCAGAAAAGGCCCCAGAACTGGGCCCATTGCGACCCCTGGTTGACGGCCTGGGCAAAGATGATCAACGGGGCAATCGCCAGCAAGGCTGCTGCAGGTGTCGGCATACCCTTGAAAAATCCCGGGATCGGGTTTTTGTCCAGCGTAAAATAGACCAGCCGCACTATCCCCAGGGCGGCATACCCCAGAGCAATCAAACCGATGGGCAACTGCTGGACAGCCGGGCTGGTAAATTCTGACAGGGCAATATAAAAAATCCAGGCCGGGGCAATGCAGAAACTGACCGCGTCGGAAATATCGTCCAGCACCCCACCCAGGCTGATATGGTGAGGTTTCGGTTCTTCTGTCGACAGCGGTTCGGTCAATCCCAATTTGCGGGCCAGAGCCCCGTCAAGTTTGTCGAACACCGCCGCGCCGATCAGAAACAGATAGGCTTCCCGGAATCGGCCTTGATAGGCAAAAAATACGGCCAGCAATCCCATCATCGCATTCATAACCGTCAGGGCATTTGGAAAGAAAGCCAGTATGCGCCGCCGCAGTTTTTCATTTCCCAGGCAGAGGTCATCCAGGCATAAGGTGCCGTACTTGCGGCAGTACATGGCAATGGAGCCCAGGTTAATTACCAGGAAGATAATCTCAATTAAAAACAGGCCCCGAAGCGGCAGATTACCCAGCCAGGAAATCGAGGAATAAATGCGTGTGGCCGGACCCTCGGGAACATAGAAGGCGTAGGCATACAACAGCGCACCCACCGGCGCGGCCACAATGGTTCTGAGGCGCGAAAATTCGCTGTACTCGGGGTCCTGTTCATTTTCATTGCGGATGGCAAATCCACGCATAAAATGGGCAAAATTATCACGAACCAGTACCGTTACGCATAACATGAGCACCAGGATGGCGTGCAGCAGCTCAGCCCGGTTCGGGCCCGGTGACCATATGTAAATGCGCCACATGGTTCCGACCGCCACCAGGGGAAAAATGGTCGAATAGACAACCTTGTCCATGATGCGGTCGGCCAGTCGCGCCATGACCGGGTGGGGATGATAGCGGGCGGCAAACCAGCCGTCAACCAGATCAAAGGTCATGGATATAAACAGCAGGACAACCCCGAGAGTATACACGACAGGGCTGCGGGTCCACATAACGGCAATGGCGCACAACATCCCGCCAAACACCAGTGGTGGTCTTCCGTATACGAGCAGGGTTGTCAGACTTTTGGGTATGGTTTGTTTTACGGGCATTATTATTATGCTCAGGTCAGGGCCGACAGACAAATCCAAAAAGGGCGCATAACTCCTTGACGATTCCGGTGGTTATGGACACCCAATAATAATGAAATTACCCGACGGTGTCAAGCAAAGCAGTCTTTGCCTTCCGGGTAACTTTTTGATAGAATTTATTAAATTTGAATGTTTTTCAATGCTCAACTGCGGGTTTAATGTCCAGATCGATATATCAAAAAGTCGGAATCGCCTCCCTGATCATGATGGCTTCGGTGTTTTTAAGCCGCGTCATCGGTCTTCTTAGAGAAATGGTCATTGCCTATATCGGCGGTGCCGGAGCAGCCGTCGATGCCTACCAGGTCGCTTTTATCATCCCTGAAATTCTGAATCACATCGTTGCCAGCGGTTTCATGTCGGTCACCTTTATCCCGATTTTTTCCCGCTATCTGGCATTGGAGCAGGATGAAGAAGGCTGGAAGGTATTTTCAATAATTTTGAATTGTTTTGGATGTTTTCTGGTAATTTTGATCCTGATCTCCATGATTTTCGCGTCTGAATTGATCGGACTGATTGCCCCGGGACTGGAAAACGAAAAGACAATTGCTGCTGCGATAAGGATGACACGCATTATCCTGCCGGCACAATTTTTCTTTTTTGTAGGCGGTATGTTAATGGCGGTACAGTTTTCCAGGGAACGCTTTTTCATCCCGGCTCTGGCACCCCTGCTTTACAATGCGGGAATTATAGCCGGGGGGCTGGTGCTGGGACCCTGGTTGGGCATGGAAGGATTTGCGTGGGGAGTTTTGATCGGCGCTCTGGCGGGAAATTTCCTCGTCCAGTATTTTGGTGCCCGGGATGCCGGGCTTATATACCAGCCGTTATTCGACCTGAAGCATCCGGACCTTAAAAAATATGTATATCTGACCCTGCCACTGATGGTCGGCCTGACCATGACCTTTTCCACCGAATTCTTTTTCCGCCTGTTTGGCTCATATCTTTCCGAGGGCAGTATTGCCGTTCTTAATTTCGGGTTGAGAATCATGCTGATTCTGGTGGGCCTTTTCGGCCAGGCGGTCGGTACGGCATCATTTCCGTTTATGACCCAACTGGCAGTCGACAATAAAATCGATGAAATGAATCAATTGTTGAATCGCACCCTGCGCTATCTGGCACTGGTGATACCGTTCTCGGTTTTGGTTATGGTTTTACGGTCCGAAGTCGTTCTCCTGCTGTTTCAACGCGGTCAATTTGAACCCTGGGCGACAGCGATGACGGCAGATGTGCTGATCTATTTAATGATCGGTGCCTTTGCGTTTGCAGCTTATACCGTTGTGGTCCGCGGTTATTTTGCCACCCAGAATACCATTTTCCCAGCCATATATGGGTCGGCTGCGGTTTTATTGAGCATTCCGCTCTATCTGGCGGGGATGAACTGGCTGGGCGCCAGAGGAATCGCCCTGGCGGTTTCACTGTCCGGTATTTTTCAGGTGGGCCTTCTGTACGCCCTCTGGAATCGCCGAAGTCACAACCCGAAGAGTCGAGGCGTATACAGCTTTTATCTGAAAATGATGCTATTGGCGGCGGTGATGGGAATCATCCTGGAATGGTTTAAAACGGCAGCACTTTCCGGAATAGATTCAACAACATTTCTCGGAAGTTTTCTCATCTGCATTCTGACCGGCACCGTTTTCACCTGCCTCTTATTGGGTGCAGGCTACGGTCTGAAAATCAACGAAATCACCTCCCTGGTAGAACGAATTTCTTCCAAAATTTTTAAATTTCGCAATTACTAATTATTAAAAGTGTTTTAGAAGTGTCTCTTAGGTTCAAGGGCCCCGCTAGAAACCAGCGGGATTTCACATTTCTTAATCTAAATCAAGGTGTTCAACAAGGCTCTGAAATTTCAAGTAGCAACTAATGAAAAGTGCTTTAAAAGCCGCTCATAGGTTTAAGGGCGAGGCGCCGATTCGATTTTAAAGCGGAGCGTACACATCGCGGCTGGAAGCCGCTCCCACTATTTTATCAAGCCATTATGGGGCAAATTCACTTACTCTAGTTATTACATGTGGGAGCGGCATCTTGCCGCGATTTCCTTTTGTATTGAATCGCAACGCGGCCATTGGGCCTAAGAGGCACTTCTAAAACACTTTTACCAGCGTATGAGTGCGCTGCCCCATGTCAGCCCCCCCCCAAACACCGGCATGCAGACCAGCTGACCTTCCTGAATGCTGCCGTCGCGCACGGCTTCATCCAACGATATGGCGCAGGAGGCCGAGGATATATTGCCGTATTTTTGAAGGGTTAGATAAAACTTTTCAAATGGTATTTTCAGTGACCTGGCGATGTGCTGAAACATGCGGATGTTGGCCTGATGGGGTATGAACCAGTCGATGTTTTCGAGATCGACCCGATTGTGGTCGACGGCCTCTCTGATGCCGGCTGTAAAGCCCCGGACGGCGACCCGGAAACTGAGATTGGCCTCTATCATGTTCAAAAAGTGCAGTCCCTGATCCACGCTTTGATGGGATATTGGCGTGGTCTTTGAACCTCCGCCGGGTAGCAGGAGATCCTGGCCATTGGCCCCGTCGGTATGCAGATGGGTTGACAGCAGTTCATGGCCTGTGCTGCCCAGAGTAAGCAGGGCCGCACCGGCGCCGTCCCCCCAGAGAATACAGGTGGTACGATCATTCCAGTTCAGGGTGCGGGACATGACTTCGGCGGCCACCACCAGAACGGTTTTGCAGGTTTTGTTTTGCAGGTATTGTTCGGCAACATTCAAAGCGAAAATAAACCCTGAACAGGCGGCCGTAACATCAAAGGTTATTGCCCGGGGTGCATCGAGTTTGGCCTGAAGCCAGTTGGCTGCAGAAGGGCAGCAGGTGTCCGGTGTGATGGTGGCCACGATGATCAGATCGATCTGCCGGGCAGCCATCCCGGCCATCTCCAGGGCTTTAAGAGCCGCCCGGCAACCCAGATCAGAGGTCGTCATATCTTTATCGGCAATTCTTCTTTCGCTAACCCCGGTGCGTTTTACAATCCAGTCATGGGTTGTATCCAGACCCTCTTTTTCCAGATCGTAATTGGTCAAGACCGTCGGCGGCAAATACGAACCGGTCCCCAGGATTCTGGTGGATTCCATACTCCAGCTTCTCCGTTATTTCCCCCCAAAAAAAAGCGGCAGGTTTCTGCCGCTGATTACACCAACTGGATTGGAATTGTCAACCGATTGGGGATGGCTGACACAGATGGCCCTCTTGCATCGCCACCCGGCCGCAACCGCCGCAGACGAATTTCATTTGGGCCAGCTTATCTTTGCACATATGTTTTGTATCCACCTCCGGTTCACCGCAAAAACTGCATTTGCTGCTATCGCCGCATGGGCTGCACAGATGGCCGGGCTCATTGGCGACTGCACCGCAGGATTTACATGTATAGGCCATGATGGACCTCCTTCACTTCAGATTTGCACTCAATTGATCGATTTTCGACGTTAGCTGAATATGAGTATCGGGGAGGCAAAAGTCAAGACTGGCGCGAACCTTAAGTTGCTCTCTTTGAAGAACTTAAGTAGGTACAAATATTAGTCTGCTACACTATCCAAAAATCCCAAATTCCAAGCACCAAATTACAAATAAATATCAAAATTCAATATCCAATGACCAAAACATAGGAAGCAACCTTCCGGCTTTGCCATTTTTAGCAATTCCTGAAAATTTTCCATTTGGCAGTCACCCTGGATATAGCTGTTTTGAATTTGGTGCTTTGGTCATTGGGATTTATTTGTGATTTGGATTTTGGTGCTTGGTGCTTTCAAAGAGTACACAGGATCCTATTATTTCGTATATATCCAGCTGATTGTGTTAGCGATCGGTTTTGGGGACCTCTTGTGAGCGGGGTTCTTTTGGTTTGCTTTCTGTGTCTTTATCGGATTCTTTCTGTTTTTTTTCTTCACTGGAAAAAATTGGTTCAATAATCGTAATCGGGAGTTTCAGGGTTCTTTCCAGAATCCCCAACACCTCTGAGCCCACTGCCGTCGGCGGCAGTGGAATTACATTGGGATCCTTTAAATCTCCCTTGGCTTTGAAAGGGATGGATATCAGTTTGCCGCCGAGAACATGACCGACCAGTGGTATTAAATCCACAATGCGATCCACGGTTCTGAACGGGGCGACCAATACGGTGAGATTCATTTTTTTCTCGACAAAATCAATTTTACCCTCACAGGCAATGCCCATCGATACGCCATCAATTGAACATTCCTGCAATTTAATTTTGCCGCCTTTAATCTTTGCGTTGGATGTCATCGTGCGGTAGGCAAAACCTTCACCGGTCAGATCCGGCACTTCACCCCGGTAAATTTCAGTCACATTTAATATGGACAGGATTTTAGACAGAAGCCCCAATCGATAGATGCGTCCGTCTTTGGCCTTAAAGGATACATTGCCCGAAAGGGATTGCAGGAAGTCCTGTGGTTTGCTTTTCGACAGGAGTTCACCGCTGAGACTGAAGGTGCCCGTGGCCGTCTTTTTCTCGCCCGTGAGGCAGGCCGCACTGGCTGCCAGGTCCTGATCACCGGCCGAGGGCACCAGATAAACCTCCAGGGTCTGCTCATAGACATTCAACAGACCGCGAATGTTTATACCGCACAGCAACGCCTGTTGAATGGCAATTACAACCTTTTCCGGTTTGAATGTGACTTCGGCCTCAAGAGGCTCGAAGGCCAGGGTGTCATAAACGAACTTTTCGGTCTGAACTTTAAGTGTGCCAAGCACCCGTCCCTTGTCCGGGGACTGATCCGACCCGGTGCCTTTTTTCGCGATATAGTCCAACAGGGTATCCAGCCGGTTCCAGTCAATGGCATCAGCTGATATCGTTGAATCCAGGCGGACATCATTTTCAATCAGTCCTATGTCACCGCCAAATGTCAACCGGCTGTCTCCCCAGGTCAGCTTTGTTGGCTCAAACTTGATCCTTTTGGAAGGCACATCCATTAAATCAGTTGTCAGTTCAAAGCGACCATTTTCGATGGTTACCGGATCAGTCAGGGCCTTTGATTCGATGACAAGGCTCTGCATATCGCCGTAAACTTGATAGTGCCAGTTATCGGGTTGGTGAATGGGTCCGCTTAAAACTAGTTCATAAAGGGTCAGGTTGCCGGATTTTGCTTTAAAATCTTCCAGAGCCGGTCTGAAATCCTCCAGCGTTGCCAGCCACGGGTAGATCTCCTGCGCTGCCAGGTTGATCGATTTGGTCTGCAGGTCAAAGGCACCTTGTTTATTCAGCTCAATATGGGCCGACATCTGGGAGATGGTTGATTTTCCCAGGGAAGCCTCCATTTCCGCAAGGGTTATCGTTTCCTGGCTGCCGGTAAATCGGCCACCGGTTATATGCAACTGCCGCGGAAGCCGTTTTGAATCGACCCGCAGAGTGTTTATTGTGCCGCTGCCCTTCCACTTCCATGCCTGCGGGTTAAAAAAAGGGCCATTGACAGATAATTCCTCCACAGCAACATTACCATCCACTGATTGCAGAAACTTAGCATTTTTTTGAAAATCTTCCAGAGACATCAGCCATGAATGGATTTCGTTCAGGTTCAAATTTGCCCCTGCGGTCTTAACGACCAGAGATGGTGTCCCGGACCATCTAATCGTGGAGGAAAGCTGGTTGATGGTCGTCTTCCCAATACGGGCCTTAAATTTATCAACAGCGATGCGCTGACCTTTATAGGTAAAGCGGCCGCCTGCCAGATGAATCGGATAGGGTATTCGATCATATCGGGCGCTCATTTCTGCGCGGGATACTTTGACCTCAGCCCTTAAGTCGTCCAGGGTATCGCCCAGAATCAAAACGCCGCTGGCCGTGCCGTTGACATCCCTTATTTTGGCCAGTTCACTGCTAAAATCCGCGTCGTCAACGATGCGGTTTAAAACCGGTGGAAGCTGGGCAAGGTCGGCCTTGACGTTGATCTGAAGTTTTAGCGGTTCGATGGCTTCATTCAGTCCAAGTTGCAGTCTACCGTTCTGGCCGCGGGTTTTCCCCAGTCGGGCTTTGAGATTATCACCATTTAAAACACCGTCAGCAATCAGCACATCGCCATAGACATCCACGAGGTCAAGCTCGGCTCCCGGGATGAATATGTTGCCCCGGTTCATTTGCCCCTTGATCACGATGTTTTCCATCGTCCCCAGTTCGGCCATCGAACGGCCCCGGGTCTGGACGCTTATCCGGGGCACATGCCCCCCCCGGATGATATCAAAGACATTCTTTATGATTTCGGACTCGCCGGCCAGGGCCAGGGTCATTCGTCTGACCGCATCGACATCAATCTGGGTGCCACCGATGGACAGCCGAATGTCATTCAGATTCTCATCATAGGAAAAAATGGCCTCTGCAACCAGGTGCGGGTCCTTTAACCCCAGTTCGGTGAGCTCGACCTTGATCACGCCGTCTTCAAGGTTCAGGGCACCGTTTAAGCGGCCACCTCTAAAGGCCAGTTTATTTTTATTCCGACCCAACTGGAGAAAGGGAATCGCACCGTCGAAAGTTGCCTTCAGGTTGCCAACACCCAGCAGTTCAAAGTCAATATTCAAGCTGGCTCTGGCATCGGTGATCTGCTGAGGGGAATCCGGCAGCAGATAGGCCAGCAGGGTCTGGGGGCGAAAACGGGAAAGCCCGATGTTTCCGCGGCCTTGAAAATCAGTTGGATTTAAATACCCTTTGATATCGATTTGATCCCACAGATTCGATTTGCACTCGATGGAATAATCAAGTCTTTGCGGGCTGGAATGATACTCGGCCTGCACTTCGCGGAGCTTGAACTGACGGCCGAAGGGATCAACCAGATCTATTTTGCCGTATTTTACATTAATTTTTATGTCCGGCAGCTTAAATTCGGGCAGACGCGTTATGGCCCTGGCGATCTCTTTAACAATCGTATCAACCGAGACAATATCCTTCGGAACGGGCGCCGTTTTACTGATCTGGGGCAGTTTCATAAAGTAATCGGC
>CAJICI010000681.1_pt1 | contig 12219 bp, 6 predicted proteins | sample 9199571 | NCBI WGS metagenome assembly CAJICI01 (sample SAMEA7708329, study PRJEB35096) | sediment metagenome | biome: marine neritic benthic zone biome [ENVO:01000025]; feature: sediment [ENVO:00002007]; material: shallow marine sediment [ENVO:03000034] sea grass bed [ENVO_01000059] ...
TGGGATGGCTGGCTAGGGGCCCTGTTCTTTCTGGGAAAAATAACCAGCTTGCGCATGTAGCCTTCGCCCCTGCTTTTGGTTTGAACCCCGGGGTCATCTTTTAAGGCCAGATGAACGATTCGGCGATCATACCCGTTCATCTGCCCCAGGGAAATGGGCTTGTGGATTTTTTTGGATTTATCAGCCAGCCGCATGGCAAGTTTTTCCAGATTCAGTCTTCGGGTTGCCAGATAGCCTTCAACATCCACCTGGATTCTGATCCTGTCATGACGGTTGTTGCGCTTGTTGACGATTTTGTCTACCAGAGACTGGATGGCTTCAAGCGTCTGGCCCTTCTTTCCGATAAGCGCCCCGGCATTGCCGCCGGCGACATTCAACAGGATACGGTCGCTGGTTTCTTCAGCCGATATGGTTGCATCGGAGGTAATCGAATCGATGATACGCTGCAATACATCCCGTGCGAGGTCTACAGGATCTTCCCCGGACCCGGCTAATTGCGGCAGGGATTCGGCGGCATTGTCGTCATCTGCCCCGGGGGTTGCCGCCGGAGTCTGGTCAATTATCGCTGTGTCAGCGGGATTCTCCAATTCTTGATCAGGTCTGGATTCCCGGTTTGTTTCGGGCAGGTTAACCCTTATCCGGGCTTTTCTCACACCGGCCAGGCCAAAGATCCCGCTCGATCCGCGTGACAGGATCTCATAATCGAGATCATCCGCGTCGATGTTTAGTTCGTCGCACGCAATTTCAACGGCCCTGTCGACATTTTTTCCTTCATATTCTTGCGAAGACATCTATTGTAACCTCCGTTACCGCAGCGGAATTGGGTTCAAATCTGATAATAGCGGTATTAGGAATATTTTTTCTGGATGTAATATTGTTGTGCAATTGAAAGAATGTTGTTTACCAGCCAATACAGCACCAGACCGGACGAAAAATTGATAAAAATGAACGTAAAAATCACCGGCATGAACATCATCATCTTGGCCTGGGTAGGATCGCCCATTGGTGGAGACATTTTTTGCTGCAGTATCATGGAAGCCCCCATGATAAGGGTCAGCACCGGTACACCATAGGGGGGCTCCATTAAAGGAACATTGTCAAAGGCAAATCGACCCAGGCGGTCGGGTGCCGACAGGTCATCGATCCACAGGAAGAACGGGGCATGCCGCAGCTCGATGGCCTGGTACAGCATGCGGTAAAGCGCGAAGAAAACCGGCAGCTGGACCAGCATGGGCAGACAGCCGCCCAGGGGATTGATTTTATACGTCCGGTAGAGGCCCATGACCTCTTCGTTCATTTTTTTCTTGTCGTCTTTATATTTTTCTCGGATCTCCTTCATCAGCGGCTGGATCTTTTTCATTTCGCTCATGGATTTATAGCTCTTGGATCCCAGCGGCCATAGAACAATCTTGATTAAGAGGGTCAGGAAAATGATGGCGACGCCATAATTGGGTATGACGCTGTACAGCCTGTTCATCAGCCAGACACAGGGTTTGGCTATAACATCAAAAAAGCCGAAGTTGAGAGATTCGGCCAGATCATGCCCGACAGCTGCCAGGATTTCGGAGCTGCGCGGCCCAAAAAACAGCGAATACTGATAATCGTGCTGGGTGCCGGGCCGAATATCACTGACCGGATTCAGGTACTGGGCTTCCACCAGGTTATCCTCTTTGACAAACAGCCGCATACTGGCTTCCTCAACCTGAGTGGGAATGACGCCTTTCATAAAATATCGATCCTGTACAGCGACCCACTTTATTCTGCCCGGAAAGATATTCTGATCGGCGATATCATCGACGTCGACTTCATTGAGATCATCATTGATCAGGGCGCTGGGTCCCTCGAAACCATAAGCGCGCCCTTCGGTATCGACCTGACCGATCATCGAAACATACAGCTTGTCCTGGATAGGGCGATCAGATCCGTTTTTTACGGTAACATCGAGCCCGATCACATATGAATCCGGTGCAAAGCTGTAGGTTTTTTCAACCACCACACCCTGGCTGGATTTCCAGGAAAACGTGATCTTCTCTGATCCGGCCTTAACGTCGATGCTGTCAGCACTAAGGTTGGCCGTAAAAACCGCGTTGTCAAGTCCGACAAGGCTCTTGCCGTCATAGCCAATTATAACCGTTTCAAGGGCACCTTGCCTTGGGATGATTTCTTTCAGCGGGGAATCCTTGGCTACCTGTTCGCGATAATTTTTTAAAACAAAGCTGGTAAATCCGGCACTTTTTTCAGAGATTTTAGCTGTGTAAAGTTCGTTTTCCACCGTAATGAGACGGGCAGGGGCGACGGGTTGGGCAGCCCCAGGCTCAGTAACACCGGCGGTTTCGGCCGAGCTGTCAGTCTGCCCGGCGGTATATGGTTTTGCCGGTTGGGCCTGTTCGGTCTTGGCCGGGGTGTCCGTGGTCTTCTGGGCGGTTTTTTGGCCCGCGTCCTGGTCAACAAAAAAGAAATGATAGACCAGGAAAACCAGGGCCGACAGGACAATAGCAATTAACAAACGCGCTTGTTCCATTATGTTCTCCTAAAACTGACAAATGCTTATTTAACGATGGGGCTTCAGCCCCAATGGGGGGTTGGACAGCCGGCAAAACGGCGACTGCCCAACCTCAAATTATATTTATGCTCAATCCCACCATTGCGGAATGCTTTGTTCAGGACCATACAGCTTCGTCCGGTGTCTCGTACGATTTTGTTCGATTCTACGGGGCATGTTCTCTGTGGACTGACCTAAAGGAGGGCAGATAAGATCCGGTAAATAGGACTCAGCTTAAGAGATCCATTCCTTGAATATTGCAACCGTCGGTTATCTTCCATTGTGATGTCCTCACATCATCACAGAATCAGGGAACCGGATCAACACCTCCGGGATGAAACGGATGGCATCGCAGGATACGTTTAACTGCCAGCACCAGACCGCGTAACGGTCCATGCCGTGTGATCGCTTGATGGGCATACTCTGAACAGCTGGGATAAAAACGGCAAGACGGTCCCAGCAGCGGCGAAAGTGTGTATTGATACACCCGGATCAAAGCAGTGATAAGGATCTGGATAAATTTACGGATGATCATCATGTCTCGATATGCGGTCAAATATATTCTCTAGTGATCGGAATACCTTTTCCGAGGTAATGCCCGCGCTCTGCCTTTTAGCGATGATATTGATATCCCACTTGCCAGATAAACAATGCCGGTTTAATCGAAAATATTCGCGTACGAGTCGTTTGATACGATTTCGTTCGACAGCCTGTCCGACTTTTTTGGTTACGGTCACACCCAATCGTGAATGGTTGTGCTGTGCGGGCAAAAAATAGGCTATAAAATCGTTATTTTGTACCCTTCGGCCGAGTTTTGACAGGGCGATAAACTCGCTTCGCTTCAGAATCCTGTCGGCTTTCGTGAATGAAAAACGCAACGGACAAGCTTCCATTTTTTAGATAACCAGAAGCGATCTCAAAATCGGATTTTTGGTTTTAATCCGCCCAAGACAGACAAGTCCGCCAACAGCGGCAGACCAAAAGTCCTTTTTGAGATAGCTTGTGCTAACCCGCCAGACGAGCCCTTCCTTTGGCTCTTCTGCGGTTAATGATACGTCGGCCCGCCTTGGTCGACATTCGTTTGCGAAAGCCGTGGTTTCGGGCCCGTTTGATTCTACTGGGCTGAAATGTTCGTTTCATTTTATTTTTCCTTTATCTATTTACCGTTGGCACCTGGATCCTGCCGATAGATTATTGTATAACTATTTGTTTTTACAATAAATAATTATGCCCGAGCCTGGATACCGGGCAACCGGAATCTGAGATTAAACCGTTATCACCATCAGGTATCACGTGTCGAGCATCAGGTATTAAAACAACCGGTACCGTAAACCGAGAAAATAAAGCACAGACTGATTGCCCTGTCAAGAGCAAATATCCGAAGGGAGGGCTGTCGCCCTCCCATTACTTGTTTTTTCGTTACGAGGCTTATGCGTGAGTTTGTAGCCGCCGGAGGTGAAATGATAATTGGTGCAGCGCATCAATCGAAAAGCACCCCAACCCCTAAAATAACTAACTCGCTATGGGGATAAAAAACTAGAAGTCATCTCAAAAATGTCTTTTGGCTCACTCCTCCAGAGGCGGGTAAACCTCAGGCGGATAAAAACCAAATTCCTATTTGTGAGATGGCTTCTAAGTACTTGAGACTCCTGGCGGGTCGCTGGGCACAAATTAGGAGCGGTCAATCCCCGGTGACCTCGAAAATGTCAAATTGTTCCATGTGAAACTCTGGATTGGGATAAATGACGATCTGTTTGCCGATGGACCGCTCAAGGTGAGTGATGAGAGGACTTTGTTCCCCAAGCAGAAGTTCGGCAATCTGCTGGTTGACCCTGAGGGTCAGCCGCGTGCCATCCATGTCATGAACATCGCGCAATATCTCGCGATAGATATTATAGCAGATGGACTGCTTGGATAATAAATAGCCCTCCCCTTCGCAATAATCACAGGGTTCCAATAATATGCGGGTCAGCGGGTCACGGGTGCGCTTGCGAGTCATCTGGATCAATCCCATCTCTGACATGGGCAATACATGGGTTTTGCTTTTGTCCTTTTTCAGGGCCTCCTTCAGGGCGCTGAAGATTTTTTCCTGGTTGCTCTTTTTCTCCATATCGATGAAATCGATAATGATGATGCCGCCCAGGTCCCTGAGCCGGATCTGATAGGCGATTTCCTTGACAGCTTCGAGGTTGGTTTTTAAAATCGTTTCTTCCAGATTATGTTTGCCCACATACCGGCCGGTATTAACATCAATAGCCACCAGGGCCTCGGTATGCTCTATCAGAATATATCCGCCGGATTTCAGCCATACTTTTCTCTTCAGAGCACGGGAAATATCGCCCTCCAGGTTATAGGCATCAAAAACCGGTTCGGATCCCTCATACAATACCACATGATCTTTAAGACTGGGCATATAGGTATCCAGAAAGGACAAAACCGCATCATAGGTTGGTTTGGAATCAATCACCAGCTTTTCGACTTCCTGGATCAGGAGGTCGCGCACGGCCCGCAAGCTGATGGAAAGCTCCTGGTGCAGTAAGGAGGGTGCCGGGGCAGTTTCGAATTTTTTCTGAATGTTTTTCCAGAGGTTGTTTAAAAATCCCATTTCATAGGCCAGCTTTTCTTCCTGCTCGCCTTCGGTAGCGGTTCTGACAATATATCCGAATTCCTCGGTCCGTAAGGTTTCCACCATTGTCTTAAGGCGTTCGCGCTCGGCTTCATCTTCAATCCGGCGCGAAATGCCGATATGATCGGAATTGGGCATCAACACCAGAAAACGACCGGGCAGGGAAATATAGGAGGAAATGCGTGCGCCTTTAGTTCCCATGGGGGATTTGGCCGCCTGAACCAGGATCTCCTGACCTTCGTGGATCAGCTCTTCGATGGTGAAGTCGCGTCTGTGATAAACCGCTGTGCCGGAGGAAGGTTCTATTGTGTCTTCATCCGCCTCTGATTCCATCTCAAATAATCGCTCGTATTCCTTAAAATCATCGTAGAAGACATCATCCACATAAATAAAGGCCGCCTGGTTTAATCCGATATTGACAAAGGCGGCCTGCATGCCGGGCAAAACCCTGAGAACACGGCCTTTGTAGATATTGCCCGCAATGTCGGAGTCATCGCCGCGGTCAATATAAAATTCGGCAATCTCGCCGTCTTCCAAAAGGGCCACGCGTGTTTCGTGTTCGGCGACGTTTATGACGAGCTGTTTATACATGCAGAAAAATTCCCCAATCTCGCATGATGCGAAGTGCAAATGCTGGGCACAAAGTGCAAAGAGCATAGCGCATAGTGCATAGCGTGAAGATCAGGCCAACAGGAAAAGTCCTGCAAAATACCGGTGCACACAACTCTATGCTCTATGCCCCATGCTCCGTGTGCTGTACCCTATGCGCTCTGCCCTATGCGCTTTGCGCTTAGGCCAGCTTGACGATTCTGGCCTTTTTAATTACTTCTTCGGGAAGATCGAAAACGTGACGCAGCACATCGGCGGGCCTTAGCGTTTTGCCCGGTTCCGACCGCAGTGTCATATCCAGATATTTCGAATCGGCAAACTCTATATTTACTACCATATCCTTTAAATCTATCTTTTTCAACTTCCCTTTTCGATTGGTGCGCGTAAAGAGGGCTTCGGAACTGCTGGTAAAAGCGGCTAATTTTTCCTGCTCAAGTTCGTACCCGTGAATTGAGAGCCGATAATCATTGGTTCTGCCTTTGGGGACTTTTGATTTCAACGGTGCCAGATGACAGTCCAGGATGCGCAGGCCAGCGGGCAGATGAGAATTAAGGTCCCGGACCAGGTTCTGCGGTTTGACATAGTCCGCCACCGCAAGGGTAAAGTGTTCCCGGTGGCTCTCAATTCCGATAGGCAATGGATCATCAAAGGAGATTTTAGGTTTGGGATGAAATCCCTGGGAATATTTCAGGGGTATCTTGGCTCGTCTGAGTGCCCGCAAAAAGATATTGACCAGCTCAAGGTGGCCGAAGTATTTGGCCCGCTCCAGTTTTGCGTAAAAGACGCTCAGCTTTTTAAAGGGTGCGTTTTCATCCAGCACCACCCCGGAATGGCGGGTTAATTCCTTTTTAAATTCCTGATAGGTCCTGACATCGATTTGATCGAAATCACAAACACCGCACTGGTTGCAATCCTCGAGGCGGCAATCGCCCGTGAAACCGCCCTGCAGGGCAATTTCCCACTCCTGGCGTAAAAAGGCTTTGTCAATTCGAATGTCGATATGATCCCACGGCAGCGGTTCGCCGACATCCCGTTTTCTGACAGTGTAAAAATTAGGATCGATGCCGGTTTCGGCCATGGCCGCCTCCCAGGCCGGATAGTTGAACTGATCGCTCCAGCCGTCAAACCGGCATCCTTTATTATAGGCGGCCGTCAGCAGCCGACCCAGCCGTCGATCTCCACGGGCCCAGAGGCCTTCAAGCCAGCTGACTTTCGGGTCTTGCCATTTAAATTGAATACCGGGCAGCCGCAATTGATCATGAAGCCGGTTGATTTTGGCTCGTGACTCGGACAGGGAAATTTGACTGGCCCATTGAAAGGGCGTGTGGGCTTTGGGAATGAAAGTGGCGACACTGACATTGATCTTACCCCTGCGGCCGGCGGGACCTTTGATTTTTCGCAATTTTTTGACCAGTGCCACGAGCTCGTTCAGGTCCTCGTCCGTTTCGGTGGGAAGCCCAATCATAAAATACAGCTTGATGACCTGCCAGCCCAGATCAAAGGCATTTTGAACCGTGTTGATGATTTCAGTTTCACCGATGTTTTTATTGATCACATCCCGCAGTCTCTGGCTGCCGGCTTCCGGTGCGATGGTAAAACCGGTTTTACGGACTTTTTTTATCAGCTTCATCAACTCCGGAGTCAGGGTTCCGGCCCTCAGCGACGGCAAGGAAATGGCAACATTATCGGATTCAAAATCGACCATCAGCTGTTCGATCAGCGGGGCGATGCAGCCGTAATCACCGGTGCTCAAAGACAGCAGGGACACATCTTCATAGCCCGTGGCCGCGATTGACCTGGCCGCAAGCGACATCAGCTCTTCCGGCGATCGCTCACGTACCGGCCGATAAATCATCCCGGCCTGACAGAATCGGCAGCCCCGTGTACAGCCCCGGCTTACTTCCAGGCGCAGTCGGTCGTGGACCGGTCGCCCATAGGCGATAACGGGCTCTTCCGGGAAAGGGGCTTGAGCCAGGTCCCCGACGATGGCCCGCTGAACCTGTTTATAATCGGTACGGCGGGGGATTGTGGTTTGAAATCCATTGGCATCATAGTCGGGTTCGAAAAATGAAGGCACATAAACGCCTTCGATCTTTGACCACACTTTTAAAATCCCGGCCCGATCGGAAGCCGTGTCTTTTTTCCAATCCAACCAGGCCCGGGCCATTTGCAGGATCACATTTTCACCATCGCCGATGACAATGGCATCAAAGAAATCCGCCACCGGCTCCGGGTTGCAGGTGCAGGGACCTCCGGCAATGATCAACGGATGGGCATCATTTCTGTCCGCGGCCAGATCGGGTATTCCGGCCAGGTCAAGCATGGTAAGAACATTGGTATAATTCAGCTCATATAAAAGGCTGAAACCGATAATATCAAAATGATTTAGCGGCGCCTGGGATTCCAGAGAAAAAAGGGGCTGCCCGGTTTCTCTGAGTCGGGCTTCCATATCCACTGCCGGGGCGAAAACCCTTTCGGCGGCAATGCCCGCCTGGCTGTTCAGGATCTGGTAGAGAATCTGCAAACCAAAATGGGATGTACCGATTTCATAAAGATCCGGGAAGGCCAGTGCAATGCGCAGCTTCGTGCTGCCGGCATCTTTTTTTATCGAATTGATTTCCGAGCCCAGGTAACGACTCGGTTTTTCAACAAGAGGCAATATATCATCAAGGGTGTGTTGGGTCATATTCTTGTTTTTCTTGTTTTTAACAATAAATTAGCTCAAATATATTGAATAAGAATCCTATTTTATTTAGGTTGATAGGGATTTATATGTGATTATCATTAAACAATTGAATTTGTCGATCCTCAATTACCAATATTTTCAAAACAAATTAGGAGAAGCTGTTTCAAAATTGAAACAGCCTCTAATCCGTATCCGGCAAAGGGCGGTCATGCAAACAAATAGACATCTAAGTGCGAATCAAACCCACCTCCTTCTGATCAGTTTCCTGATCGCAATTTTATCCTGGGGCTATCCCCCGGCGGTTACAGCCCATGAATTCAGCCGGGAAACCGCCGTCGTAAAGGCGGTGCGCGAAGTCAGCCCGGCAGTGGTAAATATAAGTTCCGTCGTTGAAGTGCGCAAGCGAACGAGTCCCTTTTCGGGATTCGGTATGAATCCTTTTTTCGAAGAATTTTTTAGAGACTTTTTCGATCCGCGATTTGAGCGCCGACGGGAATATACCAGCCTGGGATCCGGCGTGATCATCGACGGTAAAAAGGGGCTTATTTTAACCAATGCCCACGTAATCCAGAAAACCGGAACCATCAAGGTGGTCCTGCAGGATGAACGCGAGTTTGAGGCTCGGATGGTGGGTGCCGATCCGGATTCAGACCTGGCGGTGTTGAAAATCGATTCCGACAAACCCCTGCCGGCCATTAAAATGGGCACCAGTGATGATTTGATGATCGGTGAGACCGTCATTGCCATTGGAAACCCTTTCGGATTTTCCCACACCGTCACCACCGGTGTTATCAGTGCCACAAACCGCAGCATCCGGGCCGACGAACGCGTATATCATAACTTCATCCAGATCGATGCCTCCATCAATCCGGGCAACAGCGGTGGACCGCTGTTGAATATCAACGGAGATCTGGTCGGGATCAATACCGCTATTTACGCCAAAGCCCAGGGTATTGGATTCGCCATACCCATCAGCAAGGCCCGCAAAATCATTTCCGACCTGATTCAATACGGCGAGGTCATCCAGGCCTGGATCGGCATAACGGTACAAAACATCGATGAAAAGCTGGCCCGCTATCTGAAAATCACCGCCAAAAAGGGCATCATCGTAACATCGGTGGAGCCGGCCAGCCCGGCCCAGGAGGCCGGGATTCAGAAAGGCGACATTGTTCTGGCCATTGGCAGACAAAAATTAAATTCCATCGGGGAATATCAAACGGCCTCCAAAGGCCTGGCGGCCGGGGATACCGTCGAAGCCAAAATCTGGCGCGACGGCCGCAAAACGACAATCTCCGTCAAAACCCGGGTGTTTCCCATCGCCCGGGCGGAGGATCTGGCCTATCGGTTGCTGGGAATTAAGGTTCAGGACCTCAACAAAAAGATGCGACGGCGATACCGGATCGTCGCCCGCAAAGGCGCTATGATATCCGATATAAAAAAGAATTCAGATCTGGCCGGCATCGGCGCCCGGGCAGGGGATGTAATTCGACAGATCGATGACTACACGATCGACAACAGCGACGACTTTAAAAAAGCCATCATCAAATTCCGCAACAAACGCTCCATGGTGCTGCTGCTGCAGAGGGGCGACCAGGGTTATTATATAACAGTTACCCTGTAGTGCGGCGGGGTTTTAAATCCAGGATAGAAAAAATGAGCAATCAGGGGGCTGAGCGTTCACAGCCCCCTGTTCAGCTGCCATATCGGATCTAAATCTACTCAATCGGCAGTCCAAGGGAGTAATGTTCGAACTCTTCCTGCTCGATGATATAATCCTTAAATTCGGTTTCATTGGCCTTGCGTGTCTCACTGTTTTTCCAGGCCTCCCAGTCTTCGATCGAATGCCAGGTCGATACCACCAAGATCCTGTCCGGATTATCAAGGCTTCGCAAGGTTTCCGAAGAAATATACCCCGGTTGTTGCATGGCGCCGCTGCGGTTATTAATCAACAATCTCGACGCGGCATGTAAATTTCCATCTTTAAACTTGCGTTTGATCAAAATCTTGACAGCCATAATGCCCTCCTTTCGTTTGGTGGTGAACAAAACCAGATAGTCCCCCAATGCAGGCTCAACACCAAAGTTCAGCAAGAACGCGGACACAATCAGCAAATTATTTGTGGCTTAGAATCAGAGTCTGGTGGAATAGACGCGTGTGAGAAATCAAAGTACCCTGCCAACAACGATACAAAGAATTTCCAGCGGGAGTAGAAGCATTGAGGAGTCAAAGTGAATTCTGCTAATGCAGGCCAATATTAGATTACCCTCGGTTCAAAGTCAAATGAAATGTAAGTAAGGTTCCCTCCTTCGCCTGACAGGCTTCCGACTTTGCTAAAGCTTCGACGGGACAAGTCGGAGGGCAGGCAAGGTTCAGGGCAAGCCTGAACGTTGAACCCTGAACACTGAACCCTATTTTCCCCAGATCGTTATCACCACCGCCCCGGCCACCATCATACCGGCACCCAAAAACCGCAGGGCGATATATTTTTCCTTAAAAAACATCCCGCCGTATAGAATTCCGATCAGTACGCTGAAGCGCTTAATGGATATCATATAGCCGGCCTTGACCATTGATATGGCAAACCCGTGGGCCAGGCAGTGGATAAAAAAAAGGGCGCCGGCGATTGTCCCCTTGACCCAGTCATCCCGAAAGGTCCCCGGGCGGACTTTTCCCAGAATCAGCAGCGCCAGCGTTGTCACAAAGGACAGCACCGTAAAAAATGTTATCGTAAAAAAAAGCGGTGATGAGTGTAATATGCCCAGTTTGCCGACCACCGCACCGAAGGCAAATATCAGGGCCACGATCAGCATCAGCCACGAGCCGGTTTCCCTGAACACCGCTTTGATCGGTTCCAGTACGGAGTACCTTCCCGGTTCCAGGTTGAGAACATATCCGCCGAAGCAGGTGAGAATTATCCCGGCAATACCCCATTTATTCGGCATTTCGTCCAGAAACACATAGCCGGTAAAGATCATAAAGGCCGGGGTAAATGCCAGGTAGGGCAATGTCAGAGAGAGCGGTGAAACCCGGATGGCCTTCATGTAAATAAAAAAGGAAATGAAATTGATCGGCAGTGAAAAAAGAAAACTCCAGTAAAACACTTCGTCCAGCGGCGGAACGGGAACAAACGGCAGGGTAACCAGAAACAGGGGCAGACTGAACAAAAACGGAAAAACCAGCATGTCATAGGCGCTCAAATGGGAAAAATGCTTTTTAATCCAGGCATCCTGAGAGGCCACCGCCAGGGCCGTGAGCAACGATAATATCAGCCAGAGCATGACGTTCGCTTATCCTCTTCTACAGAGTTATTGATCTGGTAAACGATAGCTTAAGTGTAACTGCCAATATGCCGGCGTTTGGCGTAATGGAATAATGGCGTACTGGCGCTTCTCCATTGCGGATTTGGGATTTGAGATCTCGGATATAGAAAAATGATGGTTACATTTTTTTCATTGTCTAAATCCGAAATCCAAAATCTGATATCCGAAATCAAATGACTCCAGTACTCCATGATTGATGGACTATTGTAAAGGATGGATTCTGCCTGGCCTTACTATTGTTTATAGCTCAGTTATTTTATACAGAAAAAGTGCAGATTGAATGGGTCTTCCGGGATTTCGTGCACCTGCACGTTTTGAAAGCCGGCCGCTTTCAGCAGATCGACCGCCTTTTCCCGGCCCCACATCATTCCCAGCCCGGGTCCGCCGTCCACCAGGCCCACCGGCATGCAGTGCATCAGGCTCACCGTGTATAGAA
>CAJICI010000514.1_pt1 | contig 12181 bp, 11 predicted proteins | sample 9199571 | NCBI WGS metagenome assembly CAJICI01 (sample SAMEA7708329, study PRJEB35096) | sediment metagenome | biome: marine neritic benthic zone biome [ENVO:01000025]; feature: sediment [ENVO:00002007]; material: shallow marine sediment [ENVO:03000034] sea grass bed [ENVO_01000059] ...
AGCTATATCACCGGCACCGAACTGGGCATCTATTTGCAGGGCAAGGTACCGCTGCATGTCAGGCAGACGCCACAGTTTGGCAAGATAAATGACTACGAGCTCTCCCGGGGTGATTTTGTGTTTCCACCGGCTAAGACCGGAGGGTCAAAACCGGGCCCAACCCCGGATAAAAAATCTGACCCGGAACCTTCGCCGGTCGCATCGATCAATCCGGGTGACCGGGTCCTTGCCGGATGGAAAGACAAGAATTGTCTCTATCTTGGCGAAGTAATTGAGAGCAATGACAATAAATACTTGATTCAATATGATTTTTCAGGCGACGCATGGGTAGCGGCGGATAAGGTATTTCTATACAGCCCCCCGCCGTTGTCGGAGCTCAAACCGGGGACCAGGGTCTTTATCGGATTGGAATCCGGCAGCAAATGGGCCCCGGGAAGGATAAAGGAAAATCGCAACGGCCGGTATCTGGTCAAACTTGATGATAAATATGATTGTCGCAGCCAGAAGCTTCAGCACTGGGCGACGGCTGAGATGCTGATTTTGCGCGAATAGCGCTCATGAAACTGGAGGTTAAAATGAAACTATACATAACTCTCTTAAAATATACGGCTCTGGGATTATTGATAATCAATCTCCTGGTGCTAAGCGGTGCGGTAAATGCTCAAGAAAGCACTGTTTTCAGGGATGATTTTATGGGCAAAGCATTGAGTCCCGAATGGGACATCGGCGCCAGGGATAAGAATCGTATGGCCCTGGTCGACAACGAATACCTGCTGCTGGTCACCTATGGTCCTGGCGCAAGTGCCAAAAATAGGATGATTTATAAAGGAGATCTGCCGGAAAATTATGAAATTATATTGAAAATTGAGACAACACCTGAGCTGCACTTCCAGGGAATCAGCCTGGGAATTCTTCAGGACGACAAGAACTATATGGCAAATTACTTCTTTATCAACAACATCAAAATAGCAAAAGTGTATTTCGGAAAATATCTAAAGGGCGAATGGTCGGAATATAAAAGTAACGATCTTCCCAGAGGAAAAACGTTGTTTCTGAAACTGACGAAAAAAGGAATCGAATATACAGGTTCTTATAGCCCCGATGGGGCATCCTGGTCGAATGTCGGAACCCACGTTTTTTTAAATTTGAAAGGCCGGCCATACTTTGTTGTCTACAACGACAAAAAAGATGTCCCGGAATCCGGGGTCAGAATCGACTATTTCGAAATTAAAAAGATAGAATAGATGTCGGCGGTTTTACCTGGATTTTGGCTTGACTTTTGCCTGTTTGATGCTAAAGGTATTGTCATTGATATTATTCCCCATTCGTGCGGAAACCATAGCTCTCTCATGCGACCTACCCGCGACCTGCTCAACGCTCAAACAATATCATTAACTGCAAAACACCAGGCAGAATCCTGAAGCTTTTAATTGTATTTTAAACCATTATCTTTTTCTTGAATCTCTAATCTAGTAATTTATTCTTTCACCCTAATAAAGAAAGATCTGAATATCGCAGGATAATTTTTTCTTTCAAACTCTGATTCAATTCGATTCGAAACTGGATTGCTTCCCTTAACTCTTTCAAACGGGCTCATACAATCGCAGCGGTCCTGCAGCAATTAAAACTAACTTCAATTATCCTGCAAATCACGAACCACAATTTGGCGTTTTTCACTCTGTTGGCTATGACAGATTCAGTGCGATAGCTGTTTGTTGCTATGGGGCATTGGTCCCTGGTGCCGGGAGTTATCAAACATACTTCCGAAGACGACTTATGGCTATATTCGGTTGCATCAAATTTTAATTAACTACACATCTTCTTTTGATCATGATCGAACAGGTTGACCAGCGTTTAAAGGAGTGGATCGGGAGCGTGCTGACCGGTGATATCGATATATCGCTGCTGCCCCCCACGGAAGCAGGCGATAAAAAGGTGGTGGGCCTGTACCTGAAGGATATCCTTCCTTCCGCTCCGGTCCACCGTACCCGGAGGGCTCCCCTGCAGGTACTGCTGCGCTACCTCGTCACTTCCCGGGCCAAAGACCCGGCGGATGCGCATCAAATGTTGGGACAGCTCCTGTTTGCGGCCATGGAGAACGCTGAATTTGAGGTGGATCTGGAACCGATTCCGGCTGAAGTCTGGACGGCCTTCGGCACCATGCCCATGCCGTCTTTCATGCTGCGCATGCCGCTGCGGCATGAGCGGCCGGAAGAACCCGTAAAACTGGTGCGCGCGCCGGTCGAAGTGCACCAATCCCCCCTGGCAAGTATGGATGGAACGGTCCTGGGACCGGAAGAAACACCGCTGGCCAATGCCCGGGTAGAGCTCACCACCCACAATTTAGTCACCCGGACCGACATGAAAGGACGATTTATCTTCCCAACGGTTCCAATCCAACCGGCCACAAAAAAGATTCGTATTGCCGCCCGCGGCCGTGAGCTTATCAAGGAGGTTGATTACGAAAAATTAAACCAGGAACCATTGATTATTCATTTTGACATACTGGAGGTCTAACATGCCAACTTATCTGACACCCGGAGTTTACACGGAAGTGATTGAGGCAGGTAACAAGCCCATTGAACAGCGGGGTACCAGCACGGCAGCCTTTCTGGGGGTGGCGCCTGCTGCTGGTAAACACCTTAATGAACCTTATCCGGTCGCCAACTGGTCGCAGTTTATCCGGGAATTCGTTGAAGAAGACAGCCCCAGCACCGATCTGGCCAAAGCGGTATTCGGATTTTTTAACAATGGCGGCGGCCGCTGCTATGTGCTCAATGTCGGCAAGGGCAACCCCATTGCCGGTGACGAGCGCAAACGGACCGGGATCACGGCCCTTGAGACGGTGGATGAAGCCAAAATCATTGCCGCCCCGGGCTATGCGGATGTCCTGTCCTATGAGGCCTTGATTTCACATTGCGAAAAAATGGGAGACCGGTTTGCGATTCTCGACCCACCCTGCCAGGCCACCAATCTGGATGCGCTCAAAAAGGTGGCAACCGCCGGGGCAAGTTCAGGTGCCGAAGAAGGGGGCGAGAAAAAAAAGAAAGCGGCTGCGGTGGATGCCCTGCGGCCACGGGAAACCGATTGCGCGGCATTCTACTTTCCGTGCATCACAGCCCGGGATCCACTGGCAAGCGGTGTGATTGCAGTAACCCCGCCATCCGGACACCTTGCCGGTGTTTATGCCCGGACGGATATGACCCGCGGCGTGCACAAAGCCCCTGCCAACGAACCCATCCGGGGCGCCCTTGATCTAACGTTTAAAGTCACCCACGAAGAACAGGGGGAGCTCAACGCAGCCGGCGTAAACTGTATTCGATTTTTTTCGGATGCCGGCATCCGCGTCTGGGGTGCGCGCACACTGGCGGCTTCATCCAGTGAATGGCGATACATCAGTGTTGTTCGATTGTTTAAAATGATCAAACAGTCGATTACAGACGGCACGCGCTGGTGTGTGTTCGAAGGCAATGAACCCCATCTGTGGATGAGTATTACAAGGGATATATCCGCGTTTCTTACCCTGGTGTGGCGCAGCGGCGCCCTCAAGGGCGCGACTCCCGAGCAGGCATTTTTTGTAAAATGTGATGAGGAAACAAATCCGCAGGATGTAATCGATGCCGGAAGGCTGGTAACCGAAATCGGTATCGCACCGGTGAAGCCCGCGGAATTTATTATCTTTCGTATTTTTCAGTGGTTTGGCGGCGGCCCCGAGAGTGGCGAGGAAAGCGGTGAGTCATCCGCCGAAGCATCAGAAGGTTAAGGAGGCAAATCATGCCAGAGACTGATCTTATTTACCGATCGTATAATTTTCTAATTGATATTCAGGGCGTCACCTCAGGGTATTTCACCGAAGTCAGCGGGCTGAGCATTTCAGTTGAGTCGATCCCCTACCGTGAAGGCGGCGCAGCACCGGCGGTGCGAAAGCTGCCGGGCAGGGTCGACTACGGGGATGTCACCCTCAAATGGGGCATGAGTCAATCGACCGAGCTCTGGGAGTGGCTGATGGTTACGGTACAGGGCAACGTCGAACGCAAAGAGATGTCCGTCATCTTGAGGGCGCCTGACGGTCAGCTGGAAAATGCCCGCTGGAACCTGCATAACGCCTGGCCAAGTGCCTGGCGCGGCGCTCAACTCAGGGGTGATGCCCAGGGCGTGGCGATCGAGACCCTGGTCATTGCCCATGAAGGCATCACGCGGGGTCCGGCGCAGGCACAGGCGCAGGCATGATAGCCCCGTTTCGCAGACATCTCAGAAAGTGGTTGCTCGGAGTGGCGGTTGCCGCCCGCAACGGAGTACAGACTATCGTTGCGCGGCTGGAATCCACTGAGGAAAATAAAACCGCGGAGGCCGGATTCGAAACCGCCCCCCGGGGAGCAGAGACAGCGCACCCCGGTGGTCCGCCGGACCATTGGGTGCGCCTGGTAAGGCGCCATGCCCCGGAACTGCTTCAACCTGGACCTCCCCGGGCCGTCAGCCGGATGCCGTCGCCGGCGTCTGAGGTCGACGACGGGATGACGGATTCGTTTCCCGAGAATCATCCGGTCCTGGAGTCCGGCCGGAGTCTGCAGGATGATGGCGATACACCGATCGGCGGAGGTCCAACCCGTTCATATGCCGCACACCGGGTACCGGAGTCGCTTCAAGACCCGGCGATTCGGCGGCAGGCACATGGTCAAGTCGGTCAGGAACCAGGGAGTGATGGATTCAAAATTGCCAGGGCCGGTGCGACCTCCCGGGGGCAGAGCCGGGGTGAGGTCCCAACCGAAAATCCGCGGCAAGCTGTCGGGCTGGAGCAGCTCTCGTCGGCTCCGGAAAAAGAAGGGCGCATGGTATTTCCGCGGACTGCAGGCCACCAGCGGCATGAAGAGCCGGTGCCAGGTGCAAATCCGGAAACCAGGTCCCGGCAAGCCGAGAGCACAGGTGCCACAAACCGTCTCCGATCAACTGACGGTCAAATTAAAAGGGCCCGGAAAGATGAACGGAAACAAGAAGACATCGGTGCTTTGCAAGCGCCTGCCAGTGAGCCACCGGACCGGCAAGGTGAGCCCGGCGACCCCAAGCTGTTCACGCACAACGCGGGTCTTGCAATCGGCACCCGGACAGCGTTTCATGGGAATATAAATCAAAAAGCCGGAGAGGACACCCAACAGGAAGCGGGTGAAACTTCCAGGGGCATGGCCATCCCGCAGGGCGCCTGCGGCAGGATGTTTACACCGCAGTTCCGGGTCAGAACCGATATTGAAGGACCTGTTCACGATGCCCGGATTATCAGCGACCGGCAAATCGCCTGTTCGCAGGCGGAGAGCGATAAAAGACCAGGCCCAACGGAACTGAGCTGGCCGAGTCTGCCGGGGGAAAAGGATTCTGAAGATATCAGGGACGCCCATCTTAACTCCGCCTGGCCGGTTTTGCCTGAAGAGCGCGGGGCGGTGGCCGGCCCGGCTTCTGATCGGTTGAATCAAGACCCGGTAGAAGCCGATGCTCGCACCAGAGAGCGTATACGGCGTCTTGACGAGGAACAGAAAGGCAAAAAATGGAGCGAGTTGCATTTCTAATCGAAGATACCAATGAGAGGATCGGTTGCCTGTTGAACCCGGAAAGTGTTGTGATCCGACGCCGGGCCGGGGTGCGTCCCCGGCAATCCGCCGGCGGCCTGGTCACCGGGGCCGACCTGGCAGACGACCAGCTGCTTTACGCGGGAGGGGGCAATACCGAGCTGACCATGAATCTGCTATTTGACATTTCCCTGGCAGGGTCGTCCATTACAACGGAAGATGTTCGCGACCTGACCGGGCCCTTCTGGCGCCTGGCGGAAAACTCTCAAGCGGGCGGCAGCTACGCAAATCCCCCTATTTGTCTGTTTGTGTGGGGCAAAAGCTGGCAGATGCCGGGCCTGGTGACGGCTGTCGCCGAAAGGCTTGAATATTTTAACCAGGAAGGGCTGCCGCGCCGCTCTATGATGCGCCTGCTGTTTCGGAGGGTTCTGGAGCCGGTGGAACCGCGGCCCTCAGCTGGCGGACCTCGTGGTCCGGCACCGGGTCCGGATCAGCTGCCGGGATTACCGGGTGCGGCAGAGCGGGTGGAATCCCATGAATTATTGGGCGGCGAGCGCCCGGATCAAATAGCATCTTCCAATTATGGTGATCCGGCCATGTCGCGGGCCCTGATGGCCTATAATAATATCGATGATCCACTGCACATACCGGCCGGGACCGTTCTGGATTTACCACCTGTGTCTGAATTGGAAGAATTGCTGTGAGTTCGATTGTCACCATACCAAAGTTGTTGATTGAAGCGGACCAACGGCCCATATCCGTTGAAGACGCCCGGGCATTGGCAGAGGTGCGGGTACACCAGAGCCTGTCAATGCCCACGCTTTGCGAGTTGACGTTTAACGAGCCCCACGGGCCACTGGCTGCTCAGGCCGCATCCCTGCCGGGCGCTTCGCTGCGAGTCCAGGTCGAGGGGTTCCATGATCCTTTGTTTGTGGGAGAAGCTACCGCGGTGAGCTTTGATTACGGGCCTTCCCGCGAACAACTTATCCGGGTCCGCGGCTATGATCGTTTGCACCAGCTTCGCAAACGCCAGCCGGTGGGGGCCCATGTCCAGCTCAACCTGAATGAGCTGGTCGAAACGCTGGCCGCGGATCTCGGCCTGACCGTTGAAGCCGTTGACTCCGGGCCGTTGCGGCAAAATATCATCCAGTATAATCAGTCTGACCTTTCCCTGATGACCGCCGCCGCCGAAAGGTGCGGGCTCTTTTTTACGCTGCGGGATTCTGTTTTACATCTGATCACCCTGGAAGGCGTCGACCCTTCTGTTGCACTGGCCCTGGGTTCATCTTTGATTGAAGCCCGCATTGATGTCAACTCGGATTCGATCTGCAGAACGGTGGAAACCACCGGCTGGGATCCCCAGCGGGGGGAACAGGTCAGCGGGCGGGCGGATCGGGCGCGTGTCGGCCGCCGGGTCGCGGTTCACCTCTCACCCGAACGGGTCGGCGGTACCGGCCAACGCACCATCGTCGATGCGGTGGTGCAGGATGACAACCAGGCCGATGGGATTGCCCAGGCCGAACTGGACCGCCGGGTTGCCCGGGATGTCGTCCTGTGGGGGATCGCAGAGGGCAATACCCGGCTGCGGCCGGGTGCACCGGTCGAGATCAGCGGTGTGGCTGAGCCCCTGGCGGGGCGGTATGTTCTTACCTCCGTCCGGCACGTTATCGACCATCAAAGGGGTTATATTTCAGAGATTGACTCGTCGCCTCCGGAATCGCGGGCACGGACAGGGGGCGCAGCATCAACGCTGGGGCTCGTCAGCCAGGTCGATGATCCGGACGGCATGGGGCGGGTCCGGGTTATGCTGCCGAATTATGGCGGTGTGGAAACCAGCTGGCTGCAGGTTGTGGTGCCCGGTGCCGGCTCCGACAAGGGGCTGATTGCGCTGCCGGATGTGGACGATCAGGTCCTGGTGCTTTTATTGGACGAGAACCCCGACCAGGCCGTTGTCCTGGGCGGCCTTTACGGCGTTGAGGGACCACCGGATGCGGGCGTGGAAGACGGAACCGTAGAGCGCTATACGTTTACGACACCCGGCGCCCAGCGCATGTGCCTGGATGACGGGCAAGAGACCATTCAGATCGAAAACAGCAACGGTGATTTTGTCCATCTGGCACCGGAGGAGGTTCGCCTGGGCGACAGCCAGGGCAGCCTGGTTGAACTGACACCCGGCCGCTGCCGGATTCATTCGGCCGCCGATCTGGAAATCACTGCACCCGGCAAAAAAGTAACCATCAGCGGCCAGGCCATTGATTTTGAGAGGGCATAATGTACGTAATGACCGAAGACGCCCTTGTCGTGTGCACCCACGAACTGGGTATCGTGGGCATCATTGCCACCCAGACGCTGGTGAGCGTTGGCGAGCGTAAGGTGCTGGTGGAAATCGATCCCCAGGGCCGCCCTATTGGCGGCTGTCCCAACGTCGGTCCGGGAATCAAAGCCTGTCTGACGACCCTGGTGGTAAAAGAAGGCTATTCCGACCTGATGCGCATCAATGGCAAACGGGTGTGCCTGGATACCGTGACAGGCTTCACCGATGGTACCCCTCCGGGGGTCGTCAAATACAAGGTAAACAATCCCGGGCAAGACCTGGTAGAGGAAGCCTAATGACAGCACAGTTATATCGCGCCTGGTGTTTTTTGCACCCCCATTTCGACGCGGAAGAAAAAGTGCCCGGCATCCGAATTTCAAGCACCGGTGGCATCGAAATGGTGGCTGAACAGGCTGCGGTGCGTCAGGCCATCCTCCTTTTGCTGACAACCACACCGGGGGAAAGGGTCATGCGGCCGGACTACGGATGTGATTTGCAGCAATTGGTGTTTTCACCCAATGACGCGGCCACCCACGGTCTGGCAATCTATTATGTGCGCAAGGCACTGCAGCGCTGGGAGCCCCGCATTGATATCCTCCGGCTGGACGCAACTTCCAACGAAGGGGATCCCGGCCGAATGGATATTTTTCTGGAATACCGTGTGCGCAAAATTGCTCGTAGTGACAACCTGACCATCTCGGTCTCCCTGGCAGAGGAGGTATCGTAATGCCCCTTCGTTCACCCAATCTTGACGATCGTAGTTTTGAAGATCTGGTCGAAGAAGCTCGCCGGCGGATTACCCAATCCTGTCCCGAATGGACAGATCTGTCCCCGGGTGATCCCGGCATAGTCCTGCTGGAGGCCTTTGCCTACCTCACCGATATTCTCCTTTACCGCTTAAACCGCATACCGGAAAATGCTTATATAACGTTTTTGCGCATGATCGGCGTGCGTCTGTATCCACCAGCAGCGGCGGGGGTTAATCTTCGTTTTCGGCTTGCCCGACCGCAAAATCGCCCGGTTGAAATTCCCAAGGGTACGCGGGTGACAACCGGCCGTGGCACTTCCGGTGACGAGCCGCCGGTATTTGCGACAACCGAGACGGTTACGGTTGAAACCGGGGCAACTGAAACGGAAGTGATGGCGCTCCATTGCGACCTGATTGAAGCTGAGCTGGTGGGCGTTGGTACGGGATTGCCGGGCCTGACGGTCAAAGTCAGCCGGGCCCCTATCATCGCCCCCACGGGTGATCAACTGGACCTGGTGGTCGGGGTAGAGGCAACCACAGAAGAAATCGGCGGTATATCCGAGATTGCCATTGAGCATGGCGGCAACGCTTACCGCATCTGGCGTGAAGTTGAAAACTTCAGCAATCCGGGCGAGGACCGCTATGTCTACGTGGCCGACCGTTTGACCGGTACGATCTCATTTGCGCCGGCAGTGCGGATGAGTGCGAATGAAGATTCGATGCCCGGCGTTCTGGAGGCACTGGCCGAAGTTCCGCCGGCCGATCGGCAGATTCGTGTCTGGTACCGCCGCGGTGGCGGGCCCAACGGAAATGTGATGGCCAATTTGCTCACCACCCTCAAGGATCCGATTCCCGGTTTCGAAGTCACCAACCCCAGACCGGCCACCGGCGGCCGGGCCGCCGAATCGCTTGACAACGCACTGCGGCGCGGGCCCCAGGAGTTGCATTCCCTCCACCGTGCGGTAACGGCCAGGGATTTTGAATTGATTGCCAAACAGAGCTCCGGCGCGGTGGACCGCGCCCACGCCTTTACCAAGGCCATGTTATGGAGCCATGCCAGCCCCGGTACGGTTGAGGTCCTGCTGGTACCCCACATTCCTGATGAGCAGCGCGCCCAGGGCTGGGTGAAAGCCGAGGTTTTACGGGCCCATGAAACCGAGCCGGCCCGCCGGCAGATTCAAAAGGCCCTGGATGATCGCAAGCCGCTGGGGACCACCTGCCTGGTAAAATGGGTGCGCTACAAGCCCGTTCGGGTGCGGGCCACAGTGCTGGTGCACCGCGAAGAAACGCCGGCCGCCGTGAAACAGCGAGTTTTGCAGCGTCTGTGGCGGACCATTACCCCGCTGTCATCCCCACCTGAAGGTAAGGGATGGACATTCGGCAGCCCCCTCACCTCGTGGGATATCTACAAGATCATCGATGAAGAACCCGGCGTCAGCAGTGTTTCGCAGGTGCGTATGCTGGTTGAAGAAGTGCCCGATAAAAATGTCCTGACGCTCTGTGCGGATTCCTTTCAGCCCCACACCTGGTATGCCGGTTCCGACGAGAAGGTGTTTCGCTCAACCAACGATACCGATGGCTGGGAATCTGTCGGCAATTTTGCGGGACAGAAAATTGTGTCGGTTAAATCATTTCCCAGGGAGGCCAGCACCCAGCAGCGCCCCGGGCTCCTGGCGGTCGCTACCCATTTGCCTGAGGGCGAAGGCGGTTCGGCCCTGAACATTTCCCATGATTGCGGCGAAACCTGGCAAATAGGATTGCGAACCACTTTTCTGGTAAACGACCTGGCCTGGATCGAGCGCGAATATGTGCCGGTCCTGCTTCTGGCCACTGAAAAAGGGCTCTACGAACTGGCGATCCATGAAGGGGCTCAACCCTATCAGGTCCTGGTCGATCCCAAACAGACATCACTGGGATTTTATTCTGTTGCCGTCTCCTCTGATGTCTGGGGGGGCACCAGTGTGGCGCTAGCCGCCCAGGGCGATCAGGGAGTTTATCTTTCCGATGAGGCGGGCAAGCCCGAAACCTTCCGGCATATCGGGCTGGAAAACGAGATGGTGCGCCGACTGGTTTTTCACCATTATGCCCCCAATCGCTATCTGTGGGCCTGTGTTGCGGCCATCGGCGACGATCCCGGCAAAGCCTGTTTTCGCTGGAAGCTCACCGGCGCTGAAGAAAATCCGGAAGGCTGGGTGCATTATCAAAAAGACTGGAATGCCGGCGGCTGTCGCGATCTGACCTTTCACGGATCCAAAGCTCTGGCCGCATCGCTGCGCGGAGGCGTATTGTGGCTTGATATAACGGATCCGGAACCGGCCTGGAAGCAACCCAATATCAAATGCAACCTTCCGCTGCGCGGTGCCGAGCGTTTATTTCAGCCGGTCGATGCAGTGGCGACGGATCCGCTGGGAAACTATCTTCTGGCCGCGGGCATTGAGGGCATTCACCGCAGTAAGGATCAGGCCCAGAGCTACGAGCATGTCTCCAGCGATGAATTTTCCGAACAGGTGACGCTGCCTTCAACCTGGCTGTTTTGCTCGGGTGAACATGAACTGACGGTACAAAGCGAAGATGAAGCGAGAAGAGATTGACAATTTGTTGCCGCAGGTTATCCGGCAGACCACGCGGCCCGGCAGTCCGCTGAACGCGCTGCTTGAGGTCATGGAACTGCTGCATGCGCCTGCCGAAGACGTGCTCGAGCAACTGGAAACCTATTTCAATGCTTACAGCACACCGGATAACTTTGTGCCCTATCTGGCATCCTGGGTGGATCTGGACCGGTTTTATCCCTTTTACAGTGATCAACCCCAGGAGCTTCAACACGCTGTGGATCCTATCTCCACCGGCACCGGGCAGTTGCGTGAGTTGATCGCAGCGGCGGCCTATCTTTCACAATGGCGAGGAACGGCCAAAGGGCTGAAACTATTTTTAGAAACCGCCACCGGTATGAACGGTTTTCAGGCGCTTGAAGATATTGCTGACGCCAGTGGTAATCCACGCCCATTTCATATTCATATTGTTGCGCCAGCGGATGCGCAGCCACACATCGCACTCATTGAAAGGATCATTGAGCAGGAAAAACCGGCTTATGTATCCTATGAATTAGAATTTAAGTCAGCAACCCAGGGAGGAACTGAATCATGAGCATTGTCACCATAAAAGAGGTCAAAGGTGTTGTAACGTGCGCCGATGACGGGACCGCCGAGCACGTATTTAATGTAAAAAACGCCACCGAGAAAACACTTAAGGTCGGCATGCAGCTGTCAATGCAAGAATCCACTGACGCTGCCTGGCTGCAAATCGATGGATCCACCGAGCATGAGCTGGCAGTCGAAACCATGACCCAGGTGACTGCCAAAATCCAGGTGCCGTCAGATTGTGCCCCCGGAAAATACAGCTATCGTTTGAGGGTTTATGATCCCGCGAATCCGGGTGAGGATTACACCGATGGCGATCCGGTGTACTTCGAGGTCCCGGAGAAGAAAGTGGTTGTCCCGCAAAAAGAGGAAAACGGTAAGCAACCGTTTAAATGGTGGATTCCGGCAGCGATTGCCGCCGCGG
>CAJICI010000466.1_pt1 | contig 12120 bp, 10 predicted proteins | sample 9199571 | NCBI WGS metagenome assembly CAJICI01 (sample SAMEA7708329, study PRJEB35096) | sediment metagenome | biome: marine neritic benthic zone biome [ENVO:01000025]; feature: sediment [ENVO:00002007]; material: shallow marine sediment [ENVO:03000034] sea grass bed [ENVO_01000059] ...
CTGTGGCAAAAAATCTGCCGTTCAGAATTGCCGCCGTTCCAATCTTAACTTCTTAACCTCTTAACTTCTTATCTTCTCTTCGTTTTAACTATTTAACTAATTCTCTAATCAACTATTTAACTGAAGCGGCGTCAGCCGCTTCACCGCACCAGCGCATCAGCGACCATCGAACTCAAAAACGCCACCTCAACACCCATTTTGTAATGGTCATTCAAATTGCTCAGCTGGGTGTGGCAGTTCTCACAGGCTGTCGCCAGAATGGCGGCACCGGTTTCTTTGACCTGATCGACTTTGACCCGGGATGACTTCATGCGAAAATCCAGGGTTTCCTCCCCCAGGGCGACCAGTCCACCGCCGCCGCCGCAGCACCAGTTGTATTTGGGCTCCGGTGTCAGCTCACGAAAATCATCGGTTAAATGCTGCAGAATATAACGCGGCTCGTCCATCACGCCGGCGTTTCTGGCGATCTGACAGGGATCGTGATAGGTGACGGCACCTTTGAGCGCGGTTTTGTCAAGCTTTATACGGCCTTCACGCAAATATCGTGCATGTACTTCGGTAATGGACACTACGTTAAACGGTTGCTGGCCGATGAGTTGTTTCATGACGCGATAGGCTGTTCCGCATTCGCAGATACATACCTCCTTGACCTTCAGTCGTCTGGCCTCGCTCACAATCCGGTCCAGAATGAGCCGGGTCTTGGTGGGATCGCCGACGAAGGCACCAAAATTAACCGCCTCAAAAAAACTCAGGGTCCAGTCCTCACCGGCAGCGTTGAAAACGGCGGCCGCCGGGATAATGGAATGGGCGCCGGCCAGGGCCACATACAGCAGATCAGCGCCCGCCTTATCCACCGGAATGGCGGTTTCGCCGGCTTCCAGTTGCCATTTGGCAACGACCTCCCCCTCGAGCCGCTTGATGCCCTCCAGAAAACCCTCTTTGAACAGATCCAGCGATTTGCCTTTTTCAACCGAAGTGTCGGCCAGCAATGTCAATATTTCCGGCTCTGACCCGGCGCCGATCAACAGCAGTTTGGCGATGGACATGATCATCTGGGTGTCGATGCCGAAAGGGCAGTAGACCATGCAGCGGCGGCATCCGGTGCAGGAATAAGCCGCATCAAACAGCTCCTCAATCGCCATTTCGGTCAATTCCCTGGCCTCGCCAACCGACGGCCAGAATTTTCCCCGGCCTTTAAAATATTTTTTATATAACCGACGGACTATCTCAGCCCGGTAGGCGGCGATATACCTCACCTGCCCCATTGAGGCATACACATGACAGGCCTCTGTACAAACCCCGCAGCGGGTGCAGGTTTCCAGATAAAACCGCATGGCCTGGTTTAGCTTGCTCTGGAATAGATTTAGCAGTTCTCCACGAGTTTTCTCGTCCATCAAAAGCTTCCTTTGTGTTCCTTGTAATAGCAGAGGTCAGAGGACAGACGACAGATGACAGATTGAACATTCAGAAAATGTGTCACCCTTGCCGACGCTTCATCTGTCCTCTGTCGTCTGTCTTCTGTCATCTACAACCTATATTGCTTGCTTGCCCTTCAAACATGTAGAACGAAAAAAATACTCTCGCAGCCTCTTACTTTCCTAATCTAAGCCTATTCACCGGCAACGACAAAAACGAGTGCATGCTCTGGCTAAACGGGAAAAACAGTAAAAACAGGTTGGCGAAAAAAACGTGCAATACCAGCATGAAAGAATGGCCGGAATCCGTCACCGCATCCGGCAGATAGGGCTTCAGGTATAAAAGACTCATCAGGTATTCCCGATATTCCTCAACCGTCAATTCCTCGTATCCGTACCATCGCCTGGCCCAGTCCATTTCACTGCCGAAAATTACGATCAGAAACAGCAAAATCAGCAGATAGTAGTCCTCTGGAACCGACAGGTCTCTGACCGGAGAGGAAAATCGCCGAAACAAAAAATACAGCAGGGCAATGGCAAGCAGGAGGCCAAGATAGCCCTGCCCCAGAAAGATTTCGTGGGGGATGAATTGCAGGATTTTAATATCTGCAAACAGCTCCAGGTGTCCGATGATGAGCAGAAAAAGACCGGCGTGAAACAGGATTAAAAATAACCACAGCACCGGCTTGTGGCGCCGGACAGTAGGGAACAGAAAAGTGTCGTGAAGCGCCCACAGCCACTTCGGATTTTTCGCCGGGTAAACCTGCAGGGGTGCAGGGTTTTTGGGCTCACGAAATATTTTTATCAATCGAATTGCAGTGCCGAAGATAAATACGGCAAATGAAATATAAACCATCGGCACCAGAATGAAATAGATCACCGTGTCCACAGCAACCTCCCAACATGCGCAGACGAATGGGGCATAGCGCATAGGGTTCCGGATGTGGGCTCTTTGCGCTACGCTCTAAGCGCTATGCCCTAATTATTTTAACGGTTTTCAGATCGGTTAACGGATGTGGGAGCGGCTTCCAGCCGCGATCGCCCTTGGAGGAGATAAACTTTATCGCGGCTGGAAGCCGCTCCCACTATTAATTGCGTCCTTTAGGTTGACCCTATTCGCTTTGCGCTATGCTCTCTGCCCTATGCACTTAGCCCTTGGCCCTTTGCTCTATGCGCTATGCGCTTAGGCCAGACGTTTGATAAAAAATTTGATCAGCTTGTCTTCCTGCTCGGTCTTTACGATTTCATTCCCGCTGGTCTTGGCCCAGGCCGGAAAATCAGACAGTGAGCCCGGATCGGTGGTATGGGCCTCGATGATCTCGCCGACCTCAACTTCCTTGATTCCCTTGCTGACTTTCACCACCGGCATGGGGCATGCCAGGCCTTTTAAATCCAATACTTTTGTTACTTGAACGTCGTCACTCATTATAATCCTCCTAATATAAGGTTCAGGGTTCAGAGGTTCATTCGCCTCCGGCGGTTTCAGAAGTTCAGAACAACCCTGAACGCTGAACCCTGAACCCATGAACGGAATTTTTCTACACAAACAGCTGCACTTTGCTATTGGCGGCTTCCTGTAAAAAGGTTGCCACACCGGCAAAATCCAGGCTTTTATAGTCAATAAATTCATCGCGCTTAAAGCCCATCAGATCCATTGACATCTCGCATACATAAATGCGCACGCCAAGCTCTTCGGCCAGTTCCAGCATCTCTTCTAAGGAAGCCACATTTTTCTTTTTCATCAAAGATTTCATCATGGCCGTACCCATTCCGCCCATGTTCATATTCGACAGTTTCACATCACCGGTGCCGGTGGGCAGCATGGCGCCAAACATTTTGCCCATCACATCCTTGCCCCCGACCTTTTTTTGTTTGTCCCTTAAAACCGGCGTTCCCCAGAAGGTAAAAAACATGACCACATCCATGCCCATGGCGACAGCCCCCGTCGCGATCACAAATGCCGCCAGCACCTTGTCCAGATCACCGCTGAATACCACCATCGACAGTTTGTTATCGACAGTTTTATTGCTCAAGGCCTCCACCTGAGCTTTTAGTTCTTCAAACTGGGTTTCAAAATTCTGCATGTCCATAACGCCCTCCTTTGTATTTTGGAATTTCCCTCTGCCTTTATTGTGTTTTAATGGTTTATACCATGAACTATCATTCGAAAAATTTGAGTGATGGTTACAATTGTTAATCACTCCATCATTTCATTGACGGCCTCCATGGAGGCCTTGAGGATATCCAGATTGGTCAGCATGGTCTGCCGTTGGTCGGGCGCCATCTGGGAAAGCACCTGGCTGTAGATATCACCCATAAAACCATTGATTTCATTTAATTTATTTTGACCTTGCGGTGTCAGGCTGATCAATTGGACCCGGGAATCCTCGGGATCTTTTATACGCTGTACCAGGTTTTTCTTGATCAACCCGTCAATTATTTTAGATACTCTGCTCTTGACCACATTCATTCTACAGGCAATGCTTTTTGCGGTAAGATAACGGTCCTCGCCAAATAGTCCCAGGCATCTGAGCTCCGCGTCCGGCAATTCAAAACGCTCGCATTGATATTGCATGCGTTCCTGGCAGCATTGAAACAATTTACCGATAAGCTCCTGAAATTTATCCAGTTGATATTCAGTCACCCCTCCGTTGTTATTTCCCTTAAAATCGTTCATGGTGAGAACTATAACAAAAAAAACCTGGGTGTCAAGTTTTTTTTGGGTTCAGGGTTCAGGGTTCAGGGTTCAGGGTTTTGAAGGTTCAGAACTTATTCGCGGATATAAAATAGGGTCTGCCACGACTCGGCTGAACCCGTCGAAGGCCCTGCCGACGCCGCGCCGGTTTCCGCCTGATCGGAACCTGGCAGGCACGGTAGCCTGCCCAACTTCTGAATATCTGATTCTCTGAAACCGCCGGAGGCGAATGAACCTTTGAACCCAGAACCCTGAACCTTGAACGGCGAATGGACCTCTGAACTCAGGATCCTGATCGGTTAAATTCAAATTTTACTTATCCACGAATATAGTTTATAATTAAATATTAATAATTTAGAATACATTTGAAGCATCTTGCTGCCCGCTCAAGGAGGAAAAAATGCGAAATAACAGGCGCCCTGGTATAATTTTAATCGCACTGGCCGGAATTCTGCTAATCCTGCCGTCCTGCTCGAAAAAGCAGGTCGAGTCTGAAACGCCGGTGGTTCAGGCGCAAAAACAGGAAATGAAAGCGGAAAAAACTCCAGAGGAACTGGAACAGGAACGCCTGGAACGCGAGGCGGCTGAACGGAAGCTGCGGGCTGAAAAAATCAAGTTTATGTACGAAGACATTTATTTCATGAAAGGCCGGCACAGCCTGAATTCCGAAGCCCGAAATATTTTAAAACGCAAAGCCGCCTGGCTGCAGAAAAATCCGGATTTGAAAGTCGTCTTGGAAGGCCACACCGATGAACGCGGATCAAAAGAATATAACTTTGCCCTTGGAGATCTGCGCGCGGGTGCCGTAAAATCCTTTCTTATCCGTCAGGGTATCGAATCCCCCCGGTTAATCGCCGTAAGCTACGGCAATGAACGTCCCATTGACAAAAGTAAGACGGAAAAGGGGCGGGAGAAGAACAGAAGGGTACATTTTGTGATCGAGGATTAGTTGCGGCTTTAAAATTATTGCGGCAGGCTGGTCACTCGCGAAACCAACTCAGTTTTGAGGTTTCACGACAAAGAAGACAGAAGTCAGATGACAGACGACAGATGATAAATCAGAACCTTCTCCTTAATCATCTGTCGTCTGTCATCTGTCCTCTGTTATCTGATAAATATAGACTTCCCGATTCTAAGCCCAATTCACGCCGGATTCTCAACACATCGCTAACTGATCTTAGATATCTCCCCGAATGCCTTAATCTCCGAAGGCAGATCGTCCACTTCGATAGTTAGATTCACTCTCAAGGCAAATGCCCTTTCGATGACGTTTTGGAGCTGAATCACGTTGCCGGGCCAATTGTATCGCAGTAAAACGTCCAGCGCATCCGGTGAAACGTTCATGACCTTGTTGTCATTTTTAGCATTAAACTGATTCAGAAAATGGTTTATCAGCAGGCACACATCTTCCTTACGCTCTCTGAGCGGCGGAATCTGGATTTTAACGTCGCCGGTACTGTTTAAAAAATCCGGGTTGCAAATCCCTCTTCGGGTGGCCTCATCCAGATTTTGATTGGTGGCTCCCAATAACCTGACGCCTGATCCCGGGTTGCCGTCGCCGGGTTTGAAATTATTCTCCGAATATGCGCGATTGATCTCGGCCTGATCAGCGGGTGCAATTTCAGTTATCTCATCAAAGAAGAGGGTGCCGCCGGCGGCGGATTGAAACAGCTCGAGGGCCCGGTCATATATCTGCCCGCCGTCAACCCCTTTGCCTAAACTTTTGCAGTTTACAGGAGTAAAGGGCTGACTGCTTCGGTCGCTGGTGGCATGGATGACGTTAGCCGTCAGTTCTTTGCCGGCTCCGCTTTCCCCCTGTATCAATACATTGGGGCTGCCATTGCTCATATGGTCGATCTGTTCATAAATTTCCTGCATCTTGAGGCTGATCCCGACCAGCCGGTCGTATTTATGCCGTTCTTTTACCCGCTTGCGCAGGACAATATTTTCCCGTTGCAGCCGCTTTTCCTCATATAATTTGTTGATCACGAGTCTTAACACATCCAGTTTGAAAGGCTTCTGGATGTAGTCGTAGCTGCCATATTTCATCGCCTGGATCGCCGATTCCATCGTGCCGTGGCCGGTGACAATGATCACCTCGGTTTCCGGACGATATTCCTTAATCATGGCCAGAAGCTCGAGGCCATCGATATCGGGCATTTTAAAATCGGTAAAGACAACATCAATATCTTTATCCTTGATCAGTTCTAGCGCCTTGAGACCGCTATCCACAATATTAACCCTGTAATCAAAGGCTGCCAGATACTCTTCGACCATATTCAGGATTGTCCTGTCATCATCAACAAATAAGATTTCAAAGTCGTCCATCATTTCCTCCAACGGCACTCAATTTAGAAGCTTTCTCAAAAAAAGGATTTTGGTTCAATCCGCCAGAGGCGGACAAGTATCAAGGCGGCCGTGAGGTTTAAACCGACTGCGTAGCAGTCACTGCGTTAGCAGGCGCAGCAGTCACTGCGATAGACGGCGTAGCAGTCACAGCGATAGCTGGAATACATCAGTATTTCGAGGATTTAAACCGAGCGCCCAACCCAGAGACTTGTCCGCCTCTGGCGGAGTGGACCAATCCGCCTCAGGCGGATTTGAGATGGCTTCTATTCAACTCCGCCCGGTCCATCTATTTCTTTGTTTCAGAATCTTTTTCCAGATTATATCGTTTAATTTTTTCAACCAGGGTGGTTCGTTTAATTTTAAGGAGCTGGGCCGCTCTGTTTTTGACCCAGTTGGTTTTGTCAAGGGCGCTGACAATTAAGGCCTTCTCGAATTCGCTGACGGCGGTATTGAAGGATATGCCGTCACCGCCTGAATCTTTGCCCTGCGCGGCCTGCCGGCTCTCGGCCTGCATTTTTTCCGGCAGATCTATGGTCTCTATTTTTTCACTTTCGTGCAGCACCACCAGCCTTTCGATCAGATTCTTCAATTCCCTCACATTCCCCGGCCAGGAATAATTCGTCAGGATTTTCATGGCGTCATTGGAAAACTTGGCCGGTGCCGGGCCACCTTTGGGGGCAAACTGCTCGATGAAATGGGCGACAAGATGGGGGATGTCGGATTTGCGTTCCTTCAAGGTGGGCAGCATGATCGGGATCACGTATAACCGGTAAAACAGATCTTCACGAAAATTGCCCTTTTGAACTTCCTCTTCCAGATCCCGGTGGGTTGCCGCAATGATTCTGGCGTCGGTTTTAATCGTCTCATTGCCGCCGACACGTTCAAACTCGCCTTCCTCTAAAACCCGCAGCACCTTGACCTGCAAATCGGCACTCATGTCGCCGATTTCGTCCAGAAAGATGGTGCCGCCCTGGGCGATCTCGAATTTGCCGGCTTTGTCTGCTGTGGCCCCGGTGAACGCCCCGCGCCGGTAACCAAAAAATTCGCTTTCCAGCAATCCTTCCGGAGTCGCGCCGCAGTTGATCTGGACAAACGGCTGCTCATTACGACCGGAGGCCTTATGGATGGCTCTGGCAATGATGCCTTTGCCTGTGCCCGTCTCGCCGTTGAGCATGATGGTGGTATCGCTGTTGGCGACTTTTTCGACCATTCTGAATATTTTCTGCATGGCGCTGCCCCGGCCGACGATGTCCTTGAATATGACCTGAGACTGGCTTTTGATTGGAATGACTTTATTTTTAAGCTGCAGATTTGAATCTGACATTTGATCTAACTCCGGGTGGTACAAACCGTGAAAAACTCTTAGCACAGACTATTTCGTCGGGCCTAAACTGTATGGAGCAACCCCCATGGAATAATGGAATAGTGGAAAAATGGAATGTTGGGGTTGGAGGAGGAATTTATCTTGATTTTTAGGCTTCAGATAAGCCATATTTGCAGATGACCCAATTCCGATTAACCCATCATTCCAATATTCCAGTATTCCAACATCCCATGGTATTGATCTCGGCACGACCACCTCTTGAATCAATCACAGGTTTGTGATTATTTCCATGGCATGAGGCACATGACTTTTATACTAGTGTGTTCAATAAGGACCAAAGTCAAGACAAGCATACTAAAAATTCACAGATTTTCAATACTTTAAGCTAAATTACCCCAATTTTTACTTGAATTGAAAAAATCCTTAAAAATAGCCGTGCGGGACCTGGTTGCTCATGTTCTGCGCTCCGGGGATCTCTCATTTGAATTTTTATCCGCCGGCCGGCCGGTGGATGGGATTCGAATCCATCAGAAAATTCAGCAATCGCGCCCCGAAAATTATACCGCCGAAGTGCCCGTCTCCCACCTGGTGGAGACTGAAATGTTCAAGCTGACCATCGGCGGTCGCATTGATGGGGTTTATCAAAATAAAGACGGTGTGCTGGTTGAAGAAATAAAAACCACCTCCCGGGGCCTCGACCATTTTGAAAAAAGGGAGAATCCCATCCATTGGGGGCAGGTAAAGACCTACGCATACATTTATTCCCTTGGGCACAATCTTAAGGCCGTCGACACCCAACTGACCTATTATCAGGTTGATTCCGGCGAACTTCGCAGCATTAAAAAGCACTTTACCCTGACTGAACTGGAGGCCTTCTTCCAGGATCTGATCACCGGATACCTGCAGTGGGCCGCAACCGTTGTCGACTGGGAGATCGAGCGTGATACCGCGATCCGCAAACTGGACTTCCCATTCGCAGAATACCGTCCGGGTCAACGTGAAATGGCCATCGGCGTTTATCGCACCATTAAAAATGAAAATCAGCAACTGATACAGGCCGCCACCGGAATCGGTAAAACCATGGCAACGATTTTCCCGGCTGTTAAGGCCGTCGGAGAGGGGTTGACCGCCAAAATCTTTTACCTGACGGCGCGCACCACCGGACGCTTTGCCGCGGAACATGCCCTGGAGGAGTTGCGGGAAGCCGGACTCAAACTGAAATCTTTAACGATCACCGCCAAGGACAAAATCTGCTTTAAGCCTGACAGCGCCTGCAATCCGGATGAATGTGAATTTGCCCGGGGACATTTTGACCGGATCAACGGGGCCCTCAATGATATATTTGATCAGGACGCCTTCACCCGTTTAACTGTTGAAAAGGTGGCCGGGGAACACCGGGTATGCCCGTTCGAATTCGCCCTTGAGTTGTCGCTGTGGGCCGATTGTATTATCTGCGATTATAATTATGCCTTCGATCCGCGGGTGTATTTACGGCGATTTTTTCTGGAGGAAAATGGCGACTACACCTTCTTGATCGATGAAGCCCACAATCTGGTGGATCGCTCCAGGGAAATGTTTTCGGCCGAAATCTACAAACAGCCCCTGCTTAATGTCCGGCGTTCCATACGCAAGGAACTCCCCCGGATTTTCAAAAGCCTTGGAAGGATAAATTCCTGGATGGTCAAAGCCAGGAAACAATGTGAAGAATCCGGCCTTCAGATGCATACCAAAGATGCTCCGGAAGACCTCTTCCCTTTGCTGCGCGGCTTCCTCAGAATGGCCGAACGCTGGTTGTCGCGCAATATCCAGACACCTTTTCGTGAGGAACTGCTTGATCTGTTTTTTGCCATATCGGGGTTTATAAGGGTGGCTGAACACTATGATGACAGTTATGTCACCTGCTATGAACAAATCAAAAAGGACGTGAAACTCAAACTGTTTTGCATCGATCCCTCGATTCAGCTCGGCAGTGCCCTGAAACGCTGCAAGGCGGCGGCTTTTTTCTCAGCCACCATGACCCCGCCGGATTATTTTAAAAAGATCCTGGGCTGTGATGCTGACGCCGTCGCAATCAATATCCCGTCACCATTTCCCGACAGCAATCTGAGGCTGTTGATCTACGACAGGATATCCACCCTCTATCGCCGGCGGGCGGCCACCAAAAAGCAGGTGGCCCGGGCCATCAGCAGCCTGGTCAGCCAGAGAACAGGCAACTACCTGGTTTTCTTTCCGTCATATGAATATATGACAATGGTACTGGATGTCTTCCAGGCGGGTAGCCCGGTTGGCGAGGTGCTCGTCCAGGAGCCCGCGATGAGCGAACAGGACCGGGAGGCCTTTTTGGACCGATTTGACAGGGAAAACAGCCGGACGTTAATCGGTTTTGCGGTGATGGGCGGTATCTTCGGTGAAGGCATCGACCTCGTCGGCGACCGGCTGTCCGGGGCCGTGGTGGTTGGGGTCGGTCTTCCCGGAATCTCCCTTGAAAGAGAGCTGATCCGGGAATATTTTGCCAGCCACCATAATGCCGGCTTCGAGTATGCCTACCAGTACCCGGGCATCAACCGCGTCATGCAGGCCGCCGGCCGGGTTATTCGCACCGAAACCGACCGGGGAGTCGTCCTGCTGATAGATCAGCGTTACGGCACCCACCGCTACCGGTCGCTATTTCCTGCGGGGTGGCAAGACACCAGGGTTAAAAGTCTGTTACATATTGAGGAGAACCTTCTGGAGTTCTGGAACCCGTGACGTGGTGCGGGTTGCGCGTTGCGCGTTACGTGTTACGGGGTGCGGGTTATGCGTTGCGGGGTGCGGATCGGCACGGTGGCCGACCCTACAATTCGTGCTCGTACTCGTGCTCGTCCTCGAAATCGATAATTTGCGATATGGTCGAGGACGACGACGAGGACGTAATAATCGCCAACCGTTCCGACTTGCAACACGAAACACGCAACCCGTAACGCGCAACTCGCATCCCGTAACACGCAACACGTAACCCGTAACCCGTAACACGCAACCCGTAGCGCGCTAGCGCGAGTATCGCCCCATCAACTGCCCTTCGGCCAGAATATGGCCCTGCATGGCCTCTTCAACCTGAGCTTTGGTTGCACCGCTGTCGAGATCGAGCTCGATATCCAGGGCATAAAGCTTGAAAAAATAGCGATGTGTGCCGCCGGGGGGGCAGGGACCTCCGTAGCCCAATCTTCGGAAATCGTTGTTTCCGTGCCGGGCACCGTTCGCCAGCTCAGCCTCCGGCGCAATTTCAGCAGCCAAACCGGTTTCTCCCGGCGGGATGTTAAACAGCACCCAGTGTACCCAGGTGCCCACGGGAGCATCCGGGTCGTCGCAGATAAGGGCCAGGGTTTTTGTCCCCTCAGGGACACCGGTCCAGGCAAGATCCGGAGATACATCCGTATCGTCGCAGGTATACGATCGCGGTATCATTGCGCCATCCTCAAATGCCGAACTTGTAATCTGAATCGTCATTTTGGCCTCCTTTTTTTGAAATATGTACCTTATTTAAAGCTTTTGCAACCATTGCTCCACCTCATTTAGACAATTCCTGGTTCGATGTAGGGCGGGCCTCAGCGCCCGCCGATTCGGAACAACGGATACGGTCGGCACGGAGGCCGACCCTACTTTGGATCGTGCTCGTCCTCGACATCGATAATTTGCGATATGGTCGAGGACGAGCACGAGCACGAGCACGAAATGATCGCCAACCGTTCCGACTTGCAACCCGTAACCCGAAACTCGAAATGCGCGACACGAACCAGGGATCTTGGCTTACCTGTTTGACAGCTAAAGCATAGTCCAATATAATTTAGGTATATACCTAAATCAATCTTCCAGAGCCGATGGCAAACAAGGTACCTGAATCATGAAAAAGATTGTATTGGTTTCAGGTGTCAGCGCCCAGATGACAGAATACAGATCGGCTTTCTATGCGTGCAGTCATGTCATCTGACTTCTGTCCTCTGTCATCTGTCTTCTGTTATAGGGAGCAACTTATGAAATATTTTATCCCGGCAGCCATTTTAATCTTCTGCCTGCTCGTCGCATCAATGGCAGGCGCCCAGAAACTCTACACCTGGACGGACGAAAACGGGAACCTGCACATCACCCAGGATCCGCCGCCCAAAAGCGCCAAAGTCGAAGATGTGGTCAAATACAGGGAAAGATCACTCGAGGAGGAGGCTGCCAGGCAGCGGCGCAATGAAGAATTCCGGAAGGGTCTGAAGCGGGAAAAACAGCGTGAGGAAACCCGGGACGCCCGGCAAGAGGCGGATAAGGCCGAAAAAGAGGCCCAGAGATTGAGAGACCAGGCCCAGAAAGAA
>CAJICI010000845.1_pt1 | contig 12114 bp, 9 predicted proteins | sample 9199571 | NCBI WGS metagenome assembly CAJICI01 (sample SAMEA7708329, study PRJEB35096) | sediment metagenome | biome: marine neritic benthic zone biome [ENVO:01000025]; feature: sediment [ENVO:00002007]; material: shallow marine sediment [ENVO:03000034] sea grass bed [ENVO_01000059] ...
AAACACCGTTGCCGGAGATCGGCATATGGACTGACATCTTTATTGAGGGGGTGCAAACGATGAGCAGCAAAAGCAAATGGGTTTATCTTTTTGATGAAGTGGAACAGGCCGAAAAATATGTCGGCGGTGATTGGGAAGCGGTACGCGGACTGCTGGGTGGTAAAGGTGCCAATCTGGCAGATATGACCCGGCTGAAAGTTCCAGTGCCGCCCGGTCTGACGCTAACCACCGAAGCATGCAATGCCTATCTATCAGCCGGTGAAAACTTTCCGGAGGGCATGTGGGAGCAGACGCTGGAAGCGCTCAAAGCTGTTGAAGCTGCTGCCGGAAAGAAATTCGGGGATTCCAAAAATCCACTTCTGGTTTCCTGTCGTTCCGGGGGAAAATTTTCCATGCCCGGCATGATGGATACCGTTCTCAACATTGGTCTGAATGATGATACGGTCAAGGTGATGATCAAACTAACCAAAGATGAGCGTTTCGTTTATGATCTTTACCGTCGTCTTGTTCAGATGTTTGGCAGCGTTGTGATGGGCATACCCGATGAGCCCTTTGAAGAAATAATCAGCGAGGCCCGTGTGAAGGCGGGCGTCAAAAGCGACGCCGAATTGACAGCCGATGACTGGAAGCAGGTTACCAAGGAATTCAAAAAGATCTTCAAAAAGCGCACCCATAAAAGATTCCCAACCGATCCCTATGAGCAACTGAAACTGGCAACGGAGGCGGTTTTTAATAGCTGGAATGGTAAGCGCGCCGTCGATTATCGTAATGCTGCCGGTATTGCCCACGATCTGGGCACCGCCGTCAATATTCAAACCATGATTTTCGGCAACATGGGCAAGACCAGCGCCACCGGCGTGGCCATGACCCGCAATGCATCGACCGGCGAAAATAATATTGAAGGTGACTATCTCATGAATGCTCAGGGTGAGGATGTGGTGGCCGGTATCCGCATTACCAATGACGTTCAGGAGATGAAAACCGACTTGCCCAAGGCTTATGCCGAGTTCGAAAAGATCTGCAAGAGATTGGAAAATCATTATCGTGAGATGCAGGATGTTGAATTTACTGTCGAAAACGGCAAGCTGTGGATGCTGCAAACCCGCGACGGCAAGCGTACTGCCCAGGCAGCGGTGCGGATTGCCGCGGATATGGTCGAGGAGGGGCTGATATCCAAAGAAGAGGCGGTGATGCGTGTGAGCCCTGAGCAAATTGATTTTTTCTTACACCCCCAGTTTGATCTTCAGTCCAAGCAAAAAGCTCAGAGCTCAGGCGCCTTTTTAGCCAACGGGCTGAACGTGTCACCAGGAGCTGCCGTTGGTATTGTGGCCTTTGATGCCGATCGCGCCGAACAATGGGCCAAAGATCAGGGCAAGGATGTGATCATGGTGCGGCCCGAGACCAAACCTGACGATGTGCATGGCATGCTGGCAGCCGAGGGGATTTTAACGAGCCGCGGCGGACGCACCAGTCACGCCGCCCTGGTAGCCCGGCAGTTCGGCACGCCGGCGGTTGTCGGGGTGTCTTCGCTTGAGATTGATCTGGCCAACCGCCGGATGCAGGTGGGCGATCACGAAATTCAAGAAGGCGATTGGATCTCGATTGACGGAACCGCCGGCGAGGTCTTTTTGGGAAAGCTGGATACCATGGTGCCTGATATTAATGACCGCTGGTTGCTGAAGCTTTTATCCTGGGCCGACGAATTTCGTCGCCTGGGGGTCTGGGCCAATGCGGATTACCCCAAAGATGCCGAACGGGCGCGGGAATACGGCGCCCAGGGTATCGGGCTTTGCCGCACCGAGCACATGTTTTTTGAATCCGGGCGTCTGCCCCACGTCCAGAAGATGATCATGACAGATCTGCAGCGTGAACGTGATGAGGCCCTGGCTGCGATTCTGCCCTTCCAGCGCGAGGATTTTGCCGGGCTTTTCCGGGCCATGGACGGTCTGCCGGTGATCATACGTCTGATCGACCCACCATTGCATGAATTTCTACCGAATCAGTTTGACCTCATGCACGAGCTTTCGGATCTGAAGATTCGGCTGCAGCAGGCCAGCAACCTGGCCCAGGTGGATGATTTACTGGAGCAGATCCGCATGAAAGAGAACATCCTCAAAAGGGTTGAAAGCCTGCATGAAGCCAATCCGATGCTGGGTCTTCGCGGCGTACGACTCGGAATTCAGATCCCGGAGTTAACCACCATGCAGGTGCGGGCGATTTTCGAGGCCGCCTGTGCGGTGTCCAAAGAAGGCGTGGATGTCCACCCGGAGGTCATGATTCCGCTGACCAGCCATGTCAACGAGCTGAAGATTCAGCGAAAGGCCCTGGAATCCGAGGCCAAAAAAGTGATGGATGAACAGGATACCAAAATTGATTATAAATTCGGCACCATGATTGAAATTCCGCGGGCAGCGATTACCGCGGATGAAATTGCCGAATATGCCCAGTTCATATCTTTCGGCACCAACGACCTGACCCAGACCACCTTTGGCATTTCCCGCGACGACGCCGAGGCCGGGTTTTTGATGGAGTACATTTCCACCGGTGTTCTGCCGGATAATCCCTTTGCCACCATTGATCCAAACGGGGTAGGTGAGCTCATGCGCATCGCGGTGACCAAGGGCCGGAGTGTCAATCCAGATCTGGAATGCGGTATCTGCGGTGAGCACGGCGGAGACCCTACATCGATTCAGCTATGTCATGAGCTGGGATTGACCTATGTATCGTGTTCGCCTTTTCGGGTGCCCATCGCCCGGCTGGCAGCCGCCCATGCGTCATTGCGCGAGAAACAGGCAGCCAAACAGGCGAAAAAAGCCGCCTGATTTGGCCTGTTTCATGAGACACATTTGATTCATTAGCCTGAGCGGAACAACTATATTCCGAGGTGTTTATCAAGGGCTGTTTTATGCGCACGGGTATCGAGCATTTATCATTCGATATATTCTATGAGACAGACTGTCTCATTTCGGGGCAATCCTGGCGGCCTATCGAGTGCATGTGATACAGATTGATTGTCGGATAACATGCTGAAATTAAATCGGTTTCATTTTCATTACATTGTTTCAAATTTTTTGGCATAAATTTTGTTATTTCCTTTAGACTTTAAAAGAATTCAATTTTATAAAAATATTCCCCGAATAGTATTTGATTAACCATTTAATTGTTTTCCGATGCAGAAATGAGCAATTTTTTCAATGGGCCAGGCCGCACAAGGATTTTTGTTTTCGGCGTACTTTGAGTACGTTGAATGCTAAAATCCGCGGAGAACACAGGCCATTGGGAAAAGGGCTATTTCTGGATGGAAAACGAAAGGAGGTAATTGATGAGTAAGTCCGAACAACATTTACAAGATGCATTTGCAGGTGAATCCCAGGCCAACCGTAAATATCTTGCTTTTGCCAAAAAGGCAGATCAGGAGGGCTACCCCCAGGTGGCCAAGCTTTTCCGTGCTGCAGCAGCCGCCGAAACCGTGCATGCCCATGCCCATTTACGAACCCTGAAAGGCATCAACAGCACCGCCGACAACCTTAAAGAAGCGATTGCCGGTGAAACCCATGAATTTAAAAACATGTATCCGGAAATGATTGCAGACGCGAAAGCCGAAGACAACAAGGCGGCTTTACGCAGTTTTGAGTATGCCAATGCCGTTGAGAAAGTGCATGCGGATTTATACGAGAATGCACTGGCCAACATGGACGGCATGGCAGCGGCCGATTACTGGGTGTGTGAAGTCTGCGGATACACCTGTGAAAACGAAGCCCCGGATGAATGCCCGGTCTGCAAAGCCAAAAAGAAAGCATTTTTTAAAGTCGATTAAGTCTGAAGATTTTTATCACATCTTCAAAACCTTGCTTGTGGGGTTGAAGCCGAATGGCGAAGCCCCAAACCTTGAACCCTAAACCCTGAACCTTATTTAATATGAATTGTCCCGTATGCGGCAGCCTGAATTTTTTCATCAAAGACCCGGACGATGAATATGAAACCTTTGAGTTCGAGCTCAAAGATGCCACCATCGTTTACAAATCTGAGGCCGATGAAACCGACAGTCCGGATGTAGAAGATGATACCGAGGTCTTTTGCGAAAAATGCTCCTGGCATGATAAGTTTAAGGAATTAAAAAACAGCTAGTCCGCAAAATTCAAGCTCAACAAAAAATCGCCGCAAGCCGTGATTCTTAAAACAATCGCGCTTGCGGCGTTTTATTTGTGGGTTCCTATTTCTAACATAGAAGTGGGTTTTTTATTTTTGACGTTTGCAAAACTATAGTTTTAATAAACCATTGACAGTTCATGGCGAAAAACGACAAATTATGGCTCCAGAGGGACAAATCATGACGGAAAGCGACCCGTCTTCGCGCCTGGGAGCTCCGCCGCGGCGCGCAGCTCATGGCGACCTTAACAACAGCCATCGGGTAAAATACAATGTCAATCCCAAAACAAACTGGAGGACGGAATATCGAAATGGATGAGATCGTGAGAAAGCTGCCGGCGAAAGGGACGGGTGGCGCGATTGACTTAATCGAGGTGTATGGGATTTTTTATCTCGAAGCCCAGGGTGACGACACACTGATCCGAACAAAGCGAAAGAAACCCTATAAATCCGTGCAGCGGATAGGCGAACTTGCTAAAAAACTTCCGGCTCCGGCGTTTGCGCGCTGCCATCGGGAGTACATTGTCAATTTGAACCGTGTCCGCTCCATCACGCCGCGTAACTCCAGAGATTTTGACCTTCGGCTCGAATCGTCTTCGCATCGGCAGCTTCGCCGAGTCAAGTCCGCCGGTCAACCGTCGCATCCCCATCGCCCGCGACCGTTTGGAGAAGATTCACAAAATACTTGGCGTGTAGAAATTAAAAGTGGAGTAGGGGCCAAATAGAGTCGTGCAAGTCTGATCGGGGGTTATTAGGCTGCCTGAATCCCATTGATTATTGCAATACGATTAAACTTGAGATATGGGAATGCTGGGTGGTATCATCTGTTTATTCAATACTTAATGGAGGCCGATACCGAATCATGGACGAGAAAACAGTCGAGAAAACATATCTTTCTGCTCAGGAACTGTTAAATGATTCCTTTGAGCTTGGTCTGCGAATTTTTAAAAGCGGATTCCGGCCCAGTTTCATCATTGGCGTATGGCGGGGCGGCACACCGGTCGGGATTGCGGTTCAGGAAATTCTGGACCATCTGGGTGTCAAAACCGATCATATTGCCATCCGAACCTCGTCGTACTACGGTATCAAAAAAAGGGATAAAACGGTTCGGGTCCACGGGCTGGAGTATGTCATCCGGCAGGCCAACTGGGAAGACGGTCTGCTGCTGGTGGACGATGTATTTGATACCGGCAGCAGCATCAAGGCCATCATCGAAACCCTGCGGGACAAGATGCGCCGCAATCTGCCCAAGGACATCCGCATCGCAACAGCCTGGTTTAAGCCCAAATACAATTTAACGGATATCACACCGGACTATTTTATTCACGAAACCGACCAGTGGCTGGTTTTTCCCCACGAACTGGAAGGCCTTACACGGGAAGAGATGTTTGCCAATAAACCCGGCATGAAAAAATTGTTCGAGGAGGCCGAACTGGACTGAACATGAAGTAAAAATTATCAAATGCACCCCATTTGAAAAGCCCGCTGTTTTTACAGCGGGCTTTTTGGATTTGTTGCGTTAAGATTTTATATAAAAGGAAATACTTTACCATTCATCAGGGTGGCCAGTTGGGGTCCTGCCCAGCGGCAACATCGATTACCGGGTCGCCTTCGCGGATGAAGCTCAGATTGAATTGACTGATGAGGGCGTCCTGCGTCTGTCCGGGACCGGTGGCGCCGGTAAAACCGAAATAGAACCGTTCAAATTTGTCATGATCCTCCCCGAGGCTTCCATCGAGGCGAAATCTTTGGATCATGGGCAATGTTATCCCGGCCGGGGCGTTTTCATAGTCCAGGCGGGTATCTGAAAAGAAGGTTCCGTTGATATCGCTGCAATCCAGCTCCTGGCACTGCCGGATCCATAAACTCACCTGATAGTCAACAAATCCATCTCCATTCGTATCAACAAGGTCTCGATCTACCTCCAGGCGAACTGCATAGGGGCCCTTGATACCCGGTTTGCCGTTTAACCAGTCATCGGTGTCGCTTAAATCCATGGCCGGTATCCCGAGTTCCTGGTAGGTCAATAATTTCCCCAGGGTTTTATTTTCGTCCTTAAAATTCCTGGGTTCGGCAAACTGGCTGAGGGTATAAAAATTGGAGTCGTCAGAGCCGATGTGGATAAAACCGGATTTTCCCAGTACCGGAGAAGACGGTACGTCATCACCGGTGGGAAACGACCATTCGCCGGCCGCAAAATTTAATCCGCCGGCCCCGGTGGGGTCCGCCAGACGCGCTGCCGGCTTGAGCGCGTATATGTTGTTGTCACTGGATCCTACGTAAACCGTGCCGTCGACATCAACAACGGGTGAAGATTCTACGGCACCACCGGTGGGAAAGCGCCACTTTTCCGTACCGTTTGGATTGATGGCGTAGACATTGTTGTCGTCTGATCCGATATAAATGGTGCCGTCGTTGGGATCCAGGCCGGCCGAGGATTCAACTTCTCCGACGGGACCAAAGCGCCATTCGCCGGGCTGCGGAAACGTCCCCAATCCGACGGGATTGGGGTCCGCCGTGCGAGCGGCCGGATTGAGAGCATAAACATAGCTATCGCCAGCGCCAGGCGGATCTGGATCGGTGCCCACATAAATCGTCCCATCGCTGGGGTTTACGACGGGAGATGAGGTGATTTCGCCGGATTCCGTCTGGATCGGAAAACGCCACCTAAGTGTGCCGTCGACGGTATTGACCGCGTAGAGGTTATTATCTTCCGACACGGCGTAAACTACACTCTCGTCCGGAGACAGGGCAGGGGTGGTGTCGACGTTATCGCCGGTGTTGTACTGCCATTTCTCGGTTCCGTCCGGATTCAGGGCAAAAATGGCGTTGGGCGGTTCATCGGATCCAAAAAAGATAGTACCGTCCGAAGCGACAATCGGTGTTGAGTCAAGGTCCGCATTAATCGGCGTGCGCCACTTTTCGGTGCCATCTGGATTAATGGCGACAACCGAGTCTCCGGCGATATCTGAATAAATGGTGCCTTCATTGGGGCCGCCGGTGCGATCAATCCCCGGCATGTAGGTATTATTTCCGCCCGGCGGCACACCGAGGTTAAAGACCCATTTTGTAGATCCGTCTTCATTTAGCGCGTATATGTTCGCATCCAGGGCCGACATGATGATGGTGCCGTCGGCTGCAATGGCCGGGCGCCCGACTGAAATCTCAGCACCGGTTCCGAAGCGCCACTCTTCAATGCCCTGTTCACCAATGGCATCGTGCCGGTTGTCATCATACAAGGGGCTGTCGCCCCGACAGGGAATATTTAAGAAATTCCGCCTGCCCCAGAACACATACTGGACTGCATCCTGATTATTGATGAGCGGGTCGTTACGGGTATCTGTATTGACATCCGGGCCGGAACAATAATCCGGCGGCGGATCCCCCACAGTGAAGTTGGTGCGGGTGTCGAATTCAACTGCAATTTTGGGTGGATCCAGACCTCTATCGGTCGGGTCCGTGGCTAAAAATGTGCTGCCGGCTGAATCCGTGCGGCTGTCTCCTCCATAGGCCATCAGCTCGCTGAGATCGATATCGCCGCCAGCCGACACTTCGGAATTGGTGGCTGCATTGGTCAGGGTAAACGTGACGCCGTCTCCCTGGCTGGCGAAGTCCAGCAGGAAAAATGCGCGCACACCCAGAAAAAACAGACATGCGCCCTGTTGACAGTAGTCCTGTTCACCGCCGACATCACGGTCCGCATCGAAAAACACCGAGCCAAAGGCTGAACTGGCGCCGCCGGAAACGCCGCTGCCGACATTAAGGGTACCCGCACCCGAATCCAGGGTGATAAAACCCGGAGTGGACAGAGGGCTTTCACTGGTGAATTCAGGGATATCTGCGGTTAGCAAATGGGGAGAATAGTTCGGGTTAAAGATGTTGTTGCTAAAATTCCACGTGCCGCCGTATATCACGTTGTCTGACCGGCCCTCGGGTGCGACAATGTAATTGCTGGGAGACAGAACAACAAAGGTTGACGTATCAACAGGGTATTCCGGGGGAAAAACACCATTTGACAGCGCCTGCAGGTTCGTCAGCGTGACTTTATTGTTACCGGGATCATCGATGCGCTCCTCATATGAGTAATCGCGCTTGAAGATACTGATGGCGCCGTTGCGCCGCGGGAAAAAACTTTGGGCTTCAAGCGCAACATCCAGAGAATCTCCGGCGTCTAAGGTATTGCCGGGTGGGTCATTTGCCGGCTGGACCGCAAAACTGATTTGTTCATCGCTTCTCGCGATCAAATCGTCCCCGACAGCAAGACCGAGAACCATCGTATTGTCTGTTTGACTTACCGGGTTTAATATTTGTGAATTGGCACCCGAAGCAGAGAAGTTGGGATTTATGGAATGAAGGTTGACGACATATGCGCCGCCCGGAGGCGTATAATCGGCAGGGATATTAACCACCGGAGCGGTTAGCGTCACCTGGTTTACGCCGAATGCAGTTGGGAAAAACCACGGGTTTAAGAGTTTAATTTCAAAGCTGCCCGCACCGCTTACATTGTAAGGCTTGGCGCTTAAGTCGGTCAGTATGAAATCCTGGTCAAAATCTTCTTTGCGAAGTTCACTGAACGCATATCGCACGGCCGATTCGGCCATGTAGATAGCTCTGCGTGTATCGTTTTGAGTCACCGTGCTGGCAGTCGTCGTCGTAAATAAAGAAACCATGACAACGCCCAGAACGCCGAAGATAAGCATCAGCACGACGACATAAAGCAAAACGTTTCCTTTGCGGCTGGATATCATTCCGTACACGCGTTACGTTAAAGGTTAAAGATCAAAATGCTCAAAGTCCTATCGCTTAAACCACCATATTGCGCGGATAAATCCGTAAATTAAATTCGCGCCCCATCTCGCCGACGGTGAAGGTGATATCTATATATGCAACCTCTAAATTCCCGTCCCCGGAATTGTTCAAATCTTTGGTGCTTCGGCTCAACGCAAAGGTGGTTACTTCGTTCAGCAAAAGGCTATCCTTCGCATCAACTCTCAGGGTAATGTTATCCGTACCGTCATCCCATTGAATTCGCCGAACACCGGGAAGCGTATCGCTGGTAAATACGATCAAATGATTCACCGGGTCCCAGGTCTGGATTTCGTTTAGGTGTCGAAGCTCCAGCGCAATGCGGTCCATCGCGATTTGCGCTTTGAGGGCGCCCTCGGCTGTATCCTGAGCGCGCAGATAACCGTTCAGGCCGGTATACAGGAAAAGCGTCGTAAACGTGCCGATGATCCCCACCAGAACGATGGTGACAATCAGCTCCACCATTGTGAAACCGCTTTGATGCGACAGTGTTTGTCGGCGCTTAATAGAATATGAGGGGATCATTTGTGTCTCTGCTGTTGGTTAAAATCATCGTCAGCGGAAAGCGGCCGCTGATGGCCGGAGAAGCGGGACCGATCAGTCGAATAACAACCTTTAGATTGTCGGTCGTTCCTCCGGGCGTAATCTCATCACCGGCGGCATCAAAATCGATATAGGTCATGGTCACACTGGGGCCGTAATTGCCGCCGCCGTTATTCGTTACCAGCGTGCTCAGGGCATTGACCGGATCGCTGTTCATTTCCTCGACGTAATCCGAAATGATCTCTTCGATGACGCCTTCACTGCCGGCCTCATCGCGAACGATTTCAACCGCATTCCAGCTGGCATCCAGGGCGGTTCCCATGAAATGGATAAAGATGGCGCCTAAAATACCGGCGGCAACCAGGGTGACGATAATTTCGACCAGGGTAAAGCCTTTTGAGTCGCTTTTTATAAATTTTAAAGATTTCATCGCACCAAACCCGTTTCGGGAGTCACCGTGATGGTTCGATCCTCACCGTTGGATGAGAGGGTGATGATCAGGTCATTGCCGAGGGCCGTATTCGCTGCTAAATCGGTGTAGCTTACATACGGTATTCCGAATCGGTCGAAAAAAAGAGTCGGAGAAGCAAAGGGCTTAATGTCAACACCCACTGCCGCCGCTGATACTTTCTTGTTTGGTTCCCCGGGGAAAATTACCTGCTGCGCATCTAAATCCGGCTCGCCGGCGCCCACCGGAATCGAAGCGAAAAATAACCAGTATTGATCGGTGGCTGGATTAAATTTAATACCCCAGATCTCGTCGGCATCGCTGCGTTTCATGGCCATTGATTGGGTATAGCGAAGATGATTTCGGATTTTATCGGTCTGGCCGGCCAGATCGATCTGCTCCGTATCAATCGATCGACCGATGACGTAAGCGGAAATGATCGCCATAAGGACTAAAACAGCCATTATCTCAACTAACGTAAAGCCATTTTGATGGCGTTTCATTTAAATTTCCTTAATTTTAGCCGATTTTTGGGATTATTCGCAGATTGCGTTACTGCTTGCCGCCCGCCCAGGGGGAAATGCATATTAAATCGTATTATTTTTTGGTTGGCGCGTCAAGAAAAAGCCGTTGTTTTAGATAGTTGCAGAATAGCCATATATATAGACATATAGGCATTTCAGGGAGCCAGGATGACGATATCCACAGCATTTTCGACGCCTTCGACCCTGCGGGCTATGCGCGGCTCCCTGTTTTGCCGTGATTGAAAGCCCTGCCGGGAAGCGGTGTCAAAGGCTTCCTGGGTGCAAAGCGCCCGCACGCCCTCGGACTTGGTATGTTTTTCCAGCTTGGCCGACAGGTTGACCGCATCGCCGATGACGGTATACTCCATGCGGCTTTCGTCACCAACCGCACCGAAAATAATTCGTCCGGTGGCCACCGCAGCACCGAGTTTTAAGGTCGGTTTGTTTGCCTGCCGGTGTTCAGCGTTCCAGTCAGTTGCTGATTCCATGATTTCATCAACGGCGTTTAATGCGTCGGCTGCATAAGTCGGTGAGGTGACCGCGGCACCGAAAGTGGCCATAATACCGTCTCCCATAAATTTATCGATGGTACCGCTGTGGTTTTGAATGATCGGCACAATGCGGGATTGATATTCGGCCAACAAGCACACGAGATCATCCGGGCTGACGATCGATGACAGGCGCGTAAATCCGCGAATATCCACCATTAGAATGGCGGCATCACGCGCCTTTCCCATACCGGCCGTGACTTCTTGCTCTGCGCTGGTAATTTGCCGGGCAATTTCTGGGGAAAAAAACCTTGAAAGATCATGGGCGGCTGTTCCTTCGGCCACGGCTTTTACCAACAGTTTATTTGCGCGGGTGATCGCTGCGGCAAGGATGGCGGTTACGGTTAAGATGGCAATGACCTTGTCGAGCTCGGCGCCTTTCAGAACGCTGTTTGAGGTCAGGTAATAAACATAGTCACGGGTGACGACCTCCATCCCGCCGGAAGCCATGGTGGCGTATACGGCCATGACCACCCAGCCAAAGGCAGCAACCACGCCGGCTGTGATGACATAACGCGATTCAAACCGCAAAGCGCGCAATGCGATAAATATAAAGACGTAAAGAAGTGTAGGGGATTTCAGATAAAACGACGGTGGTTGTTCGTACTGCAGATGAAACGACCAGATCATACCCAGCAGCAGACTCATATCGATAATGATCGAAAGGTAAAGCAACGGTGCCGACATCCGGTTGCGATAGGCCAGGTAAAGACGGATAACAGTTATAACCAACCAGATCCCCAGGAACCAGGGCACCGGCTCAAATGTCATGTCACGCGAGAAGGTTTTGGGCGAGATCGCGTAAAGGCATCCAAAAAAAATGATCACAGCCATTTGAACCCAGGCGACCAGTTTTTCGCTGGCATCCTGCTGCGCAGTAATCGCTTTGAGCACGCGGTCGGGGATGGATCGGTAGCGGGTATCTTTCTTATGATGTTCCTTCCATCTTGAAATCATCAGAATGTGCTTAAATCGTTTTCATGATTCACAATTTTTTTAAGCCTGTTAAAAAAAATAGGGAACCTTGAGGGCGATGTCAAATCGGGACATTGTAATTTCCAATTGCTGCCGGGGTTACGATTTTGGGAAGGCTGTC
>CAJICI010000001.1_pt1 | contig 12111 bp, 6 predicted proteins | sample 9199571 | NCBI WGS metagenome assembly CAJICI01 (sample SAMEA7708329, study PRJEB35096) | sediment metagenome | biome: marine neritic benthic zone biome [ENVO:01000025]; feature: sediment [ENVO:00002007]; material: shallow marine sediment [ENVO:03000034] sea grass bed [ENVO_01000059] ...
CGATGGCGCGCTGTGAAAAAAAGGGAATCCAGTGTGACACCCCCAGTTCACAGAGTTTGCGAACCAGATCGTCCATCTTTTTTTCTTTTAAAAAGGCCTGGGCCACCACAATCCTGGCTCCGCCTGACGCGGCGGCTTTTATGCGCCGCCGGATTTCAACGGCCACCGATTTGGCCGATACATTGACAATCAAACCGTCATACTCATAACCGGTGCCGTCAAACAGTTTCAGGCCATCACCCGGTTTGAGGCGCAGCACGGTTTTTATATGATGGGCCTCTGATCCGGTTATAGACACTACCCGGTCCTTTATCGCGGATGGATCGATGAAAAAATAGCGCATAGGCTTTTTTATAACCGAAAGACCAATCCTGCAAATGATTTTTGATTGCCTGCCAAAATTCGGATCGGGAATTGGGATTGGCTCCACATCCTTCTTCGAGGGCGGATGCGATCAGTCAAATTGTTGCAATCATGACCCCTCCTGAATCCATGCTCACAGCGCAACTGCCGGACCTGGAGCGGCTTCAAACTCCTTGACACTAAGGGTGCCATATGATAATTTTTCTAAAGATACTAATAATTTGAAAATGATTCCACCAGTGCCCGCAGGCACCTCTCAATTCCCCATGGTGACGAACATGACGGATAAAAAAGATCCCGATCAAAAAAATATCCCGGTGGATTTTGATGACGATGACGAAATCATCGAACTCACCAAAGAGGTCTTTTTGAAGCCCAAAAAAGACGAAGATGATATCGATCTTAAAGAAACCGGCCAGGATGTCCCCGAAACTGCGACCGAAAGTTCGGTCGCAACCGATAGTCCGGAACCGGCTTCAGATGATGACGATGATTTTTTCGAGATGGATCATACCGTTGATACGGAATCAGGGGCAGAGGAAACGATCCTTGATCTGGATGAAGCATTTGCGGGCGACGCACCTCCCATGGGAGAGGACGAAATTATTGCATCGGCCATTGCAGAATCGCTGGGCGAGGACGATGAGGAACCCGTCGATGATAATATCACGCTGAGCGATACCGCCGGCGCAGCTTCCGAAGAAGAAGATGATGTCATCCTAATGAGTCCGGACGATGATGAACGGGATGGTGGCGGGGAACCCACCGCAAAAGCTTCGGAAAAAGACGAGGAGATATTTGATACCGAAGAAGAAATCGAGCTTGAATACGAGAGCACCGAAGACGAATATGATTTTTTCGCCATGGATGACAAGGATACTTTAGAAGAACTTGACACCATCTCCATGGATGACGACGAACCTGACAGCACCGCTGAAAAGGAGATGCCCTTTGATCCTCTGGCAGACCTAAACCTTGATACCGCCGGAGACGATGAAATTATCGCCATGGAGGCTGATTCCCATGCAGGCCCCGAACTAATGGCGTTTGATGATGAAGAAACTATGAAGTTCGAGGGAGAAGACGATCTGCCGGATATGACGGACGAACTGGAATTTGAGTCCGCCGAGGAACTGCCGGATATGACGGATGAATTGGATTTTGAAGAGGCTGAAGATCTGCCGGATACGACGGATGAATTGGATTTTGAAAGTACTGATGATCTGCCGGACTTAAAGGACGAAGTAACATTTGAAGATCCAGGCGATCTTGCGGGCCTGACGGATGAAGTGGAATCTGAAGGCACCGGAGATCTGCCGGATTTGGCCGACGAATTGAAGTTTGAAAGCACTGACGATCTGCAGAGTCTGACAGATGAAATTGATTCTGAAGGCACCGGAGATTTGCCGGATATAACGGACGACGTCGAGTTTGAAAGCGCTGACGATCTGCAGGGTCTGGCGGATGAAATGGAATCTGACGGCACCGGGGAATTGCCGGATATAGCGGACGATGTGGAGTTTGAAAGCGCTGACGATCTGCAGGGTCTGACGGATGAAATGGAATCTGGAGGCACCGGGGAATTGCCGGATATAACGGACGACGTGGAGTTTGAAAGCGATGACGATCTGCAGGGTCTGACGGATGAAATGGAATCTGAAGGCCCCGGAGATTTGCCGGATATAACGGACGACGTGGAGTTTGAAGGCGCTGACGATCTGCAGGATGAAATGGAATCTGAAGGCAGCGGGGAATTGCCGGATATAACGGACGACGTGGAATTTGAAGGCGCCGAAGATCTGACAAGCCTGACCGATGAAGCGGAATTGGAAGGGGCCGGAGGGCTGCCGGATTTGACCGATGAAATCGACTTCGAATTTGATGATGACGAGGTGAAGGAAGCGACCGCCTCCGAAGATCAGGATTCTGAAGACAGCGATGATATTATCGCCCGGTCGGTCGAACCGTCCCTGGTCGCTGATGAAGTAACTTCCCAGATTGATCTGGCGATGGGACCTGAACTCGATTTCACGGAAGCCGGCGCTATGGCGCTGACGGATAGTGAGCGGGCCGCCGAAGAGGCGTTCACCGCAAAAACCAAGGAAGAGCTACGGGCACTGGCAGAGGCCGATGATCTGGTTGATTTTGACAACGACGTCGATCTGGAATTCGAAGATGAAGAGGACATGGAACCCAAATTTGAAGATGATACCGAGGAGACCGGCATCGAGGATGATGACGATCCTGACGCGGATGTTGAGGTCCTTGACATCGATGAATTGGAGGTGACCGATGTCAAAGAAGACGACGACATCATCGAAATCACCGAATTTGATGAACATTTCCCTGAAGAAGATGAGAAGAAATTGGTTGGTGCGGGCGTGCTGAGTGCATCGAGTTCGGATGAAGATGATTTTCTTGAACTAATTGAGGTTGACGACGATGACCCTGTCGAAGATGAGGAAGTTATAGAATTTGGCAAGCCTGAAGATACGATTGACGAGGATGAACTTGATAATTTCTTCAGCGAACCCATGGAAGATGAACCGGTATTTGAAAACGAGGAGGCTGAAACTGTCGATGAAACACCGGCAATGAGCACCGATATGGCACTGGCAACCGCATCGACTGCCGATGAGGATGACGAATTTGACTTCAGTATTGATTCCAGTGATATTTCACAGCAGATAAACCGCCTGGACACCTTTCTGGCCGATGATTCAGGGCCGGAGCCTGAGGTGGCCTCGCTGCCTGCTGATGGGTTTGATGTGGAAGAGACAATGGAGGACGGTGAACCGGCAGCAGAAGAGTCTGCGCTGGATGACGAACACCCGGAAGAAGATAAGGAAGACGAGCCTCTGAAAGTATCATCCGATCAAGTCGATGCCATTCTTGAACAGGTTATAAACGATAAATTCGGTGGCAAAATTGAAAATGTTATCCACGAGGCCATTGAAAAGGCCGTATCAAAGGAAATCGACCGCCTGAAAGACGCCCTGCTGGATTCCGGCGGTGGCGGTGCCGATGAAGATGAAAATGATTAGAGGATATCTGTTTTAATTATTAGTGTATAAACCAAAAAGCGCTGGTAAAATCATGGGGATTTGTTTATAATCCCCTTTTTTATTTTCTTCCGGCGATAGAGAGATTCGAGTTGTTGATAGATAAACTTGCACAGAAAATCACATTGAATCATAGACAAGCGATGAAGGAGCCTCTGGCAAATGAGCAACAACCAATTTGATAAAGGGTACGAACCGCATGAGGTCGAAAAAAGGTGGTATGAATACTGGGAAAAAGAAAAACTGTTTGCCGCCCGGGATCAGGGACCGGAGGCAAGCTACTCGATTGTAATACCGCCACCGAACGTAACCGGCGTCCTTCACATGGGCCATGCCTTGAATAACACGATGCAGGACATTTTATGCCGCTACCGCCGCTTGAGAGGCGACAACGTTCTGTGGATGCCGGGCACAGACCATGCCGGAATTGCTACCCAGAATGTGGTCGAGAAAAACCTGGCCGCAGAAGGCACCGACCGGCATGCGCTGGGCCGGGAAAAATTTATTGATGCTGTCTGGCAGTGGCGAGAAAAATACGGCAGCGCCATCATCAATCAACTAAAGCGCCTGGGGGCTTCGTGCGACTGGGAGCGGGAACGCTTCACCATGGATAAAGGACTGTCCCAGGCCGTGCGCAAGGTATTTGTGCAGCTTTACGATGAAGGACTGATCTACCGTGGCAATCGCATCATCAACTGGTGCCACCGATGCCATACGGCCCTGGCGGACCTGGAAGTCGAGCACGAAGATCATGACGGCAACCTGTATCACATACGGTATCCCTTTGCGGACGGCTCCGGCGGCATCGTCGTGGCAACGACCCGGCCGGAAACCATGCTGGGAGATACTGCGGTGGCGGTTAATCCAGATGATGAACGCTATCAGGACATCACGGCCACTGCAGTCATCCTGCCGTTGATGAATCGAGAAATTCCGATCATCAAAGACAGCTATGTGGACATGACATTCGGCACAGGCGGGTTGAAAATCACCCCGGCGCATGATCCCAATGACTTTGAAATCGGCGCGCGCCACGATCTTGCCAGCGTCAAGGTCATCAGCGACGACGGTGATATGACCGCCGAAGCCGGTTCCTATGAAGGCAAGGATCGATTTGAATGCCGCAAGGCAGTGGTTGAAGACCTCAAAAAGCAAGACCTGCTGGTGAAAGTCGAGCCTTATAAGCACAGCGTCGGCCACTGTTACCGGTGCAAAACCGTGGTGGAGCCCAACCTGTCCAAGCAATGGTTTGTGAATGTCAAACCACTGGCGCAAAAAGCAATCGCGGCGGTTGAAAACGGCACCACCAGAATCATTCCGGAAATGTGGACCAATACTTACAATGACTGGATGAACAACATCCGGGACTGGTGTGTCTCGCGCCAGATCTGGTGGGGGCATCAAATTCCTGCCTGGACCTGCAGTGACTGTGGTGAAATTATGGTGGCAATGGAAGCCCCGCAGACCTGCAAGGGTTGCGACGGCAGCAAGCTTGTACAGGAAACCGATGTGCTGGACACCTGGTTCAGCTCCGCCCTGTGGCCGTTTTCAACCATGGGCTGGCCGGAAGAAACGCCGCTTTTGAAAACCTTTTACCCCACCTCGGTGCTGGTGACCGGATTCGACATTCTGTTCTTCTGGGTGGCGCGCATGATGATGATGGGCATCCATTTTATGGGGGATGTGCCATTCAAAGACGTCTATGTGCACGCCCTGGTGCGTGACGAGGCCGGCAAGAAGATGAGCAAATCAAAGGGCAATGTGATCGATCCCCTGAGCGTTATTGATCAATACGGCACAGATGCCTTCCGGTTTACCCTGGCCGCATTTGCGGCCCAGGGCCGAGACGTCAAAATGTCAGAAAAACGGGTGGACGGCTACCGGCATTTTATCAATAAAATTTGGAATGCGGCCAGATTCGCCCTGATGCATATTGATCGCGGTTACGGGGAAATTGATTTTGAGAACATCTCCCTGCCGGACAAATGGATCCTGTCACGTCTGCAGAAGACGACCGCGGAGGTGACCGCCGCCCTGGAAACCTATCGCTTCAATGAGGGCGCCGGAGCCGTGTACAATTTCGTGTGGCATGAATTCTGCGACTGGTACCTGGAGGCCATCAAACCGGTTCTTTATGATAAAAAGGGACCGGAGGCCGCAGAGGCCACCCGTGCCGTGCTCTGGCGGGTATTGCGGGACATACTGGTGCTGCTGCACCCATTTATCCCGTTTGTAACCGAGGAAATCTGGCACCATATGCCCGGAACAGACGGTTCGATCATGGTGGCCGGGCACCCGGCCGATGCAACAGATTCTTTCGAGCACCCGGAATCAGAGTCTGAGATGGCGCTGCTGATGGAAGTGATCACGGGCATCCGGAATGTTCGCGGCGAGATGAATATCGCGCCGTCTCTTTCTTTAATCGTCCAGGTTCAATCCGAAGATGACCACATCAGGCAAACCATCGCCGGCCATCAGGACCTGATCGGCAATCTTGCCAAACTGGATTCGCTGGCGGTTGATAATATCGGGCAGCGACCGAAATCCTCGGCCACGGCTGTGATCAAGGGTGCCTCTATTTTTGTTTCCCTGGAAGGCATCATTGATTTCGGCAAAGAAACCCTGCGCCTGGAAAAAGAAATCAATAAATTAGCGGCTGAGCTGTCGAAGGTAGTTAAAAAGCTGGAAAATGACGGCTTTTTAAACAAAGCCCCGGCGGACGTTATTGAAAAGGTCAGACAAAAACAAAGTGCCCTGCTTGAAAAACAGCAGAAAATCCAGGCGAATCTGGATAAAATAAAAGAAGCAGGGGAATGAAGAATTACGAATGTCGAATGTCGAACCAGAGCATTCCGTCATTTATAAGTGGTATTACTACAGTACTTAGCGATTTCCATCCACGGGCAACATTTAATGGTCAATGGTTTTGGCTGCTATGGGGGAATGAGGAGATTTGCTGTGCATTGAAATTTATGGGGATGCCATAAACCTTAATTCGTCATTCGTCGTTCGACATTCGTCATTCTTAACGATTGGTTGATTCGGCCTGAGCTTCGGCGTACAGCGCGGATACCATATTACGACCCTTTTGTTTGGATCGATACATGGCCCGGTCAGCCCGTTGAATGAAAGTGGATAATTCTTCCTTGGGTTGGTATTCCGTAACGCCGATGCTGATGGTAATCTTCACTTCTTTACCATTTACGGGTGAAAATCGCTCGGCTTCCAGGGCCGCCCGAATACGCTGGGCGACTGTCCCGGCTTCTTCGCCGCCGGTTTCCGGTAGAATTACGGTAAATTCCTCCCCGCCGTAACGATATGCGGTATCATTGGTCCGCAGGCAGGATTTAATGATCTGACTGAAACGAACCAGGACTTTATCCCCTTCAAGATGTCCGTAGGTGTCGTTGTAATCTTTAAAATGGTCAAGGTCCAGCAATAAAAGGGCAAGGGGATGTTTGTAGCGATTGAAACGGTCAACCTCGGTTTCCAGCTGGGAGTAGAAAGATCTTGAGTTGTAAAGCTTGGTAAGGCCGTCGGTGACTGCCAGCTTTTGCAGCTTTTCCATCATCCGGATGCGTTCATTGGTGAGGTCGCGTTCCTTGAGTACCCGCTTTAGACGCAATAAAAGCTCTTCGAGGCGAACCGGTTTGATAACAAAATCACTGGCACCGATATTTATCGCCTCTTCATAGGAATAGTCGTCGCTGTATCCGGTCATCACGATGACATCAGAATCCTGGTCTTTTTTGATGATTTTGGTCAGCTCCAGCCCCCCCATGGCGGGCAGAATGATATCGGTAATGACAACATGAAATGATTTATTATCCAGCATTTCCAATGCTTCCTCGGCACAGGAGACAGCTTCGGATTGATAGCCGGCCGTACTGATATACTCATTCATGGTATTGCGCACGGCAACATCGTCATCGACAATCAGGATTTGGACTTGTGACTTTGCTGAAGCCATTGGTGATTCCGATCTACTTTTTGAAGCGAAGGCAGACTTGACAGTATATTTTAAAAATTGATAAAAGGCTAAATTTATTAATTATAATGGTTAATTATATCCGGAATTAGTACCGGTGTCAACTGTCTTTTAAGAAGGATAATATAGCAATCACTTTAAAAAACGCTAACCTATCAGGATTCAAAGATAAGATTGATTGGACTCAAAGGTTCAGGGTTCAGCGTTCAGGGTTCAGAGGTTAAAAACCGCTGCCCCTTGCTTTTACAGGATTATGCCTAATAATAGACCACTAACTTGAGAATCCGGCTCAAAAAATTGGAGAGCTGGGACGAAAATATTAGAACCCGGTTCTTAGTAATTCGAAACCCTGAACCCAGAACGCTGAACCTCTGAACCTATTTATAACATGCAAAATATAAGAAACTTCAGTATTATCGCCCATATCGACCACGGGAAATCAACCCTCTCGGATCGCCTTATCCAGACCGCGGATATCATCTCTGAACGGGAATTTAAGGACCAGATCCTCGATACGATGGATATCGAAAGAGAACGCGGCATCACCATAAAAAGCCAGACCGTATGCCTGCCGTATACGGCCGAGAATGGTGAGATCTATTTCCTAAACCTTATCGATACCCCCGGTCACGTGGACTTCACCTACGAAGTATCGCGTTCTCTGGCCTCCTGCGAGGGGGCCTTGCTGGTAATTGATGCCAGTCAGGGTGTAGAAGCCCAAACCCTGGCCAATTTATACCTTGCCATGGAACACGATCTGGAAATAATTCCCGTGATAAATAAAATTGATCTGCCGTCTGCCGATGTGGATCGGGTTAAAAAGCAGATCGAAGAAGATCTGGGCCTGGATCCGGATGATGCCATAGAAATATCCGCCAAGGAAGGCATCGGTATCGAGGATGTCCTGGAGGCCATCGTTAATCTATTGCCGCCACCAACCGGAGATGCCTCCAAACCGCTCGAAGCGCTGATCTTCGATTCGCACTATGATCCTTACCGGGGCACCATCGTACATTTTCGCCTCTTTAATGGCAAAATCAGCGCCGGGGATGCAATCACCTTCATGTCCAACAATGCGAACTACAAGGTGGAAGAAGTCGGCATCTTCCAGCTTGAAATGATAAAGGAAAAATTTCTATCCGCCGGACAGGTGGGCTACATGACGGCCGGCATCAAAACGGTCAGCGACACCCGCTGCGGCGATACCATTACGCTCAAAGCTGCTCCCTGTGACGCCCCCAGACCCGGTTTTAAGGAAGCCAAGCCGGTGGTCTTTTCCTCGATTTACCCGGTGGCTTCAGATGGCTATGAGGATCTGGTTACCGCCCTTGAGAAGTTAAAGCTCAATGATGCCTCGCTGATTTATGAAAAGGACACTTCAGTGGCCCTGGGTTTCGGCTTCCGCTGCGGTTTTCTGGGCCTGCTGCACCTGGAGGTGGTCCAGGAGCGTCTCGAGCGCGAGTACGGGCTTTCTTTGATCCTGACCGCACCGTCGGTGCAGTATGAAATTACCCTGAGCGATGGGACCATGTCGATAATCGATAACCCGGCTCTGTATCCCGACCCGACCCTGATCGAGGTGACGCGGGAGCCCTATATCCGCGCCGCCATCATTGTGCCGGATCGGTACATGGGTGCGGTGATGAAGTTGTGCCTCGATCGCCGGGGGGTTAACAAAAATTATCAATACCTGACCAGTGATCGGCTCGAAATGATATTTGAACTGCCGCTGGCAGAAGTCATTTATGATTTCTACGACAAATTGAAATCCGTCACCCAGGGCTATGGATCCTTTGATTATGACATTATCGAATTTCGCGAGACGGATCTGGTTAAAATGGACATTTTGATCAACGGAGAACGGGTGGATGCACTGTCCCAGCTGGTTCACCGGGAAAATGCGGTTGCCAGAGCACGTCTGGCCTGCGAAAAACTGCGCGATGAGATTCCGCGGCAGATGTTTAAAATTGCGATACAGGGAGCCATTGGCGGCAACATTATCGCCCGCAAAACCGTATCGGCCTTTCGCAAGGATGTTACCGCCAAATGCTACGGTGGTGATATCACCCGTAAACGCAAACTGCTCGAAAAGCAAAGGAAAGGCAAAAAGCGCATGAAGATGGTCGGGCAGGTCATGATTCCGCAGTCTGCTTTTTTAGCTGTTCTAAAGACGGACACTGATTGATTTCGGATTTGGGACTGCGGATTGTGGATTTAAACGAGCTTCAGAAGTCAGGGGCTGCAATTCGGTTAGTCCAAATGACAGAATACCTTTAAACTAATCAACTATTTCAGGCGTCGGGTTGTTTTTTTCGTCATGCCCGCGTAGGCGGGCATCCAGAGTCATTATGCAGATCCGTCAAATAGAGCCTGGATTCCCGCCTTCGCGGGAATGACAAGGGGTGAATAGAAAAAATCACCGACCCTTCAATTATTTAACCATTTGACCAATTAACTATTGGTTGCGGAGTTACAACTCATGAAAAAAATAGCGATTCTGCCCGGTGACGGTATCGGTCCCGAGGTTATGGCCGAGGCAGTTAAGATACTCGATGCGGTTGGCCGGAAGTTTAATTTGGAAATGGAATATGAATCTGGTGACGTGGGCGGCATTGCCTACGATAAGCACGGCACGGCCCTGCCGGATCAAACCCTTGAGCTGTGTGAATCCAGTGACGCAATTTTGTTCGGGTCCGTTGGCGGGCCTAAATGGGAAACGCTGCCGCCTGCCGAGCAGCCTGAACGTGCGGCTTTGCTTCCATTGCGCAAGCACTTTCAACTGTTTTGCAATTTGAGGCCGGCCAAAGTCTTCGCCGCACTGGTGGCCGCCAGCCCCCTGCGGCCGGATATCGTCGGCAATGGATTCGACATTCTCTGTGTACGGGAATTGACCGGGGGGATATACTTCGGTCAGCCCAAGGGCCGCGAGGGCAGCGGTGCCAAAGAAAACGCTTTTGACACCATGGTGTACAGCCGGCAGGAGATTGAACGAATTGCCGAAGTGGCGTTTAATTCAGCTCGAATCAGGCGCAAACGGGTCACTTCGGTAGATAAGGCCAATGTGCTGACCTCGATGGTGCTGTGGCGAGAGGTGGTCACCGAAGTCGGCAAAAAATATGAAGACGTAGAGTTAAACCATATATACATCGACAACGCCACGATGCAGCTGTTGAAGGATCCTCACCAGTTTGATGTCCTGTTGTGCGGCAATATGTTCGGCGATATCATCTCCGACGAGTGCGCCATGCTGACCGGATCGATGGGGCTCCTGCCGTCAGCCAGTATAAACGAAAAAAGCTTCGGGCTTTATGAACCGGCCGGCGGCTCGGCACCCGATATTGCCGGCCACGGCATCGCCAACCCCATAGCGCAGATACTCTCCGCCGCCATGATGCTGCGGCACAGCTTCGGATATGAAGATGCCGCCCATGCCATCGAGCAGGCCGTAGCCAAAGTTCTCGACGCGGGAATCCATACCGCGGATATCGCCGTGGATAAAAGCAGGGCTGTCAGTACAGCGGAAATGGGGGACAAGCTGGTTGGCATGATTGAGTGATAATCGCTCAGCATTGGTTATTGACTTGTCCTTCCGTTCGTACTCGTCCTCCTGCTCGTCCTCGTCCTCGAAGCAGTTGAATCTCTCCGATTTCGAGGACGAGTACGACGACGAGGACGAATTAACCATCGACCTCGCCATTAGTTTCTCTATCCTGCAAACCATCCTCATAGCGCTTCTTGCCATACCAGTTCACCTGACGGCAAAGGCCCCGGATAATCTGGACCTCTTTGGCTCTTAGCTGCATGCGGGTAAAAAAGTGCCGCAGGTTGTTCATAAAATAATCCGGATTATCCGGATTGATAAAGCTGATGCGCATCAGCACCTCTTTTAACTGGTCATACATGGCATCAAGTTCATGCTGGTTGGCCAGGCGCGGGGCGAATTCACCGGGCCTGTCAATGCTGAATCTAAACAGCTCGTAGCAGACAACCATAACGGCCTGGGCCAGGTTGAGGGAGGAAAATTCGGCCGTAGGTATGTTTACCAGGGTATGGCAGGCGCGGATATCCACATTGGACAGACCGCGATCCTCGGGACCGAACAGGATGGCGATTTTGTTTTGATCCGACAGGGCGATGAGCTTGCCGGCCAATTTGGCCGGAGAACTGACGACCTTGCGCTGACCGCCCAACCGGGCCGTGGTTCCGACCACATATTGAAAATCGGCCAGCGCCTCTTGCAGGTTATCAAACACCGCCATTTTATCAACGACTGCCGCCGCCGCATGGGTTGCCATTTTTCTTACTCGCGGCGGATCGGCGTTCTGGGGATCCACCAGAATCAGCCGTTCAATCCCCATGTTGAGCATTGCCCGGGCCGCGGCCCCGATGTTTTCCGGATACCGCGTACCGGTCAAAACGATGGCGATGTTCTTAAGGTTCAGTTTAGCGGGCATTAACGGATAATTTCAAATCGGTTAAAAAAGTATGAAATCTCAAAGGCCGCTGTCTCCGGGGCATCGGAGCCGTGGACTACATTTTGCTCGATGTCCGTGGCAAAGGCCTTCCGAATTGTTCCCTCGGCGGCTTCCTTGTGGTTTGTGGCACCCATCAGTTCACGATATCTCGCGATGACGTTATCTCCTTCCAGAACCATCATAATCGCCGGGCCGGAGCTCATAAAATCGGTGAGGCTCTGAA
>CAJICI010000231.1_pt1 | contig 12074 bp, 6 predicted proteins | sample 9199571 | NCBI WGS metagenome assembly CAJICI01 (sample SAMEA7708329, study PRJEB35096) | sediment metagenome | biome: marine neritic benthic zone biome [ENVO:01000025]; feature: sediment [ENVO:00002007]; material: shallow marine sediment [ENVO:03000034] sea grass bed [ENVO_01000059] ...
GCTTTCTCCATGACGGGAATAACGTCGCAGTTGCGACGGATGGTAACCGCCATTTTGGCAATTGACTTCAGGAGGGAAAGCTGATCAATATCCTGCAGGGCCCCACGGTTTTTCAGAACCGTGGGCGCTGCACCGCCCAGCAAAATCAGCGGAGTTTGTGCCATCTGGGCATTTTTCAAAGCCGTAAGCGAATTGGTCACACCGGGGCCTGCCGTCACGGCCGCGACGCCGGGAACTCCTGTAATCCGTCCAACAGCATCCGCTGCAAAAACGGCATTTACTTCATCCCTGACATCGATCACCTGTATGCCTTCTTTTTTTGCGCCCACCAGAATAGGCGATATGTGGCCGCCGCACAGGGTAAATATAAACCGGACGCCCTGTTGGCGCAGCACCTGTCCGATTATGTCGCCGCTGTTAATTTCCATAGTATCCTCTCCTGAAAATGTCTTGCGTATGAAATAAGACACTTTATTTTGCTCTAACGCTCAATTAACGTAAATCGCATGAATAGGCGTTTTGGTTATACCATATTGGATTCATGTTAATATAAACACTGATGACATATATGAAAATACATGCTTTACAATTTAACCACCCGCTTCGCTCGAGACACAGAGGACACAGAGTAAATTATTTTTGCCCGGGCGGGAGACGACGCCCGGGTAAAAGCCTATGCCGCTTCGTGGCAGTATAAGCAGGGATTTATAAGCGAAGAGTCGGGTCATCACCATGAGATTAGCCCACAGGGCTTGAGCTTTTATTTCGCCGCCGTCTCCCGGGCGAAAAAAGAAAACTCTTCTCTGTGCTCTCTGTGTCTCTGTGGTGAATTTTATGCTGAAACAGCCCTGAACAATGGCTAACTAAGTATTGCCGCTATAAGTATAGATAGTTTCAAATTCCTGCCCGACAATATTGGTGCATCCTATCCATATTCTTTGATCAACGCCGACAAACCTAATTTTCCCAGGACGCTACCTTGGGGTTTTCCCGTTTGCGGATCCCACCCCATGGCCTCGCGATATTCCCGGGCAAGGTTGTCGACGTCCAGGGTAACTCCGGCAACGGGCCCTTCGGTATGGGGAGGCCGACCGGCCATGCGCTCCGGCAGTTTGATATCGGCGGGCTGAAGGCCTTCTCGGAGGTTGAAAGACTGCCGCAAGGTCTGGATCCGGGCACCGGCAGTTAAAATCTGCGCCGTATCCAGATCCCATCCGGTAACCGCATTCAGAAAATCAACAAAGGGGAAATTGCCGAAAAACATCAGCGGCATGATACAAAGGCCCGCGCTCGCACCGGCCTGAAGATAGTGAGAGGCGGTGGCACTGAGAGGGCCCTTTCCGGTGCAGGTATAGCGATCAAAAGAATCGATCTTTAATTCCGCATAGGGCCCAAACGCACCGGGGCCGCCGTCGATTCGCGCCATCGGTGAAGCTGTGTGCCGTCCGGGCGTTGGATCACATACGAATCCGGTTCCCCGGCTGGGCAAAAACAGGGCATTGTGCAACCCGGGTTCCTGTCCACCCACATGCATGGCAAATTGTTCGGCGCCGCCACCGATTTGTTCTGCCGCCACTTTAACACCATCGGCGAGAATGTCACCAAAACCCACCCGGGCAATCATCTTTTCCACCATCGCAACCATGGCCTGGCCGTTGCCCCAGGTCAAAGAAATACCGTCCATGTCGGCTGCAGTAATGACATCATTTTCATAACACTCCATGACAAATGCCAGGACGGTGCCGGTGGATATGGTATCCAGGCCGCTGCGATTGCACATGTCGTTTAATTTGATGATGGTTTCAAAATCATCGCACATGCACATGGTACCAAAAGCGCCGATAGTCTCGTACTCGGGCTTTTTTGTCTCGCCAACCGGGTATTTACCGTCTGTGACCTTAAAAATTCCGCCGCAGGCAATCGGGCAGTTGGCACATCCATACTTGCGGGATTGATATTTGAGGATCCCTCCGGCATCCGTCAGGTTTTCAAGATTGGGAAATGCCTGCTCGCCGGCTAACCGCCAATTTTTTATCGGGGTAGCGCCGCCGGCCACCAGGGACTCGGTCAGGCCGCAGGTGCCGTATTTCATCAGGATCTGCGGAAAGCCTTCCATTTCACGCATTTCGGCCACAAATTGTTTGCGGAAGTGATCAAGAGTTTCTGGATCAGCTACGGCAACCTTTTCAGTACCGCGCACAGCAACCGCTTTCAACTTTTTGGCGCCCATCACCGCCCCCACCCCGGAACGGGCTGCTATCCGGCCGCCGTCATTAACAATGCCGCTGATCAGGGATATGTTTTCAGAGGCCGGTCCAATGGAAGCCACCCGAATTTTCTTATCCCCGGCGTCTGTCCGCAGAATCGACTCGGTGTCGATGACGTCCCGGCCCCAGATATGTGACGCATCTTTCAGCTCTATGCGATCATCTGTAATCATCAGGTATTGCGGTGACGACGCCAGCCCGGTGACAAACACTGCATCCCAGCCGGCCGCTTTCAATTCACTGCCGAAATACCCGCCGGCGTTAGCATCCCCCCAACCGCCTGTCAGCGGAGATTTGCATACAACCATGTACCGACCGCCCGTAGGAACTTTGGTGCCGGTTAGCGGCCCTGCAGTAAACCCGATAAAGCTTTCCGCACTCAGGGGAACGAGGCCTTTTTTCTGGCGTTCAAAAAGTATCCGGGCCCCCAATCCCTGACCGCCGATATAATCCCGCGCCAGTTCCTGCTCCAATATTTCAGTTTGAATCTCACCGCTCGTCAGATCAATAAAAGCGATTTTTCCAGCATATCCGCCACGCATAGATTACCTCCCGGTTCAATAAATGATATTCAGTTGCTAGGCTTTATATAATCAATCAGAATTCCAGTCAAATTTTCAATCAGCTGCGATCATAATTGTGGAAGAATGCAACAGATAGCCTTTTGTTTTGACAACTTACCTGATTTTTTATATAAATTAAGTTTGTCAGTCCATTTCCTCGCGCTTGATTTTCATCCCCGGTCAAGCAGGTAGCTCGATTGAGCACGGGAGCAAACCGAACGGTTCCAGGGTCGATGGACTGCAGAAAATTTACTGGAATTCCAAAGTGCATACAGAAATCAATAACATATTTTCGCATCGCCTGTCCCAGCTCAAGAATACTGCATTTCTGAATAAAATTGTCAGTTTCAGAAATAGAAAACGCTTCTCTACCTATCTGGTGACAACATTTGTTGTGCTGGCTACCCTTTTTGTATTTGTCATTCTGGTGGCATTATATGGTTACTTTGGCAAACAGGTCGAGTCCGAATTTCGCAAAAAAGTACTGGCAGAAAAAGGTCAGGTAGAAATCATTCTCAACAACCGCATCTCTCGTATCAGCGGCCTGCTAAAGGACCTTGGATCCGATAATATTATTCGAGTTACAGTGATGCTCGATGGCATATCTCAGCTGCAGGATCGGGTCTCCGAATTTTATCCTTCCCGCGAAGGCGTATTTTTCTTCATAAAAAAACAAAGCGAAAATTACTTAATTCCGGATAGTTATCCCGATTTAGATAGAGAATTAATCGCGTTTGCTCAAAAAAGTTTTCCTTACGGAGAAGTGTTTGAGGACGATGGCAATACACGGCTGATCTGGTGGTTCTCGACTCCGATTATGCATCAAACCCGGCTGATGGGAACTGCCTATGCCCTTTACGATATGACCCGTGATCAGAAGCTGCTTTCAATTGTTAATCAAACCGTCAGCGGAGATGTATCCATCGTTAATTCCGGTCAGCTGTACAGCCTGATATCTAAAAACTCGGTACCCATCGGCGAAGATATGCGCCGGAATATTGATATGAAACTGGAGCTTCTGCCGCTGGGAAGCAAGCTGATATTATCTAAAATTGATGGATTCGATAATCTCTACTTTCAATCATCGCTTGAGGCACTGGTTTCGGCCAAGCGCAAGGTCAGTTTGTGGATCGGGTTGATTTCGATCGTTACATTGACGTTGTCCATCATTATGTCGGTTTATCTGGGTAAAAAAATGGTTGAGCCATTGCGCCAGATGACAAAAATGGCCATCCAAATTTCAGAAGGAGAAAAAGACCTTCAGTTTAAAAACAAACCCAGCAACTATTGGGAATTTAATCAGCTATCGCAAGCATTTAATTATATGCTGGCCAATTTGAAGGATGCCGAAGAGCAATCGCGCTACAAGGAATTGCTCGAAAATGTCGATGATGCCGTCTACATTCTTGATCAAAAGGGAAACGTACTGGAAGCCAATGAAGCGGCCTATGCCCAGCTGGGATATACCCCCGAAAAATTTTTTGAATTAAACCTGACGGATATTGTCCCTGCAAAGGATGCCGGCTTAATCATTGATCAACTGGGGAACAGTATTGACCGGCAATTGCCCGGAAAAATGACCATCGAAACATCCCACACCAAATTAGATGGTAGCCTTATTCCGGTTGAAATCCATGCCCGGGCCATCTCTTACAGGGGACGCCAGGTTATTCTCAATGTGGCCCGGGATATCGCGGCACGCATCGAAGCAGAAAAAGAGAAAAACCAGCTGGAAAGTCAGTTGATTCATTCTCAGAAAATGGAAGCCGTCGGCACCCTCGCCGGAGGTATTGCCCATGACTTCAACAATTTGTTAATGGGCATCCAGGGGTACATTTCTCTGATGCGGCTCCAGACAGATCCGGAAGATCCCAATGATGAGTACATCCAGGGCATTGAAACCGCCGTCAACAACGCTGCCAATCTTACCAATCAATTGCTCGGTTTTGCCAGAAAGGGGAAATATACTCTAAAGCTGACTTCGCTAAACGCTATCGTCGAAAACAGCACCAGGATGTTCACCCGCACCCGCAAGGAGATTGTCATACACAAAAAATTACATGACAAACTCTGGACGGTTAAAGTTGATCCCGGCCAGATCGAACAGGTCCTGATCAATCTTTACCTGAATGCGTGGCACGCTATGGCTGACGGCGGCGATATCTATATTCAGACTGAGAATGTCTACCTCAGCAAGGAATATTGTAAAGCTTTTGAAGTATCCGAGGGAAATTTTGTGAAAATCTCGGTAACCGACACGGGAGTCGGTATCGGCCAGGATGTCATTGAAAGGATTTTTGAGCCGTTTTTTACCACCAAGGATGTCGGCAAGGGAACCGGACTCGGATTGGCATCGGCCTATGGCATCATTAAAAATCATAACGGCATCATTCGGGTGTATAGTGAGTTAGATCACGGTTCGACGTTTAATGTCTACCTGCCGGCATCTGCAATGGAAGAAGCAAGAGAAATCAAGGTCAGCACCGAGATGGTAAAAGGAAATGAATCCATACTTCTGGTAGATGATGAAGAAGGTACAATTCAGGTCGAAGAGTTGATGCTCAGGGAACTCGGCTATCGGGTTATCCCGGCATTGAGCGGCAAACAGGCTATAGAGTTGTACAGAGAAAAAATGGTTGACCTTGATCTGGTGGCGCTGGATATGATCATGCCAGAGATGAACGGCAGAGATACATACGATGCATTAAAGCAGATTAATCCGGATGTCAAAGTACTGCTGGTAAGCGGATACAGCTTGAACAAACAAATTGAAGAACTAATGGATAAAGGCTGTAACGGATTTATTCAAAAACCTTTCGATATCATCCAGTTGTCACAAAAGTTAAGGGAAGTGCTTGGGTAATGACGAATGACGATTGTCGAATGATGAATGAATGAGGTCGCTGCGCTCCACCATTTTTTAAATCAATTAGATCTGCCGGAGGCGGACCTTCATTCTTCATTCGTCATTCGAAATTCGTCATTCATTTTTTGGGGGCCAGAATAATTTCGATGCGTCGGTTTTGATGGCGGCCTTTTTCGGTTTCATTGGAAGCCACCGGCCTGAAAAAACTGTAACCACGCGCCGATAGTTTCTCCGGTTCTATCCCGCCCGCCTGGTGGAGAAATCGAGCAACAGCGGCTGCCCGGGCAGTCGAAAGCTCCCAGTTGCTGGGAAATCGTTTCCGCAATGACGCTTTTAACGGAACATCGTCCGTGTGACCCTCTACCAGTATTTCCTGGTTTTCGGCTTCCTTCAATGATCCGGCCATGATGATCAGCAATTCTTTGCCCCTCGCGTTGATGTCCACGCTGCCGGAGTCAAAAAGAATCTTATCGATAAATATGACCTTCAATTTATCATCTGCCTCGACAACCTCGATTTCTTGAGCTGCAATTTGGTCCTTCAGGCTGGTTTCGATGGTTTTTTTGGTATCGTCCAGCAATTGGATGACTTTACCCTGGAGCTGAATAACAGAGCGTCTTTTTTTCAATTCCAGTTCAAGCGCATCGATATTCTTTTGCTGCTGCTGGTTGATGTTTTTCAGGTAGGCGTTCTGGGTCTGGAGTTTTTTTGTTTTTTGGGCGTACTGTCGGTTCTGGGTCTCCAACATGCTGAGTTCCGATTGCACCAGCTGGAGCTGTGCCCCGGTTTCCGCCTGTTTGGACCTGAGATCATCCAGCTGCCGTTGAGCATCATCTTTCTGGGCCCGGGTTTCCTCCAGGTCGCTTTTTACGTCATTGTAAAGGGGAAATGGCACACAGGCGTAGAGCAACAGGGTTAACAAACTCATTAAACTCATCAACTGGATGCTGCGCATGGAACGGCCTCCGGAAGGGGTATGCTTCAGTTAGAAGCCATCTCAAAAAAGTCTTTTGGTCCAATCCTCCAGGGGCGGACAAGTCTCGGTGTTGGGCGCTCGGTTTAACTCCTCGAAATACTGATGTATTCCTGCTGTCGCAGTGACTGCTACGCCGTCGGGTTAAACCTCACGGCCGCCTTGATATTGAACCAAAATCCGTTTTTTGAGATAGCTTCTAGAGAATACGAGCTGGAGCCATTGAGTTGACTTATAGCAAAAAATGACTTGTTTTACTACTACTATTTTACTTTTTTTCTAGAATTTCTTTTAAGGTTAATTCATAAACATCGCTATTAGGCCCGCCAATGGACACCGCTTTGCGCGCAGCCGCAATTGCTTCACTTTTACGTCCCTGTTCGGAAAGCACCTGGGCAAGATTGTTATGGGCAGCAGCCGAGCGTGGATGAGACTCAATTGCACTTCTAAAAGCGTTTTCAGCGCCAGGCAAATCATCAAGTGCATACCGGCTGTTGCCCAGGCCCATATAGGCTACAAGGCTCTGCGGCCAGCGGGCTAATGCTGTCTGATAGCCTTTTGTGGCAGCTTGATATTTTCGTGATTTTTCCAACCCGTATACGGCGGCCAGGTAGTCTTTTTCCCGGGCATCTGCAGGCAGCTGGGTTGGTTTGAGAACGAGAATGCCCCAGTAATCGCTGCGGGCCCAGGTTCTTTCAAACGTGGAAAAAGGGGTTTTTTTGCGTTCGGTTGTCCCCGATCGAAGAATGACATAGTTTTCTTCGAAATTATAACCGATGACGACCGCATAATGCCAGATAGGAATCGAAGATAACCCAAGGTTTTGCAGAATGATCACGGGATGACCGGCCTCAATTTCCGGCCACAGTGAATTCGGGCCGGAGATGGGATAGGCTATTCTGCCCTGGCGTCGAGTCGCCCCGATCATGGCCATCTGCAGGCTGCCCTTTTGTGAGGGAGTGTAAACCTGATCTTTCAGTTCATCCGGGGTAACCGGCAAATCGCTGTGTGTCAGCGCCATGGCCAGAGATGACGGACCACACTGGTATTTTTCCTGGGGGTAAAAAGGGACCGTCTCCAACTCTATGGCGGGGGCAAGGTTATCCGGAAGTAAAAACGATTTGGGCTTCTGAGGGCCGGCACAACCGGTCAGCATGCTGGCGACCATCCAGAGGAAAAGCGACAGGACGGAATAGTATTGGTAGGATCGTGTGGAAGGCATTTTGTCGCTTTGGCCACTACGGAATTTTTCTAAGTATTATATAGTATATGATTCAAGGTTTCAGATTTCGCATAGGTCAGAAGACAGAGGACAGAAAACAGATGACAGATGAGATATCAGAATCTTCATCGATAGCTGCAATTACCCTGCAATCTTTATATCTGCTGACCGTCCTCTGACCTCTGACTTCTGTCATCTGACCTCTGTCTTCAGTCATCTGTCATATGAAGTCCGTGTACCCCATAATCTCCAGTACGAGCAATGTAATAAACACGATAATTAAGACAAATAGCAAAGTACCCCAAAAATCGCCCCCCGAAGGAAGCTGGTCGATTTTATCTGCTATTTGCATGACTTCGGCATCCGACAGGCTGTCGACACGCGCCCTGGCCTCAGCCGGATCAATTCCGCGGGCCACTAATTGAGACTGAACATCTTTACGATCCAGAAAGGATCTAAGCTGATCACGGGCTTCCGACGTGTCCTGATTGGTCAGAATTGATTCCGTACCCACCATGGCGGCAAATACCGAGCTGACGGGGGCACTGATTATCACCATCAGCAGGGCCATCAGAATGCTGACACTCTTTTCAACTTTTTTGGTTCGACGCATGCACCAGCTCCTTGGGTTTGAGTTTGTATCCCATCAAGAATAGCAAACAGTGCATCAAACGTCAATTCACATGGACGCACAAATTTGGATACCTAATTTGTCCAGGTAGTGCACTTAATGTAGAAATATTAGCTGCTCGAAAGAATCGTAAAAAAATTCCAAACTACAATCAACAACTCTCAAACAAATTCCAATGACCAAAATTCCAAAGCTCAAACACCCGGGATCATAGGTTATTTTAGCCAGCAACTATTATCACCACCGGAAAAGAGCTGCCGAAGTATAATGCTAAAGGGGCTGTAGATGTTTTGGTCATTGGAGATTGGAGTTTAAGATTTATTTGTAATTTGGAGCTTGTTATTTGGGATTTTAATTTCTTTTAGAACCGGTTCATTCAACTGGTTTTGGATTGACTTTGAAGTTCACATAGGCGCGTCAAAGGGTAAAGCATATCCTGTCAATTCCACATAACCCGCGCCGTCAACCGGATTGCCCGCTTTGGTCCCGGCAGCGGAGACGCTTCCTTCCCAGTAAATCACTCCAGTGGTTTCTGATGTGTGCATCTCTTGATCCGCGAGGTTGGAGGTAATCGCAATATCCAGCCGAACGGGAAAAATCTGTAATCGCCATTCGGAGGGGTACTCTGCGCCGGAATGGGGGCTTTTCCAGGTATCTTTCACCGTCAGCTCAAATTCATCCCTGCTGATGGTACGGCTCTGGCCCTGGCTATCAATAATGGTTGCACTGGAAGCAGGACCCGTTCCTCCCTGCTTTTTTCTTAATACGAAAGCCATGATTTCGGTTTGATCCGAGAGTTGTAAAGAGAACCAGTCCCACCCCTGCAGTCCGGGTTCCAAAACAGCGGTACTGAATTCATGGTCCATCCAGGCCAATCCATTTACCGCTGTGACATCATCACCAATAAATAAATTCCCCCTGGTGTTTAGCCTGGTAAATGAATAGTAGCAGCTTGCCCGGTCCGCGGTTGACCCTTTGAGGCTGTAACCTGCCTCGCCGTGAAGCACTGGCGGTTTTTCCGGAGTCAGAGCCAGTTCAAACGAGAATGTATCGGTTTTCACTTCCAACAGATGCCGGTCAGGACGTATGTGAGCCGACCAGTTTTTTAAAAATATGGCGGTGGTTTTATCAATCTGCCTGACACCGGCCATGTCCAAAGCTTCCCGCGATGCCAACTCAGCTTGCAGATGCTGTTTCGGTGAGATCAAGGAAATGGCGCTGTGGGCCAGATAAATTTGCTGGGTTCGCCAGGCCGAAGCCGGCCGGGGCCATTTTCGGCGGTCATCGGGCGGGCTGATCTGCCTGCGGAAAAACGTCAGCTGGAAACCAAAGCGCTCTCCGGTAACAGCCTGCAAATTCCCGGTGTAGTACCACCATTCGGTGCGGTAGCCGGGATGGGCACCGTGGTCTTTGGGAAATTCCAGGTTGCAGGGCCCATCGACTACTAAATAGCCGGTTGGTTCCTCGCCTCTTGCCGCGAAGCTTAAGATGGCTGTTGCAAAAAATAATGATAAGAATAAAATATAAGATCTCATATATAACCAACCGGCTGTTATTTGTTATTGGTTAATAGTTAATGGAATAGCATGGCAGAACTTTTTTAGACCTTGCCTTTCTATAAATGAGTTGGATATCGATTCAAGAATATTCTCTGGTGATATCCACGTTCGATCATCGTACACGTGATATGGCCCGTCTATATTAGCCTGAAGGCAAGCATCCGAGCAACTTCCAACGCCTTCAACACGATTAACTAATAACCAATTACCAATTGCGAATAGGGTTCAAATGATGGATATCAATTGAACCCTATTCCCGCAGCAACGTCGCCGGCGGTTCCCTGAATACCAGGCGTACGGCTGGTATGGCTGCCGCCAGGGCCGTCAAGATGATCAGGGGCAAAGACATCACCAGGGCCTGCCAGTCGACGCTGTATAAAAATGTCCAGCCAAAAGACTGCCGGTTTATGACATAAACCAGCAGATACGAAAGAAGAAACCCACAGATAATGCCGGCAACCTCCCCGACCGTTACCAGGAATGCAGCCTCCCAGAAAATCATGATACGAATCTGATTGAAACTGGCCCCGACGGCAAACAGGGTGTTCAACTGGCGTGAGCGCTCCAGCACCATAACCGCCAGGGTGGTGGTAATCCCCAGGGCAGCAATCACCAGAGCGATCAACAATAAAACGGTAGTAACCGCAAAGGTTTCGTCGAATACCTTGAGGATGCCGCTGCGCAGATCGCGGCCGCTGATCATCTCCAGTGCGTCGCCCCACCGTTCGATAATGTCCTGGCGCAAATCAGCCACAGCGCGGTCCAGGTCTTGTATGTGGTCCTTGAAGAAAAAACGCAAACCGCTCCACCGGGCGTCATGGTATCGTTTCCCGAAGTGATTCAGGGAGTAAAAAACAACCCCGCCCTGGGTGCGGTAATCCCGCACCACTGCCAGGATCGGCAGCTCCACCAGGGAATCTTCAACACGGGCCCGGAAAATATCACCGACGGTTAAACCGGTGCGGTTTGAAAACACCTCGGATATGCCTACGCCTTCTCCTCGTTTCAGACGCAGGCGAATTTTTGCAGGATCACCAATCATCCAGAAAAAGTCCGCGTAGCGAAAAAACACATCCAGATCCAGAATTTCGAATTCATAAGGAAAGCCTTCGTAATTGAGAAAATAACGTCGATTCGGGACCATTTCGACCGGTTTGTCCATCGCCTGAAACCAGGCAACGGCCTCCTCTGAAATGGGATGACGAAATTCATTAACTTCGTTTAACCTGGGTGTCACGAACAAATCACCGCTGACGGTCTGGTAGGTCCAGACTTCAACCGTTTGTCTAAAGCTGAAAATCATGACTACCAAAGAGGTAAACAGGGCAACCGCCGTTATCAGCGCACCGACGGAAATTGCCGTGCGCGTACCGCTGTCCCGGATATAGCGCCCGGCAAGATATGCTGGAGTGCCGGCAATCCGGTGTAAAAGCGGCGTTGAATATCTTCCCAGACGGGTTAATGTCCAGGGTGCCAGTAAAGCGAAACCCACAAACATCAGCAGGATGGCAAAATATCCCGGCAACGGCATATTCAGCACTCCGGGCATCAGCGACAGCGGCACTACCAATGCAATGCAGATGATGCCGCCGAGGGCAAGCTTGCGGGGCGTTTTCTTTGACTGAATTCCGTGCTGAGAAATTTCAAGGGCTTCCTTGGGTGATACCAGCATGGCTTCCCGGGCGGGCTGCACGGCGGCCAGAACGGCAACGAATACAGTAACAGCGAAACTCAGGGCTATTTCCCAGAAACTGAGTGAAAGGCTGTCAACGCGTACCCGCACAAAAAGGGTCGATACGGTTTGACTTACGCCATGCAACAGAAATTTGATCAGAATGCTGCTGAGTGGAATGGCAAGCACCCAGCCTCCGAGGCCCAAAAGGGCCCCTTCCGCCAGAAATACAACAAAAAGCAACTCGGGCGATGCTCCGGTGGACCTCAGGACGGCCAGCTCGTGGCGTCGGGAAGCAGCATTCAGCGCCACCAGGCTGTA
>CAJICI010000361.1_pt1 | contig 11993 bp, 10 predicted proteins | sample 9199571 | NCBI WGS metagenome assembly CAJICI01 (sample SAMEA7708329, study PRJEB35096) | sediment metagenome | biome: marine neritic benthic zone biome [ENVO:01000025]; feature: sediment [ENVO:00002007]; material: shallow marine sediment [ENVO:03000034] sea grass bed [ENVO_01000059] ...
CCCCGGGTTCAGTGTTTGCATGGGCACTCGGGACCTGGATGTTCTATTTGATACAGGCCTTGTATTTTATATTTTTTGACATAACCGCAAATCACAAAAATACTAATGTTCGGTTGGATGCCTTTGACGCGGCCAGCAAAAAAGCTGAACAAATTCTGGCAGGGAGCTATTTTTCTTAGCGGATCAACAAAGAAACCACTTCATTTAAACAGTGCTGGCACAAATAAGAAAGCACGAAATTTATATTTCGTGCTTTCAAGCTGAAAATAGCTTTGATGTAAAATGCCGACCAATGGGAAATGGGCAATCAGTCCAGGGTGACTTTCATCATTAAGTCTCTGTGACCGCCATCTCCGTGCCATAGTTTGAATTGCCCGCAAACCTTTGAATTCATGCGGTCAAAATCATAATCCGCCCCATCACAGCCGTCACTCCCGCAGGCCTGCCAGGGCGTATCGTCTCCCTGATAGGAGGGTCGAATCAAAAACTCTACCTTACCGGGTTTACGATCGGCGGGGATCTCTCCGCAGACACGATAACACACAGAGCCTTTAATGTATTCCGGCAGAATGCCGCATTTATCACGATCTTTCTTGCCTACCGGACTTCCGAGACCCCGGGCAATCATATAGGTGGTATCTTCTTTGGTGGTGCAGTCAGCTATAATTTCGGCCATTTTTCACCTTCCTTTCCAGGTGAAGATGTCACCGATCATTGTGGTTTTTGTTAAAGGGCCCAATTTGGCCCCAGATAATTAAAGGTATAATCATTGATACCAAAATTTAAAGCTTTCGATCGAGAATGCATGTTTTGATCGGCTGGATTTTATCTTAAATAGCATTATAATATGCTCAGCGAATAATCGCCCGGGGGTCTTTAAAATCCATTTCGTGTTTTCTAATTTTCGCCTGCCCTGCCTGCCCGGTTAAACCTTTTTTCTTGTTTAACCGGGGTTAAACCTTTTTCCTGTTTAACCGGGGTGCTTTCGTGGTACAAAAATTAAAAATGAGGGAACTGGCATGAACATCAACTTTATCTACATGACGGTTGGAAGCAAAGAGGAAGCCAGAAAAATCGGTAAGGCTCTTGTCTCCGAACGGCTGGCGGCATGCGTCAACATCCTGGACAATATGAACTCATTTTACATGTGGGACGGTAAAATTCAGGATGACACCGAAGTGGTCATGATCGCCAAAACCACCGAGAATCGTATCGGGGATTTAATCAAAAAGGTAGAATCCCTGCACAGCTATGACTGCCCCTGCATCGTCAGCGTCCCTATCACAGGCGGTCATCAGCCTTTTCTGGATTGGATCGCAGAGGAGGTCGAATAAGCCGGGAGGCTGGGGGGCCAAAATGCTCCGAGCGTTCAGCTTTACAGCTTTACAGCCTTCAAGCATCCCAGCCTTCGAGCTTTCAAGCATCCCGGCCTACCAGCATCCTAGCCTCCCAGCTTCAAGCCACAAAATGTAATTGACAGATAATAATAATGCTACTCTCCACACATCGATAAATTATTCCAAATTTTCGAGCCTAAATTGTACCCTTATAAACCTCGGCCGATACAGCCCGGCATCTGACACCATGGTGTCAAAATCAATTGAATTCGCAATATAGCTGATAATTAACTCATCCGGGGCGCGTAAAATTGCGGGATGCCCCTTGGCGGCATAACAAATTATATTTTTCTGCCGTTGCGCTTCCGGGCATTGGTATAAAACAATCGGATCATTCCAGGGACCCCATGGGTCGGGTGCAAAACGGGCGACGATTTTATCAGTACTGTCACCGGCACTGTAGACGGCAACGTAGCCGCCCGTATCCTGGAGATAGGAGACCGAGTATTCGTTTGCCAGGCCGGAGCATAGACGTTCGGCCTGAGTGTAATCTGCCAGCCACCTGCCTCTGGCATAAAATTGCCATTGATTGAAACGGGTCAGCGAATTTTCCGGCACCCGGGCCAGGATCATATATTTGTGGTGAAAGCCGTCAACCACATCCTCCGTTGTGCCGTAAATATAAACCCACCCATCCTGCTTCATTATCCAGGAGCCGAACAATGTCACCGCAGACGAGAAATTACCCCAGGGAATCCGCTGCTGGGTTATTTTCCAGTTTATCGGGGGGGACTGAAAATTGTCCACCTGCCCGAGCCACGTACCGATTATTTTGAATCCGGCCTCAGGCGGCTTCGTGGTACGCTCAATTTGTACCATAAATAAATAGAGTGTTTCCCGCAACAAAATGCCGTGGTAAATCCACAACCAGCCGCGACCGTCAGCAGGCCGGATAAGAGCGCTGGCATCACCTCCCGGAGTCCGGCCGGAATAAAAATCCAGCGAGATCTCCTGCGGCAGGCGGCCTTCTTGAATCGCAACGGTATTGTTAACGATGGTGGCGTTGACATGCTCGTTGTTATAGACATCTCCCCACCAGGTATCGCCAAACAGCCACAATATGGTGCTGTCTGAAAGGGCAACCGAATACACGCCGTCCCCACCGGTCCAACCTTCCTGCCGTTCAAATAGCGCGTCGTATTGAGGCAACGGTTCAACACGAATATCCGGCTGGGAAGCGCAGGCGAATATGAAAAGAAGTGCTAAAAAGCAAAAAGGAATTTTCAGAATACGTTGTTTGAAATGCATGTTAATCTAGTTACCTGGCGCAAGGCTCACAACGTGGGGTAAAAGACTAAAAAAACAAAATCCTTGGCCTTGAGCCGTGTGCCTTGCGCCTTTTATGTCATTCCGAAAAATCAAATTGAGGCAATCCCAAATCCGATATCCGAAGTCCGTAATCGAAATGCCCTCTGCCTTTGACGCTTTGCCCTATGCTCTCTGCCCTATGCGTTGCATCAGTCTTCAAGACTGATGCGGCCTTCGTACATCGTCACCCCCCGGGGTGCCTTTGCCAGCGAAAGCCCAATGGGCTTGGTGAACAGCGGGTCTTCGACAACATGCTGTAAAAATTCATCACGGAATTTCGGGTGAGCGATACTGGCGACTGCCAGGGCCTTCTCGCCGGAAGTCAATTCCCGTAAATCAGCAATACCGTATTCATTGACAATCACCACCCCATCATAGGCGCTGGCAGTCAGACTGATACCGGGCGGGTGCAGTCTGGTGATTTTGGATTGACCTTTGTCGGTAATACTTTTCATGGCGATTATCGGGGTGCCGAAGATGCGGTCATTCAATGCCCTGATAAAATCCGGCTGCCCCCCGACACCGCTGTAATACCTTCTGGGATCGATGAAGTCCGCCCAGACATTACCCAGCATATCGACACCGATGGCCGTGTTGACCGAGATAAATGGGCTGTTTTTTCGAACTGTCTCAGCAGCATTGGTGTAAGCCGAGGGCCGCATTTGAACCCCGGTGCGCATGTGGACAAAGTCATACAGCTCTCGGGAACCCATGATCAGGCTCGTGGTGCTGTAGCCCAGGTTGGCTTTCTTTTTGCGATTGGTCACAATGCCTGCTTCCTCCAGAAGCATGAGGCCGTCACCATAGAGCTCGGTTTGAATTCCCAGATCTTTGTAGCCGCCGTCTCTGATGGTACCAATGACGGCATCCGGTATTTTTCCGATGCCGACCTGGAGGGTGATACCGTCGTAAATGAAATGCTCGGCAATCAATTCCCCGATTCTTTTTTCTTCGGGCGATAGATTGTCAAAATCCGGTTTTGCAAAATCATAGACCGGTTTGACACCGTCTTCGATGATATAATCAATGGACTGGGCATCAACAACGCTTTGGCCCTGGGTAAACGGCATGCTCGAATCCAGCTCGGCAATGACAATTTCGGCGTGATCAATGGCCGTGTGAAGGGCCTCCACCGTAAGCCCCAGGCTGTATTCACCGGTAAGGTCATTTTGGCGAACCTTCAAAAAAACCACATCGGGTTCAAACGCACGTCCTTTACCGATTAAACTGACCAGGTTGGCCAGGGTGCAGGGAAGATAATAGGCCCGGCCTTCATTGGCCGCCTGGCGGACCTCGCCACCGGAAAATGTCGAATACGTCATCACCCGGTCCTGCATCCCATCTGCCACGTAGGGCACCGGCCCCTGCAACAGCAGGTGCACCATTTTTAAAAACGGCAGGGATGGCTGCCGGGATATTACGGCCGCCGTCAGCGCCTCCAAAGAGGCTGTCGGCGTCGCCGCATTGGAGCCTACGTAGCAGACGATCTCATGCTGCGATTTGAACTTTTGGGAAATAACATCTGCAACTTGATCCAGGCTGATTTTTTTCGGTTCTAAATTTACAGGCGGCATCGTTTTATCCTTATCGATAATACCGGTTGGAGTTAAGGGTGATTCTTTTGAGATTAGAGCTGAGGACCATGTTTCTCATTGATTTAGAAATTGGATCAAAGACCGCAAAAATACGCAACTGCCTTTCTTTTCCAATTAGTTTCACAGAAATAAAAACATAAGTAAATACATAATTCTGTAGCGTCTAATTGGCAAGCATGCGCCGGGATATAATCTTTTCTCCAGTATCAGATTCAAAACGCAGATGATTGAAAACAAAAGGCATTGGAACTATCTTTCTCTTTTAGCTGTTCCATCGATAGGTTTTTCCCACTTTTAAGCGCGAAACCAGCTGAATTTTGTTCGCAGGACCACACATGGTTTATGGCTTGTGGGAGCGGCTTCGACTCGGCTGAGCTCGTCGCAGGCCAGCCGCGAAATTAAAATGGGATTGTTTTCACCTTTTAGTACAACTGGAAGCTGCCGCCACAAGCATTAATCAAAATCCCCTTGCCCGGAATTTTCGAGTGATTAGATTTATAATAGCTTTAGAACAAAAGGTAACGAAATGAAATTCGGAAAAATACCACTTATCACGGCGATTATCCTGTCTATAACTGCTCTGACCAGCGTGCATGCTGCCAGCCTCCGGTGTGGTGTCCGGCTGATCACCGCAGGTGATTTAAAAGCGCGGGTGCTGGCCGAATGCGGAGAACCAGACCATGTTGAAGTCTGGGAGGAAGAACGCCTGTACCGTTTTCGGCATCATCCGGGGTACTACGGTCTCTATGATAATTTTGAGTATCAAAATCGGGATTACGCACACGGCAAACCTTATCGCATCCGCAAGCTGGTTATCGTGGAGCGATGGACCTATAACCATGGTCCCGGACGCTTTATGGATCACTTGAGATTGGAAAATGGTATCGTAAGGCATATCACCAGCGGCGATTACGGTTTCTGATTCATTCGCTTTAATCGATGGAGCGGGAGATTATCGCGTAGAGTCGAAAGTCGATTTCCCAAAACACAGCGGCCAGGGGCAGACGGCACAAGCCGAAAGGCGAAAAATGAAATCATTGGCCCTCGGCCGTCAGCCGTCAGCCTTCCGCCGTTTCTAATTTCCCTGAGCCATGCGCCTTAAGACTTGAGCCATATTATTTATTGATTCTAAATTCTTCTTTAGTACGAATAAATCTTTCCTGCAAGGACATAGAGCCAATTATCTCCTGCTATATCAGCGACTTCGCAACCACCTAAAATCACAGCTTTATCTTGACTTCGGAATAGATAAATAATATAATAAATACAATCTCTTACGCAGAAGATACGTCTAAAACAATAATTATAATGCTTACACAGATAACCCGAAACAGCCGCGGCTTCACCATTGTAGAAATAGTTGTCGTACTGGTGCTGATTAGCATCATTGCTGCGGCTGCTTTTCAAAGATCCATTACCACCGATCAGATGAACTTTGTCGGTCAGTATGACAAGATTCAGAATCAGGTCCGCTATCCCCAGTCAATGGCCATGAAACGCAGTGAATGGTGGGGTATCAGCTGCGATACAAACAATTACTGGATATTCACCGGAACCAACGAATCAACAGTTGCCAATCACCGGCGATTGCCGGGCCAGCAGAGCACGCTGATCTCTTTGAGTGAACTGGGAATCAATATGGGTGGATTCACGGCTATTTTTGACAAATACGGCAGACCGTACAGCCCGGACTGGGCCACGCCTCTGGCCTCACCCGGCCTAACCGTTGGCCTGGACGATGGGGGAACGGAGTCGAGGTCGTTTACTATAGAGCCGGAAACAGGTTTGGTAAAATAATGCGTTTTTTACCAGAAAAGATCAACAAAAACGGTTTTACATTGATCGAAATTATCGTCACCCTGGTGGCTGCCGGTATTTTGGCCATCTTTTATTTTCATTTCATGGGGACCGCCATGGATTTCAGCTGGAAATCGGTAGAGCTGGTTTCGGGCGAGGCGAGGGCAGAGGGGTTGATGGACAGGATTGTCTCGGACTACGTCAAACTGATCAACCAGCCCCCCCAACCCCCCCCGAACGATGCCCTGACCCTGATAACAAATAACGAGGCAACCTATGAAAGCGATCCGGATTACGGCAGCGATGTAACAATGGAATACATCGACTATGACACGGCAGGAAATGAAGTGCCCGCCGGCACCAGCAACAACCTTAAGGTCACCGTCGAAGCCCCCGGCAATGACTTTATCACCATCCTGACCCGCAGCCGGGATGACAACGATGATCCAAAAGTGGCATACTGAAAACTAATGATGCGCGCAAAACATCAAAAAGGCCTCATCCTGATTGAATTGATCATGACGATTGTCCTGATCGGCATCATCGCCACATTTACCGGATTTTTTATCTACAGCGGTATCAACGGCTATATTAGGGCCAAGTATATCACCAACGGGGCCCTGGATGCCCAGAGAGCACTGGACCGAATTTCTCTGGAGTTGCGCGACATTACGGATATAGACGCTACTCCTGCGCCCAGCAGTTCACGCCTGGAGTACCAAAGTGCGGTGCTGACCGGAACGCGGGTCATTGAACACATCGGCACGACGCTTTTTATCAGAGTCGAGCCGAATCCCTATGCTTTGCTGGAAAACGTAACTGCTTTCAGCCTGGCATACCAAACTGACGACCTGGATGCCAATGCCGGCGATGAAGTCGCCTATATTGACGTGGCCTTTACGATAGATGAAATCGGAACGGAATTTAAGACGAGAGTTTTTCCGAGAAATCTGGTAACCAAAAGCTGGTAAAGCGTTTGAGGTTCAAATGAAGAAATCTGCAATCAAAATATCGCGTAAGGCAACGCAGGCACTAAAAACTGTTTTGGATAGCCGGGGCACCCTGCTGGTCTATATGGTGGTGGTAATTCTCATATTCGGCGTGCTGGGGGTATCGCTGGTGTCCCTGTTCCAGACGTCGACCGAAAGTTCGGCCACGCCCAACGACGCCAAGAGAGCCCGCTATATCGCCGAATCCGGTATTCGATATGCCCTGAGCGAGATCAGGAATTCGGATAATGTGGCCAATGCCGCCGAGTCTTTGAATACTACCGCTGATTTCAAACTGGGTAAAGAAGGACGTTTCACTGCAAGTGCCTTCTCCACGGCATTTAAGTCCGCTCAAAACAAAACCATCTTCTCCAGTGGAGATTTAACCCTTGACGTACCGTACAGCGGAAAATTTCCGGAAGATTTTAACATCGACCAGGCGGTCAATGATTTTTATATCGTCGACTGGCGGGAATTCAAAGGAACCACTCCCCCAGCCGACAGCTATGCCCTGGTCACCGCATCCCCGGACCCCGGGGGTGCGACCGATGTCAACCTCAATGTTGGCGATAATTATGATGCCGGTCTTGGTGAAACTATTTGCTTTGCTCTCCTTGTTACCGATGCGCAAACCAATATCGGCAGAGGCAGCTCCATATATGTGAACGAGAAAGCTGCCGAGTTTTTCCCAACGCAAAACGGCGCGATTCGGATATTCACCCCGAACAATGGTGATCAGTACGATTATTTTTATGAAACCCGCGAGCCGCCAAGCAGCGGCAAAGTCGAGCTGACCAATTTGCGCGAAATGCCGGGAGATACATGGACCAACATTGCGGATTTGAGAGCCGGGGAATATGTCATACTTTCCCCGTATAATTTCAGGGTGTTTGCATCCGGTACGTCAGATCAGACCACAGTGAGTGTCGGTCAGGACAAGCCGTTCTGGGCCCTGGCCGTTCCCGATGAATTCACCATCTATATGGATGATCTTCTGCAGGATCAAAGCGTCAAACAGGTTGGCGATGTTATCCGCACCCAGGCGGCCGGTGACCAAAAAATAGAGCTGGGCAAGGGCACATCCGGAACCGAAGGATTCGGGGACCTGTGGTACGGGGGTGAAAAGGCCATCGGGGGCGATGCCAGTTACTGTGATCTGGGTCGATGCCTGTTCGATAAGGGTATCCGCGTTTTTTTCACAACTGATATCATTCCCGGTGCCGCCGGGGGACAGGGCTTTACCTTCGCCATGATCGCCGGGGGAAGCCTTCTGGTGCCGATTAATACCAGTTTATCCGCCGGCGGCGACTTCAAGCTGCCCGAGCTCCTGGGATATGGCGGCAACAGCCAGATCAATGATACCCCGCTTTACCTGGACGGCAGCGGAGATGGTCTTATACCCCCCAAGCTGGCTGTCGAATTCGACACGGCCACTGACTTCGATGCTGCATTCAACACATCGCTGGCATACTGCAGCGGAATCGATCCGGTTCCGGCATCCCGCAACGACCCCAAGCCTGAAAATCAACTCCGGGACGTGGTCCAGTACGTTTTCTGGGGCAATGACGATCCGACCACATTCGACTTGGCCTGCCGGGTGACCCCGGAGTCCTACGACGACAACCGCCACGATGCCGAAGGGGACGAGGTTGCGGTAAACTTTACTTTCGCAGTCGGGGCGCCCATACGGTCAGAACCGACCTATGATCCAACCGATCAAACCCTTTATTTCACTTCGAATTACAACGGCACCGCCGATGTCTGGGCCATCGACACGAATGATGGTTCGCTAAAGTGGAGTTATAATGCCGCTAACCGAAATGTGACATCCAAACCGGCCCTTGACACCGTTAGCAGCGAACGCTTCGTTTATTTCAGTGCGACCGATGATCTGTACAAGCTGGAGGCCGCCACGGGAGTCCCGGGAACAAATGGATGGCTGCGCAATGTCGCCACCTTTGAGGATAAAGTATCCCCGGTCGTAGATCCTGTTAGCCATAAAATTTATATCGGATCGCGAGGGACTGAAAGATTTTACGCCTATGATGCCGATGGAACACGTCTATGGGACACAGACCTGGGAGAAGACATTGAGGCAACTGCCGCCATTGACACCAGTGGCGGCGCCGGTGACGGCAACGTGTACGTGGGCACAGGCGATGATAACAGCGGCGCCAGTGAAGAGGGCCGGGTATTCGGGTTCGATCGGAATGCCCCGGCACCGAATCCCCCACCCCTGTGGCCGTATTTCAAAACCGACCAGGACGTAACATCACGACCGGTGCTTAAGGATGACGGCAGCGTCCTGTATGCGGTCACGGACGTTGGCAACCTGTATGCCATCGATACTGCCCTCGGTACTCAGGTATGGCGAAATTTAACGGATATAAGCGCCGTCAATTTAATTGATCTTGCCGTCTCCCCTGTGGATGGCACCATCTACGTTGCCACCGACAATGGTGAACTGCATTCCATGAATCCGGCCAACGGCAACGAGAACTGGCAGAAAAGTTTAACCGGCTCCATTACTTTTTCTTCGCCAGCGGTGGGTCCGGACGGCACCGTTTACATCGGAACAGATGGCAATCGGGTTTATGCGGTCAATCCGGATAGCAGCGACAAATGGATATTTAACCCCGCAGGCCTTGGCGATGTGCGCTCCACACCCGAAGTCGGGGCCGACAGGGTCGTCTATGTTGGGTCCGACGACGGCAACCTCTATGCCCTGGCAACTGTGGCCGTCCCCCGCAATCTAAGGAACACCTATGTCGGCGGTTCGCTGGCACACTTGACATCCGCCAACCTGGACACCAACGTCGTTGTCGACGATAACAATGACTGGCTTGACGGCAGCCCGCTGACCAGGGGCCCCTGGGCGGTTCGCACCGAGATAACGCGTGACGGTTCGATAAATGCCAACGGCAACCACGAATATACCCTGCGCACCTGGATCAGGCAGTGCGTCAACAGCGACTGCAGCGACCTCAAGGGAACGCCTTTTCAGGACACCACCGCCGAATATCAAATTTTGAATCCCGCCATCGCACCGGACTTGCCGTTCACCCAGGTGATCGAATTACCACCAGCAGCTCATGACGATTTCGATAGATTTGTATTTGGTTTTACAACGGCCGCCGGGTCTGCCGACACCCAGGTCGCGGAGATAAGGGATTTTCAGTTGACCTTCATTCAAACAGCCGATCCGGTAACCACCAGCGACCCGCCCTGGGCACCCTGATATAATGCGATTTTCTGTTTTGTTTTCTTGCGGTAATCAGCAACCAGTGAACGGAGCCTGTTGAAAATATGTTCCGTATGATCAGAATCTACAATCCGCCTGCCCCCAGAGGATAACGCATTTCGCTGGATAGAGTTCTATTCTTTTATCCAGCAGACATGCTTTTTTTTGTTGTTCAATTCCCCCTTAATTATAGGCGGCTTCAGCCGTCAGCTCTGCCGAACGGACAGGGGGATTTTCTTCTGAGGTGACTGGAACGTTGTTTGAGGCAGATATTTAACCGCGAGAATAGCAAACAAATAAGGCAGAGGGCCAAAAGAGCCTCTGCCTTTTCGTTTCTGATTTATGGAACTATCAGGCTTTGATTCGGCGGCGGCCGAACCCGGCCAGTCCGATCAATCCGATACCGACTAACAGCATGGTAGGAGATTCCGGCACGGCGACCGCCGCAATCCAGCCGCTGTCACCGGCAGATAACGAAGTGCTCTGAACGGTCGGTGCCGCTATGCCCTGAACGTTGGCCGCAGACAAATAGCGACCCTGGCCGGAATTATTGACGTCGTTGAAAAAACTGGCATTAAATTCATTTTCGCTAGATCTGATTTCGAAAACTAACTCTTCATTTTCGCCAAATATGCCAGGCTTGAAAAGGAACTCAATGTCAAATAGAGGGGCAGGTCCCGCTTCAAATTCCAGACTGGTCGAACTGCTACGATCAGGACTAAAGTCAACGGATTCTATGGAGCTACCATCGCCTGAGAGTAACTTAATTTTTAGCGTTGGAAGAATCTTATCATCACTAACATTAAAATACCAGGAGCCAACACTTTCCGAACCACTGAGGCCCTTCGTATTCAGAGTTAATTCTACATGCTTAAATTTTGAATCCACAAATGTAGCGAACAGAGGACCACTCGGCTCGGCCCCGGCGTAAGTTGTGTCCAGATCAAACTGAAGCGCAGAGGCAGGTATGGAGAAGAAAAATACAAGTCCAAACAGAAAAAACAGAAGTAGTGTTTTCTTTTTCAATTTATCCCCCTTTTCTTGATTAACGCTGAAAGCGTCAACCACCCCCGCCTGTATTCAAAAGAACCCGTCAGATTCCTGACCGGCTTTTTCTGAAATCAGGCATAAGCTATAGATTGCAATATCTGTACCAGCATCTTCTCATTTAATAAAAGCTATATTATAGATAAATTCAATATGTTATAAAATTGCCGCTTTTGTTTGCATAACATTAATTTCACATTATTGGGTAAATTATTTCATAGGCACTGGGTAAATTATTTCCTTTTGTATTGTGGGAGCGGCTTCCAGCCGCGATCTCCGTGCGGAGTATGGCATCTATCGCGGCTGGAAAGCCGTTCCCACATCTGAATTGACGATTTAACTCTCTGTGCAAGATCCCTTCTGTCAGATTGATCTAATTGGGCTGGTTCATATCCAGCACATCCCGCACGGTACGCGCCAGTTTGTTCATCACCATGGGCTTCAGGACGAACTTTTTGATGCCCAATTTTTGGGCCTTTTCTTCGGTGATCTGCTCGCTGAACCCTGTGCAAAGAATCACGGGGATATCGGGACGGATGGCCATGATCTCTGCGGCCAGTTTATCACCTGTCAGGCTGGGCATGGTCATATCGGTAATGACCAGATCGAAATTTTGTGA
>CAJICI010000600.1_pt1 | contig 11862 bp, 8 predicted proteins | sample 9199571 | NCBI WGS metagenome assembly CAJICI01 (sample SAMEA7708329, study PRJEB35096) | sediment metagenome | biome: marine neritic benthic zone biome [ENVO:01000025]; feature: sediment [ENVO:00002007]; material: shallow marine sediment [ENVO:03000034] sea grass bed [ENVO_01000059] ...
CAGGGACTTCATGAAGTTCTGTACATTCCTGACCGCGACCATGGGACTTTCATCATCATTTGTTCCCAAGGTGGCCGAGGTATTCGCCGCGCCGGCCCAGCGACCGCCGGTGATCTGGCTGCATTTTGGTGAATGCACGGGCTGCTCCGAAGCTGTTTTGAGATCACAGTACCCGTTTGTTGATGAACTGGTTCTTGATATCCTCTCGGTAGAATATCACGAGACCATCATGGCGGCTGCCGGGCAGCAGGCGGAGGATCAACTCCATGCGGCCCAAAAAAAATACGCCGGCAAGTATATCTGCGTCGTAGAGGGTGCCATCGCTACCAAGTATAATGGTGCCTATGGAAAAATCGGTGGCCGCACCTTCCTGGAAATCGGCAAGGAAGTCTGCTCCAAGGCCGCCGGCGTCATCTGCATCGGTGGCTGTTCATCATTCGGCAATATTCCGGCAGCGGCGCCCAACCCGGGCGGTTATAAGAGTGTCGGTGAATCCCTTGGCATCAAGACGGTAAACATCGCCGGATGCCCCCCGAATCCCGTCAATTTTGTGGGAACCGTCGTCAACTATCTCCTCCTTGGCAAGCTCCCGGCTCTGGACGATCTGGGCCGCCCCCTGTTTGCCTATGGGAAAACCATCCATGATCAGTGTCCGCGAAGATCTCATTTTGAAAATGATGAATTTGTGGAAGAATTCGGTTCTGAAGAAGCGGCCGAAGGCTACTGCCTTTACAAAGTCGGTTGCCGGGGCCCGGAAACCTACAACAACTGCCCGATTGCCAAATTCAACCAGGGCACCAGCTGGCCGATTCAAGCCGGCCATCCCTGCATCGGATGCAGTGAACCCGAATTCTGGGATAAATTCACTCCGTTTTATGAGGAACTTTAGAACTGTTGACAATGACATAAATATCCTTTTGCTGAAAAAAGGGAGGAGATCATATGGCTAAGAGAATTACGATAGATCCGATTACCAGAATTGAAGGACATCTCAGAATCGAGGTTGAGGTGTCAGGAGGCAAAGTCACCAATGCCTGGAGCTCCGGACAGATGTTCCGCGGTATTGAGATGATTTTACAGGGACGCGATCCGCGGGACGCCCATCATTTTGTTCAGCGCTCCTGCGGGGTTTGAACGTACACCCATGCTCTGTCCTCGGTGAGGGCAGTCGACAACGCGGTGGGCGTCAAAATCCCGAAAAACGCCAGAATCATTCGAAATTTATTAATGGGGGCGCAGTTCCAGCACGACCATATTGTTCATTTCTATCATCTGCATGCCCTGGACTGGGTGGATATTGTCAGCGCCCTGAAAGCGGATCCCAAGAAAACCGCAGCCCTGGCGGACAATGTCAGCAACGCCCCGTGGGGCGGCACCGTCTATTTTAAAAATGTCCAGCAGCGTCTGCAGACCTTTGTCGACAGCGGACAGCTTGGACCTTTTTCCAACGCTTACTGGGGCCATTCCGCCTACAAACTGCCGCCGGAAGCCAACCTCATGGCAAGTGCCCATTATATTGAGGCCTTGCGGCTGCAAGCCAAGGCTGCCAGAATGCATGCTATTTTCGGCGGCAAGAATCCACATCCCCAATCCCTGGTTGTCGGTGGCGTAACCTGCGTCAGGGATCTGACCCCCGGACGCATCGCTGAATTTCTATACATCACCAAAGAGACCCAGGATTTCATCAAAAATGTTTACATCCCGGATCTGCTGGCGGTGGCCTCATTTTATAAAGATTGGGGCGCTATCGGCGGAACCAGCAACTTCCTGGCATGGGGTGAATTCCCGGAAACCGAAAATGAGCCCGAAAGCCTCTACATGCCCCGGGGCGTGATCATGAAACGCAACCTGGGCGGGGTGAAAATGGCCCATCAGTCCAGGGTAACCGAAGACGTCACCCGGGCATGGTATGAAAAGGGGGCTGCCCTGCATCCCTATGAGGGCGAGACCAAACCGCTCAAGGAAGATCCCAAATATAAACCCGGTGACGGGCAGTATACATGGTTTAAAGCGCCGCGTTATGAGGGCCAGCCCTGCGAGGTTGGACCGCTGACCCGGGTGCTGGTGGCCTATGCCAAAGGACACAAGGATATTAAGCCGATTGTGGACAGTGTGCTGAAAACACTTGGTGTTCCGGCAACAGCCCTGTTCTCGACCCTGGGTAGAACCGCTGCCAGAGGAATTGAAGCCCTGGCCATCGGGGAACGCAATCAAACCTGGGTCAATGAACTGGTTGCCAATATCAAAGGCGGAGATACCAAAACCTATGAACCCTACGAAATGCCGGACAGCGGCATGGGCGTCGGCCTTAACGATGTTCCCAGGGGCTCACTGGGGCACTGGGTCCAGATCGAAAACAAGAAAATTAAAAATTACCAGTATGTGGTACCGTCTACCTGGAACCTGGGACCGCGGGATGGCAACGGAAACCTGGGTCCGGTGGAAGAAGCCTTGATCGGAACCCCGGTGGCCGATCCCAAGAAACCGCTGGAAATATTGCGAACGGTTCATTCGTTTGATCCCTGCATTGCCTGCGGCGTTCATGTCATTGATCCGGATTCCAACGAGGTTTATAAAATTAAGGCTCTGTAATATCAGGCAAAACTCCACAGCCTCCCCAATTTTGGGGAGGCTGTGGTCTTTTCCTGGCCTTGACGGAATACCCCCGACGGTGTAAGAATCTCACCTGTTAATCTTCCAGACTGCCAAAACTGGATGATAAAAACCTGAGTCAGTGGTCTGTTGTCAGTGGTCCGTTTAGCTGAAGCTTTGTAATTACAACGAACAACGGACCACGGATCACTGACCTTACAGTTATGGAAAAGAATGAGTTCAACAGATAAAAATCCTTTTGATTCGGTGTATGCCTCCGACGTTATGGTCATGGGCATCGGTTGTATTTTGTACAGCGACGAGGGCTTCGGTGTGCGCGTGGTGGAACAGATGGAGAAGCAGTACGAGTTTTCCGACGATGTGCTGCTTGTTGACGGCGGGGTGCTTGGCATCAACCTGCTGGGGGTGATTTCCAAGCCCAAGCATTTGATAGTGGTGGATGCCATCCGCAACAAAGGCAAACCCGGTGATTTATACCGCCTTGAAGGCGATGCCATCCCGGAACGGATTCGGGCGAAGAATTCATTGCATCAGGTTGATTTCCTGGAGGCCCTGACCCTGTGCCGGGCCCTTGATCATGTGCCCCAGACCGTTATTGTCGGGGTGGAACCGCAGGATATCGAAACCCAGAGCCTGGATTTAACGCCACCCATCCAGGCGCAGGTAGAACCGGTAATCGAAATGGTTTTGGCCGAACTTGATCGGTTGGGTGTATCTTACAAGAAAGGAAAAGTGGATAATGTGTCTTGCAATCCCATCCAAAATAACCCGCATTGAAAATAACATGGCCACCATAGATGTGGACGGCGTTCAAAGGGAAGCCAGCCTTTTACTGCTGGAAAACGCCGAAGTCGGTGAATATGTGATAGTCCACGCCGGTTTTGCCATTCAGAAGGTTGATGAGGCAGCCGCACTTGAAACTTTGAGATTTTTAAAGGAAGCAGCTGCGTTCGTAGAAAGCGGAGGTGGCGATCCGTCCACGTGATTATTTAGCAACCTGATTAGATATTAAAATTAAGAAATTCTTATCTATGCCCAGAAATGGAATAATGGAATAGTGGAATGATGGAATTAATGCATTTCGGATTTCGGATTTCGGATTTTAAAATTGAAAACCTAACCCTTCAATTCAATGCTCAAAGTTCTTAACCCGCAACCCCCGCAACCCGCAACTCGTAACGCAATCAGGTCCCAACATTCCAGTATTCAATATTCCAGCATTCCATTAGGTACGAAGCTTGCAAATTTTTAAATGAGGCACCCAATTTTGTCATGACCCAACATCCTGTTGCCAGACGGCTGGAAGTTAACGGCATTGTTCAGGGCGTCGGCTTTCGACCTTTTATTTTTCAGCTCGCCGAAAAATTCAACCTCAAAGGCGAGGTTGCCAATACCTCTTCGGGTGTATCCATTCACATTGAAGGCCCTGCCGAAAACGTTGCATCCTTTGAAAAAGAGCTTCCCGAAAAAAGTCCGCCATTGGCCTATATCGTCGATATTTCCAGCCGGACGGATGACGTTAGGCATCTGACCGAATTTGCAATTGTCAAAAGCAAAGGCCAGACGAAAATGTCCACCCTGATATCACCGGATGTTGCCGTATGCGACGATTGCCTGGGTGAGATGCTGTCCCCCGATGATCGTCGGTTTCGCTATCCGTTTATCAATTGCACCAACTGCGGGCCTCGCTATACCATTATTGATGACATCCCCTATGACCGACCGAAAACCTCCATGCGGCATTTTAAGATGTGTTCACGCTGTCAGGCCGAATATGACGCACCCACCGACCGTCGATTTCACGCCCAACCCAACGCCTGCGCGGATTGCGGACCCCGTGTCGACCTCTTTGACAACCGGCGGCAGTTGATCTGCTCCCGCGAGCAGGCAGTCAAATCAGCTGCTGAACTGCTGAAAAAAGGACACATCCTCGCCATTAAAGGCCTGGGCGGCTACCATTTAGCGGCCGATGCCGCCAACCCGGAGGCTGTCCGACGGTTGCGCCGGCGCAAACTGCGGGAAGAAAAGCCTCTGGCCGTCATGTCCTATGATCTTGAAACCGTCAAAGGTTACGCCCATCTGGAACCAGAGGAAGAGGTCCTGCTTGGCTCCATACAACGCCCCATCGTTTTGCTGGAGAAAAAAAAACCCAACACCATTTCAGAGGAGGTGGCACCGCGCAATAAATATTTCGGGGTAATGCTGCCTTACACGCCACTTCATTATTTGTTGTTGCAACACGGATTTGAGGCCCTGGTGATGACCAGCGGAAACCTGAGCGAAGAGCCGATCGCCATCGATAACGAGGATGCTTTCAACCGGCTTGCCGGGATCGCCGATTATTTCTTGATCCACAATCGTGATATTTATTTGCGCAGCGATGATTCCATCGTGCGGCAGGCGAGCGGAGCCAGGCGGTTTCTGAGACGTTCACGCGGCTATGTGCCCATCCCGGTTTTTTTAAGGAAAAAGGCTCCGCCTATTCTGGCGTGCGGCGCCGAGCTGAAAAATACGGTCTGTGTAACAAAGGAAGATAAGGCTTTTTTAAGCCAGCACATCGGTGATCTTGAAAATTTGCCGACCTATGAATTCTTAAAGCTGACCGTGGTCCATTTAAGCCGCATTCTGGATATCCAACCTGAAATAATCGCCTGTGATATGCACCCGGATTATCTGAGCACCCGTTATGCGGCGGACCACCAGGCGGACCACAAAATCAGGGTTCAGCACCATCACGCCCATATTGTCAGTTGTATGGCGGAACACAAACTGGATGGTGCGGTGATCGGATTGTCCTTCGACGGCACTGGATACGGCACGGATGGGGCCATCTGGGGCGGAGAAATCCTCATTGCCCGGGAAGATGATTTTGAACGCAGCGCTCATCTGGACTATGTGCCGATGCCGGGCAGCACTGCGGCCATCAAGGAACCCTGGCGGATGGCAGTCAGTTATCTGCACAATGCCTACGGTGCCGAATTTGACAAGCTGGATCTTGGGGTGATCAAAAGGATTGACAGCGGGAAGCTGACCGTTGTCGGTGAGATGATCGCAAAAGGTGTGAACTCTCCAATGACTTCGAGCCTGGGACGCCTGTTTGATGCCGTGGCGGCCATCTGTGAAATACGCGATCAGGTTAATTTCGAGGGTCAGGCCGCCATGGAGCTGGAGATGGCAGCGCTGGCGGACACGGATGGGGTTTATGAAACCGGATGGGATACGGACGGAGTCTACAGGATTTTAACCGCACCGATTATTCAGGGGGTGGTCAAGGATGTCTGCGCCAACCGGCCGGTCGCTGAAATCAGTTCGCGATTTCATCGGACCTTGATCAGCCTTTTTACAGATTTAAGCGTTCGGATCGGGAAAGAGCAAAAATTAGAACGGGTGGTTCTCAGCGGTGGTGTTTTCCAGAATACGATTTTATTGACGGGACTGTCCCGGGCGTTGGCGGAAAAAGGTTTTCAGGTGTTCAGCCATCAGCAGGTTCCCACCAATGATGGCGGTATCTCGCTGGGACAGGCGGTGGTGGCGGCGGCTAAATTAAATCGCTAAGCACTAATATTAATTTGTTTGACCAATATGAGTGTGATAAAAAAATTGGTCAAGGCCGCCACGCGTTAGGACCTCCGCCTGCGGCGGATTGAGGATCGCTTCGCTAGAGGCAAATGATTGCCTCAAACCTTAATCCGCCGCAGGCGGAGATCCTAAAGGCCCGCAGGGCCGCTCCTCAAGCGGTAGCGATCAAATTTCCGGAGGGAATTTTTATGTCATTAAAATACATCGATGAATTCAGGGATTCGGAAATCTCGAAGGACCTGATCAAAAAGATTAAAAGTGCGAGTACCCGGGAGATCAGACTGATGGAAGTCTGCGGTACCCACACCGTTTCGATTTTTCGCAGCGGGATCCGTTCGATTTTGCCATCTACCATATCGTTGATTTCAGGACCCGGTTGCCCCGTTTGCGTTACCGATCAAACCGAAATTGATGCCTTCATAGAATTATCCAGGCTGGACGATGTTATTATTACAACCTTTGGCGACTTAATGCGGGTACCGGGGACGACGTCATCTTTGCAGAAACAAAGGGCCGAGGGCAAAGATATCCGGGTGGTGTATTCAACCATGGATGCGCTTGAAATTGCCAGAAAGAACCCGGACAAAAAAGTAGTGTTTCTCGGGGTTGGTTTCGAGACCACCGCTCCCACAATTGCAGCCGCGATATTTTCAGCCGACCGGATGAAGGTGGACAATTTTTCAGTACTGTCTGCCCATAAACTCGTGCCCCCGGCCCTGGAAGCCCTGATGGCCGCCGATAATGTAATGATCGACGGATTTATTCTGCCCGGTCATGTATCGGTGATAATCGGTGAAAAGGCCTATCGGCCTTTTTTCAACACCCATCAGATCCCCTGTGTCATCGCCGGATTCGAACCGATCGATATCCTGCAGGCTATCAGCATGCTGGTTGCGCAGATAGAAACCGGAACGCCTGAATTGGAAAATGCCTATGGCCGGGCAGTAAACCATGAAGGCAACGCCCGGGCGCAACAAATGCTGGATGATGTTTTTGAAACGGCAGATGCCTGCTGGCGTGCCATTGGTGTCATTCCCGAAAGTGGTCTTAAAATTCGTCAGAAATATGAACGCCATGATGCGGGCCGGATATTTGATATTGAGGTGAGTGGATCCATGGACCCCAAAGGCTGTGCCTGCGGTGAGATTCTAATCGGAACCAAAACGCCGCCGGAATGCCCGCTATACAGAACCGTCTGTACGCCAATCGATCCGGTAGGCCCCTGCATGGTGTCAACCGAGGGCACGTGTGCGGCCTATTATAAGTACCATGTTTGATTCTGAATTCGAATTTTTGGCGCCTTTGATACAGGGCATAGTGCAAAGCGCACAGGGCATAGCGTTGAAAGGGGGATGAGGTATCTGATCATCTCGCTATGCTCTATGCGCCATGCGCTATGCATAAGGTTATCTGCAACCAGAAACCGATGAGCACAAAACGGACTAAGATTATGAAAATGGACAAAATTCTCCTCGACCACGGAAGCGGCGGCAAGATTTCGCACCGGTTGACCACCGATTTGCTGCTGCCTGTCTTTGACAATCCCATTCTGGCCCAGTTAAATGATGGCGCCATATTCGATCTCGACGGCCGGAGGATTGCTTTTTCCACCGATTCCTACACGGTGGATCCCATCTTTTTCCCCGGGGGCAATATCGGAGACCTGGCCATCAACGGAACCGTCAATGATGTTGCCATGTGCGGTGGGCGGCCGGTTTATTTGAGTGTCGGCCTGATTATCGAAGAAGGCTTTGCCGTCAAGGACCTTGAAACCATCGTGGGCGAAATGGGCCGGGCAGCCCAATTCGCAGGAGTTGCCGTGGTAACCGGGGATACCAAAGTCGTTCCCAGGGGCGCCGTGGACAAAATTTTTATCAATACTTCCGGGCTCGGTTTGATCCCCCCGAATGTCCGCATTGCCAGCCATAAGGCCAGAGCCGGAGATAGGATTATTCTAAGCGGCTCTATCGCCGATCATGGCATTACCATCTTAACCCAGCGTGAGGGCTTTTCGTTTGAGACCAGCCTTACCAGTGACACAGCGGCTTTAAACCACATGGTAGACAGCATGTTTGCCGTCAGCAATGACATTCATGTGTTGCGTGATCCCACCCGTGGCGGAGTCGGCACGGCTTTGTGTGAAATTTCCGAAAAATCAAAAATGGGTATCAGAATTTACGAGCAGCAAATTCCACAGAAAAACGAAGTCGCTGCGGCCTGTGAGCTTTTGGGTTTCGACCCCCTGTATCTGGCGAACGAAGGCAAGCTACTGGCTTTTGTATCGGCATTGCAAACGGATGCGGTGCTGGATGCCATAAAAAAGGATCCGTCCGGCAGGGATGCAGCCGTCATCGGTGAGGTGGTGGATGACCACCACGGCCAGGTCATCATGGAAACCCGCATCGGCGGCAGTCGGATCGTGGATATGCTGGCAGGCGAGCAGCTCCCGCGCATCTGCTAAAACCGGGCTTTAAAGGCCCATCTAATGTCCGATGGCTGCGTTGCAAAACGCTTCAAAATGCTCACGTACTATCGCAGATGACAGAGGACAGAAGACAGAGGACAGATGCAGGTCGGGGCGATCAGAGATCAGATGAATAAGATTCTTGATTTTGGACGCTTGTTGAACACCTTAATTTTATAAAAAGGGTGGTGAAATCCCGCTGGGTTTTAGCGGGACCCTCGAACATGATCTGAGCCTTTAAAGCCCGGTTTTACAAATTTAGACTACGAAATTAGCAAATGTGTCTGGATCTTGAAAAAATCCCGCATTCAGAAAAGAAAAATCGATACTAACATGATCTGGGCCTTTAAACCCGATTCTAATAGATATGACTAAGAATAGAGTGTGGGAGCGGCTTCCTAGCCGCGATAGTGCCTACTCCCAAACATCTTTAATAGCCTATACACTGAAGTGAATAAGGATAAATTTTAATTTGCCTTGACCGTTTTATTTTGCTTTATTGTAGCTGGCAACCGGGGGCCGGGACTGACCTTTATCGTGCTCGTCCTCGATCCGTTTTTCATAGTACTTCAATGCACCGTTTTCGATTTCGAGTACAAGCACGAGGACGAAAGTAGGGCGATCCTCAGTGCACGTCGGCATCCTGCCGCTGATTCAAACGCTATGCGCTATGCCCTCTGCGCTATGCCGCGGAGCTGGAAACATTATAATGAATAAATTAATCCAAGTTGTTGCCATAGCTATATCGGCAATATTTGCAGCTGCCGCCACCGGCGAAGCCAAGAAGGAGCATGTGATCCGTGGTCGGACGATGGGGACGACCTATAGCATCAAGGTGGTGACCGGGGACTCGGGTGGCCTTGAAGGGGTCAAGGAAAAGATTGACCGGCGGCTTGAGGAGATCAACCACAGCATGTCCACCTATCAAAAGGAAAGCGAAATCAGTCGTTTTAACCGCTTTGATCAGGTCGGGCAGAAATTCCGGATATCCGATGATTTTTTTAAGGTGATGACGGCCGGAAGTAAAATTCACCGGCTTACCGCCGGGGCCTGGGACGGCACCGTAAACCCTCTGGTTGACCTGTGGGGGTTCGGGCGCAAAGGCCGACGGGATAACATCCCGCCGGATAATGAGATATCCGGGGTGTTGCCGGATATCGGTTTTGCCAAAATCGATGTTGTGGAACCGGGCTTTTTGGTGAAGAAACGGGCGCAGATAACCGTTGATCTGTCTTCCATCGCCAAGGGCTATGGCGTTGATGTGGTCGCCGACCTGCTTCGCAGCCTGGGCTATAAGGACTACCTGGTAGAAATTGGCGGGGAAATATATGCGGCCGGTTACCGCCGGGACAACTCTCGCTGGCGAATCGGAATCAATCGGCCCCGGCCGGATGCCGCCTTCAACGCAGTATACAAAGTCGTTGCCTTGCACAACCGGGGATTTGCGACCAGCGGTGATTATCGAAATTTTTTCGAGGTCGATGGGGTTCGGTATTCCCACGTGATCGATCCCCGCACCGGTTTTCCGGTTTCAAACGGGGTGGTAAGCGTTTCGATTACATCTACTGACTGCACAACGGCCGATGGGCTTGCAACTGCGGTACTGGTGATGGGCGTGGAAAAAGGTCTGGAATTAATTAACCGCCTTGATGGGGTTGAAGGATTCATTGTGGTGGAGCGACCCAACGGTCAGCTGACGGATCACTATTCAAAAGGGTTTGAAGTGATCAATTGAGTGGCCGGGGAACTCTTCCCGCTTACTTAATTGACACCATTAAGATTGTAATTGACATTAAATTGATTTCATTCTAAAAATTCGGATTAAGGGCCCTGCTTAAGTTAGGTTTGAATTTGGTCATGATAATTTAACTACCAAACGAGGTTTCCATGCGGCACTTACTGCAGCAGTTGTTTGTGTGGATACTCAGCCGGCCCTTAGTTGTTATTTTCATCATAGCAGCGATAACTCTCTTTTTTGGGTGGAGACTGCCGGATCTCGCCTTTAAAACCTCTCTTTATGATCTCCAGATAGAGGACCTTCCCGAAACGGCTCAATACGATTCCTTCAAAAAAATATTCGGCTCCGACGAGATTATTCGTGTTGTTATCAAAAGTGAGAATGTTTTCGACCCCGTTACCTTCAGCAAGGTTGGGCAACTCGCTGATGCTGCCGCCGGCATTAAGGGCGTCAGGCGGGTTATCAGCCTGCCGGGAGTCAAAAAAGCGGTTGACGTATCCGGCAACTGGGACATGCAAAAATTTTCAAGCCTCGTTTCCCCGGTGGAACTGTTCCATAAAAATCTTATTTCGGCTGACCGCAAAACCACCGCGCTGACCATAGTTCTGAAAAATGACGCGGATCCTGATTCGGTCATCGCCGGGATTCGAAAACTAATTGCCGATGCGCCAAAGGATCTGATGCTTTATCAGATCGGCATGCCCCTGGTCTCGGAAGCCCTGGTCAAATTTACCGCAAAGGATTTTTCCCGTCTGCCCCCCCTTACGTTCCTGTTAATTGCCGTTATTCTGTTGTTTTTATTTCGCAAGGTACAATACGTGCTCCTTCCGCTCGTGGCTATGGGGCTGGCGCTGGTATGGACCCTCGGTTTGATGACCTGGCTGGGCATCCCGTTGTCAATGCTGACAATGATAGTCCCTGTTTTTTTGATTGCCGTGGGAACCGCCTATTGTCTTCATATCATATCAGAATATTTAAAGTGCCGGCAGGAGACGACATCACCGGTCGAAGCCGTCACCAAAACCTATTCAAGCATTACCCTGCCCACCTGTCTGGCAGTTTTGACCACCGCTGTCGGACTGGGATCACTTGTGGTGAATCGGATCTCCGCCATTCAGGAATTTGCGGTGTTTTCGTGTTTCGGGATCTTCAGCATCCTGGTTATTGTCATGACCTTCCTGCCGGCGGCCCTGAGCCTTATTCCCCTTTCTGCCAAAGAATCACCAAAGAAGACTGCCGCCAACCCTCTTTTTGATCGTTTTATTGAAAAAATTGTGGATCTGAACCTGAATCACCAGAGAATCGTCCTGCCGGTCATCGGGGTGGTGGTTCTGATATGTCTGATCGGCATTTTTCGTATGCGGGTCGAGACAAATCCGGTGGGGTATTTAAAGGACGGGTCCACCGTAAAAAATAACTTTAACGATATTTACCGGAACCTGTCCGGAAGTTTCCCCATTAATGTTGC
>CAJICI010000616.1_pt1 | contig 11836 bp, 11 predicted proteins | sample 9199571 | NCBI WGS metagenome assembly CAJICI01 (sample SAMEA7708329, study PRJEB35096) | sediment metagenome | biome: marine neritic benthic zone biome [ENVO:01000025]; feature: sediment [ENVO:00002007]; material: shallow marine sediment [ENVO:03000034] sea grass bed [ENVO_01000059] ...
GCCATGCGTCCCGGGCTCTGGCCCCGATTGATATCCCGGAACCGGGCCACCATTTCATTTGGCTCGGCCCTCGGGTATCAGTTGTGCCGGCAGCGCCTGCGCCCCAGAGATGTCGCTGATCTGGACCTGGGTGCCTGGCGGATGGCAGCGGTGGGCTCGGAACCTATCAATCCGGAAACGATGAGACAGTTTGCCCGGGCCCTCGCCCCCGCCGGCTTTAGTGAAAAGGCCTTTGTTGTTGGATACGGAATGGCGGAATGCTCCCTGGCTGTCAGTTTCTCCAGACCGGGTCATGGGTTGATAGTTGAACATATTGATTCCGAACTTCTTGTCGACAAACGCCAGGCCTATGCGGTCGATCCGACAGAAGCAAATAATGTATATACACACAAAAATATCGTCAGCTGTGGCCGGCCGATGCCGGGGTATGAAATCCAGGTGCGCGACAGTGAGGGCAACACCCTGCCGGAGCGGCACGTCGGTACTCTTTTTGTGCGGGGTCCCAGTTTAATGAGCGGATATTTTAATGACAACCGTGCCACCACGGAGGTTCTGTCGGAAGACGGCTGGTTGAACACCGGTGATCTGGCCTATGTGGCTGACGATAGGATTTTTATCACCGGCCGTGTAACAGATCTGCTGACCGTCAATGGCCGCAGCGTATGGCCCCAGGATCTTGAAAACATTGCTGAGCAGCATCCCGAAGTCCGAACCGGTGATGCAGGCGCAATCGCCGTTACCGGTGAGGATGGTGAAACCCGGATCGTTATGTTGCTGCAAAACCGCAATCCGAAAAAAGCAAAGGCATCGGGGCTTGAGATGAAGATTCAACGGCTAATCCGGCGCCAGACGGGATTGGATTGCAAAATAGAATTGGTGCCGCGCCATACACTACCCCGGACGACCTCGGGTAAGCTCGCGCGGGCAAGAGCCCGCCAGGAGCATGTAAACCGTATGGCGCGCACCGTCAAAAGGGCGGGCAGGGATGCCCGCCCATATTCACTAAAAAGACTAATGGCGTAAATTTTTTTGCAAAAGAAGTTAGGGGCCTCCGCTATCGCAAGAGTGACAGGATTTAAAACACATCAAAGAACCAGGAAATTACCAGTGAGAATCATATTCTTTGCCGGAAAAGACGGAAGAGCCTTACAATCTGACCAAGGTCAACGGCCATTACCACCTGAAATTAAAGCTGCCGTTTATCAGCAAAACGGACGTTGAACTCAACAAGCTGTATGATGAATTGATTGTCCGCATCGGCAGTTTCAAACGCCATATTTTGCTGCCGAAACAGGTGGCCGCCTACGAGACCGTTAACGCCAAATTGGACCGCGATCATTTAAATGTCATTTTTGAAGGAGAATCCCATGACAACTGAAAAGACGACCAGAGAAGATATGTGCAGGTGCCCGGTAGGGACTTTTATCCAGGATGTTGAAAAAACCTTCGGCAGAAAATCAAAATTTATCGATCATATGACCCAGTCGCGCATTGAGGTATTGAAAGCGGTGCGTTCGCTGGTAGATGAAAGAATCGAAGATCTTGACCGCAAGAAATCGCGCAAAGGTAAAAAGCGGGTGACGAAGGTTAAGGTGGACTAGTATCGTGTCCCACAACAATGTTACCAAGGCAGTGGGATGTATATAAGTTTAGTCGGGTTCGTAAGACGGTTTCAATGTCTATGGTTTCAGGTTTCAGGTGTCAGGTTTCAGGCTGAACATCGGAGTGTCAGACGCAGGGTCCCGCTATAAGCAGGATACCCGCCGCACGCAGATGATCGCGAAATTCTGAATACGGTCGGCACCCGTCTACGTCACATTAGGGCGGGACTTCGCCGAGGCACGCAGTGGCCGACCCTCAGTGGTCAGACCATTCAGATCATCTGAAATTCAACCTGACACCTGAAACCCGACACCTGAAACCTTAAATACAGCCGAGTTTTATAAATTACTCGTGGGACAGTACACCGGCAGATCAACGGGTTTTAACCGCTACCATGCGATAAACAATCAGGTAGACACTCGCTGCCGCCAGTGATATTAGCGTCCCTATATAAACGCCGCCTATCGGATAGACGACCGATACGCATAATGAATAGGTGATTAAGGAACCCAGCCCCTGGGGAAAATTCTTAATGATGGTGTGGACGTGCGCCCTGTCATAGGTGAGGTGTACGATCAAAATCAGGGGAAACAACGTACTGGGAAAGGCCTGAAAAAGGCCCGCCCACCGGACGCCCACGGATTTGGCTGTTGCGATAATTATCAGAATGATGAAGCCGGCCAGAAAGGCACGCAGGAACAGGATTTTGGGGGTTAGTTTAACCCGCTCCTTGATGGTGGCGTTTTTAATCTGCCTGAACAAAAAGATAAATACAAAAATTGATGCGATCGGCAGCAGGGCAGCCAGAAATTTATTCAGCTGAATAAAGTGCAGCAGCCAGATAACGATTAAGTAGCCGAGGATGGCCATTGCCGAAGAGGCCGCAATGGTAAATTTTCTGAAGCAAAGGGTGGATTTAAAATAGCAGAATACAAAGGCCTGGGTGGCGATCAGTCCGATCATGGTGTAGACCGCGCTTTCGGCCGCAAATTCGGGACTGATATCCAGACCGATAAAAAACAGGGTTATGGCGGCCCCTGCGGGATATCCCGCCAGAAGGCCTGCAGCCCGCGGGCTGACATGCTCCGCGACTGCAGAAAGAGACAGAACCAGAATTATGGAGGCAAATAATTTTACAATAAGGATGGGTTCCATTCCATATTCACAGTTCTTCCTGTTTTAAATCCTCTATTCAGCAAGACTTAAGAATAGGTCAAATTCCTTCTGCTCCAATAACCAATATTTGATAACAAATAACTCGCAATTGTCGTTAGACAATTGCGCCCATCGTGCGACAGGCCACCAAATCAATCCCCTTTTCGCCCAGAAAATCCTTAACCAGAACCTGGCCGATGTTCACCGGGGCCTTCACCTGCAGTTCGTGTATCTTGCGGGCGGCCTCCAGGACCCGACCCTTTTCCACCGGTCCGGTAACCTTAACCGGAAGACGCTGCCAGCGGGCGCCGGAAATTTCGACGGTGGTGCTTAACTCACGCCGGGGATCGGTAAATTCCTGCTTGGCATACTTGGCGCCGCGGTCACATTCATACCCCGAGATTTCGGTGATTTTTGTGCCTTTGTGAACCAGCTGCAGCGGGCACCCAATAGGGCATCCGATACAGGTATATTCTTTAGCCTTTGCCATGGCGTTTTCCTTTTTTGCCGGGCAATATGTCGATGCGCAATGCATCACCGTGGAACTTGTCCAGCAGATCGGGCTTGATTTTAAATATGATCATTTCGGCCGGAACCACAAACCGCAGGTTTTTTTCCATCAGGTTGCCCACCCGTATGCGGCAAGGCTTTATGGCTTCCTTGCAGCGCATGTAAATGGTGTGTTCCCGTTCCGGGCTAAGGGTGTGGGGGATGCAGTATCGGACGTTGTCCCCCGGCAGCAGGCGAATGTTGTCTTCCGGTCGGCGAACACCCTGGGCCCACTCGCCGGCAAATTGTCCGGCCAGCATAGACTCCCGGGTCACAAAGTCCACCAGATCGTGTACATGCAACACATTGCCGCTTGCAAACACACCTGGCATGCTGGTCTCCAGGGTGCTGGAAACCCGCGGCCCTCCGGTGATCACATCCATCTGGATCCCCAGGCTCAGGGAAAGCTCGTTTTCCGGTATCAAGCCGATGGACAGCAGCAGGGTGTCGCATTTGATATCCCGGGCCTGGCTCATGTCGGGCTTAAAATCACTGCCCACGGGAGCCACCGTTATTTTCTCCACCCGGTCGCGGCCATGAATATAGGCCACCGTGGTGGACAGGTGCAACGGGATGTCAAAGTCATCCAGGCACTGCACCACGTTGCGGGATAGCCCGTTGGTATAGGGCAAGATTTCGAACACCCCCACCACCTCGCATCCTTCGAGAACCAGGCGCCGCGCCATGATAAGCCCGATGTCACCGGAGCCCAGAATGGCAATCCGTTTGCCGGGTAGATAGCCCTTTAGATTGACCAGCTTCTGGGCCAATCCCGCCGCCAGGATTCCCGATGGACGGGTTCCGGGAATACGGATGGCACCACGGGTGCGCTCACGGCAGCCCATGGAAAGTACAACGGATTTGGTATTGACATTGACCAGCCCCTGTTCCGCATTCATAACACGCACCCTTTTGGTGCCGTCCGAGTCCACCGAAATGCCGGAGACATACGAGCTGGTCGCCAGATCGACATCCCGATCGATGACCTTTTCCAGGAACCGCTGGGCATATTCCGGCCCGGTAAGCTCCTCGCGGAAATAATGCAATCCAAATCCGGAATGAATGCACTGCCATAAAATACCGCCGGCATCCAATTCACGATCCAGAATCAAAACCCGTTCGGCACCTGAATCCCGGGCGCCCAGCGCCGCTCCCATCCCGGCCGGCCCGCCGCCGACAACCACAACATCGTATTTGCCTTCCATACGACCCAGCATGGTTATAATGGTTCCTTTACTCTGTTAAAAGTTAAGAAAAGAATGAACATCCAACGTCGAACATCGAATAATGATGTCGCTGCGCTCCGCAATTTTATTTACTGCCTAATTTGTCATTCCCGCGCAGGCGGGAATCCAGAGACCTTTGTCGTTGAACTGGATTCCCGCCTGCGCGGGAATGACGGGACGAGCTATCCGACTGCTCAGAATAGCTCCCTGCCTCATCATTGTTCAACGTTCGATGCCTTCCCGCCTCCGGCGGGTTCACTTTTCCCTTCCACCCTCTGCTCTCTGCGCGCTGCCCTATGCCCTCTGCCCTATGCCTTCCGCCCTCCGCCTTTGCTATCTGTCCTCAGTCCTCTGTCATCTGAACCAGGGTGCTGCTGATTATCCATTTTGGTGACAATCCAGGAATCCCCACCGCGCTTGGTGATCCTGTCAAAGGTGACCCCCAGTCGTTCGGCCAGAATATCCATACAGCGGGTGGTGCAGAAACCGCCCTGACAGCGCCCCATCCCGGCGCGGCTGCGGAATTTGATACCGTCCAGGGTGCGCGCCCCATGATCAATGGCGTTGTGAATTTCGGCCTCGGTCACCAGCTCGCAGCGACAGACAACTTTTCCGAAACGGGGATCCAGTTTGATCAACTGCTGCTGGTCCTCCAGGCTCATGGCACCAAAGCGCGGCGGCCCGGGTACCTGGCGTTTGAAATTCCGGCGGGGTTCAAAATCCAATCCTTCGTCTTTAATGATCTCACACACATACTCTGCTATGGCCGGAGCGGAGGTAAGGCCGGGAGACTGAATGCCGGCCACATTGATAAATCCTTTTTTACGGGTCGGACCGATAATAAAATCGTCGGTATTGCTGACCGCCCGCAACCCGGCAAATTCGGTGATGGTGTCACGCTCGGTTATTGACGGGCAGATCTGGCTGACAGAGGCAAATACCTTGTCGGCCCCGTCAAAGCTGGTGGACACATCCCAGCGGTCTTCGGTGTCCTCGGCTGTGGGACCGACCATCATAGTTCCGTTAAAAGTCGGAATAATCAAAATGCCCTTGCTGTTGGGCCTGGGGACCGGAAAAATCAGCTTGCGCACCAATCCCATGAGTCTCTTGTCCAGCATGTATTCTTCGCCCTTTCGGGGATGAATACTGAATTCATCCAATCCGGCCATCCGGGCGATTTCATCGGCAAAAATACCCGCACAATTGACAGCAAAGCGGGTCTGGATTTTTTCACCAGGGGTGTGCAGAGTGATTCCCTTTTTAGTGATTTGAATTTTAAGGACCGGACTGTTGATCTTGAGCTCAGCCCCGTTCTCCATGGCATTTTCAATCAGGGCAAAGGCGAACTCGTAAGGGTTGATCACGCCGGCAGAAGGGGCGTGCAGGGCGGCAACCAGCCTGTGGGACAGATTGGGTTCCTCCCGTCGCAGGCGGCTCTGATCCCAGATTTCCAGGCCTGGCACGCCTTTGGCGTCACCCTGGTCCTTTAACTGGTCCAGAACTTTCATGTCCTCTTCGTCGCGCGCCACAACCAGCTCACCAATCCGGGCGAATCCAAAATTCAGTTCTTCGAATAGCTCATCAAACAGCTGGTTACCGCGCACAACCAGTCTGCCTTTCAGTGTATCCGGCGAGCTGTGATGCCCGGCATGGATGATCCCGCTGTTGGTCTTGGTTGTGCCGAATCCGACTTCTTCGCACATCTCGAGAACAACGGTCCGCAGTCGATAGCGCGACAGCTCGCGGGCAATGGCGCAACCGATTACGCCGCCACCAATAATGGCCACGTCATACATGCTCGTTCCTCTGGTCTGTCTTATCTAAATAAAAAATGGAATCTTTGGAATCAGTTATATTAGAAGCTATCTCAAAAAACGGATTTTGGTTCAATCCGCCAGAGGCGGACAACTATCAAGGCGGGCGCAAGGTTCAAACCGACGGCGTAGCAGTCACAGCGACAGCAGGCATGCATCAGTATTTCGAGGATTTGAACCGAGTGCCCAGCGCAGAGATTGGGCCAATCCGCCTCAGGCGGATTTGAGATAGTTTCTAACATATTATCAGGCAGACTGGTACTTTATCAATAGAATATGTTTGAGACTTGATAAGTCGCCTGAAAAAGCTAATTATTAGGGGACATATTTTGCACAATAATCTCTTATCTGGTATGTAGGCGAAAATTCTAATTTGAAATAGAATCATTTTGATTGTGGCTTGGACCGAAGGATCCGAATTGTAATTCGGATCGACACCAGAGCACCGGCACCCGGAAAGGATTGTGATGAAAAGGACGTGGAATAAATTATATGCCATCTTGTTGACAATTTTCATGGTCATTGCGGTTATAGGTGGTTTTCACTCGCAATCAAAGGCGCAACAATCTAGCGATGCGCCCCTTAAGGTTGCGCTTTTGCCGATTCTGGATTCCTTTCCCTATTATGTGGCCGATTCTGAAGGCTACTTTCGCGATTCAGGTGTCGTCGTAGCGGCCGTGCCGGTTGCCAGTGGCCTTGAAAGAGATCAACTGATGCAATCCGGAGCCATTGACGGCATGCTCAACGAAATGATCACCACTGCCAATTTCAATCGCAGCAAGGTTCAGGTAAAATCAGTTATTTCGGCCCGCAAGGCATATCCGGATTATCCGTTGTTCCGCGTGCTGTCGGCGCCGGGGAACAGTCGGACATCAGCGCAAAATCTGGCCGGTATTGCCGTCGGTATTTCCAAAAACACAATTATAGAATATGTCACCGACCGCCTGCTGCAAGCCCGGGGTCTTAAGGCCAATATGATTGTTAAAAAATCGGTGCCGATCATACCGGAAAGATATCAGTTGCTGCTGCAGGGACAGATAAAGGCCGCCACGCTTCCTGACCCACTGGCCAAAAGCGCTCTGGAAGCAGGTGCCGGTGAAATAGTCGATGATTCAGCCTATCCCCGATACAGCGTGAGTGTATTGAGTTTTCACATCGATTCGCTAAAAAATAAATCCCGGCAGGTCCGCTTATTTTTAAAAGCCTGGGACCGGGCTGCTGTGGCCATCAACAAAAATCCGGAGTCCTATCGCGCCTTGCTGCTTAAAAAAATCCGGGTACCCAAAAACATCCAGCAGTCGTATAAAATACCGCCCTACCCCCGCCGGGAAGTCCCCACGGCAGGCCAGTGGGCCGATGTGATGAACTGGATGCAGGAAAAGGGTTTGCTGGATTCCAAGCTGAAATACGCTGATTCAATTACAGCGGAATACCTGCCTTCGAAAGACTAGCAAAATAACTAACAGGCAAGGAAAATTTAGCGGCAAATTATTGTTCACCGCAGAGACGCAAAGATCGCAAAGTTTAATATCTTTATGTTTTCCGCTGAGAGGCCGGAAAACATAAAACCCTATCGCCTTCGGCGAGGAAGTAATAGGATTTCTAATTTCATATACAGTAGTTCTCGATATTATAAAATTGCCATAAATGGCAAATAAATAAATTACCTGAAAGGTATGCTGTTTTTTGCTTTCCGGCCTCTCAGCGGAAAGCAAAAAGAAAAAAGCCTCTGCGATCTTTGCGCCTCGAATGAGTGCAGCGAATGGGCGGTAAAATTTTAGATCGCATTTTCATCAGTAACAGATTAAACCCAAATATCAATGATAGAAATAAATGATCTGACATTTGCCTATGGCGGGCAGGCACCTATTTTCAAAGGATTCGACCTGACGGTTAATCGCGGTGAATCCTGGTCGGTTATCGGTCCGTCGGGTTGCGGCAAAACGACATTTTTGTATCTGCTTGCCGGTTTGCGCCGCCTGACGGCCGGAACCATACTGATCGATGGATCCCCGGTATTGCGCCCTCGTCCACGCACCGGGTTGGTATTGCAGGATCACGGTCTGTTGCCATGGGCCACGGTCAGAGAGAATGCGCAGTTGGGGCTCAACATCTGGAATTTTTACGGTGCCGACGGCAAACATGCTCCGGCGGATAAAAAATTGAAACACACAAATGCCGCTCAGCAGATCGAATACTGGTTAAGCAAACTGGGCCTTGACGAACTGCAAGACGAATTTCCGGACCGGCTATCCAGAGGACAGCGTCAAAGAACCGCCATCGCCAGAACCCTGGTCATGGAGCCGGACCTGCTGTTACTGGATGAACCGTTTTCTGCCCTTGATGCCCCCACCCGGGAAGAACTTGAAGCCCTGATCATTAAACTGAATCAGGAATCCAATATCACCTGCATCATTGTAACCCATGATATCGAGGTTGCCGTGGTGATGGGAAAAAAAATCCTGGCCCTGCGGGAAGGGTTCAATGATCGCCCGCTCATCCTTGAGAATTCCTGTGCGGGAGTTATTGACAGCCGCAACCAGCCGGCCTTTTATGATCAATGTGCTGAACTGCGGCTCACGCTGGGAGAACTGACATGAAACGCGGGCTTAATCTGTCGGCTGCGGTTATCGGCCTTTTGATGTTTCTGTTCTGCTGGCAGCTGCTGGCCTGGATGATCCGGCAGCCGATCATGCCTTCACCGGTTGCCGTGCTGCCGCTTTTTTTTCAGTCGATATTCAATGAATTGGGCCTGCATTTCCTGGCCAGCAGCGGTCGGGTGCTTGCCGCCATCGGTGTTGCAGTGGTCACGGCCGTCCCGGTGGGTCTGGGGCTGGGCCAGTCACCCAGACTGGATCGAATTTTTGCCCCCCTGATCGCCATTGTTTACCCTATTCCCAAAATTGTATTTTTGCCGGTCATTTATGTTTTGATGGGCATCACAGACATATCAAAAATTTTTCTGATTGCCGCGATCATCTTTTTTCAGATCCTGGTGGTCGTCCGCGATGAAGCGGCCAATTTGCACCCCGAGTTGATTCTATCGGTGCGCTCCTTATGTGCCGGCCGGCGTGCCCTCTTCCGTTATGTTTACTTTCCGGCCTCGTTGCCGGCCGTTCTCACCGCACTGCGGCTATCGGTTGGAACAGCCATTGCGGTATTGTTTATTGCCGAGCAATCCCTGACCACTTACGGCCTGGGTTACTACATCGTCGTGGAAACTTACCAGGTGCTGCGCTATCCCGAAATGTACACCGGCATCCTGGCCATGAGCCTGCTGGGGCTGGGGCTGTATTTTGTAATCTATAATCTGGAACGCCGGGTTTGTCGCTACAAAGATCAAAATGATGCATAGGACACTATGCATGGCGCGTAGGGCATAGAGCATCGTGTAAAAAAATGCGCTTCAGTGGCATGCCACCCTGTGCGCTATGCTCTGTGCACCATGCCATTGGGTGATTGCTTAAAAATATGAGCCAAGAAAAATCATTTGCTATGAACCCGGGGAGGGCCTGGCTCCTGGCCGCCAGGCCAAAGACCCTGCCCGCCGCGGTAGCGCCGGTCTTCGTGGGATCTGCCATAGCCTATGCCCACAACCGCTTTGCCCTCTGGCCGGCATTGGCCTGCCTGGCGGTTTCATTGCTGCTGCAGATCGGGGTCAACCTTGCCAACGACTATTTCGACTACACCAAAGGCATCGATACCGCGGAGCGCGTCGGCCCGATGCGGGTAACCCAGAGCGGATTGATTCCGCCCGGCCGGGTTAAGGCGGCAATGATAATGGTTCTCTTCCTATCATCGTTGCCGGGGATTTATTTGATGATCATCGGCGGCTGGCCGGCCGTCATCATCGGTGCGGTGTCCATTCTGTCCGCCCTGGCCTACAGCGGTGGTCCGTTTCCGCTGGCATCCCACGGTTTGGGCGATCTTTTCGTTTTTATTTTCTTCGGCCTGGTGGCTGTCTGCGGCACCTATTATGTCCAGGCCCTTGGCCTTGCACCCATGGTGGTTCTGATGGCTGCCATCGTCGGCCTGCTGATCACCGCCATTCTGGTCGTCAACAACCTGCGGGATATCGAAACGGATCGCAAAAGCGGCAAACGAACTCTGGCCGTAATGATCGGCAAAGAAAATACGCGGTGGGAGTATGCGCTTCTGCTGGCAGCTGCCTATGTGGCGCTGGCTATTCTATGGGCCGCCGGGTTTGTATCGGCATGGCTGCTCTTCCCTCTGGCCACCCTGCCTCTGGCCATGAAGCAGATAGGTCTAATCTGGAAAGCTACCGATGGCGCCACATTAAATAATTTGCTTGCCGGAACAGCCAGGCTCGCCTTTATATTCAGTGTCCTGCTGGCCGCCGGACTCGTCATTTCTTCGATTTAAAGTAAGTCTGCAAATTCAACTGTATAAAATCCATCTCAATGCAGGGGCGGGGTTTACCCCCGCCCCTACCTCCTTTCCATAAAAATACATAATTGTTATAAAATAAATAGATAGATACAATTTTGTAATTTTATTAAACATCCCGATTTTTTATCCTGTTCGATTTTATACACAATTTCAAATCGTTATGGATTTTTTTTTAGTGGCACAAACATTGCTAAATAAGTAATCCAATTTGAAAGTCCCGGGAAAGAATAACCTGAAATTTATAATGCCAAAAGGAGATAACCAGATGAAGAAGATCGAGGCAATCATTAAACCATTTAAACTCGATGACGTCAAAGAGGCCCTGAACGGCATCGGGGTCAACGGCATGACCATCAGCGAAGTCAAGGGCTTTGGTCGTCAGCGGGGTCATAAGGAGATCTATCGCGGAGCCGAATATTCGGTAGACTTCGTGCCTAAAATTCAGATCGGAATGGTCGTCGACGATGCTTTGGCCGTTCAGGTCATCGATGTCATTAAAGACACGGCCAAAACCGGAAAAATCGGTGACGGCAAGATATTCATTTCAACCATGGAAGAAGCCATTCGAATCAGAACCGGAGAGACTGGTATAAACGCAATTTAACGAGGAGGTATAGAGACCAGATGAAAAAAATAATTTTATCAATGTTGTTTGCTGCAATCTGTGTTGTCCGCGCGTGGGCTGAAGATCATCCACCAACTGTTGAATCCAACAAAAACCTTATCGATCTGGTGCAGTCCCACGCCGATTACGTCTGGACCATGGTCGCCGCAGCGCTTGTATTTTTCATGCAGGCGGGATTTGCACTGGTGGAAAGCGGATTTACCCGTGCCAAAAACGCGGTCAACATCATGATGAAAAACCTGATGGATTTTTCCATGGGATCGCTGGCATTCTGGGCGATCGGATTCGGAATAATGTTCGGTGCCAGCTCAACAGGGTGGTTCGGCACCTCCGGATTTTTTCTGTCCGATTTCAATGTCGGCGGAGACCCATGGGTACTGGCGTTTTGGATGTTCCAGGCGGTCTTTTGCGCCACGGCGGCAACAATCGTTTCCGGAGCAATGGCGGAGAGAACC
>CAJICI010000206.1_pt1 | contig 11757 bp, 9 predicted proteins | sample 9199571 | NCBI WGS metagenome assembly CAJICI01 (sample SAMEA7708329, study PRJEB35096) | sediment metagenome | biome: marine neritic benthic zone biome [ENVO:01000025]; feature: sediment [ENVO:00002007]; material: shallow marine sediment [ENVO:03000034] sea grass bed [ENVO_01000059] ...
CGCCGATAAAGGACAAGCTGCAGAATATCAAAGCGGTTTATTGGGCCATCGGCACTTCGGCCAGAAATGTCAGCGATGAAAAATACACGGAAATTCACGTCGATTTTCCCGTGGCCTTCGTAAAGTTCTGGCTGTCGGTAAATAAAGAGAAAGGCAAGTCCTTTCACCTGATCACCGGAGCAGGTACAGGTGAAGACGCCTGGTTTCACTGGGCCAGAGAAAAAGCCAAAGTAGAGATCGAATTGGCTGCATTGGCCAGAGGCACAGGGTTGAGATTCATTGCTTACCGGCCGAGCTTTGTGATGCCGTCAGCGGAACGGATCACTTTCTTCAAGGGTTTGTTTTATAAACCAATGGAATTCTTGACTCTGGCGGTGAAATCGACCCATATCGGCCAATCCATGATCGAGGTGACCATGCGCCAGGAAGAAATAGGAAACGGCAGTATTCTTGATCACTCAAGTATCCGCGATTTTGCTGAAGTATATAGAGAGCGAAATGGGATAGTGGACTGATTATGAAACTTTCGTTCCAAACAGGAATTATATAGGAGATAAACCATGCAATATCGTGAAGTCCCCAAAAACGGAGATAAACTGTCAGTGCTCGGGTATGGCTGCATGCGGCTGCCGGTGAGGATGCAATCCATCAACCAAAATCTGGCCGAAAAGCAGATCCTTTATGCGATAGACCAGGGCATCAATTATTTTGATACGGCTTATCCTTACCATAGCGGTAAAAGCGAACCCTTTCTGGGCAAGGTTTTGTCTTCAAACGGATATCGCAATGATGTCAAGATCGCCACCAAGCTTCCCCACTGGATGGCCGAATCCAAAGAGGACATGGACAGGATTTTAGATGAGCAACTGTCGAAATTGAAAACCGACCGTATCGATTACTACCTGATCCACGCACTGAACGGCGAACTCTGGGAAACCGCCAAACAACATGGCGTTATCGAGTTTATGGATGATGCGCTGAAAAAAGGCAAAATTATCAATGCCGGATTTTCGTTTCACGGGTTGGCGCAGGATTTTAACGGCATCGTTGATGATTATGACTGGACCTTTTGCCAGATTCAGTACAATTTTCTGGATACAAACAACCAGGCCGGCACGGCAGGGCTGCAATATGCGGCATCAAAAGATATGGCGGTAATCATCATGGAACCTCTGCGGGGCGGAAATCTGGCCAAAACACCGCCGCCAACCGTAAAAGACATCTGGGCAAAAGCCGATGACAAAAAAACGCCTGTGGCCTGGTCCCTGGGATGGATCTGGAATCACCCTGAAGTCACGGTGATTCTCTCCGGGATGAATAACGATGACCACATTAACGAAAACCTGGCCCTGGCCGAAAAATCCCTGCCCAACTCCTTTTCGGAAAATGAAGTAAACCTCGTCGATGCGGCGGCCACTGAATTCAGAAGGGTAATGAAGGTTGGATGCACCGGCTGCCAGTATTGCATGCCCTGCCCGGCGGGCGTGAACATTCCCAGCTGTTTTGAATGTTACAACTCCAAACATGCATTCAAGGATAAAGCAGCTAAAATGATGTATCTTTTCCAGAACGGCGGGCTGGTTACGGATAAGCCGACCATGGCCTCAATGTGCGTGGAATGCGGTGAATGCCTGGAAAAATGCCCCCAGAGCCTTCCGATACCGGATTTACTGAAGGACGTCCAGGAAGCCATGGAAGGCTTTATGACCAAACCGATGATCTGGCTTGGCAAACGGGTAATGAAGGTCAGGAAAAATAAGAAAAAGTAAAGCATACCGATCCCGTACTTGAGGTCAAGGAGGCCCAAAAATGAAAACCACAAACGAATCCTCAATCACGGAAAACGTGAAACCGGAAAACTATCGTTTTTATAAAATCACACAAAGGGCCTACATTTTAGGTGCAGTGGGTCATCTGGTTGCAGGCTTCCTTTTCCTCTGGCTTAAAGTGTATGAAATGGTGTGGTTTAATTTTATTTTCAGTGTGCCGGTATTTGTGTTTTCGTATTTCATCAACCGCAAAGGGCGTCATGGACTGGCGTTTTCACTCGCCTTTATTGAGATTCTGTTTCACCAAATTGGCGCGGTGTATTTTGCCGGGTGGGCCACCGGCATGCAGTATTGGCTCATCTATCTGGCCGGGTTGACATTTTTTAATGCCTACTGGAGAAAAGCAGTTCGCATCTGCCTTATCTCCATTATCTCCAGTACTTACGTTATACTCTATTTGTTTTTTAGAACATCGCCCGTCTATGTTTTATCAGAGCCTGTTTACGATTTTCTTTTCCTGAATTCCATATTATCAACCATATTGAGTTTGTCCCTGCTCATCAATTATTACGTGCAGGCGGCCAGTAAGGCAGAAAATCATCTAAAGGCGGCGAATCAGCAGTTATCTGAAAAAAACACTCAAATCGAACAGGCCCTTGACGACCGCAACCAGGCTTTAACCCAACTCAATAAGGAGCTTGCTGAAGCGGCGGATTATGTCAGATCAATACTGCCCCAGCCGCTCACCGAAGGCGGTATACGGACAGACTGGCGATATATACCTTCAACTTCCTTGGGCGGGGATTCATTCGGGTATCACATGGTGGACCAGGATCATTTTGCGATATATCTTATAGATGTCAGCGGCCACGGTGTAGGGGCAGCGCTGCTATCCGTATCGGTGATGAATGTCCTGCGCTCGCAGTCACTGGCCGGAACCGATTTCAAAGACCCAGAACAGGTACTGACATCACTGAATGCGGCCTTTCCGGGCGACGAGAACAACGATATGTTTTTTACCATATGGTATGGCATTTATAACAAAAGCACCCGCGAATTGGCCTATGCCAGCGGTGGGCACCCCCCGGCTCTTTTTTATGATGGCATCCATACAGATGGGGCCAATGCTACTTTTTTGCGAACAGCCAATAATGCCATCGGCGCCATGCCGAACGTTAGCTATGAAAAAAGTAAACATCTTGTAGGAGAGCAGACCAGATTATATCTTTTTTCCGACGGGGTCTATGAAGTTGAAAAGTCTGACGGGTCGATGTGGCAATTTAATGAGTTTACAGAATTTATGAGCAACATCGACTCGGATAATCAATCACGGCTGGATCGCTTGCATAAGCATGCGGCACATATTAACAGCCTGGATACCTTTGAGGATGACTTTACCATAGTCGAAGTGGCATTTAATTAATATTTAAGTTAAAGAATAGATAGAAAAAATTAATTTAAATCATAAAATTTGGAATAAAATGAAAACACAAAAACAATACAAACCAAAATTAATTGGAACTATTTGCAACGCAGTTTTGCTACTCTTGCTGTTGTCGATTTTCGGCTGTGCTGAACGCGTAGAGGGAAATTATGTCAAAAAAGATGCGGGAATCGATATATACTGTCCGGATAAAGTAACAGATATTGAAGGGAATCAATATGCGACAGCCCGAATCGGCGACCAGTGCTGGATGGCTGAAAATCTCAAAACCGAACGCTATGGGGATGGCTCGATCATTAAAGAAACCTGGGTAGTAGACGGGGATGAAGCCAACGAGGATAGGTTGGGCAGGCTGTACAACTGGCATGTGGTATCAAACCCTGCCGGCCTCTGCCCGATCGATTGGCGGGTGGCCAGCGACGATGATTACAAAAGACTTGAGTTTGCCGTGGGTATGGATCCCCAGACTGCAGATGAAACCGGTTGGCGCAAAACCGGCAACGAAAGCAGAAAATTAAAAAAATATGATAATGCCTATTCATGGACAGAAGATGAAAAGCAAGCGGTCAACAGCTCCGGGTTTTCGGCCATAGCTTCAGGAGCTCGCTCTGAAGTTTTGGGAATCGCGCTGGATGGCGCCGGTTTATATGGCGACTTCTGGACAGCCAGCGAGTACAATGAAGAAAAGGCCTGGAACCGGACCTTTGTCTGGATAGCCCTCCATCCCGGTTCTGACGAAATTTACCGCGGCCAGGTAAGTAAAGACTGGGCTTTTGCAGTGAGATGCATCAAGGACTAGTGTACTGTCCCATAAATAAGTTACAAAATGATTGTCACTCCCGCGAAGGCGGCCGTTCGACAGGCCGTTCGACAGGCTCACGGTCCTGAGCAACGTCGAAGGAGAGTCCAGCTTTAAGGCGCCTGGATTCCCGCCTTCGCGGGAATGACCAACAGGTATCGGGTCAAACTGAGCAGAAAATTTTTATTCTATATTTCTGGGACACGACTCTATAAGCATTCTTAAAATAGTCTTTTGGTCCACTTTTCAGTACGCAGCTGGATTTCCTTTTCCGGCATGCTTAAGCAGTCAGAATTTACCCCTCCACTTTAATTACCACCAGAGTGACATCGTCCTCCTTTGCTTCATCTCCTCGGAATTGCTCCAGAGCCTCTGAGACAGCGTTCACGATCTGTCGGGAGGACGCTGTATGGTTGCGGCGGATAATTTCTTTTAACGCTTCTTTTCCGAACATCTCGCCGGTCGTATTGTGCATCTCCCAGATGCCGTCAGTTCCAATTATAATTACCTGTCCGGTTTCCAGGCGACGGTGAGAGGATACGTATTCAAACTTTTTGTCCAATCCCAGCGCCACACCCTGGCCCTTCAGTTCATCAAACGCGTCTATTGCAGGATCATATACAAGAGCCGGATCGTGCCCGGCACGCACCCACCGAACCGCTGGCTCGCCGGTGGTGAATTCGCAATAGAAAAAAGTCATGAAATTACCGGTCTGGGCGGTGTCCCGGCTCAGATAGCGGTTGACGTCATTGATGACGCCGGCGGCTTCACCCGGCATGCTGGAGCGCAGCATGATCAGGGCCCGGGCTGTTGCCATGAGCAGGGCTGAGGATACGCCGTGGCCGGAAACATCCCCCACAACAACGGCCATTCCGGCCTGACCTTCCCGGTTGGTTTCGATAAAATCGTAATAATCCCCACCCGTTTCGTCACAATAAATACTCTTACCCGCGATGTCGAAATCCGGAAATGAAGGGTCGCACTGGGGCAAGAGACTCTGCTGCACTTCCTGGGCCAGCCCCAGAGCCTTGCTCATGCGCATATGCTCTTCGAACTTGGGGACGATTTCGTTGAACGCGTGGATTAGCTGGTCGCGTTCATCCTTCATCCGGGGTTTGAGTCTTACCGTAAAGTCGCCTTTCGCAAGCCGTTTCCAGGCGCCGATGAGGGTCAAAATATGGCCGGTGCTAATGCGTGAGGTGAAAAAGGCCACGATACCCACGAGAAATAAGGCCAGCACAACGGCGACACTGGTAATGGCCGTCTGCTCCTTGGAAAATTCCACGAACATCTGCCCGACTTCTTCGGGCAACGTCATTACCACCGATTTGGGTACGATAATCACGAAATACTGGCCGGCAATCATCGCCGCGTAGGCAACCAGCGAATCAACGCCTTTATAAGTCATATCAAGGTATCCGGATTTCTTGTTTTTGATGAGATGAAACAGCGCTTCGATTTCCGGATGCTGGCTGAATATCCCCTCCGCCGACTTCGATTCGGCGATGGCACTATTATTCTGTGAGGAAAGGACCCATATTTTTTCTTTATTTGAACTGGAATCCTTTTCTACTCCGACAACAAAAGAAGACATCTGCTGAGACCATCGGGCGGCAGTTTCACTTTCCGCGAGCGCATACTTGACCTTGAGGTCCATGGCGGCTACTCCGGCCAGTGATTCGTCCGGGCGCCGGAAAGGCATGGCAACGGTTAAGGTGAGCTGCCCGGTGGTGGCGTCAACGACCGGGAGCCAGCTGACCCTATTTGACTCTACTGCCGTTTTATACCATGGGCGCAGCCGGGGGTCGTAGCCCGTCGGGTAGCCACCGTGGCCTGGGTATGAGATATGGACCCCGTTTTCCAGGCTGGCATAGATCCAATAAAGTCCTCCCTGGTATTGATGGCCGATGCTTTTTAAGGTGGCGCTCAACCGCGTGAACCGGGCGATGTCCACTGCCGTCTCGGCCTTTTTTGAGCCGGGGGCCAATAGGAAGTTCGGATGCTGGCGGCTGATTTGCTTATAGGAGACAACGTCGCCATTTGCGCGGATCGGATGATTCTTTGATGGTGCCATATCCCCCGGTGCAGAACGTGGGTCGTCAAAATCGGCCGCATAATAAATTCTGGTCTCTGGCGGTGGTGGCAGGGCCAGGGCGAGCTCGGCCCGGGCTGCCAGCCTCTGAAGGACCTGCTCGGAGGCGAACCCCCCCAGATTAATGAGGTTGGCGTAGCTGCGGGTGGCGCTTACCATCTCCTGGCTGATCGTCTCGGTAAGGTTATTTTGAGCTTTTTCGGAAATGGTTATTCCCAATCGCCGGGAGGCATTCTGGCTGATCCAGGTGACTGTCAACAGCGGAACCAGACTGGCTGTTACAAGAACTAGAAAGTATTTCCAGCGTAGTTTCATGGCTCCTCCAATGGTAAGGATATCTATTTTGGCAATATTATAGATACGAAAGGGTGATCACAAGACATTTTTTTAATTAATTGCCAGGTGATAATAATTGAAACAAGCAGCGAGATGGTGGGAAAACTAAAAAAGGGCAGTTAACTCAAATGCTAACTGCCCTTAGGCTTTTTTAGATTGTTTAATGATCAATTGAACAGCATCGTTAGAGGTTTATCAGGCCTGATTTTCCTTTTCTTCTTCAATTTTTTCAGGTTCTTTTTTTTCCTCTTCTTCACCTGCGCCCTTGAAGTTTCTGATGGCCTTCCCCATTCCAGCGCCGATCTCCGGCAATTTGCCGGCTCCAAATATAATGAGAATGATGACTAAAATTATAATGAGTTCCGGCATTCCAATTCCAAACATGTTTCCTCCTATTCGTCAGGCCCGTTTTGTTTGAGTTCGTTCAGCAACTGCTTGAATTCTTTTGATTTCAGATAGTGATCGACGCTGCTCTGATAATCAATCCACCTCCGCCAGGCATCAATCCAGGCCTCATTATGCCAGTAGCAATCAGGGTCGCCCCCGCCCTGCAGCCGTTCGATGTAGTCCAAATATTCATCCGAGCACTCATCGCAAAAATTATAAGGGACATTCAGTTTGCGTTGATAGATTTCTTCCCCGCGACCATCCCCGCCAATCTGCGATCCACATTTTTCACATTTCAGGGCGCAATGTGTGCACTGAAAGACTTTTCGTACCGCCTGGACCTTGCGCCTTCTTATCAGACCAGCCTGTTTTTCCTCTGCAAGGTCCTTTTTATTTTTAAAAGATATAATATTCGCCACGGGGCGCTCCAAAGGCAAATGAAAGATTGCAAGATCAATGGACGAACTGAATATACCACCCGGCAAATTACGTGTCAATCTTTTCGGGGCGGGAATTTCCGGTTCATATCTTGCTAAACATATTTGACCATGATAACTTAATAAATTTGCCGAAATTTAAACATGTTAAGAGAAAGGAACCGGGCGGTGACAGAACTTTTTAAGGCCAACGGGCTGGCGACCCTGATCGGCAGCCTGCCACTGACGGATCATCAGGAGGCGACTGATCTGATCCTGGAATACATGCCTGAAATTCCCATCTGGGTCCAGTTGCCGGCAAACCAAAATGAAGGGATGATGGCACAATTCACCCCGGGATTGCCGGGTCTGAAAATTGAGCCCGACACGGTTTTTGTCGATGCAGGCGGCGATACTTTCCAGGATGAACTGCTTGGATTTTATGAAGATTTCATGGCGGTAAGCGAGGGGAGGCTGAAGCTTGACGACTCTCGATTTGCATTAACCGATGACACCGCGGGCGGCTTTTTCAAGTTTATGGAGCGACTGGAGACAGCTGCCGTGTCTCCTGTTGCGCTGAAAGGACAAATCACCGGCCCTTTTACATTTTGCACCGGGATCGTCGATCAGGACCGGCGGGCTATTTTTTATGATCCCCAGCTCAGGGATGCTGCCCTAAAATTGCTGGCCATGAAGGCCCGGTGGCAGGCGGAGCAGTTGTCTAAATATCAAAAACCGGTGATCATTTTTTTTGACGAGCCGGCCCTGGCCGGTTTTGGCTCCTCCGAGTTTACCAGCATCTCCCGGGAGGAAGTGGCGCAGTGTTTCAAAGAGGTCTTTGAGCCGGTTCATCAGGTGGGGGCGTTGACCGGAGTGCATGTATGCGCCAATACCGATTGGTCGCTGGTGCTCGATTCTGCGGCTGATATTGTCAGCTTCGATGCCTATGCCTATTTTGATCGGTTTATATTGTATGCCGATCAGGTCAAAACATTTCTTGAAGCCGGCAACATTCTGGCCTGGGGTATGGTGCCGACGTTGAATGCCGAGGACCTGGAAAAGGAAACCACCACATCCCTGGTGAGCCAGTTTAAAGACAATGTCAAGCAGGTTGAGGCTCTCGGTTTCGACTTTCCCAGGCTGATTAATCAGTCTCTGATTACGCCAACCTGCGGGGCAGGGACATTGAGCATTGATCTCGCCAAAAAAGTGATTAAAATAACCAGGGAGATATCCCGGGAAATCAGATCTCTATAAGTCGTTTTTATAATTACAAACCAATCAAATTTTAGATTTGCGGCTGGGCGCCTCTACAAAAATAGTTGTTATTCGTTATCGGTTATTTGTTATTTGAACCGAACTTCAGATTTCGAATTAATTAAATTAATAACCAATAACAATTAATATTATTACCGGTGGGAGCGGCTTCCAGCCGCGATGGCGACCAGATAATTAAGCTAAAAAATTGAAAAAGGGGAATTTGATGTCGGAAAACGAAAATGGTAAAAATTTTGGCGGGGCCACCCGATACGTGCTGGATGAGGAACTGGCAAAGATTGTGAACATATCGATGGCGCTTGAGATGCCGTTGCTGCTCAAAGGAGAGCCCGGCACCGGCAAGACCATGCTGGCCCACGCAATTGCCGAAAGCCTGAAAATGCCGTTAATTGTTTTGAATGTGAAATCGAGCATGAAACTGATCGATGCCCTGTATCAGTATGACACCCTGACCCGGCTCAACGACAGCCGTTTCGGAGACTCCAGCCGGAATGTCAGCAATATCGAGGACTATATCAAAATGGGCAAAATCGGCCAGGCCTTTACGTCTAATATTCGAACCGTCCTGCTCATTGATGAAATCGACAAGGCCGACACCGATTTTCAGGATGACATGCTGGATGTCCTGGATCAAATGGAGTTTGATATTATAGAAATTGATAAAACAGTTTCGGCCAAAACCCGTCCGGTCATCATTATTACCTCCAACGCCAAAAAAGATTTGTCCGACCCTTTTCTGGGCCGCTGCAATTTTCATCATATCGCTTTTCCCGATTCTGAAATGATGCGCAAAATCATCAGCGTGCATTTTCCCGATCTTGATAACGAGTTGATGGACAAATCCATTGCGGCTTTTTACCGGATGCGCCAAATCGATGCCATCGAAAAGAAACCCGCCACCCGTGAATTGATTAACTGGATCAGGGCCCTGACAGCCGATCCGGATTTCAAGCCCAAACGGCTGGCCAAGGGCGATCTGCCCTATCTGGGGGTTTTGTTCAAAAAAAGCCCGGACTACGCCAGGGCCCAGGCCGCGGTCAACGGCAGGAGGCTCAACTAATGCAGCTCATAGCTCATAGCTGATAGCTCAAAGTAAAATAAGGATCAGATCCTTCTTGCTATGAGCTACAGGCTATCAGCTATAAGCTTTAAAGCGAAGCTTTAACCATGTTTGTCGATTTTTTCTATAAATTAAAAGAGGTCGGTGTACCGGTCAGCCCGACGGCTTTTTTGACCCTTCAAAAGGCCCTGTCCCGGGGACTGGTTACCTCGGTGGATGACTTCTACACATCTTCCCGGGCCATACTGGTCAAAAGCGAACGCTATTTCGACCTGTTCGACCAGGTTTTTGCATTCCATTTTGAAGGTGTTGAGCTGCCCGACACCGAAGGCATGGAGTTTGATGACCTGGCACAGGCGATGCTGGAGTCCTGGCTTAACAATCCCAAGGAGATGTCCAAACTGCTGGGGGTGGATGAGTCGGCGCTGCAAAAGCTGACCCCGGAAGAGCTGATCGAATATTTCAAAGAGCGTCTGAAAGAGCAAACCGAGCAGCACGATGGCGGCGGCAAATGGATCGGCACCGGCGGGTATTCGCCGGTGGGCCACTCGGGCTATCACCCCGGCGGCATGCGGGTGGGGGGTGTCGGACGCAATAAATCGGCCGTGAAAGTCGCCATGGACAGGCGCTATAAAGATTATTCCCTGAGCGGGCCGCTGACCCAGGCACTGGTCGGAGAGGCCTTAAAACGGCTGCGGAACCTGATCCCGGTTGGCCCCAAGGACGAGGTCAATATCGACGAGACCATTTACCAGACGATGAAAAACGGCGGCGAGATCGAGATCATTTTCGACCGGCGGTTGAAAGACCGGCTGAAAATAATCCTGGCCATCGACAATGGCGGCTGGTCCATGGACCCCTACGTGCAGGTCGTCCAGACGCTATTCGACTATGCCGGGGCCCAGTTCAAAGATCTGAAAACCTACTTTTTTCACAATACGATCTACAGCAACCTCTGGGAGGATACCGCCCGGTATAAAAAGCCCCAGCCCATTCATGAATTTACGCGGCTTGATCCTGAAACCCGCCTGATCCTGGTGGGAGATGCCAGCATGGCCCCCTACGAGCTCATGGCCACCGATGGGTCCATCCATCTGGAGGAGCGCAGCGGCATGCCGAGCATCGAGTGCCTCCATTTCCTGGCCGACACCTTCCCCCACGCCGTCTGGCTGAATCCTGTTCCTGAAAAAATGTGGGGCTACACCCGCACCATTCACGCCATCCGCGAGATTTTCCCCATGTTTGAGCTTTCCATCGATGGACTCGAAAATGCCATCAATCACCTCATGCAAAAATAGACTGGTTGTTGCTTTCTGGAACTACTTGATACTCGATGAAGGGCAGAATACTCTGAACATTCCGAAATTCAGTATCGAGCATCGCGTATCCAGCATCGAGAATCATGGCTCAATATTATAAAGCCGGCACGTATTCTTCCAAATTGCTTGTGACAACTCAATGGGGTCAGCTTGACGCACCTCCGCCAGTTTCAGGAGAACGGATTTGACGAAGGCGGGTTCGTTGCGCCGGTGGCGGTTGCGTTCTGGAGAGGGTGTGAGATAAGGGGCGTCTGTTTCGATCAGTATTCGATCAACAGGAATGTACAAGACCATTTCCCGCAATTGGGCCCCGCGGTCCTTCATGGTCAGGATACCGGTAATACCAATGTGAAGCCCCAGTTCCAGGTAGAGACCAAGTTCTTCACGCGTACCGCTGAAGCAGTGGACCACTCCATTGATGATTGAGCCGCAATTGTTTTTCAGCATTTCCAGAAAGCGCCCCTTGCTGTCGCGCTCATGAAATATCATCGGAAGATCCAGTTGACCGGCAATTTCAAGTTGTCTGCGAAACCACTTTTCCTGATCATCTCGCGGTGAATACATGCGGTTAAAATCAAGCCCGATTTCACCCCAGGCCCTCACTTCTTTATTTTCTGCCAGAGCAACAAGATGCTGGAGGGTTGCTTCGCTGCAGTTTTTAACGTCATGGGGATGGACGCCCACCGAAGCGTAAATTCGATCATGACTTTGAGCCAGCGAAACAGCGATCTCAGAGGTGCGTTTATTGATTCCAATGCTCATCATGCGTTTGACGCCGGCGCTGTGCGCACGATCGAGGGCACTTTTAAGGTCGCGACTATATGATTTGTCATCGAGATGACAGTGGCTGTCAAATA